>ERZ840096.347-NODE-347-length-71877-cov-7.066414_pt1 | contig 71877 bp, 68 predicted proteins | sample MGYA00519878_ERZ840096 | MGnify/ENA primary metagenome ERZ840096 (study PRJEB31850, sample SAMEA3708865) | human gut metagenome | biome: human gut; feature: human-associated habitat; material: faeces | place: China | collected 2014 ...
TTTATATTTTTATATTTTTGGATTTTTAGATTTTTGTTGCAGCTTTGTGTGGTACAGTGTGCAGGAAAAAACGATTTTAAATGTGCATATAGACAGCTGACAACACAATAGAAATAAATAACGAATGTAAGAAAAGGAATTAACAGAATGTTATATATAATGAGATATGGGAAAACAGACTGCAATGTACAGCATAAGCTGCAGGGAAGAATAGATATACCAAATAATGAAAAATATATGAAAAATGTACAAAATACATATGTGAAACTATTCTTATATGCTACAATATAATAACAAGATGTGTTAATAACTATACAACAACTTTTAGTGGGTAAGAATGGAGAGAAGTATGAATATATCGTTTTTTTTACAACCAAAGTGCAAGGTAGCATATATTTACAATGATGACACAATAAGACAGGGATTACAGAAGATGAATTATTATGGCTATTCTGCCATTCCTGTTCTTGATGAGAATGAGCATTATGTTGGGACAATCACGGAAGGTGATTTCCTTTGGCATATATGCAGAATTAAACAGAATAACGCGATGGAAGTTGATATAAAGGAATTAGAAAAGCAGAGAGTTAACGAGCTTTATTTCAGACGTAATTATCCAAGTGTTAATGTGGATACATCGATGGAAGCATTGATTGAAAGAATATCTAATCAGAATTTTGTTCCAGTTGTAGACGACAGAGGTGTATTTATAGGAATTATAACAAGAAAAGATGTAATTACATATTTGTCTACCAAGAAGAAAGAGCAAGTGTTTCAGAAGATTTCTTAGATGTTAGGCTGAGTAGATTAATTAAGTAATGATATTTATGGTGGTATATAATATTCTATATTAGAATGTGATGATTTTTAATAGTAGTATTATTAAAATATTAATTTTAATAGTGTGTAATTATAATCTTATAGTGTGTAATTGCAACAAGGAAATGTCAACATTAACTATAATTGGGTTGACATTAACAAGCTGAGTAACTATACTTATGCGTATGCACGGGGGTTAAAGGATAAGGCTGCTTATTGATAGAATTATTCATTTTACCAGAGTTAGTATTAATTCAATTAGTGTGCAGGAACGGAGTAAAGTATGGGCGTTATGCAGAATGTTACAGAAAATATTAATGTTGGGAAATTATTAGATAATTGGGACGAAACACACGAATTAACCAAAGATGAGGCACTTGCAATTCTTAATTGTGATGATGTATGTCTTGACAAGCTTATTGAAACAGCGTATGCGTTAAGACTTAAATATAAAGGAAAGAAAGTAAGCATACAGCTTCTTACTAATGTCAGAAGTGGTAACTGTTCACAGAATTGTGCTTACTGTGCCCAGTCGTGTGAGTCACAGGCTCAGATAGAGAAATATAAAAGAGTATCAGACGAGAAGTTGTATGGAGATAATGACCTTGTAGATAATAAACATCTTGCGAGACATTGTATTGGACTTAGCGGTATAAGCTTTACAGATGCTGAGATAGAAGATTTAGCCGGACGTATAAGAAAGATGAAGAAGAACGATACCCAGATATGCTGTTCTATTGGATTTCTTACAGAAAAGCAGGCTTTAATGCTTAAGGAAGCTGGACTTAACAGAATTAACCATAACCTTAACAGCAGCCGTAGATTTTACCCTAATATATGCACAACACATACATATGACCAGAGAATTAATAATATAAGAATGTTAAAAAGAATAGGTTTTGAGATGTGCTGTGGCGGTATTATCGGGATGGGCGAGAGCAGGGAAGATGTTGTAGATATGCTTATGGACGTAAAGGAAATCAATCCAGAGTCAGTGCCAATTAATTTTCTTCTTCCAATAAAAGGAACAAGGCTTGCAGACAGAGATATATCAGGACTTACACCACAGTATTGTCTTAAGGTGTTATGCCTTGCAAGATTATTAGTTCCTAAGTCAGACATAAGATGTGCGGCTGGACGTGAAGTATACTTTAAGGGAATTGAGCCAACATTATTTAAAGTTGTAGATTCAATATTTGCTTCTGGTTATTTAACAGCAGATGGACAGGGAATAGATGATACTATTAAGATGATAGAAAATGCAGGATTTACGGGTGAGATAGAGAGTAAAGACTGTTAATAGACTTATAGGACAAGATATGTTGATAGAACAGCCGCCAGCCTTTGAAATTAAATGGTTGACGGCTGTTTAATCTTTTTAATTAAATACATCATTGAAATAGGACATATTATTTTTGCCCATTAATTATTACTGTTTGTTAGTTCTATCAAGTGCAGTAATTGTCTTAGTGGCTGTGTTGAGTGCTTTCGTAATTGCACTGCTGGCTTCGCCCATACCTTTGGCAAGCTTCTGTACTTCTTCAGCAACTACAGCAAAGCCTTTTCCAGCATCACCGGCTCTTGCAGCTTCAATGGAAGCATTAAGTGCAAGTATATTCTGTCGTTTGCTGAATCCGTCTATTAATTTGACCTTGTCATTGGCTGTAGCAAGCTGGCTTGCGGCGGCACTAATTCCTGTTGTAAGTTCATTTAGAATAGTTGAGTTCTGGCGGGCAGTGTAGCTTGCACGGACAAACATATTGATAACATCGCCCAGCAGATTGGCAGAAGCGTCAATCTCCTCTTTAGTACGCACGTTTACTTTTTGCAGAGCCTTGATGTACTTATCTTCATTAATTCCAAGTTCACGTGCTGTTGCCCTGAACCTTTCTTCGTCTGGGTTCTCAGGAAGAACCTGTCCGCCGATAATACTTCCAAGAACAGTTCCATCATCAAGAGTAATAGGAATACCGAAATCAACTAATCCTGCATGACAAGGATAAACGCCATTACCATCACGGTCACACTGCTCACATCTCTTGCGGCCTTCAGTACTTCCTCTGGTAAGATCGATGCAGAATTCAGTGAAATTATAACATTCGCTTATGTACTTGCCGTCTGCACCTACAGCAACAGTTGCCAGCCCGGTACTCTTTGCCCAGTTAGACATAATCTCTTCAAATTTGACCATATCACAAAAATCCTGAATCCTCATAATTAAATCCTCCAATTAAGGTTTTTATATTTTTTATATTATACTATATTGTCGGTATATTTACATTATATATTAATCGCAAATTCAAAGAAAAATAAAAAAATTGCCATATGATTTATTGTCAAAAATATAGAATATTATAAGTTTATTTGATTATGAAATTAAACAAATTTAATTACTGGGGTATATATTTTAAACAATTAGCCATAATATTTACAGAATATAAGCTCATATTCCGAAATAGACCTATTTGGGTCAATCGTAACTATCATAAAATCTTTAGTAATAGCATAGCTAAGAGGTTAAGGTAAATGAACAATACCCGTTACGAAGATTTTTGCAATAGAATGAGAGTATATAGAAAAAGACTTGGCTATAATCAGGCAGATATCGGAAAAGAGCTGGGAATATCACAGAATGACTATTCTAAAAGAGAAAATGGACTGATAATGATTTCGTATGATAATTTAAAAAAATTGCAGGAAATTGGAATGGACATTGATGAGCTGGTTTCGGGAAAGAGAGACGATATTGATACTAAAGATTTGGACGAGCTTATAAGTGACTGTGAAAGTGAAGAACTTAAAGATATGACTATGCGTATGGTTGCTGAATGTATAAAATATTATCGTGTTAATGACACTAAGAATAAAGACAATGATACGCAGAATGATAGAATGTTTGATTTTATGTTGAAGCAGTGGGATGATTTTTCAATGCTTGAATATGTAAGGCACGAAACGCATTATTCACAGGAGGTTATGTCTGAAAAGCTGGGACTGACAAGAAAGAAGTACAGAAAATACGAAAAAGAGATTATGTATCCTGATGCAGATACTCTTGTTCAGATGTATAATTTGTACAAATGCAGACCATCAATGTATCTTAATATGTATGACAGAAGATATTACGTTATGCAGAACGTATGGATGGAGTTGGATGATAACCAGCGTGACAGAATATTAAGAATGGTCAAGGCGATAAAGAATATAATATAGAAAAAGGAGTACCTGTAAATGCAAGACACAAACAATGTTAAGCATTTGCGGGTACATTTTTTATGTAAAGGAGCTTCTAATAGAATTTCCTATTATATAAAAGGCACAATAAAATATCATACAAAATAATATTGTTGCAGCTTTACAGAGTATGATAAAATATATTGTGCATTGTACATTTATTTTATAATAAACAGATGATAATCAATGTGTGGTGGTTACAATTTCATTTGTTATAATGTAAATTTATGTGTAATAATAATCAGAGTAAGTAGAAAGAAAAAATATGAGAACAGTACAGCAATATTATGATGACAATAGAGATAAAATCCTTTTTGATGTAAGAGCATTAGAGGAGTATGAGAAAGAGACCATAGAAGCTTCCATACATTATTACTGGGAAGATATGATAAAAGTTCTTGAAGATAATAAGGAAGAATTTGAGGCAAAGTATTCAAAGGATACACCAATATATATTCTTTGCTACACTGGACAGAAAAGTGAAGAAATAGAAGATATACTTGATGAGATGGGCTATGAAGCTTACAGCCTTGATGGTGGATTTGTCGCATATCTAAGATGGAAGTTTAATAAATATCTTGAGCAGGATAAAGAAAGCGGCAATAATACTTCAGAAGAAAATGTTAAAGAGATTGAGCGGAGCATAGTAAAGAAGTTCCGCAAGCCAATATGGAGAAAGTTCACACAGGCTCTTAATGAATATGATCTTATTCAGGACGGCGATAAGATAGCTGTCTGCATATCAGGCGGTAAAGATTCAATGCTTATGGCGAAGCTTTTTCAGGAGTTGAAACGTCACGGAAAGAATAATTTTGAACTTGTATTCTTAGTTATGAATCCGGGTTATAACGACCTTAACTACAATGTAATACTTAACAATGCAAAGATATTAGATATTCCAATTACAGTATTTAAGACAGAGATATTTGATACTGTAGTAGATATTACAGAGTCGCCTTGTTATTTGTGTGCAAGAATGAGGAGAGGATATCTTTACAGCAAGGCAAAGGAACTTGGTTGTAATAAGATTGCTCTTGGACATCATTATGATGATGTGATAGAAACAATTCTTATGGGTATGCTTTATGGTGCACAGGTTCAGACAATGATGCCTAAGCTTCATAGTACGAATTTTGAGGGAATGGAGCTTATAAGACCTATGTATCTTATAAGAGAAGCTGATATTATTCACTGGAAAGAATATAATAATCTTGAGTTCATACAGTGTGCCTGTCGATTTACAGAGGGATGTGCTTCCTGTGGTGGTACAGGAAAAGGTTCTAAGAGGGCAGAGATTAAGCAGCTTATAAAAGATCTGACCAAGGTAAGTCCGTATATAGAAAAGAACATATTCAGAAGTGTAGAAAATGTTAATATTGATACGGTAATTGCTTACAAGAAGAAGGGGCAGCGACACAGCTTCTTAGATGAATATGATATAACAGATGATAAGTATGCTGGTAACGCAGAGGTTGATAATTCAGAGAATACATCTAAAGAATTGAATAAATCAGACATAAACTCAAGCGGACAGTTAAGTGAATATCACACTGATGAAACAATTGAATTAGATAAAACAGGTAGTGCTCAAATAATGTCATTGAATAAATCGGACATCAATAAAGATGATATAAGTGAGAACACTTTAGCCAAATATGAAAAGTTAAAGTCAATTATTAAGGACTGTGGTAAAATAGCAATCGCATTTTCTGGCGGGGTTGACTCGACATTTTTAACCAAAGTTGCAAAAGATGTATTAGGAGAAAATGCTGTTGCAGTTACGATAAGTTCAATTCTTGTTACAGATGATGAACTTAAAGAAGCTGATGATTTCTGTAAGGTAGAGAATATAGAACATCTTATATATAAGGCAGATGTATTATCGATTCCGGGCTTTGAGGATAATCCACCAGACAGATGTTACATTTGTAAGAAAGCGATATTTACTAATGTGCAGAATCTTGTAGGTGAGAGAGGCATTAGTGTAATTGCAGAGGGAACAAATGTTGATGATGACGGTGATTACAGACCTGGTATGAGAGCTATAAAGGAACTAGGAGTAAGAAGTCCTTTAAAAGAGGCAGGTCTTACCAAGGCTGAAATCAGGGAATTATCTTGTATGTTAGGCTTAAAGACGTGGAATAAACCATCGTGTGCGTGCCTTGCTTCAAGATTTGCGTATGGTGAGGTTATTAATAAAGACAAGCTTGATATGATTTACAGTGCAGAATGTTATATAAGAAGTCTGGGATTTGAGCAGTTCAGGGTAAGATTACAGGATGGAATTGCAAGAATTGAATTAAGACCAGCAGATATACAGAAGTTTATTGAAAATGGAATAAAGGATAAAGTATCAGAGAAGCTTCACGCACTTGGATTTAAGTATGTATCCCTTGATTTGGATGGTTACAGGCTTGGAAGTATGAATGAAGTATTGAACAGACAGGAAAGAGGTAACAATGGCGATAGCTCATTATAATTGTGATTATTGCAATAATATGGTATATGATGAAGAAACGGAGCAGTTCGTGTGTGATGTAGATATGGACGAGGACGATTATGCAAGGCTTCTTACATCTGAGTATAAAGAATGTCCATATTATCAGAGCAATGATGAATACAAGATTGTAAGACATCAGATGTAGTTTTATAGAAAATGTAATTAATAGTGGCAGATATTTCAATATATTTATTATAAAGATATGCCTGGAAGGAAGTGAGTGAATGGATGATAAGAGATACGCTGTACTTATCGACTCAGATAATATTTCATCAAAATATATTTCGGACATTCTTGATGAAATGACAAAGTATGGCGTAATAACTTATAAAAGAATATATGGCGACTGGACAAGTACACAGGCAAGCAAATGGAAGAAAGAGCTTATGGAGAACTCCATAACACCTATACAGCAGTTTTGTAATACAGTAGGCAAGAATGCAACAGACTCAACGCTTATAATTGATGCTATGGATATTCTTTATACGAATAATGTTGACGGCTTCTGTATCGTATCTTCTGATGGCGATTTTACAAGGCTTGCAAGCAGGCTTAGAGAGTCGGGAATGGACGTTATCGGTATGGGTGAGAGCAAGACACCACGTTCATTCAGGGCCGCTTGTTCGGTATTTACAGACCTTGAGCTTCTTCGTGAACAGGCACACGAAGATGAGCCAGATAGTAAGCCAGTTAAGAAGACAGAAAGAAGCAATATTATTAAGCAGTCTAAGATAGAAAATGCAATTATTGAGATTATTCAGGAGAACGACAATAAAGGCAGGCAGACAGGGCTTGGTGAGCTTGGAAGCCGTTTACAGAAGAAATATTCTGATTTCGATGTAAGAAATTACGGTTACAGTTCATTGTCTACATTTCTTGAGGAAATGGAAAGTCTTGAATTAAAGAAGTTCAATAACACGGTTCTTGTCAGACTTAAGGAAGACAAGAATATGAAAGAGCAGGTTATGGAGTATGCAGTGAATTATGTAAAGAGTTCAGAAAATGCAGTGGAACTTGGAGCATTAGGACAGAAAATCCATATGAATTATCCTAATTTTAAGGTTAAGGAGTATGGTTATTCTACACTCAGCAAATTTATTGCAGGCATAAAATGTTTAAAAATAACAGCAACAGATGAAAACCGTAGAATGGTTTCAATAAAATAAACTAAAGTTAGTCATAAAGACAGGAAAGGAATATTATGAATAAAATAGCAAGTTTTACAGTTAATCACTTGGATTTACTTACAGGAGCATATGTATCAAGAAAAGATTATCAGGGAGATGTAGTTCTTACAACATTTGATTTAAGATTTACAAGACCTAATGTAGAAGCACCTATGGATACAGCAGGTATTCATACAATAGAACACCTTGTAGCAACATTTTTAAGGAACCATAAGGTATGGGCAGACAAGACTATATATTTTGGACCAATGGGTTGCCGTACAGGATTTTATGTAATATTTGCAGGTGACCTTGAGTCAGAGGATATAATTGATGTGTTAAGGGAAGCTGCTGATTTCGTACTGGATTATGAGGGTGAGATACCAGGATATTCACCAAGGGACTGCGGTAATTACCTTGATAATAACCTCACACTTGCAAAGATATATATGAAGAAGTATAAGGAAGAAGTTCTCGACAACCCAGTACCAGAAAGACTTCATTATCCACAGTAAAATAGATGGGAGCTTCTAAATTACAGCAAAAACAGAAGAAAATGATTGAAGGGAACCTGTTTTGATGGAAAATATGGATATACAGATTATAAAATCAAGACGCAGAACAGTTTCAATAGAAGTTCATACAGATGGAAGTGTTATATTAAGAGCACCTGACAGGATAACGAAGAAGGAGCTTGATATATTTATTGACAAGCATATGTCTTGGATTGAGAGCAAACAGCAGTTGATGAAGGAAAGAAAAGAAGAAAAAATTCCTACCAATGCAAAGGCTTTTGATACGCTCACATCTAAGGAACGTGCTGTAATAAGGGACACATTTATAAGAAAAGTAGAATATTACAGTAAGATTATGAATGTGACTGTTGGAAGGGTTACAATACGCAATCAGAAGACACGCTGGGGAAGCTGTAGTTCCAAGGGAAATGTTAATTTTAATTACAATTTGTATTATATGCCTGAAGAATTGTTGGATTATGTAGTGGTGCATGAGCTTTCGCATAGAAAATATATGAATCATTCGCAATCATTCTGGTGTGAAGTTGAAAAGTACTGCCCAGAATATAAGTTATGCCGCAGGAGGTTGAAAGACTACACGCTTTCAATATAATAATTTGGGCGGGGCATTAATTAAAATGTCTTATTATGCAGCATAAACGTATTTTTGAGCATATCCCTTAAATTATAATAATCTGATTATTAGTAGGAGGTAATAAAACTATGAAAATTCCATTTAAAGTAGATTTGACAGGCAAGACTGCAATTGTAACAGGGGGAAGTGGAACACTATGTTCAGCAATGGCGTATGGACTTGCTGTAAGCGGTGCGAAGGTTGCAATAATCGGACGTAATAAGGATAAGCTTAATAATGTCACAGATGAGCTTATTAACAATGCTAAGACAGAATACAGCAAAGACATTGTTGTTAAAGGGTATAGCTGTAATGTAATTGATAAGGAAGAACTTAATAAAACTTATGAAATAATTAAGAGTGAGCTTGGAAGCTGTGATATTCTTATCAATGGAGCTGGCGGCAATCAGCCGGGTGCTATTACATCAATAGAGATGTTAAAGAAAGAAAAAGGAGAAAATGATTACTCTTTCTGGAATCTTGATGAGGATAATATAAGAGATGTTATGGATCTTAATTATATGGGAACACTTCTTCCGATACAGGTATTTACTAAGGATATGGTTGAAAAGAGAAGCGGAAGCATTATTAATATAGCATCTGTTACATCAATTTTACCACTTACAAAGGTAATGGCTTACGGCAATGCCAAGAGTGCAATACTTAACCTTACACAGTGGCTGGCAGTCCATTTTGGAGAAAGCGGAATAAGATGTAATGCAATCGCACCGGGATTTTATGCGGCTGAACAAAATCACGCATTATTATTTAATGAAGATGGTACATACACTGACAGAGCAAGAAAGATAGTTGCAGGAACTCCAATGGGAAGATTTGGTAATCCAGAGGAACTTATCGGAGCGGCATTATTCCTTGCAAGTGATGATGCGGCTGGATTTGTAAATGGTATTGTGTTGCCAGTAGACGGTGGCTATAGTGCGTATAGTGGCGTTTAATAAATAATTTTAATAATTATCAGATATAAAGGTATATATGTTGATATAAAATGCCGATATTCTAAATGTAATAAAAGTTAAATGGTACAAAAGTATTATATGAGGAGGATAATGGTATGAAATTAGGAGAGGCTATACCAAATTATCAGGCATATCGCAATGAATTACAGGACAAGAAGACCAGCATATATAAGCAATATAAAAAAACAAAGGAAAAGGCTGAACGTACCAATGATGAAGAATTGATACAAAAGGCAGCAGAGCTTGAACTTTCATATAAGGAAGCAACTGATGATTTTGACAAGTATGAGAATGTTCTTAACTCGCTTAGGGAGCAGTGGTGTGCAGCAGCAAATACAGAAAACGACAAAGCACTTGCTGACCCTGAGACAGGACTGGGGGCTACACTTGGTAAGATAATGACTACAATTGCAAGAATGTGTGCAGGTGACAAAGTTCCTTATTCAGATGAAAAGAAGGTTATGGAATATGACGATAAAATGTATGCAAGAGCTAAGCAGGCACAGATGATTATGGCATCAATGAAGAAAAAGCAGAAGGAATATGATTCTCTTTGGGATAAAGAGGGTGGAGAATATGACCCGGAGGGTGTAGCTGATAATACAGAAGCACAGGGTGATCTGCCGGATATTCCATCATCAGATGCGGAAGTGACTGGTACAGATGAGTCGAATAGTAATGCAGAGTAAAAGATAAGGCATTTTCTCTATTTAGAGGAAATGCCTTATCTTTTACTTTATAGCTGATTGATATTATAAAATAATATTTAGTTATAATTAAACTTCAAATAAAAGATCACCATAGCTTGGGAATGGCCAGAATTCCTTATCAACGATCATTTCAAGCTTATCAGCAGGAGCTCTTAATTCGTCCATAGTTGTCTTAACTTCATCTCTGAAGTACTTAGCCTGTTCTGTAATGTCAGTAACATCAGCAGCCTTAGCTGTAACATCAATAAGCTTAGTATAAGCAGCCTTCATATCCTTTAAGTAACCAGAAACTTCTGCAAGTAAATCAGCCTGAACAGAGGCATCAGCACCAGCTTCCTTAACAGTAAGAACTGAGTTAGCAAGCTCTGTTGTGTAAGAAATAACTGAAGGGATAATCTGCTTTCCAGCCATATCAATCATTGTCTTAGCTTCAATATTGATAGCCTTTGCATAAGCTTCATACTTAATCTCAGCTCTTGACTTTAATTCAGCCTCTGTAAATACACCAAAGCTTTCAAAAAGCTTAACGGCCTTAGGAGTAGTAAGGGCAGGAATAGCCTCAACCATAGATTTAATATTTGGAAGACCTCTTCTTTCAGCTTCTTCTACCCATGCATCTGAGTAACCATTACCATTAAATACGATTCTATGATGGTCAGTAAAGAGTTTCTTGATAAGATCATGAACAGCCATATCGAAGTTTTCTACTCCATCAAGCTGGTCAGCGATTTCCTTAAAGCTTTCTGCAACGATTGTGTTAAGAACTACGTTAGCAGGAGCAATTGAATCTGATGAACCTACCATACGGAATTCAAACTTATTACCAGTAAATGCAAATGGTGAAGTTCTGTTTCTATCAGTAGCATCCTTGTTAAGGTCAGGAAGTGTAGAAGCACCTGTCTTTAACTTACCCTTCTGGATAGAGCTTGTAGCATCACCCTTATCAATAAGCTGCATAACAACATCCTCAAGCTGCTCACCAAGGAACATAGAGATAATAGCTGGAGGTGCCTCATTAGCGCCAAGTCTGTGGTCATTACCAACGTCAGAAGCAGATTCTCTTAAAAGATCAGCGTGTGTATCAACAGCCTTCATAACAGCACCGAGTACAAGTAAGAACTGGATATTTTCGTGAGGTGTCTTGCCAGGTTCAAGAAGGTTGATACCATCATCAGTTGTGATTGACCAGTTGTTGTGCTTACCAGAACCATTAACTCCGGCAAATGGCTTCTCGTGAAGAAGGCATACAAGACCATGTCTGTAAGCAACTTTCTTCATAACCTCCATCATAAGCTGGTTGTTATCAGTAGCAATATTGCACTGTGCATATATAGGAGCTAATTCATGCTGTGCTGGAGCAACTTCATTATGCTGAGTCTTGGCAGATACGCCGAGCTTCCATAATTCTTCGTTGATATCCTTCATAAATGCAGCAATTCTTTCACGGATAGAACCGAAGTAGTGATCATCAAGTTCCTGTCCCTTTGGTGGCATAGCACCGAATAATGTACGTCCAGAGAAGATAAGATCCTTTCTCTGAAGATATTTTTCTCTATCTACTATAAAGTATTCCTGTTCAGCACCGACAGAAGGAGTAACCTTCTTAGATGTTGTGTTACCAAATAATTTTAATATTCTTAAAGCCTGCTCGTTAACAGCATCCATTGAACGAAGAAGAGGTGTCTTCTGATCAAGAGCTTCTCCTGTATAAGAACAGAAAGCAGTAGGGATACAAAGTGTTGCACCCTGTGCACCTTCACGAACGAAAGCTGGTGATGTGCAATCCCATGCTGTATATCCTCTTGCCTCGAATGTAGCACGAAGACCACCTGAAGGGAATGATGAAGCATCTGGCTCGCCCTTTATTAATTCTTTACCAGAGAATTCCATAAGAACCTTTCCGTTTTCATTAGGTGCTGAAATAAATGAATCATGTTTTTCAGCAGTAGTTCCTGTCAAAGGCTGGAACCAATGTGTGTAATGAGTTGCGCCTTTTTCGATAGCCCAATTCTTCATTGCATTAGCTATAACATCAGCATCGGTAATATTTAATTCCTGTACACCTGCTATTGCTAACTTAAGATTTTTGTATACGTTTTTTGGTAAACGTTCTTTCATAACTGTGTCGTTGAACACGTTCTCGCCGAAGATGTCAGCTACATTGAATTTTTCGCTCATAACTTTTTCATCCTTCCTTTTCATAGATTATTATTCTATTAGTAAAACTAAAAAAGGCGTACACATATACATTATTAAGATGTATAATATGAACGCCTTTGTTCTACCTTATTTGATTAGCGACAACTACCTGTCGTCTTTAATTAAAATAACTCAAAATTAATAATAATGCAAGTTCTTTTTTAAAAAATATTAAAAAAATTAAAATTATTAATTATCTAAGTCAATTTCAAGTAAATTCTACTCTAATGAGGCTTCTCCAATATACATTCCGTGTACGATAAAGCGTTTCTCACCGTTATCAGTACAAGTAGAAAGAGTAACTACCTGACTTGCTGATGAAATATCAACCCCTGTATCATACAAAGATTTGGCTTTCATATCTGCTGCATAACTTTGCATAGAAGCAAGAGAAGGGAAGTTAAAGGTATATGTATCACTTACAGCTTCACTTATGTAGCAGCTAAAGATTTTATATTGTTTAATGACATTACCAGTGTATATATAGAATACATTGTTGCCAGAACCATTATAGAACGATGAATTCTCATAACTTTTAAGCTTGCCAAACATCGCACCATTTCGCATATTGTGTCCGTATATAATCACATGGTTTGAAGAAAGTCCGCTATTAATGCGGGAATCTTCAAACAGACAGCCATTAGCACTGGATTGCTTGTCAAATGTATGTGTAAGGTAATAATCATTATCATTACCCTGAACCATTGGAAGCCTGCATCCAATAGATGGAATGTATATATATCCAAGTCCATCAGAATTAATATTAAGAAGTGCCTGATGGTTATACTTAAATGGAACTTCAACTTCCTCTTCCTCATCACCGATAATTACATTAGTGTGGGAATCTTCATCAAGAACATTCTGTTCAATGTCATTATATATTACATCAGCCTTGTGATATGCAAGGAATATGTTGATAAGATTGTATGCGGCAAATATAAAGACAGCAACTGATATTAAAAGAATAATACGTCTTATTATATTAGAACGCTTTTTATCTTTCTCCTGTCTGTCAAATACTGCATCAGCATCATTCTCATCATATGGAGAATTACTGTCTGAATAATCCATATCCTCATCTATAAAATCATCAACATCATCATTCAGAATATCATCAGGATCTTCTAATTCATAATCGAGCATATCATCTGATTTAGTTATATTTCTACGAGATGATTGTTCTGGATCATCATTCAATAAATCATCATTATTGTTAGTTGTATTCATAGTATTATAGTCCTTGTGTGTTGTGTGTAATGCTAATTATGCCTTTCCAGCTGAACCGAATAAGTTAATCTTTTCGCGAACAGTCTCTTTAATAGCTTCACTACCAGGAGCAAGGAGCTTTCTTGGGTCAAATCCCTTTCCCTCAAGGTCTTTGCCTTCTTCAATATATTTTCTTGTTGCAGCAGCAAATGCAAGCTGGCATTCTGTATTAACATTAATCTTAGCAACACCTAAAGAGATCGCTTTCTTAATCATATCTTCAGGAATACCTGTACCACCATGTAATACTAATGGCATATTGCCAACCTTTTCTTTAACAGCGGCAAGTGTTTCAAAGCTAAGACCTGGCCAGTTAGCAGGATATTTGCCGTGGATATTACCGATGCCAGCAGCAAGCATTGTTACACCGAGGTCAGCAATTGATTTACATTCATTAGGGTCAGCACACTCCCCCATACCGATAACGCCGTCTTCTTCACCACCGATTGAACCAACTTCTGCTTCAAGTGAAAGACCTTTGTCTTTGCAGATTTTAACAAGTTCTTTAGTCTTTTCAATATTCTCTTCAATTGGATAGTGGGAACCATCAAACATAATTGATGAAAATCCTGCATTAATGCAGTCATAACAAGCTTCATATGTACCATGGTCAAGGTGAAGTGCAACAGGAACAGTAATCTTAAGATCATCTATCATTGCACTTACCATACTTGCTACGGTCTTAAATCCTGTCATATATTTACCAGCACCACACGATACACCGAGTATAACTGGTGAGTTCATCTCCTGAGCTGTAAGAAGAATCGCTTTAGTCCACTCAAGATTATTGATATTGAACTGCCCAACAGCATATTTGCCATCTCTGGCTTTTTCTAACATTTCTTTTGCTGAAACTAACATAAATATTAACCTCCTACTATGTAATATGGACATAGCTTTGCTTAATGCCCACTCTTATTATCCATTATACATTAAAGCTAATAAAATGCAAAGAAAATAGTGTCAAATAGTGCGAATTTGAAAAATAAAATCAATATATTTAAGTTGTTATTGATACTAAAAAGAAGTATAATCTAAAAAAGGAATACAGAACCCGAAAGGAGAAAGAAATTTATGGGGAAATTTATTTATTTAGCCAATATTATAGCCGCAGATGTGGATTTTTATAATATTGAGGGTAACAGGGGAGATTCATATCTTCCATTTATAGGTTTTATGATGTTTGTAGTAGGTGCTGTTGTAGCGTTTATGGGTTTTTCAAAGTACATAACAGCCAAGAAGAATTTTAACCTGTTCTATGATTTAAGGGACAGCGTTAAGGTTGATAAAGCCACTAATGAGAAGAACAAGAAAACTGGAATCATTATGATAGCTGCAGGAATAATTGTTCTTATTGTTTCATTCTTTGTAATATAGAAGATTAATAATAAGAGATCAATGCAAAAGATTAAGTTAGAAGATTAAGTATATAAAGATAAGGTTCTTATTCCTTGATATTTATGAGAATGAACTCTTTCGTATTAGTTAGTGATGATGTCAATAATCACAATACGTAAAATGCCACCCCGTTAAGGGTGGCATCGAAAGAGGGAGGAGAGTTGTACATTATGATTAACAACTCATATTTATGAAGAACTATAAAAGTCAATAAGCTTTATTAGTATATATCAGCTTGTCTGATATATTTTCTATATTTAAAAGTATATTGATTAAAAGTGAAGAAAGAATGTTCATAATGTTAAAACTTATTGAATGTAATATGAACAAATTATGAACATATATAATATTACATAAATTAATGGAGGTAAGATATGCCAATTATATACAAGTGTCCTAATTGTGGAGCGGCAATGGAATTCTCAAGTGAATTGCAGAAGCTTGAATGTAAGAGGTGTGGTACAAGTATAGATGTTAAGACATATGAAGATGAATATGCTTCTTTAATGGAAGAAGTAAGTGGAAGTACATCAGATAATAGTGATTATGGATTTAATAACAGTGAACAGGATAATGATGCAGATAACAATAATATGAAGATATATCATTGTCAGAGCTGTGGAGCAGAACTTGTTGCAGATGAATATACATCAGCTACATTTTGTTCATATTGTGGTAATCCGACATTGGTTGAGGACAGACTTAAAGGAAGCTTCAGGCCAAGGTCAATAATTCCATTTAAGATTAACAAAGATCAGGCGGTAGATATATATAAGAAATGGCTGAAAAAAGGAATGCTTACACCAAAGGAATTATCAAGAAAAAGTACAATTGAGAAGATTAGTGGTGTGTATGTCCCATTCTGGCTGTATGATTATTCAGCAAGAACTATGATGAGTGCAAATGCTAATAAGGTAAGAACGACAAGACGTGGCGATACAGAATATACATATACAGACCATTTTGATGTGTATAGAGATGTATCAGCAGAATTTCAGAGAATTCCGGCCGATGCTTCAGAGAAAATGCCAGATGAACAGATGGATATGTTAGAGCCTTATAATTACAGCGAGATTACAGACTTTGCAATGCCATACTTATCAGGTTACCTATCAGAAAAATATAATTATACAGCTGATGAAATACAGAGTCGTGCCAAGAAGAGAGCAGACTCATACATAACACAGATTGCAAGGGATTCAATTACTGGATATTCAAGTGTCATAGTAAGGAATAACAGCATAAGTATGAATGGCAGGGGCAGCGAATATGCACTTTTGCCAGTGTGGATGCTCAATTTCAGATATAACAATAAGGAATTCCATTTTTATCTTAATGGACAGACTGGTAAAATAGTAGCAGACAGACCTATAAGTGCAGGAAAAGCCGTTACATATGGTATTGGAATTTTTGTGCTTACACTTATTATTACAATGATAGGAGGGCTGTTGTTTATATGATGTGTGTAGATTTAAAAAGATATTTTAACTGGTTAAAAGTGGCTGTAATGGCAGTATTAGCTGTAATGGTTATGATGTTTGTATTAACAGGAACACAGAGTGCGTATGCGGGTACAGATAATAAGACCTATGTAATAGATGATGCTGGAATTCTGACAAGTGAGGAAGAACAGAAGCTTACAGATATGTGCAGGAAGGCATCTAAGAACTGTCAGCTTGATATTGTTATCATAACTATGAACAAGAATTTAGATTATAGTCCTATGGATAATTATCTTCGTTCAATACTTGAAGAACAGTATGGTTATGAGAAAACAGGAACTGACTGCGAGGCTGTAGTATATGGAATAGATATGACTTCAAGAGCAGACAGAATTGTAACATCAGGAAGAGCAAGGAGCAGCATTTCACAGTCAAGTCTGGATTCAATCAGGGAAAGTGCGGAGGATAAGCTTGCTGAAGGCGATTATTATGCAGGCTGTAAGAAATACATAAACGGAATTGAGAGAAAGCTTAATGTAAATATGTTATCAAGACTTACATATTATATGCCAGTTAAGATTTTAATCTCACTTGTGGTAGCAGTTATTGCAGTATTGGCAATGATGAGCAGTGCCAGGTCAAAGATGACAGTGAATAGTACAGAATATACTAAGAACCACGGATATAAGATGAATGACAGAAGAGATGTATTTATCAATACAACAATTACTAAAAGACATATTGAAAAGAGCAGTTCAAGTGGTGGAAGCTCTGGCGGTGGTAACTCTGGAAGTTCAGGCGGACACTTCTAAGAAGATATATATTTAAAAAGTGTATAAGACCTATAGGATAAAATAAGGTTATGTAAATTTTTTATATAGGTCGGATTTTAAAATAAGCCCGGTATGATTAAAGCAATCATATTTATGATTGTGATTAAGCATACCGGGCTTTTATTATACTATTAGAGTGTTTCTGGTTCAGCGTAATCTACACCAAAAGTATCAACAGTAACAGTCTTCATAACCTGAGGAGTTCTAGGTCTGTCACTCCAGTCAGTATCAATTGAAGCAATGCTGTCTAATACATCTTCACCTTCAACAAGTTTACCAAAAGCGGCATACTGACCGTCAAGGTGAGGTGCATCAGCGTGCATAATAAAGAACTGGGAACCAGCTGAATCCGGGTGCTGTGCACGTGCCATAGAAAGGACACCTCTTGAGTGCTTAAGGTTATTTTCAACACCATTGTAGTTGAATTCACCCTTGATTGAGTATCCAGGACCGCCCATGCCTGAGCCTTCTGGGTCGCCGCCCTGAATCATAAATCCGGCGATAACTCTGTGGAAAATAAGTCCGTCATAGAAGCCTTTTTTTACAAGACTTATAAAATTGTTTACTGTATTAGGTGCAACGTCTGGATAAAGTTCTGCTTTCATAACGTCGCCATTTTCCATTGTAAATGTTACAATAGGGTTCTGATTAGACATAATTAACCTCCAAAATAATGTGTAATGTGTGGGATAATTACAAGACGAAAGCAAATATGACTAACGGACGTTGTGAGATAAAAATATATTACCGCTGGGCACGCTTGCGCTACTTGAAACCGTAGCGGTACTAAGCGGCTAAAGGACAGCCGCTAAGTGCCGACGGTTTCAAAAGTACCCAGCTTGTAATGTATTTTTATTTCACAGCTGGTTAGCGATAGTGGTCGTTTTGTAATTATCTGTGATAATATTATGTATTGTAATGGGGATTATTGTAAAAGTCAATTGGGAGGATTATACGTGAGTTATGGAAAGAGTGTATATATTTGATTGTGACAGGATTATAGGTGATGAGGAAAAACGGACTATTATAGAGAATATGGAAGGAAAGGCTGAGGTTATTTTTGATAATTCTGATGGGTATGACAGGGATACGGATATAGTTATAAGCACACGTTGTGTGAGGAATAGAGATGCGGCTGGTATGGAAGTTATTATAAGGGAAGATATTGGAGTTGGGTGTGATTATGTGGGAACTGCACCTTATGTGATATATGAACCAGAGGAGATAGATTATTATTACTGTCAGAAGGTGTATGCAAGAAAAAAGGGGCTTCCGGCATTTATTCTTGAAACAGAGAGGTTTATTGTGAGGGAGGAAAGTCTTGATGACCTTGATGAATTGTACGAATTGTATGACACACTTGCAGATTGTGAGTTTATAGAACCTTTGTATGAATTAGAGAAGGAAAAAGAATTTGTAAGAAATTACATTAATAATATGTATAGATTCTTTGAGTACGGAATGTGGCTGGTATATTCTAAAGATACAGGCAGGCTTGTTGGACGTATGGGAATTGAGAATAGAAGCATTGACGGAGAAAATGTTCAGGAAATAGGTTATCTTACAGGAAAGCCTTATCAGAATATGGGAATAGCATATGAAGTATGCAGTGCAATTAAGGAATATGCTAAGGAAGAATTGGGCATAGATAAATTATATTCCTGCATAGATAAGAATAATAAACCGTCAATATCGCTTATACACAAGCTTGGCTTTAAAGTGTATGCACAGGACATTGACGGTATGAATATTTATATATGTGAGTTTAATTAGTTGTTACTATCATCTGACTGATTATCATTTAAAGTAACAGCAGTGTTGTCAACAGTGTCTTCAATAGCTGTATGTTGTTTAGCAGGTTCTGTTTTTTCAGCTTTTTCTTTTTCAGCTTCTCTGGCCCGCTCATCATTAGTGTTCTCTAATGACTTAAATATTCTTGTGAATATGAATGAGTCAACATAAATAATAAGCGGTATAGTTACTATAAATGCAGTAAAATACTTTAAAGAAAAGAGGATAAGTCCGTATGTTGCAATCATCATAATAAATGTCTGTGGCAGGTGATGAACGCATAATATAAGCGAATTCTTGACAATTGTAATTGCTTTATCATCATATCTTGAAAGCACTGCAAATGAATATAAAAGAACACCAGCCCATACAAGAGCACAGCCTGCGATAGCATACATAAAAATAGTACCAGCCATTGAACCAGATGAGAATGCCCAGTAGGCACAGGCCCTTATATCAAAGAATAAAAGAAGTCCGATAACTCCCATAATAAGTTCAACCAATAATCCCTGGACAAAATTAGTCTTAAAAGACTTCCAGAAATCTTTAAACACATAATTTTCTTCATCTTTAACAAGCTTCATTCCAGCATAAAATGCGGCTGTAAGTGAAGCACCTATTGTGATAACAGGGATACAGAATATAACTGTTATTAATCCAAGTATAAGGAAATCACCAGCTTTCGTGAGTCCCTTGAAAAATTTACCATCTAATCCAAAACCACGCATAATATATCTCCATTCTACATTCATAATGAAAGTGACTAAATCAGATTATACTTATATATGTAACAAAAAGCAAAGAATTTTTAATGCATATTTCTTAAATGTTTATAAAAGCTGTTTTTTTAAGCGTTAAGGTATGATAAACTAACAAATGTTGATTAATTAAAGAGTAATTAATAAAAAGCAAAGCCACAGTGTTTCTGGCTGTTTAATGAAATGTAATGTATTAGGAGGCTATATGGCAGAAGGTAATTCTATTAAAGATGAGGTGAAAGAACAGCGTAAGAAGTTCTTAACACTTACGTTTACAGGCAAGCTGCAATATATATGGGAATATTACAGAATTCCAATTGCGGCGGTTATAGCTGTTGTTCTTGTGGTATTGTCATTTATAAATGCTTACAGAAGAAATAATTATGAAGGAGTATGTGATATTGCGGTATGTGACGGCAAGATTACAGGATACGATACAGATGATGATTTATTGACAACAGGTTTTACAAAATATCTTGGAATAGACGGCAAGAAACAGCGCGTTCACATAGATTACAGTTATACGCTTGAAGAAAAGCTTTTTGATCAGGACCCACAGATAAGCAATGAGAAGATATATGTTTTGTCGCAGACTAATAACCTTGATGGGTATATGTCAGAATATGAAAAGATAGACCACTTCTGTTTTGATACAAGCTGTTTCTTCTATGATTTAACAGAACTTTTTACAGATGAAGAAATGGAGCAATTATCAGATTATATAATATACCATACACAAAGAGATGGTGAAACCCGTGCAGTAGCAGTAGATTTATCTGATGCACCAAGAATACAGGATACAGACCTTACAATGGAAAGACCTTGCTATGGAATTGTTCAGTCAGCAAGAAATCCGGAAAATGCAGCTGATTTTATCAGGTATGTATTTGATATGGAAAGAAAATAAAAATGTAATATTATGAAATGATATATGGAAGGCTTGATATATGAGCCTTCCATTATTTATATATGGAGGGAATAAAGCTTGAATAATAAAGATGGAGAATTAACAGAGGAAGAGTACAGGGAAGTTATAAAATATGGCAGAGGTATGCTGATTAATATAATTATAGGGGTGGTAGCTGCTGTTGTTATTGCAGTGTATATGGGAATGTTAAAAAAAGGAGTGGTATTTTTGATGTTATTATTGCCATTAAGACAATATTGTGGCGGATATCATATGAAAAATCATAATAAATGTATTGTGGCATCAATAATAATATATTTTCTACAGTTAATGTTAATAAAAAATTTAAAAGTTACCATTAGTGTGCAAATTGTTATGCTAATTTTTGCTTTGGTAATTATTTTAATGTTGGCACCTGTCGATAATATAAATAATAAAATGAATTATGAAGAAAAGAACTATTTAAAGAAGAAAATAAGAGTTATTTTAATAATAGAGTTATTTTTATATGCTATTTTTATTGTATTATCAAAAACGGACTACGGATTAATTGTAGTTTTGTGTATTGCTATAGTAGCGGGATTGCTTATATTAGGGAATATAAGTAATAGGATACAGGAAAGAGGGGAGAAATATGATATACAGGATAGGGATATGTGACGATGAACAGTTGACGTGTTCAGAATTGGAGAATTACATTAATGAAATTTTTGAATGTAAAGATGATAAAGCTGAAATATATGTGTGGAACGCAGGTGAAGCGTTGAAAAAGGATATATCTAATGGGGTGAAGATTGATATTTTGTTTCTTGATATAGAGCTTTTGGACAGCAATGGCATTGAACTTGGTAAATATATAAGAAATTATATGAAAAATATGTCAATGAATATTGTATACATATCGTCAATGACAGAATATGCTATGGAATTATTCAAGATACATCCATATGATTTTGTGGTAAAGCCATTTGATAAGAATGAAATTGAGAACTTAATAGATGAAATGTGTGGATATTATGAGCAGGATAACAAGCATTTTAAGTATTGTGTGTATGGAAAGACCAATATGGTTATGATGAGGGATATTAAGTATTTTGAGAGCAGGGGACGGCATATAATTATCAATCTTGTGGATAATCAGTCAATACAATATGTGGGACAATTAAAAAATGAAATAAAAAAGCTGCCATTAAATTTTGTGGAAATTGGCAAATCTTATATTATAAATTTAAAGCATATGAGGGAATGTCACGTCAGTTATGTGGTTATGGATGATGGAAAAGAGCTGGGGATAAGCAGGGCATATCGTAATTATTTTAATGAGAAAATATTAGAATATAATAGCTGATTAATAGAATAAAGCGTGAATATATTTTAGTGAGTTAGAGGGATAAATTATGACATACAATTATATAATATCAGTTTTTGTGGAGTTAGTAAGGACAATACTTATTGTACAGTATTTTCAAGTGTTTTTTGATAAGAATAATAGTCTGCACAAATATCTGGTTAGTGGAATTCTGTTTGTTGCAACAGTGCTGGTTTATATTACGTTTAATAACGTAATATTAAATATGATAATAACATTTGTGACAATATTTGCTATTGCCAATGTATATAGCGGTTCTCTAAAAAAGAAATTCTTATTATCGTGTATGAACTTTGGAATATGCTGTGCAATAGACATAATATGTTCTTTTATATTAGGAGTTACGGTAGAAAACAGAAATAACGAAGTTATAGGTATGATTATGTCTTTGTTGATATTTTATGTAGTCATATTGATTATAAAGAAAATATATAAAGGCGGAATACAGGATGAATTCGCAGGAAAATGGTATTTTCTGCTTATAATTTCAGCTATGAGTATTGCTTCTGAATATATTTTATCAATTGATAAGGGGATAGCATATATAACGGTAATAGAGATTAGTTTTATAATTTTATTGATAAATGTCATTTTGTATTTCTTTTATCTTTCTATGATAGAACAGTATTCATTACAGCAGGAAATGGAAGCATTAAAGAAGCAAATGGATGTGTATGAGCTGAGAATGCAGAACAATATACAGAATGAACGAAATATAAGAGCAATTAAACACGATATGAAGCATCACATAAGGGAACTTACATATCTTGTGACGGATAATAATTATGCAGAGGTGAAAAAATATCTTAATTCTTTGGAAAATGATGTGTACGATAATACATCATATATCAATTCTGGAAATCAGATAATGGACGGAATAATTAATTATTATATATGTAAATTCAAAGAAAATAAAATCCAATATGAAACAAAGATTGCTGTGCCGGATAAGCTGGATATAAGTTCATATGATTTGAATATTATATTGGGAAATCTTCTGGATAATTCAGTCCAAAGCACGATTTTAACGCAAGCACCAAGCATAAATATACGAATTGAATATAAGACGGGAATATTATACATATATGTTAGTAATTCGTGCTTAGAAAATTCAGTAACCTATAAAAATAATAAAATTATCAGCACCAAGGGAAGTAATCACGGATATGGCATAAGTAATATTGATAAAATTGTAAAGAAATATAATGGAACTTATAAAATAGACTGCATTAATAATGAGTTTAAAAGCAGCATTTTAATACATTTATGTAGCTAATATGTGCAAATTATGTCGAATTATCTACCAAAAATATCGTTGCCCTAAATAAAGGCATATAAAGTGTTATAATCCAGCTTGTGAACAAGATAAAATGACAAAGTCAGTTAAAAAACTTAGAAAAATGTAGGAGGAAGTTCAATGGCAGTAGGTGGAATAGGCAGTTTTAGTGCATTGACTAGTTACAGTGGAGTTAATAGCAGTAAAACTAATAGTGAGCTGGAATTTGATAAAATCTACCAGCAGAAAACAGATAGTGTAGAGATAAATTCAACGGCAGGAAACAATGACATAATGACAATATATGAAATGTTGTGTTCAGAATTTCCAGAAGCTAATTACATATTGGAAGATAGAAGTGATGAAGGAAATCTGTTTTTTAATAATGTTGATACACGAATAGGAAAAGATTTTGGAAATCCGAGTAAAAAGAATGTATTTATAGATGTGGGGGTAATTAAGAAAATACAAGAAGACCCGTCTTATTATTTAGAAGCCAAGTTGGATTTGCAACAAATAATTGAACATTATGATGAGGCACGAACCCACGGCGGTTCAGATTTGCCATATACTACTGGTGAGCTTGATTATGAAAATGGTAGAATACAAGCTGGATGGAGGTATGATAGTAAGTGTTGTCAGGAAGCTGTGGCAAAAGAAGTTAAAAAGCTGGAGAGTCCTAAATTATCAGATGCAATCAATTATGACTATATTAAAGATAAGATGGATACTATGCTGGACGATTTTATGGATAAAGTAACGGAAGGTATAGTAGGAGAAGATAAAGAAGAGAGGTAGATAATTATGAAAAAGAGAGTACCATATATACAGCCAGTATATGCACATTATACAAATAATGTGCAAGATTATTATAATTATAATAATTATAAGTAAAAGGAGTGGTATTATGGCAGTAGGTGGAATAGGCAGTTTTAGTGCATTGACTAGTTACAGTGGAGTTAATAGCAGTAAAACTAATAGTGAGCTGGAATTTGATAAAATCTACCAGCAGAAAACAGATAGTGTAGAGATAAATTCAACGGCAGGAAACAATGACATAATGACAATATATGAAATGTTGTGTTCAGAATTTCCAGAAGCTAATTACATATTGGAAGATAGAAGTGATGAAGGAAATCTGTTTTTTAATAATGTTGATACACGAATAGGAAAAGATTTTGGAAATCCGAGTAAAAAGAATGTATTTATAGATGTGAGTGTAATTAAGAAAATACAAGAAGACCCGTCTTATTATGTAGAAGCAAAGAGGGCGCTAGAACATCTGTTTGAACATTATGATGAAAAAAGAATACACGAAGGTTTGAATTTACCATATACAACAGGAAATCTTAATTTTGAGAATGACAGAATGCAGGTATCATATACTAACGATGTTGGAAGTTGTCAGGAAATGGTAGAAAGAGAGGTTAAAAAGTTACAAAATCCTAAATTGTCAGATACAATTAATTATGAGTATGTAAAAGATAAAATAGACACAATGCTTGATGATTTTATGGATGAGGTAACAGAAGGTATAGTAGGAGAAGATAAAGAAGAGAGGTAGATAATTATGAAAAAGAGAGTATTAAAGAGTTTAATAGCAGCATTTATGTGTATGGTTGTAATTGTAGCAACAAGTGTTTCGACATTTGCAGCACCTTATCAGGCAAAGCGAGCAATACATAAAGATTGTAAGGTATATAATACAAGTTATGGTTATAAGGCACACGAGTATATATATACAGATGTTGCATCGGCAGGGAAGTATTGTGACTTTTGTGAGAAAATAGTTCCAGAAGGAGAGTCGCATACATATATGTATACAGAAGATGTATATTATTTTATGTGTAGTCGTTGTGGAGAGGTGTATTCTATTCCATATATACAGCCAGTATATGCACATTACACAAATAATGTACAAGATTATTATAATTATAATAATTATAAGTAAAAGGAGTGGTATTATGTCAGTAGGCGGAATAGGCAGTTTTAATACATTGACTAGTTACAGTGGAATTAGTAATAGTAAAACTAATAGTGAGCTGGAATTTGATAAAATCTACCAGCAGAAAACAGATAGTGTAGAGATAAATTCAACGGCAGGAAACAATGACATAATGACAATATATGAAATGTTGTGTTCAGAATTTCCAGAAGCCAATTATGTGCTTGAAGATAAAAGTGATGAGGAGAATTTTTTCTTTAATAATATTGATTCAAGAGTTGGAAACAAATATGGGTATCAGGGTGAAAAAAGTATATCCATAGATGTAAGTGTAATTAGGAAAATACAAGAAGACCCATCATATTATGTAAAAGCAAAGGGTACATTAGAACATATGATAGAGAATTATGATGGAAGAAGTACCCATGGAGGGAAAGAACTGCCATATATGACAGCAAATCTTGACTTGGACGGTGATAGATTACAGGTTTCGTGGCAATACGAGAAAAGAAGCTGTAGTGATATGATAGCAAAAGAAATTAAAAATATTGAAAGTCATAAATTATCAGATACAATCAATTATGACTATATTAAAGATAAGATGGATACCATGCTGGACGATTTTATGGATAAAGTAACGGAAGGCATAGTAGGGAATGATAAAGAAGGAAAGTAAATAGTGAACTTTCGAGATTATGAAAAAAGTCTGTAAATTCAAACTTCTATAATAAATAAGAGCTGGAGGTATGCTTTCAGCTCTTATTTATTATAGTCAGGACAGTCCTAAAGAGCATCTTCTCCACGTTCGCCAGTACGAATACGAATGGCATCAGTTACTTCATAGACGAAGATTTTGCCATCGCCATATACACCAGTATTGATTTCTTCGATAATCTGGTCAATGATTTGTTCGTAGGTTTCATCAGATACAATAGATTCAACCTTTACTTTAGGCAGCAGGTTGCCGCCGAAGTCAACGCCGTTGTATACCTGCTTATGTCCTTTCTGGCTTCCGTAACCCATTATATTAGTAATCATAAGCCCGTGAGCGTTGTTATTGTTAAGAATTACCTTTAAATCGTCAAGTCTTTCTGGACGTATAATTATTTCGAGTTTTTTCATAATTAAGCCTCATTTCTGCGCACGCTTCTAGTGCATAGTGAATTTGTTAAAAATGCATTATTAATCTTCATAAAATTAATCTTCATAAAGCTGTTTGCTTGAGCTGTAAACTGTGAAGCAGTAGTATAAAGCACATATTCCAACGATAGCTTCAACAAGTATTGAATATAAAGAAATTGTTGAACCAAATATCATAAAATGTGCAAATACAGCAGCCGATAAAATAAGCCATGTCATTTGATAATTACGTGTTACAGCAGATTTCTCCTGAATATTAGATTCCATAATAAGTGCTTCTGTAAAATAATAAGTAAAATAGATTGCAAATATTACAGTTATTCCAAGTGAAATAGTAAGCATTGAGCCAGCAGCTTCCTGCCAGTCAATAAAGTTGATGACCTGTGCGATGACAGAAGCAATAAAGCCGACAATAGCAACAATGCCGGATTTTTTGAATCTGGAGTTACGGTTAATCATTGGAAGTACGCCAATTATAATTAAGAGAAAACCAACGCAGTCATTAGTTACATCAATATTAATATGACCAAATGTTACGTTGAAACGCATAGAAATAATTAATATTCCTACAAGAATTAAAATAATATTTTTTTTGTTCATATTCTGTGTCTTTAAGGAAAAGACATCTCCTTTCGATATAGTCTTTCAATACAATATAATATTTTAGGTAGATTATTTCAATAAAAATTGTATTAAATAACAGATAATGGAAAGCTTGGCAAAGTAAGCTTTCCGTTATTATCAAAAATTGGTTGTTGATATGACGCTAAGCTGTACTATCTAATGGTATGTAATATAGCAGGAAATATACTATATTATATACTATAAGTATAGTATGATATACAATAAGCTATATGTCAAATAAAAAAGAAAAGTTAATTTTATGGGGATTTTACAGAGGTTTAACACATAATTTATATAGGGAATAGTTGTTTATTATAAATGTGTGTGCTAGAATGTCAGATAATTATCATAAGCCATATGTGCTTTAGAAATGGAGATGTGTATGTTAGATTGGAATACTCCAAAGCTTAGTGATAAAGAATGGATAGAAAAGTGCGTAAAAGAGTCACAATATATAGGGAGTGACGCGGCATTTGCCAATATATACCTGTTAAGAAGCAAATATAATATAAAAGTGACATATTATAAGGATTTACTCATAAGATATTATGAGGGGCTTGGCAATAGAAAAGGGTATACCTTTCCATTGGGAAGAAAAGATGTGTTATCCGCGCTTTATGCAATAGAACAGGATGCCAAGGAAATGAACAGACCATTGGAGTTCTGTTTTGTGACAGAGGAACAGAAAGAAATATTAGAGAATACATTTGCAGGCAGGACAGAGAGTTCGTCAGATGCAGGCGATTATGATTACATATATGGACAGCCAGAACTTTCACTGCTTAGCGGAAGAATATATCATAAGAAGAAGAACCACGTTTCAAAATTTAAAAGGACATATGAGGATTATATGTTCTGTGAAATAGGAAATGGTAATCTTGATGATGTTATGCTTATAGAAGATGAGTGGTATTATGACCGCTTACAGCAGGACGACACTTCTGCAATGAAGGAATATGAGGCAATAAGGGAAGCAGTTGATAATTTTGAAGAATTGTCGCTTTCTGGTGGAATTATTTATGCGAATAATGTTCCTGTGGCTATGACAATAGCATCATATATTAATGATGCTGCGGTCGATATACATTTTGAGAAGGCAGTCGGGGAATATGCTGTTAATGGTGGATTTGCCGCGATTAACCAGATGTATGCTTCAACGCTTAAAGATGTTAAATTTATTAACAGGGAAGAAGATATTAACATACCAGGTTTAAGAAAGGCGAAGGAGTCATATCATCCTAAGTTTATGCTTAAAAAATATGGTGTGAGAGTGAAATAAAATGCGTGTAGAATAATATATGCGTAAGAATAAGGAGTAATATACAATATGCTGTCAAAGGTATTATCAAAAGAAACTTGTGCAAAATGCCGTTTTTGCTGTTCGTTTAGAAGGTGCAGTCTTTGGGAAACACCTTTATTTCCCAAAAATGAGTGTGAAAAATTATCAAAGGATAATGAATATGGTGTCAAATCAGATTTTCAGATGCAGGGAGAGTATGGGCAGATGAAGCTTTTACACAAATATTGTACACAGGATAGTGAGGAAGAAGCAGCTTGTGATTACCTTGATGAACATAAGGGATGTATTCTTTCACAAGAGGACAAACCATTTGATTGTAAGATATGGCCTCTTAGAATAATGAGAAAAGGCGACAGGCTTGTAATAGCACTTACACCAACTTGTCCTTCGATAGGAAGAGAGCCGTCAGAGGAATTAAAAGAGCTTGTGAATAACGGCTTAGGTGAGGTTATATATAATTATGCAAAGGAAAATCCATTTATTATTAAAGAATATAAAGAGGGATTTCCTATAATCATGGGTTAACAAAGTATAAAGCTTGCCCGATATATCAATCGTATGTAGTAAAAATGATTAGGAAAGGGGTCTGGTTATGACTGTTATAGGAGTAGGAAGTTATAGTATTAAAAGTGTTAATTATAATAATGACATAACTGTTATAAAAGATAATCAGGATACAGACACTAATGTTTCGTCATCCGGCATTAATTCAAAGCTTGATAATGCAGAAGCTGCCAGTGATAAGTCTGTAGATGATGTATATGCAGATGACGAACAGGTTAAGGAAGCTGATAAAACACCAAGACATTCTGATCCTAAGAATTTTACATTTGACTTCAAGAAAGGGAATGAATTCAATCTTGAGGGTGCGACTAGGGATTATGAAGATATTAATGTTAGTAAAGCGCTTACAGATATGAAGAAAGATGAAGTTCTTGAACAATATAAGTTCTTTGTAGATTCTCCAAATCTTGGAACTGACACAGATGGAACGGTACGGATTGTAAGGCGTTAAAGGCGGTATTATATGCTTTTTAAGGCACTTAATTTAATCACAGATAAAAAAATTCAAAATTTTTAAAAAAATTCAAAAAAACACTTGCATTTTGTAAAATGATAGTATATAATTCATTTTGTTGTCACGACAATGGGCTTTCGCCAAGTGGTAAGGCACTGGATTCTGATTCCAGCATTTCGGGGGTTCGAATCCCTCAAGCCCAGCTTGTACCCTCGCATTTATTGCGAGGGTTTTTTGTTTAACAGGAAATTCCTATAGAAATTTTTATTGAATATACTTTCGGGCAGGTTTGCACTGCGGCTGCCCGAAAAGTATTCATCGTGGGTTATAATAATTAAAGGAGGCAGTTATGATACAATTGGGTAAAACGCAATGTCTTAATATAATAAAGAAGACTGATTTCGGTGTATATCTTGGGACAGAAGATGATAAGGTGCTTCTTCCAAAGAAGCAGGTGCCTGACGATATAGAGATGGGAGATGCACTTACGGTATTTGTATACAGGGATTCAAGCGACAGGCTTATAGCTACAACTAACACACCTAAGATTGAGTTAGGCGGACTTGCAAGACTTAAAGTATCAGAGGTAAGCAGTATAGGTGCATTTCTTGACTGGGGACTTGAGAAGAATTTACTGCTTCCTTACAGGGAACAGACAACACACGTTAATACGGGTGATGAATACCTTGTAGCTTTATATATAGACAGGAGCAACAGACTTGCCGCAACAATGAAGGTAAGCAGATATCTTCAGACTACAGATAAGTATGTAAAGGATAGTGCTGTATCAGGAACTGTTATTGGAATTAAGCCAGAACACGGAATATATGTGGCTATTGATGATAAATACTACGGATTTATAACAAGAAATGAAATGTCAGATGATATCAAAATCGGAGATGTAGTCCACGGAAGAGTTATAAAGGTAAGGGAAGATAATAAAATAACAATAAGTATACATCAGAAAGCTTATATACAGATGGACGAAGATTCAACACTTATCTATAATAAGATAGTTGAACTTGGCGGAAGTCTTGGATTTACAGATAAGGCAGATCCGGAGGTTATAAAGAAGTATTTTAATATGAGCAAGAATGCTTTTAAGAGAGCCGTAGGAAGGCTTTTAAAGCAGGAAAAGGTTGTTATTACAGAGAATTCAATAGTTTTAAAATAATAATTGTTCTAAAATGAAAATAATAATAGTTCTAAAACAATATTTCTTGAATAAAGATAACTATTGTTATACAATTTAACCTGATGTGAACAATATATGTGTACATTCAGATTAGATATGCACAGTTACACATCAACTTTTATATATGCGAAGGCATTAGAAGGAGGATAATATGCAGAAAGTTATTAGTACAGACAAAGCTCCAAGTGTAATTGGACCATACTCACAGGCTATTGAGATTAATGGAATGGTGTATACATCAGGTGTTATTCCGGTTATTCCAGCAACAGGAGAAATTGCTGAGGGCGGAGTAGAGGCTCAGGCAGAACAGGCTTTTAAAAATCTTTGCAATCTTGTAGAAGAGTCAGGTTCAAAGGTTGAGAATATTGTAAAGACAACAGTATTTATTAAAGAAATGAATGATTTTGGAAAGATTAATGAAATTTATAAGAAGTACTTCAAAGAACCATTTCCAGCTCGTTCTTGTGTAGAAGTTGCAAGACTTCCTAAAGATGTATTACTTGAAGTGGAAGCTATCGCATGGAAGTAAAAAAGATTAATTGTTTTATGCCAGTATTGATTGTTTCGTATGTATTTCTTTCATCATTAGTATCATTGCTGATGGTTGTGGCAATTAATCAGCTGGGTATTCATATACCAGGCTGGGTGTCTTACGTTATCAGCGAGACAGTCATTATTGTAATAGGGCTTATATATATTGCTGTTATGGGAATAAGCATAAAGCGTGATATGCAATATCATATAATTGCATTTAAAGATGTAATTGTTTCTATACTTGCGGGTTATATGATGATACCTATGGTGCTGTTTATTAACAACGTTTCAATGCTTTTTTCAAAGAATTATCTTGAAGCGGCATCACAGACGTTGCTAACATATCCATTTGTGGTACAGATTATACTTATGGCAGTTATACCAGCACTTGTTGAAGAATTCATATTCAGAGGCTTGTTTTATGGAACGTATAGAAAATGCGGAGTATTAAAGGGAGCTCTTATGAGTGGCCTTGTGTTTGGACTATTCCACCTTAATATTAACCAGTTCTGTTATGCGTTTGTCATTGGCGTTGTATTTGCGTTTATGGTAGAGGCTACAGGTTCTATATGGTCATCAGTGCTTGCACATTTTGCGATTAATACTTATTCAATTACAATTATACAGCTTCTTAAGATTACAGGTACTTATGATACAATGCAGGAAGCGGCTGGTGAAACGGTAGTACAGAGTTCGTCAATTCCTATGTTACTGACACTTGCTATGCTTCTTGGAGTATCGATTGGATTTATGTCGCTTGTGTATCTGTGCATTAAGAAAATGGCACAGCATAATGGAAGATGGGAATATATCGTTAATGATGTGAAATCTTTCAGAGTGCAAGAAAATGCTGCGTCAGAACAGTCAGTTTCTCAGCAGAAGATTATGACAGTTCCGGCAATCGTTACAGTTATTGCAGTTGTTATATATATGATTGTAAGTGAAATATTTTAATTGAGAAATTCAATGAGTTAAGATAATTAATAATGAGCATAATTCGTATGCAGAATAATACGCCGTCAGTTATCAATAAAGATAATTGACGGCGTATTATTGGTTTAATGTATCAGATAAAAGGAGTAAGAAATATTCCGTTATATACGAATATCAATATTCTGTCCTAATTCAGGATTAACAGATGCTTCCATCATCTTAGTAAGACTATCTCCTGATGTCTCAAGAGTGTCAAGAGATTGTCTGAGCACAGCAACCTGAACATCATTCACTACATTAATTGTACTTAAGTTAGTAGATAATCCAGCTATGTCCATATATAAATCCTCTCTTCTTTGGAATAATTAATAGATTAATATAATTATAAGCACATAACAGCCACAATGCAAGGGTAAATAGCTGAATATATATAAAGATACTGCAAAAAATAGTAACAGGACAATAAGCAGGGAGGCTGGATAATAAAGATAATAAGACATAGACCAGGAAATATGGATAATGATAATAAAAGAGAATATTAAAAATATTAATTTAAAAAGGATATATATAATCACAGGAACATTTCTTATGGCAATTGCATATAAAAGCATATATGATTCTGCTGGAATGGTTACAGGCGGAATATCAGGAATAAGTATCATAATAAGAAGATTGTCATTAATTGCAAAGGAAAGCTGGAAGTCGGAGTGGCTTCCACAATCTGGCATACCGATATGGCTCACTAATATTATGCTTGATATTCCTTTATTCATATGGGCATACTGCAAAAAAGGCATAGATTATATTAAAGATACGCTTGCTGCTGATGCACTGCTTACATTTTTTATGGCAGTACTTCCAGCGGATACAAGAGTAGATGTAAGTTATTTAAAGACTGCCATAATTGGAGGCATAATGGCAGGTGTTGGTATTGGAATGGTATTAAGGACTGAGATTACAACGGGGGGAACGGATCTGCTTGCTGGTCTGATTGTTGAAAGAAGCAGATATTTAAGTGTGGTTGTAATTATGAATATAATTGATGCTCTTATAATAATAGCAGGGGCATTTGCATTTGGAATAAGGGTTACGATGTATGCAATTCTGGCGATTGTTATAACAACTTTTATAGCTGAATTTATTATAAGATGGCATATGAAAGTTAAGAGTTTTGGTGATGTTAGTGAAGATTGATTGAGTAAATTTGTGCAAAATACACATCAATTTAATAATTATGGTAAAAGTGATAAAAAAGCAACTGCGATATTTGGCTAATTACCATATAGCCAAGGACAGGCATTTAGTGTAGAATAAGCAGTATCAGAAAGCGTGCATACGCTTTTTATATTTTAGGAGGAAAGTTTTCAATGGCAAGTTTATCACTTAAAAATGTTTGTAAAGTATATCCTAACGGCTTTGTAGCTGTTAAAGATTTCAACCTTGAAATCGCAGATCAGGAATTTATTATCTTCGTAGGACCATCTGGTTGTGGTAAGTCTACAACTCTTCGTATGATCGCTGGTCTTGAAGAAATCAGTTCTGGTGAATTATGGATCGGAGACAAGCTCGTTAATGATGTAGAGCCTAAGGATAGAGATATCGCTATGGTATTCCAGAATTATGCGTTATATCCACATATGTCAGTATATGACAATATGGCATTTGGTCTTAAGTTAAGAAAGGTACCTAAGGATGAAATAGATAAGTCAGTTCATGAAGCTGCTAAGATTCTTGATATCGAGCACTTACTTGATCGTAAGCCAAAGGCTCTTTCAGGTGGTCAGAGACAGAGAGTTGCTATGGGACGTGCTATCGTTCGTAGTCCTAAGGTATTCCTTATGGATGAGCCTCTTTCAAATCTTGATGCTAAGTTAAGAGTTCAGATGCGTGTTGAGATTTCTAAGCTTCATAAGAGATTACAGACAACAATCATCTACGTTACACATGACCAGACAGAGGCTATGACACTTGGTACAAGAATCGTAGTTCTTAAGGATGGTATTATACAGCAGGTAGATACACCTCAGAACCTTTACAATACACCTAACAACATTTTCGTTGCTGGTTTCATTGGTTCACCTCAGATGAATCTTATCGATGCTACAGTAGCTCAGGAAGGTTCACAGGCAGTTCTTAAGATGAGCGAAGAAGTTATTATCAAACTTCCAGCTGAAAAGAGCAAGAAGCTTATCGATGAAGGTTATGTTGGAAAGACAGTTGTAGTTGGTATCCGTCCAGAAGACGTTAAAGATGATCCAGAATTTATCGCTGCTCATCAGGATACTAAGTTTAAGTCAACAATCAGAGTATATGAATTACTTGGTGCTGAAGTTAACCTTCACTATGAAATCGGTGATGTTACATGTACAGCTAAGGTTAATCCTAGAACAACAGCTCGTCCAGGTGATGAAGTTGAATTCGCTATGGATGTTGCAAGACTTCATGTATTTGATAAGGAAACAGAAATGGTAATTACTCACTAATTACTATACATAATTAGATATTTGTATTATTTAAATATAATTATTTTATAAAATTTAGAGGAAGTGTATAATTTCTATACATTTCCTCTTTTTTTTTTTGTCATTTTGCTTTACAATGATATAGTAAATGTCAAAAAGATGCGAAGGAATGGAGTATAATATGATTTCAAATCAGATTTTACAGACAACCGTTGATGGGTTAAAAGAAATATCACGAGTTGATTTATGTGTTATTGATGCAGAGGGCAAGGTTGTAGCTAAGACATTTGATAATGTTGCTGAATGTACAGCAGATGCACTTGTATTTATAGATTCACCAGCAGATAGTCAGGTGGTTAATGGATATCAGTTCTTTAAGGTTGTTGAAGATGGCAATCTTGAGTATATAATATTGGCTAAGGGAACAACTGATGATGTATTTATGTTAGGAAAGCTTGCAGCATTTCAGATACAGAATCTTTTAGTTGCTTATAAGGAAAGATTTGATAAGGATAACTTTATAAAGAATCTTCTTCTTGATAATCTTCTAAGGGTTGATATGTATACAAGAGCCGAGAAGCTTCATATTGATACAGATGTAAAGAGAGTTGTGTATATTATTGAGACTAAGCACGAGAAAGATACTAATGCATTAGAGACAATAAGAACTTTATTTGCTTCAAGAACAAGGGATTTTATTACAGCAGTTGACGAGAAGAGTATAATACTTGTCAGAGAGGTTAAGAGTAATGAAACTTACGAAGACCTTGATAAGACAGCAGAAGTTATTATAGATATGTTAAATACAGAGGCTATGAGTTCTGCCCATATTGCTTATGGTACTATTGTTAATGATATAAGAGAAGTATCACGTTCTTACAAGGAAGCTAATATGGCTCTTGATGTAGGGAAGATATTCTATAGTGACAAGAATGTTGTTGCATATAACAGACTTGGTATTGGACGTTTAATATATCAGCTTCCACTTCCACTTTGTCAGATGTTCATAAGAGAGATATTTGACGGAAAGTCACCTGATGATTTAGATGAGGAGACATTGTCAACAATTAATAAGTTCTTTGATAATAGCCTTAATGTATCAGAGACATCAAGACAGTTATATATCCACAGAAATACTCTTGTATACAGACTTGATAAACTTCAGAAGACTACAGGTCTTGATTTGAGAGTGTTTGACGATGCAATAACATTTAAGATTGCACTTATGGTAGTTAAATATATGAAATATATGGAAAGTAAAGATACATACTAATTTGGAGGAATATTAATAATGATTATAATGGAAGATGTTACCAAAACGTATACATCTGGAGTTCCTGCTTTGAACGGAATTAATCTTCACGTTCAGAAAGGAGAATTCGTATTTATAGTAGGTAAGAGTGGTTCAGGTAAGTCAACTCTTATAAAGCTTCTTCTTAAGGAACTTGACCCAACATCGGGTAAGATATACGTTAATAAAAAGTACCTTAATAAACTTACAAGAAAGAAGTTACCATATCTTAGAAGAGATATTGGTGTTGTATTCCAGGATTTCAGACTTTTACCAGATCGTAATATATACGATAATATTGCATTTGCACAGAAAGTTGTCGAAGCTCCTAATAAGAAGATTAAGAGCAGGGTTCTTGCTATGCTTTCAATGGTAGGACTTCTTGATAAGTATAAGTCATTTCCTAATGAGTTATCAGGTGGTGAACAGCAGAGAGTTGCCATAGCCAGAGCACTGGTTAATAAGCCAGCTATATTATTGTGCGATGAGCCTACAGGTAACCTTGACCCAGCTAACTCTAACGAGATTATGAAGATATTAGATCAGGTTAACAAGCAGGGAACAACAGTACTTGTTGTTACTCATAATATGGAGATAGTTCAGCAGATGAAGAAGAGAACTATTACTATGAGCGAAGGCAAGATTATCAGTGATTTGGAAAAAGGTGGTTATTTCTATGAAGATTAGATCGTTATTTTATCATATTAAAGACGGATTAAAGAACATCTATCGTAATAGATTGTTCTCGCTTGCGTCTATAGCAACAATTACAGCGTGTATATTCCTTTTTGGTGTATTCTATGCACTTGTATCCAATTTTCAGTATATGATTCATAAGGCTGAGAATGAAGTATGCGTAACAGTATTTTTCGATGAAGGACTTACAGACGCAGATATTAAGAAGCTTGGCGATACGATAAGCCAGCGTAATGAAGTGTCAAGAATTCATTATACATCAGCTGATGAAGCATGGGAGAATTACAAGGCTGAGTATTTTAAAGATTACCCAGAACTTGCAGAGGGCTTCAAAGATGATAATCCTCTTGCTAATTCTTCATCGTATGAGATATATCTTAATGAAGCTTCAAGTCAGGCTACACTTGTAACATACCTTGAAAATCTTGATGGTATAAGACAGGTTAACCGTTCAGAGGCAACAGCAAGTGGACTTGCCAGTGCCGCAAGACTTGTTAGTTACATAACAATAGCAATTATAGTTATTCTTCTTGCCGTATCTATATTCCTTATTACTAACACAATTGTAATAGGTATTACTGTCCGTAAAGAGGAGATTTCTATTATGAAGTATATAGGTGCTACAGATTCGTTTGTTAATGCACCATTCTTCGTAGAAGGTATTGTAATTGGACTTGTTGGTTCAATTATTCCAATAGTTATTCTTAGATTTGTATATGAGAATATTATTAATTTTGTTATGAATAAGTTCTCGATACTTCAGAACATTCTTGCGTTTATGCCGGTTAATGATGTATTCAGAATACTGGTTCCAGTAGGAATTCTTCTTGGTATCGGAATAGGTGCATTAGGAAGCTTCTTTGCCGTAAGAAAGCATGCTAATGTATAGCAGATAATATTAGCCAGACATAGGACTGCTGCATTGAATTATATGATTATGTATTATATATGAAGATTATATTATGTGATTGTATATGATATGTGGAAGTCCTATTTAAAAATAAAAATGGTATCCGACAGTATAGATTGTTATGCTATTGTTAAGCGGCTGTTTGTATGCATTTTATAAATGGTTTGGCTGAATGGAGGAGTTGTATGAGGAGAGCATTAGCAAAAAGGCTTATTCCATTGTTGATGGTACTTGTGCTTGTAATACCATATTTTGCAGTGTCATATTATGATGTATATGGAGATGATAAGCAGAATCTCAATGATGCTAACAGCAAGAAAAAAGATTTGCAGAGCCAGTATGAACAGACAGAGAAAATAATTGAAGACTTAAAGGCACAGAACGATGATATGATAGCTTATATTGCCCAGCTTGATGCACAGATGTCCAGTGTTGATGGCGAGCTTAATGAGGTTAATGAGCAGGTTGAGCAGATAGAGGCTGAGATAGCGGATACAGAAGAAAAGCTTGCACAGGCAGAGATAGAGGCAGAAGAACAGTATAGTTCAATGAAGCTTAGAATTCAGTTTATGTATGAACATAATGATGAAACATATTTTGCATTGCTTATGAATTCCCAGAGTATGGGTGATATGCTTAATAAGGCGGAATATATTACAAAAATCTCACAGTATGACAGGGAAATGCTTGAAAAATATAATGCTACTGTTACTTATATAACTGTCGCCAAAGCACAGTTAGAAACGGACAGGGAGACACTTGTAACCAAGCAGGAGGAGCTTGAAGATAAGAGAGCTTCACTTTCACTGCTTGAGTCAACCAAGAAGAGTGAAATGGCTTCATTACAGAAGAATAAGCAGCAGCAGGAGAATTATAAAGCTAAGATAGAAGCTGATATAAAGGCTCAGGACGAATATATTGCCAAGATAGAGGCAGAGATTAAGGCCAAGGAGAATAGTGGAAGTGCCAATGTTGTAAAATATGATGGTGGAAAGTTCAAGTGGCCTACAGAGTCAACAAGGATAACCTCACCTTATGGTGATACAGAGGGCAGAAGCTCTCCGCATAAGGGAATTGATATCGGTGCACTTAACAGAGGCGTTGCGGGTGATGCTATATATGCGGCGTATGATGGTGATGTGGTAATTGCGACATTTAGTTCATCAGCGGGTAATTATATTATGATTAATCATGGTGGTGGATTGTATACAAGATATCTGCATGCTTCAAAGCTTCTTGTCAGTGCAGGAACACATGTAACTAAGGGACAGAAGATAGCACTTATGGGAACAACTGGTGATTCTGACGGAGTTCATCTACATTTTGATGTAAGATATAACGGAAGTTATGTTTCACCTTGGAACTACTTAAGCAAATAAATATTAATAAATGCAGAGGCATATAGGTATGGACAATCAAAATAACAACATTTATTCAAATGATAATGTCAATAGTGATGATTTTAATGCTGGTGATAACATTAATGTAATTAATAATGTTAATGCAGATAATGACAATAATGCCGGAAACAGAATTAATAATAGTGCTTCGGATAATCGTGGAAATATTGGTGATTTGTATGGAATGAATGATTTAAGAAGAAATGCACAGCCGCCAAGAAAGAAGAAATCACAAGGCTTTGCAAGCGGAATGATTATCGGTGCTGTATCAGCATTTATGGCTGTTATACTTCTAATATTAAGTGTGGCAGCAGTGTGTATAGCTAAAGGCTACATTCATATAGGTGTTAATGGAGATGTATATATACAATCTGATGCAGTCACAGATTCAGACGGAATTGGAAGTGAGGTAGAAGGCAAGCTTAATGCAATTGATTCTGTGCTTGAATCCTTTTATTTTGGTGATGTAGATGATGAAACCGCCAAAGATAACATTTACAAGGCGTATCTTAGTTCATATGGTGACAAGTATACCATGTATTATACAGCGGATGAATATAAAGCCTTAAAGGAGTCAACAAATGGCAAGTTCTATGGCATAGGAGCAGTCTGCCAGCTCAGCGGTGAAGGTGGTGTTCTTCTTGTAGATGTATATGATAATGGGGCAGGTTATCAGGCTGGACTCAGGAGTGGCGACAGGGTTGTAAATGTTGATGGCAGGGACATAACAGGCATGGAGCTTTCATCAGCCGTTGCACTTATTAAAGGCGACAAGGGTACATCTGTCACGCTGGAGGTCATTCGTGGAACTGAGCGACTGACATTTTCTGCGGTAAGAGATGCTGTTGAAGCAAAGACAGTGTCATATACACTTCTTGATAATAATATAGGTTATCTTTCGATATCACAGTTTGAGGAGGTAACAACAAAGCAGTTCAAGGCGGCTGTTGAAGATTTGCAGTCACAGGGTATGAAAGGACTTGTAATTGATATAAGAAACAATCCAGGTGGATTGCTTGATACGGTTGTAGGTATGCTTAAATATATGCTTCCTGACGGACTTATTGTGTATACAGAGGATAAGCAGGGCAATAGAAAAGAGTATAAAGGTCAGGATAATGATGAGTTCAATCTGCCACTTGCAGTCCTTGTAAATGGCAATAGTGCCAGTGCCTCAGAGATATTTGCAGGTGCTATACAGGATTATGGCAAAGGAACGATAATCGGGACCCAGACATATGGTAAAGGAATTGTGCAGACAGTTAAACCACTTACAGATGGAAGTGCAATAAAGTTCACGATTGCCAAGTATTTCACACCAAAGGGACAGGATATACACGGAAAAGGTGTTACTCCGGATATGGTAGTGGAATATGGTACTGATGCAGATGTTGATACCCAGCTTGATGCGGCAATTAAGAATGTGGAAGCGCAGATTAATTAAATATATGCAAATGGAAAATATATAAATTACAGTAAGCCTGATGGCTGATATGCAGATTGGCAGTTTGTTGAAATTTGTTGTGTATCAGCAGTCAGGTAATTTTTATCACAAAATAAAACAAATGTTCTATTTTTAATAGACAAAGGCATTTATTTGTAGTAAAATCAATATATAAGGTAAATACTATTAAATAATATTGTTGTTGACTATTTTACTATAGATTAACGAAGGGAGAATTGTTATGGAATTCAAGTTACACGCTCCTTATAACCCGACAGGAGATCAGCCTTATGCAATAGAGAAGCTTGTGCAGGGATTTGAAGAGGGTAATCAGTTCGAGACACTTGTCGGTGTTACAGGCTCTGGTAAGACATTTACTATGGCGAACATAATACAGCATGTACAGAAGCCTACTCTTATAATCAGTCATAATAAAACATTAGCAGCACAGCTGTACTCTGAGATGAAAGAGTTCTTTCCTGAGAATGCAGTAGAGTATTTTGTTTCTTATTATGATTATTATCAGCCAGAGGCTTATGTGCCACAGAGCGATACTTATATAGCCAAGGATTCTTCGATTAATGACGAGATAGATAAGTTAAGACATTCAGCAACAGCGGCATTGTCAGAGAGAGATGATGTTATTATAGTAGCGTCAGTTTCGTGTATATATGGTCTTGGTGCGCCTATTGATTATAAGAATATGGTTATCTCACTTCGTCCAGGTATGGAAAAAGACAGGGATGAGATGATAAGAAAGCTTATAGATATACAGTATATGCGCAATGACCAGGATTTTAAGCGAGGAACATTCAGGGTAAGGGGAGATGTTGTAGAGATATATCCGTCAGCTTCTAGTGGAGATGCTGTGAGGGTTGAGTTCTTTGGAGATGAGATAGACAGGATAAGCGAGATTGATTCTCTTACTGGTGAGGTTAGGTGTAACCTTGACCATGTTGCTATATTTCCTAATTCACATTATGTTGTTGAAAAAGAGAAGATGGAAAAGGCGATTGAGAATATAAAGAAAGAGCTTGCAGAGAGAATAGAGTATTTTAAGAGTGAGGATAAGCTTCTTGAGGCACAGAGAATAGAAGAAAGAACGAACTTTGATATAGAGATGATGCAGGAAACAGGCTTCTGTTCAGGTATTGAGAATTATTCAAGACATTTAGCAGGGCTTCCGGCAGGGTGTCCACCATATACGCTTATGGACTATTTTCCAGATGATTTTATGATTATTGTCGATGAGTCACATATTACCATTCCACAGATAAGGGGAATGTATGCTGGTGATCAGGCAAGAAAGACGACACTTGTAGACTATGGCTTCAGGCTTCCTTCAGCTAAGGATAACAGACCGCTTAATTTTCAGGAGTTTGAGAGCAAGATATCACAGATGCTTTTTGTATCTGCTACACCTAGCAGGTATGAGGAAGAACATGAGCTTATGAGGGCAGAGCAGATTATAAGGCCTACAGGACTTCTTGATCCTGAGATAACAGTAAGACCAATAGAGGGTCAGATAGATGATCTTATAAGTGAGATTAATAAGGAAGTTGAGAAAAAGAACAAGATACTTGTAACTACACTTACTAAGCGAATGGCAGAGGATCTTACAGATTATCTTAAGGAAGTCGGCATAAGAGTCAAGTATCTTCATGCGGATATTGATACACTAGAGCGACAGAAGATTATAAGGGATATGCGACTTGACGGATTCGATGTGCTTGTTGGTATCAATCTGCTTAGAGAGGGACTTGATATTCCAGAGATAAGTCTTGTGGCTATTCTTGATGCTGATAAAGAGGGCTTCTTAAGAACAGAGACTTCACTTATCCAGACGATAGGACGAGCTGCCAGAAATGCAGAGGGACACGTTATTATGTATGCAGATACTATAACAGAGTCTATGGAAAAGGCTATATCTGAGACGGAAAGACGTAGAAAGATACAGCAGGAGTACAATGAGGTACACGGAATAACCCCTCAGACTATAAAGAAGGCAGTAAGAGATCTTATAAGTATATCTAAGGCAGCAGAAGCAGATAATTCAAATGGAAGGCTTGATGTAGATTATGAATCTATGAGTATTAAAGATCTTGAAAAGGTTAAGAAACAGATTGAGAAAAATATGCGTAAGGCTGCAGCAGAGCTTGACTTTGAACAGGCGGCTATGCTTCGTGATAAGATGATTGAGATTAATAAGTATATTTATGAGGATAAGAAGTCAGGCAGATAGAATTAATAGCTGTTATACAAGGTTAGGCTATAAGTTCAAAAGCAATATTACGCAGTCAGAATTATAAAAAGCAGTTGCTGTTTACAGAAAAAACATTATGTACCTGAGATGATTAAGGATTAAGAAAGAAGAAATAACGGAGAAAATAGAATATGGAAAAAGGCGATTACAGGAATTATATAAGAATAAGAGGTGCAAGTGAGCATAATCTTAAAAATATTGATGTAGATATACCAAGGGACAGTCTTGTAGTACTTACAGGTCTGTCTGGTTCTGGTAAGTCAAGTCTTGCCTTTGATACTATATATGCAGAAGGCCAGAGAAGATATATGGAGTCATTATCTTCATATGCAAGGCAATTCTTAGGACAGATGGAAAAACCGGCGGTAGAGAGCATAGAAGGACTTTCACCAGCTATTTCCATAGACCAGAAGTCAACTAACAGAAATCCACGTTCAACAGTTGGAACTGTTACAGAGATATATGATTATTTCAGATTATTATATGCAAGAATAGGTACACCACATTGTCCAAAGTGTGGCAAAGTAATCAACAAGCAGACTGTAGACCAGATGGTTGATACTATTATGGAGCTTCCAGAAAGAACAAAGATACAGATATTAGCTCCAGTTGTAAGAGGAAGAAAAGGTGAACATAAGAAGCTTTTTGAACAGGCTAAAAAGAGTGGTTATGTAAGAGTTATTGCTGATGGCAATATGTATGAGCTTACAGATGAGATAAATCTTGATAAGAACAAGAAGCATAATATAGAAATTGTCATTGACCGTCTTGTAGTTAAAGATGGAATTAACAAAAGACTTACAGACTCAATAGAAACAGCACTTAAGCTTGCAGAGGGACTTATGACAGTTGATGTTATAGATGGTGAGCCGATTAACTTTTCACAGAGCTTTTCGTGTCCTGATTGTGGCATAAGCATAGATGAGATAGAGCCAAGAAGCTTTTCGTTCAACAATCCATTTGGTGCGTGTCCTGATTGTTACGGACTTGGTTATACAATGAATTTTGATGCAGAGCTTCTTATACCAGATGATTCATTAAGCATCGATGAGGGAGCTATAGTTGGTATGGGATGGCAGTCTGTAAAGGATGAGGGCAGCTTTTCTAGGGCTATTATGAGTGCACTTGCAAAGGAATATAACTTCAGTTTATCAACACCATTTAAGGATTATCCAGATGATATTAAGAATATGATTATAAATGGTACTAATGGCAGGAGTGTTAAAGTGCATTACAAAGGTCAGAGAGGCGTTGGAGAATACGATATAGCATTTGAAGGCCTTATCCATAATATGGAGAAAAGATACAGGGAAACTTACTCAGACAGTGCAAAGCAGCAGTATGAGGAATTCATGCGCATAAGACCTTGTAAATCCTGCCACGGACAGAGATTAAAGTCATCATCTCTTGCTGTTACGATAGCAGATAAGAATATATATCAGATTACAGATATGTCTATTGTTAAGTTAAAGAAGTTCTTAGATGAGCTTGAGCTTACAGACAGACAGAAGTTTATCGGTGCAGAGATACTTAAGGAGATTAAGGCAAGAATACAGTTTCTTATGGATGTAGGACTTGATTATCTTTCATTATCAAGAGCTACAGGTACGCTTTCAGGAGGAGAGGCACAGAGAATAAGACTTGCGACACAGATAGGTTCAGGACTTGTTGGTGTGGCTTATATACTTGATGAGCCAAGTATCGGACTTCACCAGAGAGATAACGACAAGCTGCTTGGGACACTTATACATTTGCGTGACCTTGGTAACTCAGTTATTGTGGTTGAACACGATGAAGATACTATGTGTGCCGCAGATTATATTGTTGATATAGGACCGGGTGCCGGACGTAATGGTGGAGAAGTCGTTGCGACAGGAACAGCAGCTGATATTATGGCATGCAAGGATTCGCTTACAGGTGCATATCTTAGCGGAAGAATCAAGATTCCAGTGCCGGCGAAGAGAAGAAAGCCGACAGGCTGGATAACTGTTAAGGGTGCAAGGGAGAATAATCTTAAAAATATTGATGTTGATATACCACTTGGAGTATTTACATGTGTAACAGGTGTATCGGGTTCAGGAAAGAGTTCCCTAGTGAATGAAATTCTGTATAAGCACCTTGCGAAGTCTTTAAACCGTGCAAGATGTATCGCTGGTGACCATGATGATATTACAGGAATCGAGCAGCTTGATAAGGTTATAGATATTGACCAGTCGCCAATAGGAAGAACTCCACGTTCTAATCCTGCGACATATACAGGCGTATTTGATATGATAAGGGATCTTTTTGCTTCAACAACAGATGCTAAGGAAAGAGGTTATAACAAAGGACGTTTCAGCTTTAATGTAAAGGGAGGACGTTGTGAGGCTTGTTCTGGAGATGGTATTATCAAGATAGAAATGCATTTCCTGCCGGATGTATACGTGCCTTGTGAAGTGTGTGATGGAAAGCGTTATAACAGGGAAACACTTGAAGTAAAGTATAAGGGAAAGAGCATATATGACGTGCTTGATATGACAGTTGAGGATGCAGTTGATTTCTTTGAAAATGTGCCATCAGTCAGAAGGAAAATAGAAACTCTTAATGACGTTGGACTTTCATACATTAAGTTAGGACAGCCATCTACAGAGCTTTCAGGTGGAGAGGCACAGAGAATAAAGCTTGCTACAGAGCTTTCTAAAAGAAGTACAGGAAAGACTATATATATTCTTGATGAACCTACAACAGGACTTCATTTTGCCGATGTCCACAAGCTTGTTGATATACTTCATAAGCTTGCAGAGGGCGGTAACACTGTTGTTGTTATTGAGCATAATCTTGATGTTATCAAAACAGCCGATTATATTATAGATATGGGACCAGAAGGCGGCGACAGAGGTGGTACAGTTATTGCAAAGGGTACACCAGAAGAGGTTGCCAAGGTTAAGAAGTCTTATACGGGACAGTATGTTAAGAAGTATTTATAAGGATGGTGCAGATGACGGCATTGTGGATGAAAGTTCAATGATAGAAGATGTTTAAAGTCTCTAAATTGGCAAATTTGAAAATTGCAGGTGCTGGTCAGCGTTATAAATTATAAAAACATATCTTTTATAGTTACTTTAAATAATATAAAGTGTAAAAATACGACATTTGATTACTAGGAGAAGAAAAATGGTATCAGGCATTATATTTGATATGGATGGCGTTCTTATAGATTCAGAAAGACAGTCTAATGAGGGCTGGCTATGGGCGGCAGGGCAGCTTGGAGTGGATATGCCCATGTGGCTTATAGACAGCTTTAAGGGTGCTCCGGCAGAGCTTTGCTGCAAGTTCTTTGATGATTATTACAAGGGTGTGATAGATTATTGGGAAGCGAAGGAACTTAGAACACAGCATGTATACAAGATAAGGGAAACAGAAGGTATTCCTGTTAAAAAGGGCGTAAAGGATATATTTGAATATATAAGAAATAATGGATTAAAGTGTGCAGTTGCTACATCAACAAGGCGTGAAAGTGCTGAGAAAACACTTCATGAAATAGGAGTGTGGGATTATCTTGATGCGGTTGTATATGGAGATGAAGTCGAACATGGAAAGCCAGAACCAGATATATTCCTTCGTGCGGCTAAGGCAATAGGCGTAAATCCGTCAGAGGCAGTAGTAGTTGAGGACAGCATTAATGGCATTAAGGCTGGATATGCGGCAGATATGAGAGTTGTTCATATTCCTGATACAATAGCAATAGATGATGATATCAGGAAACTTACATATATGGTATGTGCTGACCTTAATGGACTTATTAATGTTGTGGAAAGTATTAACAAACCAGTTATTAACAGGAAAAATGTTATCAATGCATTTGCAGAGTATGTAAGAAATTATGACCCATCAGATGAAAAGATAAAGCTTAAGATAGATCATACCTACAGAGTAGCAGGACTGTGTCAAAGAATTGCAGAATCATTAGGCTTAAGTGAACCGGATGTAGATATTGCATGGCTTCTTGGAATGTTACACGATATAGGAAGATTTGAGCAGATAAGGCGTTTCGGTACATTTAATGATGCCCAGTCAGTAGACCATGCAGAATTCGGGGCAGATCTGCTGTTTAAGGAATGTCTTATAAGGAAGTTTGCAGAAGGGTATTATGAAGAATGTGAGCTTGCACAATCGTATAATCAGTCTGATTATTGTCAGGAAGAACGGAAAATTAAAGAATTCTTAGTTAATAATGATGCAACGACTGTCGATGATGAGCAGATAATAAAAAATAATGAGTACCACAATAAAGATACAGGACTTCTTGAACTGGCGATAAGACAGCATAATAAGTATCGTGTAAAAGAAGACCTCACCGAAAGACAGCGTATGTTTTGTGATATACTGCGTGATGCGGATAAGGTTGACATATTTAAGGTGAATGCGGATATTCCTATGGAGATTATATATGATGTAACAACAGAGGAACTTAAGAATGGAATTATAACAAAAGAGGTACTTGAGAGCTTTTATAAGAAGGAAACAGTACTTAAAAGTGTAAGAAGGAGTGCTGTTGACCATATCGTAGGGCATATATCACTGCTTTTTGAACTTGTATACAAAGAAAGTTATAGACAGGCCAAGGAACAAGGTTATGTATATAAACTGCTGGATTTTAAGTCTGATGTACCTGAGGTTAATGCAGAATTTGGCGATATGAGGAAATATGTAGACGAGTTCCTTATGGAAATATAAAGCTGTATAAATCTGAAATTAAGCGGTATAAGCATACAACAGATTAATAATAGGAGGTTGTGTTGTATGGGATTGTAATAAAGATTGAAGAATATGCTTGTCATTATACCGCTTGTTTACTATAATAAATGTATATATGAGTTGTAGATGTGTTATATATACTGATATATACTTTGAAAGCAATAGGAGAAAATATAAGACAATAAAAGCAGTAAATTACTATACATAAATTGTTATGTAAAATATCCAATTAATATATGTGTGTTATATGTATACATTATAATATTATATATGTATATGTATATGTATATGTTATATATGTATATGTTATATATGTGCATATTATTTATATATGCACATTGTGTCTGTATATTTTTTATGATTGGCTGATTAAAGTATAGAAATGCATATAAAATATATCTTCAACGCAAACTTATGATTAGGAAAGGGACAATATGAATCAGGAAAAGGTTATAGTTATTGACTTTGGCGGACAGTACAATCAGTTAGTTGCACGTCGTGTCCGTGAATGTAACGTATATTGTGAGATATATTCTTACAAAACACCTCTTGAGCAGATTAAGGCGATGAACCCTAAAGGAATTATCCTTACAGGTGGTCCGAATAGCTGCTATGAAGAAGGTTCACCTACTTGTACTAAAGAGCTTTTTGAACTTGGTGTTCCAGTGCTTGGATTATGTTATGGTGCTCAGCTTATGCAGCACGTTCTTGGCGGCAAGGTTGAGAAAGCTCCAGTAAGAGAGTATGGAAAGACAGAGACATTTGTTGATAAGAGTAGTGCTTTATTTGGAGATGTTTCAGAAAAGACTATCGTGTGGATGAGCCATTTTGACTACATTTCACAGGTTGCTCCAGGATTTAAGATAATTGCACATACAGCAGACTGTCCAGTGGCAGCAGCAGAGTGTTCAGAAAAGAACCTCTATGCAATCCAGTTCCATCCAGAAGTTCTTCATACACAGGAAGGTACTAAGATGCTTCACAACTTTGTGCGTGGAGTATGCGGATGTGCTGGAACTTGGAAAATGGATGCATTTGTAGAGAATACTATTAAGGAAATACGTGAAAAGGTTGGCGATGGTAAAGTATTACTTGCACTTTCTGGTGGAGTTGATTCATCAGTGGCAGCAGGTCTTCTTTCAAGAGCTATAGGAAAGCAGCTTACATGCGTATTCGTAGACCATGGTCTTCTTCGTAAGAACGAGGGCGATGAGGTTGAAAGCGTATTCGGTCCAGAAGGACAGTTTGACCTTAACTTTATAAGGGTAAATGCACAGGAAAGATATTACTCTAAGCTTGCAGGTGTTACTGAACCAGAGGCTAAGAGAAAGATAATCGGTGAAGAGTTCATCCGTGTGTTTGAGGAAGAAGCCAAGAAGATTGGTGCAGTTGACTTCCTTGCACAGGGAACTATATATCCAGACGTTGTAGAGAGTGGACTTGGCGGTGAATCAGCGGTAATCAAGTCACATCACAATGTAGGTGGTCTTCCAGATTTCGTTGATTTCAAGGAGATTATTGAGCCACTCCGTGATTTATTCAAGGATGAAGTACGTAAGGCTGGTCTTGAACTTGGCATACCAGAACATCTTGTGTTCCGTCAGCCATTCCCAGGTCCAGGACTTGGAATAAGAATTATCGGCGAAGTAACAGGCGACAAGGTTCGTATCGTACAGGATGCCGATTACATCTACCGTGAAGAAGTAGACAAGGCAGTAGAAGCCTACAAGAAAGAAAATGGCAAGACACCAGCCTGGATGCCAAACCAGTACTTTGCAGCCCTCACTAATATGCGTTCAGTTGGTGTTATGGGTGATGAAAGAACTTATGACTACGCAGTTGCACTTCGTGCAGTCAATACAATTGACTTTATGACAGCCGAAAGTGCCGAGATACCATTTGAGGTACTCCAGACAGTTATGAGTAGAATTATAAATGAGGTGCGTGGGGTTAATAGGGTATTCTATGACCTGACTAGTAAGCCACCGGGAACGATTGAGTTTGAATAATTTTCAAAAGCTCGCAAAGCCTAGTAAAATGGGCATTTGCGAGCTTGTTTTTTGTCTTGTGGTACTATTTTGGTACTAAAGTGAGCTGTGCAGGAATAAAAAATTAATGGCTGGGAATGCCTGCATTCCACAGACGGAAATTTTTTATTCATATAGGGCGAACGCCCTACATCGAGATGTAGCGAAGCGGAATCGAGATGGTGCACAGCGGATGGCATTATGTTCTATGCATGAGGCCATGTTATTTTCCACTCAAAATATTCATTTGGAGAAATCTCTCCGTTATTTAATTTCGTTTTCATTTCACACCATTCCGAAAGGAAATCATTTACCAATCCATATTCAAAAGTTAATGCAATAGGTGCACCTGCACAGTCATAGTCATCTTCATTGTAAGTTGGTCGGGCTGTTTCAGATGGCTTTGCAGGAGTCATTGCAGTTAAGTGAATCAGATTGCCGGGAGCAGTGTACTCAGGAAATCTTATACCTTTTCCTCTTGCCGGAAGTGAAGCTGCACTTTCTTCAAGCCAGAAAAGTGTTTCAATGATATCCTCCGCAGCACCGAGGCTGTAATCAGAGATAGCTTTGTAATTGCAATGCAGGGCATCGGCAAGTTTCAGGATCATATCTTCGCCGGGAATGCGTGCACCAGTTTCGTATTGTGATATACGGACGGACATATTTTTACCTTCAAAGCCGAGAGCACCGCCTAGTTCATCCATTGTCATTTTACGGAACACTCGTATTTTCTTTATTCTTTCACCTATTGTCATAGTGTAGTTACCTCCATTTTGTGTCACTTGAATGGACTGTTGAACACAGTATAACACGAAAAAAATGAAAAGGGAAGTTTTTCTATACGAAATCATTAGAAAAAGTTCTTGACAATTCGATACCATAGGGTATAGAATAATCACAATTCAATTATCTATACGATATAGTATTGAAAAAACAACTGAATGAGCGGTATCAGAAATCTAATAGGCATTTGCCACGACCTTCGTATAAAATTCATTTACAGAATTAAATGTGAAGCGAGCGAATGTAGACACTCCCCCAAGTGGACCGAGTACCTCGAGCAGGAGCGGGCGGTATTACAGGAGATTATCTCAGGTAATGAGGCTGATTGTGACATTAGCAGAACTGATACAGGAAAACGCCAAAACAAAATTTTATTAAGGAAAGGTGGTGAAAGGCATGAACGAAAAGTTTTTAAAAGTGGAAGATATCATGGAAATTCTTGGAATTTCAAAATCAGCAGCATATAAGCTTATGAGGGAACTGAACGACGAAATGGTAAAGAAAGGCTATATCGCAATTCGTGGAAGAGTAAATAGAAAATACTTTGAAGAACGATTTTATGGTATGAGTGATGCAGGTTGATAAAAGAAAATGCTGGGAGCAGGTGCAAAAGTTAGTAAAGCTTATGTACCTGCTTTTGCGTGTGTAATGAAAAGGAGATGATGAATATGCCAGCTTATAAAGATAATAAGACAGGCACCTGGTTTGTCAAATTCTATTGTAAAGACTGGACTGGGGAAAATAAACAGATAAAGAAGAGAGGATTTGCAACAAAGAGGGAAGCTCTTGATTATGAACGAAATTATAAGATTCGGCAGGAGAATAATCTGGATATGACATTTGGAGAGTTCTGGAAGCTGTATACAGAGGATGTGAAAAATTATGTCAAACTCAACACATGGCTTACCAAAGAACACATTGTTGATACAAAGATACTTCCATATTTTAAGAATCTTAAGATGAATGAGATTACACCGGGGGATGTACGCAAGTGGCAGAATGAGATGGTTGCATTCCGTTATAAGAATGGGAAGAGTTATTCCCAGACTTACAAGAAAACAATGCATAACATCTTAAGTGCGATATTCAACCATGCGTGCAGGTTTTATAATCTGAAATCAAATCCGGCAAGACAGGCTGGAAATATGGGCAGGGAAGAAAAGAAGGAAATGCTTTTCTGGACAACTGAGGAATATAAGAAGTTCTCAGAAGCGGTGATTGACAAGCCGGTTTCATTTTATGCATTTGAAATGCTGTACTGGACAGGAATGAGATTAGGTGAGCTGCTTGCACTTACGATGGAAGATTTTGATTTTGAAAAGAACACAGTCAGAATAAATAAATCGTATCAGCGGCTGCAGGGGCAGGATGTTATTACAACTCCAAAAACACCTAAGAGCAACAGGACAATCAAGCTGCCGAAGTTCCTTGTAGAAGAAATGCAGGAATATTTTGCAATGTTATATGACCAGACACCAACAGACAGGATTTTTCTGGTGACAAAGAGCTTTCTTCATCATGAGATGGAGCGTGGCTGCAAATTATCCGGTGTGAAGAAAATCAGAATCCATGATCTAAGGCATTCGCACATTTCACATCTGATCGACCTCGGGTTTTCCGCAGTTGCAATAGCTGACAGGGTTGGTCATGAGAGCATTGATATCACATATCGTTATTCGCATCTGTTTCCGTCAAAGCAGGTGGCAATGGCGGATAGACTTGATGCTGTCAATGCAAGCTTTGAGGATTGTGAAGAACAGGATGATGATGTAGAAATCATGCAGACAGAGGAAACAGCACCTATGATTGATATGGATGCGGCTGCGGAAAAGATTATAAGCATTGATAAGTACAAGGCAGTCTGATAATGCGGGTACAAGTTTTGCTGGATATATGAAGCAGAAATTAAAAGAATAGATTTTATATCGGAAGGAGCAGATTATTATGAGCGAGAAAAGGCTGGATGCCAAGAACAGATGGAGAAATGTTGTAGTAGCGTTTCGTATGTCACCGGAGGAAGCACAGGAGCTGAATGTGAAGGTTTCACTCAGCGGACTTTCAAAACAGGATTATATCATCCAATGTCTGCTGAAGCATGAAATCAGGGTTGTTGGTGGAATGAAGGTGGCAAAGAAAGTACAGGTACACCTTGATACGATACTGGAAGAATTACAGACATTAGATGAAGCAGACAGAGGTATAGATGTTGAAGAACTGCTGGTTCCATTAAAGCATGTGCTTGATATTCTGCAGAGTGATGAGAAAGGCGGTAATCATTATGAGTAAGACAACATTTGAAAAGCTAGGTATCCCATATGAAGAAAGGGATGGAATCTTTTATCCAGTGCTTGTCGCAGGAACAGAGAAGGCAGATATAGATGTAGGAAAGTATGGGCGAATGTGGATTAAATATATCAAGGAAGAATATCCAATGAGATATAAGAGTCTGGTGCGGTTCGGCGAGCTTGAAGAGAGAGCGGATGAAGTCAATGAAATAGCATATGAGCTGCTCGATGATATTGAAGCTAAGTGGCTGAAAAAGCATAAGCCAAAGAATCCAAATTCCTTTACAGAACAGTTACAGCTAAGAACACAGACCAGGATGATGGCAGAGGAAATCGTTATTATGGATGTGGTAATGCAGTTTCATTAGTGTGGGGGCAAAAAGCGCCGTCAAAACATGGAAATGGGGGCAAAAAGCGCCCCCAAAACCACAAAGTGGGGGCAGAAAGCGCCCCCGCACGAATCAGAGCCGGAAAAGTGTGGGGGCAAAAAGTGCCATCAAAATGGAAAAGTGGTGGCGAAAAATGCCACTAAAACAGCAAAGTGATGGCAAAAAGCGCCACCACTCAGATAAGCGAGAAAAAAGCCATGGTGGCGGAAAGTGCCATCAAAATGGAAAAGTGGTGGCGGAAAACGCCACTAAAACAGTAAAGTGATGGCAAAAAGTGCCACCATATCAGTAATTGTGGTGGTACATTAACTACCACATATTATATACAGGGTGCAGGTGCTCCTGCCAAGACGAAAAATTATGTAAACGCTGATGGCGTTTATATTTTTTCGGGAAAAGGTCCGACCTTTTCCGCATCTTGCAAAACCTATAAGCAGAACTTTTAGAAAGGATGAAAAAAGCAATGGTACAGATAAAAAGAGATTGGTTTGATACAGTATTGGATAATTACGAAAGGGGAGACGCATGGCAGATGGAAAGAGAAGATACAAGTCTGACAGGAAAGATTATAAGGTATCTGTGAAGCTGTCGGAGAAAGATATGGATATTCTGAAAGCATCACTTAAGCGAACCGGAATGACAGCAAGTGCATATATAAGAGAATTAATCCGGACAGGCGGTAACATAGATACAAGTTATCCAGAGGACAGGGCAAGAGTAATACGTGTTATTGCCGGTATTGCAAATAATATTAATCAGGCAGTAAAGCTTGGCAATTCACAGGGAAAGTTATATTACAGCGATATTGATAAACTGCAGAACAGTCTGGATGATGTAAAGAAAACATTCGGGGAGGTGCTGGAAGTATGGCGATTACAAAGATCTTAAATATAAAAGAGTCAGAAGGTAGAAATCCAGCATCACACCTAAAGAATGCTTTGGAATATATCCAGAATCCGAATAAGACAGAAGAATGTGTACTGGTGGGCGGTATTAACTGCCTGCCGGATACGGCATTTGAGCAGATGGAAGAGACAAAGAATATATTTCATAAGACAGGTAAAAGACAAGGCTATCATGTGATTATATCGTTTTCGCCGGGAGAAAAAGTAACAGCAGAACAGGCAATGTATGTGCTGGAACACTTTGCAAAGGATGTGCTTGGTGATGATTATGAGGCGGTGTATGCAGTCCATACTGACAGGGAACATATGCATGGGCATCTGATCTGGAACAGTGTCAGTATGACAACTGGCAAGAAATACAATTCACCGAAAGGCAACTGGAAGAATCATCTTCAGCCTATTACAAATAAATATTGTGATGAACTTGGACTTTCCATTATGCCGGCAGAGTACAGCAGGAATCCCAAAAATATCAGCAGGGGCAAGTGGGAAAAGGAAATGTCAATGAAAGAGATAATTCTAAGGGATGCCAAGATGTGTGCATATGCAGCCGGGAATGTGGAGCATTTTAAATATCTGATGAAAAGACTTGGATATGTATTTAAGAAAGACGCATGGATGGAGGTGCAGGCACCGGGATTTCGGTATTATCATAAACTGGCAAAGCTGGACGAGATGTTTTCAGAAGATATGTTACGGCATTATGTGGATATGCCCTGGATGGCAAAGCCTTACTTTTATTCGTCGGATATCAGGGGACTACACAGGGCGAAGCTGTCACCATTCCAGAAGAAGTTTTATGCAAAGCTATATAGGCTGAGGATTGTTGAACAGAAGCGGTTTGTAGTTGGCGGAGCAAAGTATACGGAAGATTTGAAGAGATTTCATCAGTTACAGGACGAATATCTGTTGCTTGTAAATAATGACATCAAAAGTGTTGTGGAGCTTGTGGATTTCATAGGCGAGCAGGAAGAAAAGATCCAGCAGATTGAGGACAGACAGCATGAAATATACAGAGAAAGCTCAAGCCGGAAACGGAAGATTAGCACAGAAGCACAATATAGGGAATATCAGATATGGCATGTGGAAGTGCAGGAAGAACTGGACGAGCTGAAGCAGGAGAAAAGAGAGCTTAAGAGACAGTTGCAGCTTGCTGATAGCATTGTGAAAGAAGATTTGTATACGGCATATTATGCAGTGTCGGAGAATGAGGAGATTGTTGCTGACAGGGATGTTGAGATACCGGAGATGGAAGAGAATACTGCGGTTGAGAAAGGAGCGGGAGTTGTTGTTGAGCCGGATATAAATGTTGAGGTAATGAATTCTAACAATATTCAGAATGATATACCTGTAATGTCAGATATTCATAATGTGTCTGATGTGAATATGGCAAGAATGGATGAAGATATTACTGATGTAACAGGTAAAAGTAAATTAGTGGAACCTAAAGAAAAAGAACCTGTGGATAAAGTTGGCTGGATTATCAGGAGAATATCAGAGCTTGGTGGTTATGAGAATGTCAGTAATTCTGTTAAGGCTGGTATATTCGGATTTGATATTGCTGATATTAGTGGAAGCATAAAGTTGTTTTCGGATGTGATGAAAAAACTTGTAATAAAGCTGGATGGGGATGAGCTTTATGAGGAGTTCCAGAGGATTTATGATGAAACGGTTAGCAGAGATGCTGATAAAGAAAAGGTAAGAGATAAGATAGAAAATAGGGGCAGAGGAAGGTAATTCCTCTGCTTTTAGCTGTTAAATATAAATAGATAACAAAAAAATGATATTTATAATACAACAAAAATGTGATATGATTTATCTATACATTTTTATTTGTAACTAAGGGAGAAAATATGGGTATCGGATTATTTTTGAATGATTATTATGACCTTTTGAAATTGATGCATGATAATGAAGTTATAATATTAGACGAGAAAGTGATTCCATTAACACAGCAACAGATAGCTACAACTTTGAAATGTAGCAAAATGAAGATTAATAGTATGTTTAGTGCGTTACAAAAACAGGATTTCGTCGAGCAAAAAACAAGAGGAAAGTATGTGTTGACGGATAAAGCTGAAATGATAATTGAGACAATAGAAAAACTGCAATAATTATAGATAAGGAGCAAGTAAATATGCCTACATTGGATTGGATAGGAAAAGATAAGGTAATAAATCATCATAATGATGTGCCATATAAAGTTCTTGAACGCAAGTACAGTTATGATGAAGATGGTGAGCATAAAGATGATATTCACAGTGAGAACATGATTATACATGGCGATAATTTAGAAGCATTAAAATCGCTTTTGCCACAGTATGAGGGGAAAATCAAATGTATCTATATTGATCCACCTTATAATACTGGAAACGAAGGTTGGATTTATAACGATAATGTAAATGATCCTAAAATAAAGAAATGGCTCGGAGAAGTAGTGGGTAAAGAAGGCGAAGATTTGTCAAGGCATGATAAATGGCTATGTATGATGTATCCAAGATTGGTGTTATTGAAAAAACTACTTCATCCAACACAAGGAGTAATTTTTATTTCTATAGATGAAAATGAGTTTGCTAATTTGAAATTAATGTGTAATGAAATATTTAACATTTCAAACTTTGTGATAAGTATTGCATGGCAAAAGAGATATTCTAGAGAGAATAGAGGAGCGATAGGAGACTCGCATGAGTATATTTTAATATATGCAACAAATCCGGATGTGTTCAAAGAGACTCGTAATTATTTGCCTCTTACAGAAAAACAGCTAAAAGCTTATAGTAATCCAGATAATGATCCGCGTGGATTGTGGCAATCAGTTTCACTTCTTGCACAAGGGTATCGACCAAATCAAATGTATGAGATAGTTGCACCAAATGGAAAGGTTCATTTGCCACCAGAGGGAAATTGCTGGAAGGTTGTACAAAGTGAATATGAGCGAGCATTGGCAGAGGGTAGAGTTACCTTTGGAAGTGATGGAAATGGTGTTCCTAGGAGAAAACAATTTTTAAATGAGAGTAAGGGTCTTGTGCCGTGGTCATGGTGGCCTTTTGATGAAGTTGGGCATACAGATGAAGCAAAAAAAGAGATGAAAGCAATTTTAGGAAACATTACTGCTTTTGATACTCCAAAGCCAGTACGTCTTATTGAAAGAATTGTTCATATTGCAACAAAAAAAGATTCTGTCATTCTCGATTCTTTTGCAGGCTCAGGTACAACCGCTCATGCTGTTTTAAACATGAATAAAAAAGATGGTGGCAATCGTAAATTTATTCTGGTTGAGATGGGAGATTATGCTGACACAATAACAGCCGAACGTGTAAAACGAGTGATTGATGGTTATGGTGAAGGAAAGAATGCAGTAGATGGAACAGGCGGTAACTTCTCATATTATGAATTAGGAAGTCCATTGTTTTTGAAGGATGGAACTATCAACAATGATATAGATACAGCTGAAATTAGGAAATATATCTGGTACACAGAAACCAATGGGCTTGAGTATGCTGAGAACGAACAGGAGAAATATTATCTTGGCTCTCATAATGATACAGCATATTATTTTTATTATGAAAAGGACAAGGCTACAATACTTGACTATTCTTTTTTGGCAACGGTAAATGTAAAGAACCAGGCATATATTATATATGCTGATTCTTGCACATTATCAGATATTGATTTACAGAAGTGGAATATTACATTTAAGAAAATACCAAGAGATATTGAGCATATCTAGAAAGGACAAGGTATGGAACTTAAAAATTATCAGATACAGGTTATAAGAGATTTAGAACGATTTTTAGAGCTGCTTATAGAGAAGCAAAGTATAAGTTCAGCATACAGCGCCTTATGGAATGAAAAAGGAGTGAATGTAGGGATGGATGGAATGCCGCCATACAAAACGGAATTAGCAGGAGTTCCACAGGTGTGCTTCAAAGTTCCAACAGGTGGTGGAAAAACATTTTTAGCGGCAAATTCAATTAAGCCAATATTTGATTCTATGCCTCATATACATCCTAAAGCTGTAGTATGGCTCGTACCATCAGATGCAATACTTACTCAGACATATAGGACATTAACAGATAAGAATCATGATTATAGGAAGAAAATAGATGTTGATTTTGGTAATAAGGTCGAAATTTATTCTAAACAGCAATTGTTAAATGGACAGAATTTTAACCCAACTTCGGTTAGTGATAATTTATCCGTATTTGTATTAAGCTATGATTCATTTCGGACGAGCAAAAAGGATGGAAGAAAAGCTTATCAGGAGAATGGCAGTCTGTTGCCATTTGTGAGATTTAAACAGGATAGTGGTTCCTTGTTGGAAGATACGGATGAAACAGCATTGATACAGGTTATCCGCAAATTAAATCCGGTTGTTATTGTTGACGAGAGTCATCATGCTACAAGTAAGCTCAGTAAAGAAATGCTTCAGAATTTCAACCCTTCGTTTGTACTTGATTTGACAGCTACACCGAAAAACGGAAGCAATATTATCTCATTTGTAGATGCAAGACAGCTTAAAGCAGAAAATATGGTTAAATTACCTGTAATTGTTTATAACAGAAAATCTCAGGAGGATGTCTTTGTATCAGCCATTTCATTAAGAAGAAAATTAGAAAATGAAGCGGTTGAAGAACAGAAAAATGGTGGCAGATATATCAGACCAATTGTTTTATTTCAGGCTCAGCCTAGAACCAATGATGACAGTACAACCTATGATAAGATAAAGCATACTCTTATTGATATGGGGATACCAAAATCTGAAATTGCAATAAAGACTGCGGACAGGGATGAGTTAAAAAATATAGATTTAAGCAGCCACGATTGTAGTATCAGGTATATCATTACAGTTAATGCATTAAAGGAAGGATGGGATTGTCCATTTGCATATATATTGGCAACAGTCGCAAATAGAACATCAAGCATAGATGTAGAACAGATTTTAGGAAGAATTCTCAGACTTCCTAATACGAGAAAGAATGAAAGAGAGGTATTGAATCTTTCGTATGTTATTACATCATCAAATGCCTTTTATGCAACACTCGACAAGGTAGTAGCAGGACTTAATGCGGCTGGCTTTACAAGTAAAGATTATCGTATAGATGATTATGTGGAGCAGAATACTGAATTTCCAGTAGAACAAGCTGGTAATATACAGACAGAGTTAAAGTTAGATAATGATGTAACTGATGATACAAGTAATGTATCGGATGAGATAGATTCTTTAAATGTAGACTTTGTGAGGGAGCAAATATCACCATTCGTAAATAATGAAAATATGGAATCACAGAGTCAATCTGAGGTTAATGATGCGGTAACAGATATGCTCGACCATGCAAAAACACAGAATGAATTATATTGGAAAGACTTTGAGGAAACAGAAGAATATGTGCCAGTACCACCAGAGGTTGGAAATAAGATGAAGCATTACAAAGTAAATCAGTTATATGTTAGTGAAGCAGGACAGATAGAAATACCACAATTTATGATAGAAACAGGTAGGTCTCTGTTTTCTGAACATGAGCATCAGGTATTAACAAAAGAAAATCTGTATGTAGGATTTTCATTATTAGATAAGGATACTGTAATTGATTTTGACAGCATAGATTCAGAAATTGCAAGAATTGATATTGATGATTCAGATGCAATGCCAAAAGCATGGAAGTTGCAGGGCTTTGATAGTCAGAATGTAAAACAGTGGTTTGATGAACAGCCGTCAGATAGAAAAATGCGTCTGTGCAAGGATATGATAATAAAGAAATTATCAAAGAATAATGCGGTAAATGATAGAGATTTGGAGGTATATGTAGACAGGATTATTCAGAATCTTACAGAGGATCAATTAACAGATATGGAACAGACACCAGGTATCTATGTCCTGAAAATTAATAAAAAAGTTAATTCGCTTTTAAATGAATATGCAAAGAAAATGTTTTATGAATGGGTGGAACAAGACAAAATTTCTTGCCAGCCATCATATAAGCTACCGAAAGAGATCAGCCCGACAGAAACAATAGCATCAATACCAAAATCATTATATAACGAAGAGGAAAAGTTTGATACCGAATATGAAAGAAAGGTTGTCATGGAATTATCCTCATTAAACAATATTAAATGGTGGCATAGAAATATGGCAAGAAAAGGATTTGCCATAAATGGTGCTGTAAACGCATATCCGGATCTTATGGTGAGAACAGAAAGCGGCAAACTTTTACTGATAGAAACTAAAGGTGATCAGCTTGAAAACTCTGAATCCAGAGAAAAAGCTGAAACTGGGGCAAAGTGGGCTGAGATGGCTGGAAGAATGTATAAGTATTATATGGTGTTTGAGACAAAAAATCCGGGATATAATGGTGCTTATTCATATGAGGAGTTCATGAGAATTGTTAAGGAACTGTAGTGCAGGTGAAAATATTAAATTATAGTGTGATAGCAATAAGTATAAAAATCTAGGAGGCGATTGTTGGTATGGCAAAAAGCAGAAGAGCAAATGCCGTTAATTTTGGATTTGATTTTCAAGTTAATGCAGCAATAGTATTGATGCTTGAAAATATTGAAGATGTGTCGGCTCTTCGGTTGGAAGGAAATTACGAGGATATCGAAGTTAAGTTAAATGATGGTGAATATATATTGGCGCAAGCCAAATCAATAGAAAAAAGTAGTACAGATTTTCATAATGTACGTAAAAATTTGAAGAAGGCATTAGAGTCATTATCAGAAGGTGCTCAAAAATGTAATGCTTCAGAATTGATTTTAATTACTAATTCACCAAATCCGATGAATGATGATTCTATAAATATTTTTACATTAGATGCACATAGGCCGTATAGTTCATTGCCAGTATCCTCACAAGAATTAGTAAATGAGTACTTAAAACAGATTAACCAACCATTAGATACAAGTAAATTTATGATACAGGTGTTGCCATTCGAAACAGATATTGATGCAGAGAGATATAAATTTGTTAGAAGAGCTGTTGATGATTTTATTGGAAATTTGAATGTTAGCATACCGGGACTCAGTAACCAAATACTTACTATATGGCAAAATGATGTGTTTCATAATAGTACTAAAAAAGATGCAGCTATTAAACTGTCCAAAAGTGAGATTATATGGCCACTTATGGTTATTGCTACAGATGTTGATAGAATGGATGACGAGTTAGAAGAATTAGTTGATCCTTCAGTATATGATGATGTGGTTTGTAGATACAAGAATTTGATTGATGAATGCTGCGATAAGTGTGAGTTTTTTATTAAAGTTTTAAGTGATTATCAGTTATTTAAGACATCTGGGAAAAAGTCTGAGCGAATTATTAGTTTCGTTAAGACAAAATGGAAAGAATATAAATCCATTTTTCCGTTACAAAATGAAGATGATGAAATTCAAGAAGCCCTGATACAAGTTGTACTTTTTAGTATATTAAAAAATAGAATCAGTATTGATCATATTAAGCGAGGTGTTAATTTATGAGATTCATATCCATACACATAAAAGAAGGTATGTTTGAAAGAAATGTAGAATTCTCAGACTTGGTTAATTTAATATACAGTAAAAAGAATAGCAGAGGAAAAACAACATTATTAAGATTTATGCTATATGGGATTGGTTATACAGTACCCAATACGAGAAAAATTAAATTTGATAAATGTGAAGTAGAAACAGTGATCCAAACTGAAAAAAACGGAATTATTAAATTGCTAAGGAACGATTTGTCTACTATTAAAATAGAAAAGGATGGTAATATATCAACATTCGTGTTGCCAGAACAAGAATTTATGCTACATGCGTTGCTTTATTCGACAAACAATGCTGATTTGTTAAAAAATATACTTGGAACTTTTTATGTGGATCAGGAAAAAGGTTGGACGCTGTTAAATAGAGGTGTTGTTATAGGAAGCATCCATTTTAACATTGAGGAATTAATTAGGGGATTATCGGGCATAGATTGTTCAGAATTGGTAGAAAAAGAGGCTAAGCTCAGTAGAGAAATAGATAAATATAAGCAGATGTTTAGTGTAGCACAATATCAGGAAACATTGGAAAAAGATTCATTGGTGAGACCTGATTATACGGACGAAGTAGATACAGAACTAGATCAGTTGTTAATTAAACAGGCCTATATTAAGTCGGAACTCAAGAGGATTGATGAAACCTTAGCTGATAATAGAAAATTTAAAAAATTTGTTTCTGAAATGAAATTACTTATTATGGCTCCAAATGGAGATACTATTCCTGTTACAGAAGAAAACATTGTTGGATTGAGTGATGCAATTAATATTCTTGTTGTGAAAAGAAAGAGTACGGCTGCTAAAGTTGCGGAGATTACGAAACAAATAGAAAAATTAAAAAAGAAAAGAGATAAGGAAAATGAGCAGCTGTCTTTTTTTGAATCAGTTGATTTGATAAGTAACTTTGATCGAGAAGTTTCTAAATTATCTTTGAATCAAGTAACTATCAACAAAGAAATAAAAAGACTAGAAAAGGAAAGAAAGGCAATAAGAGAACAAATATCGGCTGTATCAAATTCTGATAGTGAAGTGGTTAGAGAAATCCAGGATAATATATGCAAATATTTGGAAGAGTTAGAATTAGGAGATAAAGATTCCATACCGTCAATGTATGTTTTTACATCTAATCTAAAGGAACTTTCTGGTGCACTTTTGCATAAAACAGCATTTGCTTTTCGATTGTCATACATTATTGCACTCGAAAAAAAATTAAATATAAAGTTGCCGATTATTTTAGATTCGCCAAGCGGAAAGGAAGTTGATAAAGACAACATTAATATGATGATGAATATTCTGAAAAGGGATTTTAACGATCATCAGATAATCATAGCTTCAATATTTGAGTATCCATTTGAAAATATAAATAGGATAGAGATAAATAATAGGCTTATGGAAGATATGACAAATGTCAGTTGATAAAATAGCTGGAGGAGGTAAAGCAAGTGGTATCAAAAGAGTATTTTGGTGAAGATAAAAATGTTGAATTTAAACGAGAAATACCAGAAAAGCATGAAAAGTTTTATAAAGACATTATCGCTTTTTCTAACAGTACTGGTGGAAAAGTTATACTTGGAGTGGAAGATGAAACGTGTATTGTATATGGCATTGGAGATCAAAGTCCTTTTAAGTTATCTGATTCAATTTCTAATATGATTTCCGATGCTTGTACTCCTCAAATAGAACCAGATATTACAATCAAGACGATTGAAGATAAGACGGTGTTAGAAATTGATGTGCCTGCAGGAAAATTTCGCCCATATTTTATTAAGAATAAAGGGAAAGAAACAACTTCTTATATAAGAATTAATGGTACAAGCCGACCTGCAGATGACAGAAAATTAAAAGAATTAGAACTTGAAGGCCAAAATATATCTTATGATTCTATGCAGGATATAGGAGTTGAGTTCGACGAGATAAAGGCAAAAGAACTATGCAAATCAATGAAGCGTGTTGCAATAGAGGCATGCGAGGCAGAAGATGAAAGAGAAGCTGTTAAGGAATTGACTTTAGAGAAATTAGAGGATTTTGGAGTGTTATGCAAAGTTGGAAAGAAGTTTTATCCTACGCATGCGTTTGATTTACTCACAGATAATAAGAATAAGGCTGCTAAGATACAATGTGCCCTATTTAAGGGAACAACAAGAGATATGTTTATAGATCGTAAAGAATTTGACGGACCAATTTATAAACAGGTGGAAGAAGCATATCAATTTGTACTTAGGCACATCAATATGGGAGCTGAAATCCATGGTGTTTATCGAGAGGATAAGCTAGAATTACCTAGAAAAGCTATAAGGGAAATGATTGCAAATGCTGTTCTTCATAGAAGTTACTTGGATCGTTCATGCACTCAAGTAAGTATCTATGACGATAGAATAGAAGTGTTATCACCAGGGACACTTTATGGTGGTCTTGATATAACGACGGCTTTAGAAGGAAAATCAACCTGCAGAAATGAGGCAATAGCAGAAGCGTTTCACTATATGCGTATTGTTGAAGCATGGGGAACTGGTATTCCACGTATCAGAAATAAATGTGCAGAATATGGATTAAAAGAGCCTAAGTTTGAAGAATTTGGTGATGGATTCCGAGTATCTATTTATCGCAGGAACGACCAATCAGACCAATTAAACCAATTTAATCAGACCAATCAGACTAATCAAACCAATATATCAGATAAATCTGATCAAGAGCAGGGAATAAAGGAAGAAATAATGAAGTTGTTATGTCAAAATACTAATATAAAAATCAGAGATATTGGAGAAACATTGCAGTTAACAGATAGTCAGATTAAATATTATGTCAAACTGTTAAAGGATGAAGGTAGGTTAAAAAGAGAAGGAAGCAATAGGTCAGGACATTGGGTTGTGCTGTAAATTTGATTAAGGGGCAAACAAGCATTTAAATAGTGCAACAGATTGTTGCACTATTTAAATAAAGGAGGAGAAGGTTATATGTCGAAATTAAATATAGATCAGCAAACAATAAAAGAACTATTTTCTAACAAGAGATCAGATTTTTTAATACCAGATTATCAAAGACCATATGCATGGGAGGAAACAGAATGTCAAACATTGTGGGATGATATATTTATGTTTGCGTTCCCGGAAAATGATTATACAAAATTTGATAGTGATAATGACGAGTATTTTCTTGGTCCTATTGTTACTTTTAAGAATGATGCGGGTAAACTGGAGATAATTGATGGACAGCAAAGATTAACAACACTGATGTTGTTACTTAGGGCATTCTACTCAAAATTTGGAAATATGAAAGATCCATATGCGGTAAAAACCAGTGAGGATATTTCAACCTGTATATGGAAAACAAACGAGTTTGGACAGCCAGACAAAAATAAGTTAAAAATTGATTCGGAAGTATCTACTGATGATGACAAGGAAGAATTTTTAACTATTTTAAAGACAGGACTGATAGATGTAAATCAGAAAAGTAGATATGCTCGTACATACAGATTCTTTCAAGATAAGATAAATGAATTTCTGCAAGAGTATCCAGCTTATTTTGCTTATCTTCCGACAAGAATATTGAATAACTGTATTCTGTTACCGATTGAGGCTGAATCACAGGACACTGCACTTCGAATATTCTCAACATTGAATGATAGAGGAAAGCCATTATCAGATACGGATATTTTTAAAGCACAGTTTTATAAACATTATAGTAGCCTTGGAGAAAAGGATCAGTTTATTCGAAGATGGAAGGATTTGGAGGCAGTATGCGATGAAATTTTTGCAGCTCCATCGGGGTCTCCTATGGATGAACTATTTACAAGATATATGTATTACGAAAGAGCGAAACAGGGAATTAAGAATACAACGACAGAAGCTCTTAGAAAATTTTATGAAAAAGATTCATATGCACTATTGAAAAAGAATGAGACTTTGGATAACTTGGAATTTTTAGCAGAATTTTGGAGAAAAGTATCGGTACAGGATGAAGGTTTCTCAGACAGGGTTTTGAAAGCGTTGTTTGTGTTAAATTATGCACCTAATGGTATGTGGACATATTTGGTCTCTGTATATTTTATACAAAATAAAGAAGCAGACGGATCTCTGAATGAGGAAAGGTTTTATGTATTCCTTAATAAAATAACAGCTTTCATATTTGGATATGCATTTATAAGACCAGGTGTGAATGCATTAAGAAGTCCAGTTTATCCGGAAATGATAAATATAGTTTCAGATTTACCGGTTACATTTGCGGGATATGAATTTGATATTGATAATGTAAGAAATATTATGAGTAGCTATGTGTTTACAAATGGTAGGCCAATCACAAAATCAATTCTTGCATGGTGGGCGTACACAGATGCTAGTCAGGAGCTAATCTCATTAGACACAAATTTGGAGATAGAGCATATTTATCCTAAAAAGAGGCAGGAAAACGAAGAATCACTGAGCGATAAGAGTAGTTTAGAGTCGTTGGGAAATAAGGCATTGCTGGAGAAGAATATTAATATAAGAGCATCAGATTATAGATTTACTGACAAAATAAAATATTATCAAGGATACACGACTTCCAGTGGAAAACAGAAGACTGGGACAAAGGTTTATGAACTGCAAAAACTGTCAAACTTAGTGAATGATTATACAGAGAAGGATATAGTGGATAGAAAGAATCGTATTATTGAGGGATTTCTACATTATCTTGAGAAAAATGAACTCATGGATAAATAATATTCAGAGTATTATAAGTCGCAAAATTGAAGGCAGTTTTGGACATTGAGAAAAGACAAAGGAGATGACAAGAGTGAAGTTATTGCTTATACAGCTTAGTGATATGCATTTTGAAAATACTGAGCAAACACACAGTATAAAAATAGATAAGATGATTTCAGCAATTAAAGCTAATGCCGATGCAGAAGAATGTATTATCGTAATCTCAGGTGACTTAGCAGCTAAGGGTAAAAAAACAGATTATCAATTTGTGAAAGGATTTATAATTGCATTACTCCGAGCTTTAAACGAAAATGGATATAAGAACAGAAAAATACATATATTGTCTGTTCCAGGAAATCATGATATAGATTATACGTCATTAGATATAACAATAAAAGATATTATTAAAGCATATGATGATGGAACAATTGAAGAATTAAAATCAAATTATATCGAAAGTATGAAAAATTACTTTTTATATGCTACAGAAAATGAATGCTTTAACGAAGATAAAATAGTTTCTAAAAAAGTGTTGGATTATAATGGGAAAAAAGTTGGATTTGTATTACTTAATACCGCTCCGCTATCTTTATTAGGTGGAAATGCAGAAGATATGGGAAATCATTATCTGTCTGAGTCAGAATTGAAGAAAATAGATGATGCAACAGATGCAGATATTAATATACTTGTTTTGCATCACAGTATAGAGTGGTTGAGAACTAGCTACAAAGAAAAAATGCGAAAGAGTATTACAAAAAAATATTCTTTAATTCTATCAGGACATGAACATTCTTCACTGGGGCAAAGCAGTTGCATTGATAATAATGGAACTGTGCAGTTTATTCAGGGAAATGCATTATATGGATTTACTGATGAAGGAAATGGTTTTTGTACGCTTACCATTGATTTTGATAATTTTGCAATAGAAGGGTTTTCATATATATGGAAAAATAATTTGTATGTACCAAATAAAATAATAGATACGAGACTTCGCACAACAGTATCAGAAGAGATAGAATTGTTACAAGGTTTCAAAAAACAATTGTTATGTGATTCTACTAATAGAAAGGTTGATGAGTATTATGTATTCCCTGGTATTACATACAATATGTTGGATGAAAATGATAATATTCAAAGATTTGATATTGATGATGAAAGAAATCTGTTTGATTTTTTGAATAATAGATCATATACGGTTATTACGGGTGAACATAAATCTGGAAAATCACTTTTGGCAAAGCGTTTGTTTAGATATTTTTATGAGAAGGGAAAGAAGCCGCTCTTTATTGAAGCAAGTAGTATTAACAAGAAAAGAATTGAAAGAACTATAGATTATATTTTTGGCGAGGAATATGCAACAGACGATTATGCATATGAAAAATATAAACAGTTAGAGAAATCTCAGAGGGTAGCAATAATTGATGAAGCCGATATGCTTCCAACGCAGACATTAGAAACATTAGTGAGCTTCTTGGGACAATCAATGGGACAAATTATAGTCTTTAGTGAAGATAAGCTAAACTTGAATGTTCGAAAGCAGGTAGTCGAAACTTTAGTTGATGAAAATGAGCTGACCTTGAATATAAAATCATTTTTATATGATAAAAGAAAAGTGTTAATTGGTAATATACTCCAAAATTCTGATAAGGAATACGATGTTGAAAAGGAAACTGCAAAAATAAATGACTTGATAAATATGCAGGTGAAATATTTTAATTTAGATCCAGAATTCATTATAAGCTTTGTAAAGCAATATGAAACAGATATCAATTTTAAATTTACAGCTGGTATGAATGTATTTAATGTGGTATATGAAAGCAGTATTAGAAATCAGATAATTGCCAATTCGGGTGATGTTGACCCAACACATATGATAAATGTGTTAAGAGAACTTGCGTACAATATGCATTTCGGAAAGAAAACTAGTGTTAGTATTGAAGAGATTAGCCAAATAGCTGAGGTATACAAGAAAGAATATCGACAAATTGTAAACATTAAGTCTTTCTTGGATGCAGTTCTTAGTGCAAAAATATTGATAGAGAACAATAATGAATATAGATTTAGAGATCATACAATTATTGCGTATTTTGTAGCACAAGCATTAAATCAAAAATATTATCAGGATGAGGATATAAAAGATAATTTAGATGAATTATTAAGGAATTTGTGCTTTAGCATTAATAGCGATATTGTTTTATTTCTGGCTTTAATTACAAATAATCCTAAATTTGTAAATATTATTATCGAGGGAGCACAAAAGCATTTTGAAAGTCAGGAAGAACTTTCGTTTGACAGGAAAAATGTGGAATATATTCTTAATACAAAACTACCAATAAAAGATTCTTTGCCAGACAAGGAGGAAAGAAAGCAAAGAGAAAATGAGATAGCCAAACAAGAGGAAAATGCTAAGTTGGCAGACTTGATTGAATTGGTAAATGAATATGACTACACTGAAGAAGATTTGAAAAAGCTTGAGAATCAGGTAATGATATCTTTTAAGTATTTGGAAATATTATCTAAGACATTGCCGGCTTTTTGTCAAAATATGAAAGCTGATCAACAAGATAGACTTGTTGAATTGATATATCGTTGTCCAAATCAATTTCTATATACGATATTAAAGGATATAGGCGAAAATTTTGATGAGTTTACTAATGATTTATATAGTGAAATATCAATCTTACGAAAGGAAAGAAATGTTGCAGAGATCAGTTTACAAAGTGTGCGAAGAGTACTGGAACAAATATCTTCTGTTTTAGTAATTGCATTATATCAGTTGGTAGCATCCACCTGTACTAACGAGCAAAGTATACTTGCGTTAAATGAATTTAACAGTAAAAATAATTCGAATTATGAACTGCAAAATCTTATGATGTGTGCACGAATAGATGATATAGTATCTTTTTCTAAGAAGGTAAAAATATTAGATAAGAAATTGGAAAATAATCTTTCTAAATCAATAATAAGATTTACAGTTCGAGATTATTTTTTGAGAAATAGTAGTATGGATTTACATGGAGAAGCTCAGTCCTTAATGGATCAATTTTTTGCTGGATCGACCAGAAAAAATATTCAAATGAATATGGCGAAAAAGAGATTAAGTGATAAAGACCGTACCTAGGGCTTTTCACTATAGTAGATTAAGCCCAACTACAATAGTGTTTCGTTTAAGTACGGTCAGCTATAGTATATGAGATTTTGACGAAAATATTCGTATATCAATAATAGATATTCAACGCTGTTTCGACAGCAATCGATATTCCAATAGTAGTATAATAAATCCATATTATTCTGTTTTCGGAATAATGTGGATTTAGTGTTCTATAATCGTCTGTTACGTTGTTATGTATTGATAGACCTTAAAGTGGATAAACTAACACATCAGGATATTGGTCAGATGCAGATGTATGTTAATTATTATGATAGATATGAAAAATTAGAAGATGAAAATCCCACAATAGGTATTCTTCTATGCAAAGAAAAGAATGACGCTTTAGTTGAAATCACTTTGCCACAAGATGCTAATATTTATGCATCAGAGTATAAATTGTATTTGCCTGATAAGAAACTGTTACAGCAGAAATTGAAGGAATGGATAGAAGAGGAAGAAGAGTAAGATTAATTTTATAGGAATTAAAATAGGCGGAGTATTAATAATAAGAAGGATTTTGGAGGATGATATGTCTATAAAGAAGTTACAAATATCAGAATAAAAGGATGTGGGATAATGACATATAAAGTGTTTTTGGCATGGCAAAGCCAGAATAAGAAAACTGCAAGCTATATAAAAAATCAATTAGATAAAGCCGTAAAGCTACTAAAAGAACAGGGAACAACAATAGACGTAATAAAAAGTCCGACTCAAGAAGATGCAGGTTCTCCTAATATAAACGAAGCTATTTGGAAGCAGATACAAGGTGCAGATATTTTTATTGCTGACTTATCGTTTGTATCGCGGGTGCGCACGTCAAATGACAATGTAATGTATGAATTAGGAATAGCTGACGCACTTTTAGGAGCTAATAGGACAATTATTCTAGCAGATGAAAATACTAAAATTGAAAAGCTGGCTTTTGATATTAATCACAAGCGTATTTCTCCAATCAACACGGATAATAAGAATTTCTATAGAACTCTTTCGGAATGGATAATACAAGCATTGGAAGAGTCTGACAAACAGCGATTTACTAGGCGGTATATTATAGAAGAATTTGCATCAGATGTGGTGTCGATTGTTAATTATTTCTATCGTATGTCATATTATTCCGATGCTACTTATTCTGCTGGATTACAGATTCCTACAGTTGACCAAATAGAGTCAGAATTATCAAAAACGAAGATTGGAATGTATGCTGCAGAGGTTGACTTTTCTACTATTATTCAAATTTTAGAACAAAAGTTACAGAAGCTTATGGATTTTACGCATCCAAGAGCAGTGTGGCATATATTAAACTTGATTTCGTCAATAAAAGATTACCAACTGTATTGCAATAGTATCCAATATAGGCATTTGAATATAATCGATGAAGGCAAAGAACAATACGGATTGTATGATAAAAAGACATTTTTTTTAAAGCCAGGAAATAACGTTGGAGAAATAAAAGGCAGTGTCTTTTTTAATAAGAATACCATTATATGTCAGAATATGAATTGCAATATTGTGCTAGATAAAAGGTGGACAGTAAAAGATGATGCTAATTTTAAAGTACAGAATATTGTTTTAGATAATGGTACTGAGCAAACTGCAGTCGTTATGAAAATTGCTACTTATGCTGAAGCGTATCGAAGGTATCTTGCAACTTACATACATGGAATATTGGAAGCTGTTAATGGTCTGATAGATTATTGTGAGTTAGAGATGGTTCATATTGGAAATGATGGAAAGGAGACTGGGATAATAACATTGATGTTAAAGTAAAATTGCCATAAAAAATTGCTAGATCTAGTACAGATAATCAGATAAAGTCGGCGATTGAGCAACAAAAATATAATGAACCTTCGAAGGCAAATATTCTTAAGGTGTATGATGAAATAGAGAAAAATCAGATTTTTGGAACAAAAGAAATAAAAGAAATTCTTGATTGCTCACCATCCACAGCAAGAGCAGTCATGATAAAGCTTAGAGACATGAAAGTTGTTAAAGCGGTGAGTGGTAAAGGAAAGGGAAAGTATGTATTCATAGAATAAAAATGAGATATAGAGTATTCCTGAATGTAAAAGCTCTATGTGTGGAAGTCATGAGAAGATAAAAACTGAATTGGTTAAAGGCACAAATTTGGTTTAAGTAACTCTTATAATGAAAATAGGGAATGTCATAGAAAATGTCATAGAAGTTTTGAGAAAAATCAAGTGACTAAAATCAGAATATTCTAAGAAGAAGCTTTCTAAAGTGTGAGAGACGCTTAAAGAGCTTTCTGAAAACGAATATTTCAAATTTAGTCTCAACGAAGTCTCACGAGATTAGAGACTGAGTAAGACTCTATGATATAGCAAAATGCGATAAAATCGGTATTTGCAGGTGAATTATAAAGTTGTAGTCTCAAGCCAGTCTCATTTCTGAAATTGTTTGTTGAGACTAACATGAGACTGAGGAGGTTCAAAATCATGGATAT
>ERZ840096.358-NODE-358-length-70875-cov-5.853700_pt1 | contig 70875 bp, 58 predicted proteins | sample MGYA00519878_ERZ840096 | MGnify/ENA primary metagenome ERZ840096 (study PRJEB31850, sample SAMEA3708865) | human gut metagenome | biome: human gut; feature: human-associated habitat; material: faeces | place: China | collected 2014 ...
CACGGCGCTCAGTTCCCGATGGCCATTCGCGTCACTTCTTAGTGAACATCAACAGCCCGGCGCACCTGACGAGCATGGTGGCGGGCACCACCTGCCACGACACGTCGCCCACCAGCGCCGAGAGCACCGACTCGCGGGGCATGGGCCCCAGGGCCTCCTTCTCCCTCCGGAAGAGCAGCTCCGGCGGCAGGCCGGTCGTGCGGTTCGGCTCCTCGTCGCTCCTCGCGCACACGCGCGCTATCGCGCGGTCGAGCCCCTCCCAGCTCTCGAAGTCGCCCTCGTAGGCCCTGAGGCGCGACAGGAAGCGGTTCGCGCTCTCGTCCTTGCCCTTGGTCTGCGGCGTCCTGGGCCGGCAGAGCGCGAGCTCGAAGCCGGCCTCGCGCGCGAAGGCGGCGACGCGGCCGTCCCGCGAGCGCCTCCCGTCGCCGCCGAGCGTCGCGACGGCCGACATGTTGTCCGTGAGCCACTGCCGCGGCACGCCGCCCAGCCAGCGGATGTTGTCCGCCATGCAGGCCAGCAGGTCGTCCCTGGTCCTGGTCGGGGACCGCACGAAGTAGTGCATCCGGGACCATCCGAGCGTCGAGGTGTACACGTCGAAGCGGTACCCGCGGCCGGAGCGGTCGTGCATGGTGACGCCCTCCTTCCAGTCGAACTGCAGCTGCTCGCCGGGCGCCGTCTCGAACCTGGGGTGCGCGTCCGGCGCGCCGCCGCGCCCGACGGCTATGCCGCGCCCCCTCAGGTAGCTCGTGAAGGCGTTGTAGCCCGGGACCGGCGGCTCGTCGCCCGCGTGGCGCTCGAGCAGCAGCTCGTGGATGCCCTTGGCCGTGACTCCCGGCAGCGCCGCCTTCTCCTCGATCTCGTCCCGGTAGCGGTCGAACCCGCTCGGCCGCCCGTGCCTGCCGTCGTCCGGCGAGGGCCCGCCCCCGTTCCAGTACTTCGAGACGGTGTGCCTGTCCACGCCGTACCTCCTAGCGACCTCCGAGAAGTTCGGCTTGACGCCGCACTCCCTGTCCGCGTTCAGCTCAGCCATGAGGTTCCTCTCCAAGGCCCCCACCCCTCTCCGTCGTCGGTTCGGGGCTGAGCCTAGTTGGTGAAAGTGGTGAAACTACGCTGGTTTGGCTGGCGCATTCGCGCTGGTCGGATTGGGGCGCGTATTGGTCAATCTGGTGAAACCTAAGCTAGCGCTATCAGTGGGCGACGCCGCCTTGGCGGCGGCCTTGGCGACCTGCCACTCGTCTCGCCTCACCTCGTCGAGCGCGTCGTTCATCCACCCGACCACATGAAACGGGTCCATCACCCAGCGCGCGTTGGGGCAGCGGCGCCTGACCAGCGCCTTTATCCACCTGGCGCCGTCGGCGGTGACGACCTCTATGGCCCTCCCCTGCTCGCGGGTGAGCTCGTCGAGGAAGAGGTTCAGCACCTCCTTGCCGTAGCCCTCGTGCGCCCAGACGAGGCATCCCCGGTCGTGGTCGACGACGACGGTGAGGTACCTGTGGCCCTTCTTGTAGCTTGTTTCGTCTATGCCGATCCTGCGCAGGCCGTCGAACCTGGCCACGCCCCTCTGGGCCTCGATCTCGTCGCAGACGCGCCTGCAGATCCCGCCCACGCTGTGCCACTCGACCCGCGCTATCCTGGCGACGGCGGACATGCAGCACCGCACCGCAAGGCACGCGACCCAGTTCTCGAAGTCGCGCGTGAAGCGCGACCTGTGGCGCGCCCACGGCACCCGCTCGACGAGTACGCCGTGCTCGGGGCACCTGACGCGCGCCGGCCGGTACTCGAGGTAGCACCTGGACCTCGCCAGGTCCATCGCCCTCCATCGCCTGGTCGGCTCGTGGTCGTGGCAGTCGCACTGATCTGGCGGGCGGTTCTGAGACATAGGGTTGACCATCCCTCCGAATCCCTTGACGATGTGCCCATATGGCACGGAGTGCGAGGTTCGGTTTGTCGAAGACGACGAGGAAGACCTACAGCGCGAAGTTCAAGATGGCGGTCGCGCTCGACGTGGTGAGGGGCGAAAAGACGCTCTCCCAGGTGGCGTCCGAGCACGGCGTGAGCCCGTCGCTGGCGTCCGAGTGGCGCGACGAGCTGCTCGGCAGCGCCGACGACGTGTTCGGGAAGAGGAAGCAGGACCGCGAGAGAAGGGAGTCGGAGGCGGCCGCGAGCAAGAGGTACGACGAGGCGCTGCGTACGATAGGGCAGCTCACCGTCGAGCGCGACTTCCTCCGCCGGTTTTGCGACGACAACGGCTACGACCCCGAGGAGGCGCGCGGTGGCAGGTGAGCTGCCCGACGGCCTCTCCCGCGCGAGGGCCTGCGAGCTGCTGGGGGTGAGCAGGGCGATGGCGTACCGCGACATGGCACGCCCCGAGGCCCCCGAGGGGGATCGCTGGTCCGACGAGGACGAGCGCCTCGCCGCCCTGGTCGACCGCGAGCACGTGGCGCACCCGGCCTTCGGGGCCCGCAAGATCGCCCACGTGCTCAGGGAGGCCGGCGAGCCGCGTGCCACCAGGTGGCGCGTGACGAGGCTGATGGGCCTCATGGGCACATGCCCCCTGTGCCCGCTGCCCTCGCTCTCGAAGCCCGCGAAGGCCTCCAGGCGGTTCCTGTGTTTAGTCAAGCCTGACTTTCGGTTTTCATCACGGATTCTTTCGGGTTCGCGCACATAGCCCTTTTGTGTTTCGTCACGGCCACGCCCGGGCGCTTGGGTGCCTCCCTCGCGCTCGTCTCCCCTAGAACGGCATCCTGCCGTCGACGCCGTCGGGTTCTGCCCCGACCTCGACCAACACCTCGACGCCCTCCCAGCAGCCATCCGTAGGCTTCGCACTGACGCGGATTTTGCCTCGCGCCAGGTGGGACGAGGTCACGCGCACACCTGTCCTTTCCCGGAGAATGCCGTGGCGGAGGAGGCGAGGGGGCGACTGGGACGATGTCCGTTGCTGGCTCGAGGGCGTGGGCGTGACACGTTGCTTGGTTAGACTGCCTCAGCTTTCACGTTGTTTAGCCATGTGCCGCTACACGGTGCACCATTGCTATGCGGGGAAAGGTTGACCTGTGGCTCGGCGAGTCCACTCCGTCAATTAGCGTAGCCAAGCGCATAGTCTCGCATCCGCTCTATCGCTCCCGCATCAGGGATGCTCTGTGGTTAGTCAAGCCTGACTTTCGCTTGCGCACGAAACTTCCTGGGGTTTCATTGCGCTGCGCCCTTTCCTGCGGCCAGGCTCTGACCGCAGGGCATCCGCTCCAGAACGGAGTCCGATCACTGGAATCCCCGAGGTTCGCCCCGACCTCGACTGGGACCCCGAGTCTCTATTGGTCGCCCATCGATGAATGAAGTTATGAGCGTCTTCGCAATCCTGTTCCGGGGCGTCCCGGCGTGCAACCGCTGCGGCATTGTCCCGGCCCAATCCTCTTTCTGCCACCCAAGCGCTATACGATGCTGAAACGTGACAGCGGGGACGATAGTACTGGACAACGGGTGATAGTGATTATTCCCGCACGATTGTAGTGTTCGTGGTTCTGGGGGACGCAGCCCACATCGGCTGCCTCCCCAGAAGAAAAAACGACCCTCTTACTCTTTAATCGCAAGTTTGAATGGAACCGGACCTGCAGTCAAAGGGCTGAACAGCAACGAAATATAAGGAAATAATCTGCGAAACAGAAAATAGATTGAGCGAAACAAAGAAATGTGAGTATATTTGCTCTATGCTCCATTAGTCATGAGCAGAAAGGAGACGGATTCATGGAACGGATTAAGCTGGGAAAAAACGGAACTGAGATTTCGAAGATGGGCTTGGGCACGTGGGCTATCGGCGGGGGGCCCGCTTGGAATGGAGACCTTGATAAGAGCGTCTGCGTAGACACTATTCACAGGGCGGTTGAACTCGGGATTAATCTGATTGATACTGCCCCTGGCTACAACTTCGGGAAAAGCGAAAAGATTGTCGGGGAGGCTCTTGAGGGGCTCAATCGTGAAGACGTGGTCGTGGAGACCAAATTTGGACTTGTGTGGGATTGGAAGGGAACCCCCTTCAACAAGGTGGGCGATCGGCAGCTGTACAAAAACCTATCGCCGGACTCAATAAAGACAGAGATAGGCGCAAGCCTTCAAAGGCTCGGGACTGACTATGTGGACATCTATATGTCTCACTGGCAGTCTCTGGAGCCATATTACACGCCCATTGCGGAGACCATGAAAACCCTAATGGACCTGAAGGAACAGGGAGTGATAAGGGCAATCGGCGCAGCTAACGTCACTGCGGATGATGTGAAGGAATACCTTGCATACGGTGAGCTGGATATTATTCAGGCAAAATACAACCTATTGAACCGTGATGCCGAAGCGGACCTATTTGAGCTGTGCAGAAGTAACAATATCGTTCTCCAAGTATATTCACCGCTTGAGCAAGGGTTGCTAACGGGGGGATTTAAGAAGGGGTACGTGCCGACGGGAGCGCGTGCAAATAAGAAATGGTGGCAGCCGGGGAATCTTGATCGAGTGGTTGATATGCTTGACGGCTGGAAGCCTCTTTGCGCCAAGTACAATTGCAGCTTGTCTACGCTGTCGCTCGCTTGGGTCGTGAAGCAGGCAGACTTCATCTCGGTTCTCAGCGGGTGCACTTCACCAAGCCAGGTCGATGAAAATGTGGGCGCCTTGAATATTGAGCTAAGTCAAGAGGACGCTGACAAGATGCGATCCGATGCTGATGCTCTTGGGATGTAGTTCATTATCCATCCAGAGGTGTCTTGTGGCGAGCGCTGCAAGCGTAGTAAATATGAGGCGGAATGATGGGGCACGATAGTGTTAAGGGGATAGATGAGGCCAGAGCCCCACTTTGTGGACCTCGACTCGACCGGCTTCCAACAACGCACTGGATAAACCGAGTATTTCTGCTGACTAGCCTGGCAATACTGTTCGCTTGGAGCAACTATGTCAGCGGGCTCGTCTTGGCTCAGTTGCGCGATATTGGCTGGATTGACGCTACGTCCAGTGCCATGTTTTCATCAGTATATATGGCAGGGATGCTCTTTGGTTCACTGCTGGGTGGAGTAATAGGAGATTCAATTGGCCGACGGAAAAGCTATCTTTTGTTTGTGGGGATTCATACTATCTCGATGTACCTTGCTGCAGTGACTCCGAGCCTCATCATGCTGATTGCAACGCGTGCGTTAATGGGATTTGGGTTGGGCGCGCTGCTCGTATCGTTGTTTGCCAGCCTTGCGGAGTATGTGCCGACAAGCCAGCGCGGAAAATGGATGGGGAGAAACTCCTTTATTGGGAATTGCGGGGGGCCAATCGCCTCTCTGCTTGCCGCGGTCATCTCTCCTTTTGTTACTGCGGAGACGAGCTGGAGGTTGATGTTTTTAATCCCGGCGATAATGTCGACCATCATTTGGTTGTTTGCTCTGCGCTACTACCCGGAATCTCCGAGGTGGCTTGAGTCGCGGGGGGAGTACGACAAAGCCAATGCAGTCATGGGTGCGATAGAGGGGGAAGTTAGAAGAGAGTACGGCAAAGAACTTCCTCAAATCCGACAGCAGGGAAACGCCGCGCTCGCCGCCGCGCTCGCGGATGAACGAGGGCGTGGTAATGCAGGCTATCGAGAGTTGCTGCGCGGCGAACTCTCCAAGAGAGTTATTCTCGGGGCGTCTGTGCTCGTTGCGATGAACGTCACGGCATACACGCTAATGACCTGGCTGCCAACGATGCTATTAATCAAGGGCATTGATGTCGGGCATTCATTTGCGCTGTATACGCTCACGGTTCTTGGAGCGCCGGTAGGTACCTTTCTCGGAATGGTATTTATCGACAAGGTATCCCGAAAGTGCATGGGTATATCCTTGCTCGGGATAATCGCAATCTTCGGTCCCCTATTCGCGATTCAACAAAACGAGCTGCTCCTTTGCGTAATGGGATTCTCCCTTGAAGTCGTAACGGAAATGTACGTTGCATATTCCTCGGGTGTATACGTGCCAGAGATCTGGCCAACCGAGCTTAGGCTTCGCGGCTCGGGGCTCTCGAACGCAATAGGAAGAATAAGCGGCGTAGTTGCGCCTGTTGTGGTTGCTCAGCTGCTTGCCAGGGGAACCGTGATGCCAGTCTTCATCCTCATGTCGTCTATTTGCCTCGCTGTAGCAATTGTGATTTTCGTATTGGGGGTAGATACAAGAAGAAGGACTGTCGAGGAGATTGGGTGAGCGCTCACGCAGATATGTCAACAAAGTACCTATTATTAATTTAACGTAGTTTAGCTATCAGAGCAGCTAGCGGGGTGCTCTTTAGATATAAGGGTTAGGGTGCGACGGTTCACCTATGCCGGAAGGACAAAGTATGGGTGCGAAAGACAGGCTCGATCAGATTCGCCGAGAGCTAAATGAGGTCGGCCAGGTGAGCGTCGGCGATTTGAGTAGGCATCTGGGGGTTACGGAAGAAACTATCCGAAGAGATTTGGAGCGCCTTGAATCGGAAGGGGTGCTGAAGCGTACTTATGGCGGAGCAATCCTTAACCCTGCGCAGCAGGCCCAGAGCGATACGCAATTCGACAAGCGCGTGAGCAGGAGTGCTGAGGAAAAGCGAGTCATTGCCCTCAAGGTTCTCCCCCTGCTGGAGAATGTGTCAACGATTGCAATTGATTCGAGCACTACCGCAGTCGCATCGGTTAAACAACTGGCAAATAGAGAAGACATGACGCTTCTCACGAATTCGGTGGCAGCGCTAAGAGTTCTCGAGACCGGTTCCTTGCACGTCGTCTTAACTGGGGGAGAGTTCAACAGAGAGACTCTTTCGCTGCGCGGTGACGCGGCGAAAAGGGCTCTCGATCAGTATCATATCGATACGTTGCTCTTTAGCTGCAAGGGGATTGATTCTGGAGGTACATACGATACGAGGCCAGAAGAGGTAGAGATGAAGCAGCGCCTCATGGAAAGGTCAGGACGTCTCGTCCTCCTTGCCGACCATACCAAATTTGGAAAGACGGCATTCGTTAAGCTTGCAAGCCTCGATGCAATTAGCTGCATTGTTACGGATAGAAAGCCTGATGACAAATGGTGTGACGTGATGAGGGAGCACGGTATCAGGTTGGTCTTCTAGTTCTCTGAAAAACATGAGTCCTTTAAGCCTGCTGACCGCATTGTCTGCAGGCTTTTTTGTTTAGCCGCTCAAGACCATTTTTCTGTCGCTCGGAGAAATGTTCCTTTCAAACGCAGATTTAATGTTTGAAACAGACTTTTTGAAGTACACTATCCACAGATTTAATGTCTGAAACAAAGAAAGAATAGTTGTTTCTGACATATTGTAAAAGTACTGTTGTCTGTAGCAAAGAAAGGATTGGTCTGGATGCTGTATCAAGAGACGCGAGAAGAAGTGCTTAAGTATGCGGTCAAGTGCCTAGAGAACGGACTGATTCACGGTACCGCAGGTAACGTTTCAGCTCGAGTTCCAGGCGAGGAGGCGGTCGTCATTACTCCCAGTGGTATTCCGTATGACACGCTCAGCCCGGAGGACCTCCCGGTCGTTTCCCTCAACGCGGAGATAATTGACGGTAACCGCAAGCCGTCTTCTGAAACGCCCATGCATACGGCAATATACCGCGCTCGCCCAAACGTTAACGGTGTCGTTCATACGCACTCAATGTTCGCGACAGTATTCTCAATCCTCGAGAAGGAAATCCCGGCAATGATGCCCCCGTCATCAGCTTTTGCCCCTGTTCCCTGCGCACCTTTCCAAATCCCTGGCTCTGAAGAGCTCGCTGAGTCTGTCGTGAAGACCCTTGGCACCGATCACCTTGCATGCACGATGCAAGGGCATGGTCAGATTACCGCCTGCCCGACGCTAAAGATGGCCTACCGTGGGGCCGAATGCGTAGAAGAGGACGCGGAGATTGCTTACTGGACGCTTATGGCGGGCAGAATGGTTGGCCTGCCGGCAGATGCGGTAGCGGAGCTTCGTCGCAGGGCTCTTAAGGGACAAGCAGTTTAATACTTGTTGCGTTGGCAATGTCCGCAGACTAGAAGAGGTGCAGAGCAGTGAAGCAATATAAGATTTTGGGCGTATGCGGGGCTGGTCTTTCAACTTCTACAACAGTTGCGCGAATGCTCCAGCAGGGCATGGAAAAAAGAAACATGCCAGCGCAGATTAGAACCTGCAAGGTGATTGAGGCAACAGGAACAATTAAGGGCTACGACCCCGATGTGATTCTGTCGACCGTTGCGACTACCTCGTTCGAAAATCCAAGCGATGCAAAGGTATTCTCGGGTGTTCCGCTTCTTACCGGCGTCGGCGCAAGCAAGCTTCTCGATGACATAGTCGAGTACCTGAAATCCAAGGGAGATGAGTGATATCGAACCCACGAGACGGCGCACGCCACCTCGATAACGCAAAGGAGATGCAGGTCGCACATGGAAGCCGTTCTGAATTTTATCAAGACGATTGTTAACCTCGGCGCATTCGTGATGATGCCAATTATCATTTGCATTCTCGGAATGTGCTTCAGGATGAAATTCAAAGATGCCTTGCGCGCGGGCATCATGGTTGGAATCGGTTTTAAGGGCATCTCGCTTACCGCGGGCCTTATTTCTAGTACGATGACACCATTAGTTGAGCAGCTTCAACAGCTCTGGGGACTGAGCCTGAATGCAGTAGACGTTGGTGTCCCGGTTGTTAGCGCTATTGCGTTCTCGGATGGACTGTTCGTTCTTATCATGTTTGCAGTGGTGCTGCTCGTGAACGTTGCGCTGCTCCTGCTCAAAGTAACAAAGACGCTCAATATCGATATCTGGAACTTTTGGCACTATCTCTTTATCGGTACCCTCGCTACGATTCTCACCGGCAATATGTGGGTAGGTGTGTTGGTTGGAACGATTTACTCCGTCTGCAACCTCCTGCTTGCTGATCACAACCAAGACATCATCTGCGAGGTGTGTGGTGAGCAGTATCGCGGTCTTTCATTTTGCACCATGGCATTTCCTGTAATGCTCCCCATCGTGCAGGGCATTGACTGGGTCATTGACCACATCCCCGGCATTCGGAATATTGACATCAACATGCATAAGCTTCCTGGCGTCTTCTCGTTCCTCGGAGAGCCTTCGATTCTCGGTCTTGTTATCGGAATTATTCTTGCTGCCCTTGGCCAGTACAGCTGGGATCAATGCCTCGTGGTCGGCATGAGCCTCGCTGCTGCGATGGTGCTCCTTCCTCGCATGATTTCTCTCTTGGTCGAAGGCCTTTCCTCAGTCGTTGCCTCGGTCCGCGATTTCATGACTGAGCACATGCCAGGACGAGAGTTCCGCATCGGTATGGACTTTGCTCTGCTCGTTGGCGATCCAGACATGATCAGCCTTGGCCTGGTGATGGTGCCCGTGTCTCTGCTCCTCGCGGTGGTTCTCCCGGGCAACACCGTGCTTCCTGTCATTGGCCTTACCAACCTCTCCTATATGATGATGGCGCCGGTTATTGGCACAAAGCGCAACATGTTCCGTGCGTTCATCGCTGGAGTTATTGCAATCGTCATGGTGTTCTGTATGGCAACCGCCCTTGCACCTCTCATTACAGAAGCTGGCGTTGCAGCGGGCCTAGTCGAAGCTGGCGGCACCTACTCCCTCTTTAATACGGGTGAGCTCATTGGGTTCCTGCTCCTGATTCCGCTTGGTCTCTTTGGATACTAAGCGTAGAGGGGCTTTCCAAGACCTTGCAGGCGACCGTAGGAAATATAGTCACGGACCGCTTCCGGAAAGCCGAGCTCTTTCCCTGATGCACTCGCGATTAGACCATGGTTCAGGAGGACAAAATGTCGATGCCCAACAGAGATGGAATAGCGGAGCTATTCGCCAAGGCCATTGATGGCGGCTACGCTATCCCTCACATCAATCACAGCGATTTTGGAGACTTGTACGCAATCGTGGATGCGGCAAATGAGGCGAGCACTCCCATAATTGCTGCCGGCACATTGCAAACAGTTGCGGCTCTTGGCCTCAACAAGATTGCCGCAGTCGCCAACATTCTAGGCAAGGAATCGGACGTCCCATTTGTTATTCACCTCGATCACTGCCCTGACTTCGATACGTGCATTCAGGCAATCGAATGTGGCTATAACTCGGTGATGATTGATGGGTCTGATCTCCCGCTCGACCAAAACATAGAGCTTGTAAAGCGGGTGGTTGACTACGCCCACCCACGTGGGGTATTCGTTGAGGGCGAAGTCGGCCACGTGTCGAGGGGTTCCGAAGACTCTTGGGATGCAAACGTGGAGGATGCGGTTAAGCTCGTCACGATGACGGGCGTGGATTCGCTCGCCGTTTCCATTGGAAATGAGCATGGATTTTATAAGACAGAGCCAGTTCTCAACTTTGCCTTGCTAGCCAGAGTTCACGAGGCCCTTCCGGAAGTTCCGCTTGTGCTGCATGGGGGCACCGGCATTCCCGTTGAATCGGTGCAGAAAGCAATTAAGGATGGCGTTCGTAAGGTGAATGTCGGAACAGCGGTTCGTTGCGCTTATGTTGCCGGAATTAGGGACGGTATTGCAGAGATGGGTATCGAAGCCCACACCCAAGACATCATCGCATTTGCCAAAGGACGTGTAAAAGAGAAAGTGTTGGGCGTCATTGACATGTGCTGGGCTCGTAATCGCGTATAAGGTCTGTTAGCAGTTCTAGCGGGAGGTGTTTAGAGACAATGGTCACTAAGGAAGATTTGGGGCTCTTCCATCCCGACCTCGTATTTTGCGACATCGATGCCGCTGATACAGATGAGCTTTTCGAGCTGCTCGGTCAGCGTCTTTCCCCGAAGGGATATATCAAAGAGAACTGGCTATCAGCGATTAAAGAGCGAGAGCGCGACTATGCTACTGGTCTTCAGACGCAGACCATTGGCGTGGCAATTCCTCATGCTGACAACTGTGTAAACAAGGCGTATATCGCAATCGTTAAGCCCGTACATCCCGTAGTATTCCAGCCGATGGGTGGAATCGGTGACCCTGTTAGCGCAGAGTTGATTATCAATCTTGGAATTCTTCGCGAGGGCGGAGAAGTTGACCTGTTGCAGGGCCTTATGCGAATCTTCTTGGACGATGACGCGACAAACAATGTGATGCAGCAGGAGACGCCTGAGGGCATCGTCAATGCCATTACAAGCCGATTGATGTAGACGGCAAGTGAGGCTGTGATGAACGCCGGGGTACCTTTGGGTGCTCCGGCGTCTTTGTATTTAATGTTATACGCGCTGAAAAAAGAGCCTTCGACCCCCGAACGTTCCTCTGGACCACCGCTACGCCGCGTAGCCCAGCGCCGCGCGGTGCTCCCTCGGCGTCCTCCGTCCTAGCGCCTTCTTCGGCTTGCCGCCCCCGTGCCACTCGATGTAGGCGTCCAGCCTCTCGCGGAACTCCGCGAACGTCACGTCCCTCCAGTCGGTCCCGTGGAAGAAGTCGCTCTTGAGGGTGCCGAATAACCCCTCGCACCTCGCGTTGTCCGGGCTCCTGGCCTTGCGCGACATCGAGCGCGCCGCGTGGCCGGCGGCGCACGCCGCCGCCCACTCGCCGGTCATGTTGGAAAGACGGCGCCCTTGGCCGTTCATGAGTTAGGGTTTCTGTCCCTGAGGGCGGTAGCTTAGTCGCGTTGCCCGGGAGATTGGGCGGGGCGAACCGGCAGTCTCGCGTGGAATCGCGAGGAAAAGTTGGATGGCATCCGCATTACCCGCACGCGTCTACAGGGCCTCGAGCAGGCGCTTCTGCACCCCCGCTTATTCACAACGTGATGTCCAACTACAAGGCGTGCGCACTTGACGCATCCCATGGGTCGCCATGCGCTATGTCGTAGGGGACTACTCACTTGGAGCAGAGGGAAGGCTGTATTGTTTTCAGAATTGGTAAATACTCATGAAGGGAACTTGCAATGTCTGAAGAAGAGATAGCCAGCGACACTCAGGACTCGAGCAAAAAGAAGCCGAGCGGCAAAACAATTGCCATCATTGTCATAGCTGTGGTGGCGATCGTTGCGGCGGGGGCGTACTGGTTTGTGAACTACAAGGTTCCTCACGACAACGCAGTAGCTGCATTCAATGCTGCGGCGGATGGCCTCAATGAGCGAAACGGTGAGCTTGACTCGGCCATCTCTGATCTTCAAGATTTGATGAACTCCGGGGATGCTCCTCTCGATCAATCAACCATAGAAGCCGCAAGCGTTGCCATTGGCACAGCACAGGGGGCCAAGCAATCTGTCCCAGAAATGCCAGGGGATACCGACGCAATCAATGCCGAAGCTACTGCAATGGAGAGCATGGGGGAGTATTCCGCCCAGCTTGACGACCTCAACGCTGCAAAGGCCAATCTACAGAGCAGCATTTCGCAGATGAAGCAGGTCACTAACCCATCTGAGCAGTTCGTGATTCAGCGTATCAGCGGGCTTGCAAACATTACGGGCGTCGAGGCCGTGACAGAAGACAACGATCCCATTGGAAACCTCGGTAAAGCCGGCGGCTATACGGCTTGCGTCTACTTTGCTTCTGATCTGGTGGATCAGTCCGAGGTTTATATCTCCGACGGATACAGCGGCATTGTTGGCGCTGGCACAGATGGTGGCGGAGCGGTCGAGGTCTACGCGAACGTAGACGATGCAAACAAGCGCAACGATTACCTGGCTGTATTTGATGGCACCATTCTCTCCTCGGGTTCTCATGATGTCGTAGGAACCTGCGTGGTGAGAACTTCTCATCTCTTGACTGCCTCCCAGCAGAAGGCGCTTGAGGGAGAAATTGCTGACAGCCTGACAAAGCTCGAGTAGCAACGAGCAGTTGCTCAGCTGGCAATATATGCCTGCTGCGAAAAACGGACCCTGCTTTGCGAGGGAGTGCCTCTCACAGCTCTATCCCATCAATACGCATACGGGCTGAAGTCGCTCAGGAGCGCCTGGCCGCTCTGCTCGTCAGTGGGCAGGACCAGCTTCCCGTCCATGCCGCTTGTCACGAGCACGTGGTTGTCGAAGGACTTTCCGTCGGTGCCGTGGAGGGAAACGGCAAAGTTGGGGTTGAACTCGCCCGCGCTCGCCTGGATTAGCACGGGCTCGCCGGTGTCGGACGCGTAGATGGTGTCGCCGGTCTCCTCGGACCACTGGCCATCGTCAGTCGTGGAGTAGAGCCACTGGCACACGCTCACCGAGTCGCCGGCGTGGGCCGGCACGATGCAATAGATGTCGCTTCCCTCGGTGACGGCCTTTGCCGTGACGTTTGCCATGAAGGGGTACTTGGTGAGCAGAGGAGTTCCGTCCTGGTAGGAGAGGGTGGAGAGCCACGACGAGAAGCCGCCGGACGCGATGTCCCCGTCGTACATGCCCAGGTACCACACGGCGCCCATGGTGCCATCGGACGCGATCTCTTCTCGGACAGACGCGAGGTCGGCCGACTCTTCTGGCTGAGCGGGCTGGGCGGGCGTCTCGGTTGACGAGGTTGTATCGGTGGACGGGGCATCCTGCGTTGCGGTGGCCTCGGACTGCGTTTGTTCTGGCTGGGAAGTTGGGGAGGTGGCGGTGGTTTCCCCTGCGCAGCCCGCGATGAGCGCGCCAGTGATGAGGACGGGCAGAACTGCTGCAAGGCGCTTTCTCATGACGCTCTCCCTGTGTCGGGCAGAGGGACGGGACTGCGCGCGCGTGGGACGCACGGCGCCCCGTTCCCTCCGGTATGGCATTTGGGTTCCTGACCAGAGATTGCATCGTTAGGGCGCGTTTCGTCAAGGGGCTTTCCGGGGGCGGGGGGTGGCGAGGGGGCGGCAACGACCCGGGTTGACTTTCTATGGGGACGAGCTTGTGCGCGCTCTGGCCCCTCTCTGGCAGGTATTTGCGGCTGGGCTACGGTCTTTCGGGGGTACCCCAAGTACAAAATGGTTCTATGTTTGTTGAACCTCAGGTCAGGGAATTGCTCCTGTGGCTGTGTCACATAAGGAATTGAACGGAAACTGCTGCCAACCGGAAGCCTGTCTTGGAGAACCGCCCGCTGAAGGCTTCTCGACGGCGTTGCCACCAATAATCAATGACGTTACCCATCGAAACCGTTGTTACGCCATCGACACGCCCTCCCTTTGGTCTGCGTATACTATCTTGAAAGTAATCTACGAAAGTCCATCTAATGCTTTGCGCTTGTGTAGGGGTGTTGTCATGAAGTTGCCCAGATTTGCCCGCCGCCTGTTGCTCTGGGCACTCGATGTTGCCTGTGTGATGGCATCCCTCTACATTTCCCTCACCATGCGCTTTGGCCAGATTGGCCTCAGTGGGGCCGAGTCCCGCGTGGGTGACTACATCGTCCTCACCCTGCTGCTTCTAGTCACCTTCCTCAACTTTGCCGTGCACCGCAACCGCGGCTTCATGAAGCGCACGGGTTCCCAGGAGTTTGGAGTCGTGCTCAGCTACAACGTCTGGCTACTCGTAGGCATTGCGGTGCTGGTTGTGGCGCTGCACGTGCAGCCGAGCCCCTCTCGCCTAATGCTTCTCTACTTCGTCATCGTCAACGTGATCATCATGTCAGTCATGCGCGCCATCGCCAAGGCCGCCGCCCGAGCGCTGCTGGCGGGGGAGCGCCTTGGCGCCTCCATCGTGATGGTGGTCGAGCAGGGCCAGCGCGAGCGCATCGAGCGCGTCTTTGACACCGGCGCAACGTACTCAATTGCCGGCTGGCTTGAGCTTGCCGACGGTCGCGTTTCCGGTACCGTTGCCGATAAGGACGTGACCTCGGAAATCGAGGCCCTCCCAGAAGCCTTGGGCGACACCCGCGTGGACGACGTCTTTGTCTTTGCCCCCACCGCGCCAGAGCAGGAGACCTCTGCCCTCCTGGATGCGGCGGAGCGTATGGGGTCCAACTGCCACGTTGCTCTCGCCCTTCCGGACCCGAGCCTCCAGGGCGCTTGCCTGGACCTCTTTGGCGGCTTCCCAACCGTGAGCTATTCCGGCCGCGGCAGCAGGTTCTACCTGGTCTTCCTTAAGCGCCTCATCGACATTGTCGTGAGCCTTCTCGTGATTGTCGTCGCGTTCATCCCCGGCGTCATTCTCGCCATCGTAATCGCACTGCAGAGCAAGGGCGCGCCGTTCTACTCGCAGGAGCGCCTGGGCCTTGGCGGCAAGCACTTCAAGCTGCTCAAGTTCCGCTCCATGGTTGCGGACGCTAACGACGTCGAGAAGTACTTCACGCCCGAGCAGCTGCGCGAGTGGCAGACCGAGCGCAAGTTGGACAACGACCCCCGTGTGACCGGCATTGGCCGCTTCCTGCGCAAGACCTCGCTTGATGAGTTCCCGCAGTTCATCAACGTTTTTAAGGGTGACATGTCCATCGTGGGGCCGCGCCCCATTGTAGACGAGGAGATCTCGCATTACGGGGACCGCGCCAGCGAGTTCCTAAGCTGCAAGCCCGGCATCACGGGCTGGTGGCAGGTCGAGGCGAGAAACGACGCCGACTACGCGTCTGGCAGGCGCCAGGCGCTGGAGCTCTACTACGTGCGCCACGCATCCGCGACGCTGGACTGGAACATCTTCAAGCGCACATTTGGCGCTGTCTTCCACGGTACCGGCAAGTAGGGAATGAGACAAAGGGAGTTTCCCTTTGTCTCATTCACAAATAGGCTATTTATATAAATAAGAAGGCAAGCATAGGTTTCTAATTTATACTTTTGGCTCAATCTAATAAATTAGAGGTGAGCTATGGCCTACAAATCGTTGAAAAAGCTCTTCTACATGGATTCCTCCAGCGAGAGGTTTGCTAACAACAAGCGCCTTGCCGCCGAGAGGCTCAATGCCGAGTCCACGTTTCGCACGGGAATGATCACCGGGGAAGGCGAGCTCTTTCTTGCCGTTCCGCATGAGCTTTCTGTTCTCAGCGAGCAGGCCCTTCGCAAGGAACGGGTTTTGCAGACCCTCCAGGCCTCTATTCCCAGGATTGCCCGCGGGGCGCTTGTGCGCAGCCTGGTTATCGATGAGGTTGTTGGCACCAACAGTCTCGAGGGAATTCACAGCACGCGGGGGCAGATCAGCGAGCTTCTGGAGACGGTCCCGCCAACCAGCAACGAAAGCGACAAGCGATTTCGTGAGCTTGCAATGCTTTACCTGGGTCTTTCCAGCGGCCAATCGGCCTCTCCAAAGTCACTCCAGGATATCCGCGCCATCTACGACCAGGTTATGGCAGGGGAGGACCTGGGACTAAACGCGCCAGATGGCAAGCTCTTCAGGAAAAACGGCGTCGAAGTGATAGGGGATGGCGGGAAAACCCTCCATGAGGGTGTGCAAACGGAGGCAGAGATTAACAGTGGCCTTGGCATCATGCTCGCGCTTGTCTCGTCGCCTGATGTTCCGGAGCTGTACTCGGCGCTCATGTCGCACTACATCTTCGAGTACATCCACCCCTTCTACGACGGCAATGGCCGCACGGGTCGCTATCTGCTGGCGCTATACCTGAGCAGGCCCCTCTCCACGCTCACCGCCCTCTCGCTCTCCCGAGAGATCGCAGAGAACCGGGGCCCTTACTACAGGGGATTCCAGGAGACGGAGCATCCCATGAACCATGGCGAGCTCACGCCGTTCGTGCTGCAGATGCTTCAGTATGTCTCCGCCGCGCAGGACCGGGTGATAGGTGACCTTTCTGACAAGAGCCACCTGTTGGAGAGGAGCGAAACGGCGCTGACGGCTGCCGAGAAGACCCTGGGCCTTTCCAAGGGCGAGCGCAACCTGCTGTTCTTCCTTGTCCAACACGACCTCTTCGCGGCGTTCCCAGATGTACGTTTGGACGACGCCGATGGATACATGGGCATGGGGCGTCAGTCCGTGCGTAAGTACTTTGGTCGTCTGGTTGAGAGGGGCCTTGCCAGCCAGGTTGGCGGTCGCCCCCTACGGTTCGAGCTGAGCGCTGCGGGCCGCGCTCTGCTGGAAGGGGAATGAGACAAAGGGACAGTCCCTTTGTCTCATTCCAGCTCGCGGGTGCCGGTCCAGAGCTGCCAGTACTCGCCGCGCTGCGCGAGCAGCTCCTCGTGCGTGCCGCGTTCCACAATGCGACCGTGCTCAAGCACCATGATCGCGTTTGCGTTGCGCACGGTCGAGAGCCGGTGCGCAATCACGAAGACCGTGCGGCCGCGCATGAGGGCGTCCATCCCTCGTGCGATAAGCGCCTCGGTGCGCGTGTCCACGCTCGAAGTTGCCTCGTCCAAGATGAGCACCGGCGGGTCGCTCACGGCTGCGCGGGCAATGGCGATGAGCTGCCGCTGACCCTGGCTGAGGTTCGCCCCGTCTGCCGTGACCAGCGTGTCGTAGCCGTGCGGCAGGCGCGAGATGAACGAGTCCGCGTTGGCCACGCGCGCGGCGTGGCGTACCTCCTCGTCGGTTGCGTCGAGCTTGCCGAAGCGGATGTTGTCGGCAATGCTTCCGCGGAATAGGTGCGTGTCTTGCAGCACGATGCCCAGAGATGAGCGAAGCGACGCCTTCTTGATGTCGCGCACGTCGATGCCGTCGTAGGTTATCTTGCCCGAGCGCACGTCGTAGAAGCGATTGATGAGATTCGTGATGGTGGTCTTGCCTGCGCCCGTGGAGCCTACAAAGGCGATCTTCTGCCCCGGCTTGGCAAAGAGCGAGAGATTCGCAAGCACCGTCTGGCCCTCGTCGTAGCCAAAGGTGACGTCCTTAAAGCGCACGTCGCCGGCGAGAGGAACCGTGGTGCCGTCCTCGCGACGCCACTGCCAGCCCGCGGCACCGGCCGCCATGCGACGGGTGGAGCTGGCGGCGGCGCTCGCCGCTGCGGGGGCGCCGCCCTCCACAGAGCCACTCGCCGCGCCCACGCGCTCCAGCGTGACCGTGCCCTCGTCCTTCTCGGCAGGCTCCTCCATCACCGAGAAGACCCGCTCCGCGCCGGCAAGCGCCGTGAGCATGAAGTTGCCCAGCTGCGTGAGCTGGTTGATGGGCATAGCCGCCTGGCGAACAAACACCAGGTAGCTGGCTAGGCTGCCCACGCCCATGTGGCCGCCTATGGCAAGCGCCGCACCCACCACGGCCACCACGGCGTAGTTGGTGTACGAGATGGCCACCGTCGCCGGCACCATCGTCGAGGCGTAGGCCTGGGCGCCGGCGCCGCTTGCCTGTAGGTCCTCGTTGAGCGTGCGGAAGCCCTTGAGGTTCTCGTCCTCGTGGTTGAAGACCTTCACGACTTTCTGACCCGCAATCATCTCCTCCACGTAGCCGTCAAGTGCGCCCAGGGTGCGCTGTTGCTGCGAGAAGAGCCGCTTGGAGCGCCTACCCGAGAAGCGCACGTAGGCCACGATGATTGCGTCGCAGGCCAGCGTGATGAGCGTGAGCCGCCAGTCGAGAACCACCAGAAGAACGATGGTTCCCACGGTCTGGATGGCCGCCTGCACCATGTTGGCAAAGCCGTTGTTGAGCGCCTCGGAGATGGTGTCCACGTCGTTGGTGAAGTAGCTCATCACGTCGCCGTTGCGCGTGCGGTCGAACCACGAGAGCGGCAGCGTCTCGATGTGGCAGAGAAGGTCGCGGCGAATGTCGAAGACCACGCGCTGAGCTGCGCGGACCATGGTCTGGGTGTAACCCACGCTTGCGACGACGCCCGCCGCGTAGATGGCGGCGGTGAGCGCGACAAGGTGCACGAAACGCGTCCAGTCGCCAGCGCCCACGGCGTCGACCACGGGCTTGATCATGTACGTTCCGGCGAGGTTTGCCCCGCCTGTCACGCAGACCAGCACGGCCACGGCCAAAAGCTGCCAGCGGGCGTGTCCTAGGTATGAGAGAAACCTTCTCAGCGTGTGGCGCAGGTCCTTGGGACCTGCGGGGGCGCCTCCTCTACCGGGCATCGGTGACCTCCTTTCGGGTGGTTGCGGGCGTGCTTGCGGGCGCGGTGGGGCCGGTGGGCGCGGCGGGGCCGGCGGCGCTGACGACGGCGCTCGTCTCGGCGGTGCCGCCCACCTGCGACTCGTAGAGCTCGCGATAGATGTCGTCCGTCTGCAGCAGCTCCTCGTGCGTTCCCGTAGCGTGCACGCGCCCGTCCTCGAGCACCACGATCTGGTCGGCGTCCATGACGGAGGCCACGCGCTGCGCAATCACGACCTTGGTGACGTCCGTGAGCTGGGCGAGGTTCTCGCGTATGCGGGCGTCGGTCGCCATGTCGCACGCCGAGGTCGAGTCGTCGAAGACCAGCACGCGGGGGTGCTTGAGCAGCGTGCGGGCAATGCAGAGGCGCTGCTTCTGGCCGCCGGAGACGTTGCCGCCACCGTGGCCCAGGTCTGCGTCAAGCCCGCCAATGCGGTCTAGGAACTCGTCCGCGCAGGCCAGCTGGCAGGCGCGGAGCAGCTCCTCGTCCGTCGCCGCGGCGTTGCCCCAGCGCAGGTTGTCGCGGACGGTGCCCGTGAACAGGACGTTCTTCTGGAGCACAATGCCCACGCCATCACGCAGCGCCGCAAGGTCGTACTGGCGCACGTCGTGGCCACCTACCTCCACGGTGCCAGAGCTTGCGTCGTAGAGGCGCGCCATGAGCTGCACGAGCGAGGTCTTGCCGGAGCCCGTGGCACCCAGCACGCCCACGGTGGAGCCGGGGGCAAAGTGCAGACTCACGTGCGAGAGCACGTCCTTCTCGGCCGTGGGCGAGTACTTGAAGCTCACGTCGCGGAAGGCTACGTCGCCTGTGTCTACGTGGTCAATGCCATGCGCGGGGCTCTCTATGGCGGGCTTCTCGCGCAGCACCTCGCTCACGCGGTGGATGCTCGTGACGGCGCGCGCCAGGAGGAGAAAGACGTTCGAGATCATCATCAGCGAGTTCATGATGAGCAGCACGTAGCTCATGAATCCCGTGAGCGTGCCCACGCCCATCTCGCCTGCCATGATCATCTGGCCGCCAAACCACAGAAGCGCCACGCTTGCCACGTTCATCGAGAGCGTGAAGACGGGCGTGTTGATCACGGCAGTCCTGAAGGTGCGCGTGGCGGCGTTGGCAAGGCGTGCGTTGACCTGCTCGAAGCGCTCGGCCACGTAGCCCTCGCGCACGTAAGCCTTGATGGCGCGTATGGCCACGAGGTCCTCCTGCAGCGTGTCGTTGAGCTGGTCCATCGCGTGCTGCATGGACCCAAAGAGCGGCGCCACATGATGCACGATAAGCGCCAGGGCGCACGCCAGCGCGGGCAGGATCACAAAGAAGACCACTGCCAGCCTGGCGCTCATGGTGCAGGCGATGATGAGCCCGCACACGAGCATGACCGGGCCTCTCAGCATGGGCCTAAAGCCCATCACAAGGGCGTTCTGTATCACGGTGACGTCGGTGGTCATGCGCGTGACCAGGGAGGACGTGTCAAAGTCGTCGAGGTTGGAGAAGGCGAAGTCCTGCACGTGGGCGTACTCGGCCTCGCGCAGGCCGTCGCCAAAGCCCATGGCGACCTGGGCCGAGAAGCGCGCGTAGCCCATGCCCAGCGCGCCGGCGATGGCGGCCAGCGCAACCATGCGCGCGCCGAGCGTCAGGACAAGGCCCATGTCGCCGGTGGCCACACCCACGTCGACGATGCTCGCCATCACGAAGGGGATGCAGAGCTCGAGCGTGGCCTCGGTGAAGGCGCAGAGCGCGGCGAGAACAAACTGCCTGCGGTAGGGCTTGAGGTAGTGGGAGACGAGGGCGAGGTCACTCATCGCGCGCCTCCTTGGGGGTTGCCGTGGGGCGCGGTCGCCAGGTGAGACGGCGCCGCCGGGTGCGAAGGCGCTGCCGGGGCGCTGGCGGTTGCGAGGTTCTCGTGCACGCGCTCGAGCAGCGCGGCGAGCGTGGCGCGCTCCTCGGCCGAGAGGCCGGCGAGCATGACGTCCTGCACGTTGTCGCAGACGCTGTCCCAGGCAGCAAGCGCGCCGTGGCCCGTTGCCGTGAGCTCCACGGTCTTGGTGCGGCGGTCCTGCCCGCGCGTGGTGCGCACAAGGCCCGCCTGGCGGAGCAGGTCGAGCATGCGCGAGATGGCGGCGTCGTCCACCTCGAAGAACGCGGCCATCTCGTGCTGGGTGCTTATGCCGTGGACGGCCAGGTAGGCGAGGAGCTTGGGCTGGCCAGGGCCAAGGCCCAGCTGCGCCATGCGCGGCCGCAGGTAGTTTGTCTGCGCGTGGTAGGCGCGGTAGAGCAGCATGTGCATGTCCTCGAGGGAGCGTCCCTCTTGCTCCATGGTTGTCACCTCCGATGAGACAAAGGGACTGTCCCTTTGTCTCATCGAGACAGGGGAAGCCCCGTATCTTGACGTATCAAGTAATCCTCTTCAGCGTATCGCGCGGCGGTATGGGGACAGTCTTCGCTGCGGGCCATCACAAAGTTGACGCATCAAGGGTTCACGAGCAAGGTATGCGCCCGCCCTCAAGGCACCGCGCATGGTAGGGTATGGGCGCACTTCTCGCCCTAGCGCCGGCTGGCGCCGTCTGCAAGGAGAATCCATGCGCACACCCCAGCTCATTGCCAGCGACATCGACGGCACCATGCTCGTAAACTGGGCGCCGCGCTTCTCGCCGCAGATGCTGGGGCTTGTCGAGCGCATTGTGGACGCGGGCATCGTCTTTGTGCCCGCCTCGGGCAGGCAGTACACCAACCTGCGCCGGCTCTTCTCGCCCGTGGCCGACCGCATTCCGTATGTGTGCGAGAACGGATCGCTTGCCATTCTCGGCGACGAGCTGGTCTACCGCGCCACGATGGATGACGGTCTTGCGCGCGAGGTCATCGAGGACATGCTTGCCGACCCCGGCTGCGAGCCGGTGGTCTCGGGGATGCGGACGGTGTACGTGCGCACTGGCGCCCCCGAGCTGGTGGACCACCTTGTGAACGTGACGGGCTACAACGTGACCGAGCTGGATGATGTCACGCGCATTCCGGAGCCGTTCATGAAGGTCTCGGCGTACTGCACCGACGGCGTTCCGCGCGAGCAGCACTGGCACGAGCGCTTTGGCACTCGGTGCACGGTCAAGGTCACGGGCCTACAGTGGCTCGACCTTATGCCCAATGGCGTCGACAAGGGCGTTGCCCTGTCTGTGCTGGCCAAGCGCCTGGGGATTGCGGCCGAGGACTGCATGGCGTTTGGCGATGCCGAGAACGACGTGGAGATGCTCGAGTGGGCGGGCTGCCCCGTCACGATGGAGACGTCGCAGCCTTTGGTGCTGCCGCTTGGCCGGTACCGCACCGACACCGTCGAGCACGCGTTCGAGCGGATCCTGGACGGCCCCGGGTTCGACTGGTAGCACGGTGGGGCGAGGTGTCCGGCGCGGCGAGCGGAGGAAATTGCCCCTCCGGCGTCTAGCGCGCCCGGCGAGAACGCCGCCCGCCGCGACCCGCGCCGCGACCCGCGCCGCGACCCGAATCCCGCACCCGCGGCCGCTCCGGCCTCACCAGGCACTTGGGTCCGTAGCCGATAAGGTCCTCTCGGTGCGCGCGATGCAGCGCCTCCACCACCAGGTCGTAGTTCTTGGGGTCTCGGTACTGGATGAGCGCGCGCTGCATGGCCTTCTCGTGCGGGTTTGTGGGGCAGTAGACGTGCTTCATGGTGCGCGGGTCAAGCCCGGTGTAGTAGATGCAGGTACTCACCGTCGACGGGGTGGGGTAGAAGTCGCTCACCTGCTCGGGGTTGTAGCCCAGGTCGCGGCAGAACTCGGCCAGCTTGACGGCATCCTCCATCGTGGACCCCGGGTGCGAGCTCATGAGGTAGGGCACCACGTACTGCTCCTTGCCGCACGCGCGCGAGGCCTTCTCGAACTCGTGGACAAAGCGCTCGTAGACGTCGTTTGAGGGCTTGCCCATCACGCGCAGCACGTCGTCGCACACGTGCTCGGGCGCCAGGCGCAGCTGGCCGGAGGTGTGGTACTCGGCCAGCTCACGGATGAAGGTGTGGTCCTTGTCGTATAGCGCGTAGTCAAACCGGATGCCGCTGCGGATGAAGACCTTCTTGACGCCGGGAATCGCGCGGAGCTTGCGCAGCAGCCCTACGTAGCGCTCGTGGGTTACGCGCAGGTTGGGGCAGGGCTCGGGCGCAAGGCAGCGACGGTCCACGCAGGCGCCGGCCTTTGCCTGCTTGGGGCAGGTGGGCTGCATGAAGTCTGCCGTGGGGCCGCCAACGTCGTTGATGTAGCCCTTGAAGTCGGGGTCGTGCGTCATGGCCGTGGCCTCGGCAACCAGGGACTCGTCGCTTCTCGCCTGGATGATGCGCCCCTGGTGGAAGTTGAGCGCGCAGAACGAGCACTCGCCCAGGCAGCCGCGGTTGCTGGCAAGAGAGAACTTCACCTCGGCGATGGCCGGGATGCCGCCTGCAGCGTCGTACATGGGGTGCGCGGCGCGGGCGTAGGGCAGCTCGTAGACCTCGTCCAGCTCCGGCGTGGTGAGTGGCTTAGCAGGCGGGTTCTGAATCACGTAGACGCCGTGCTCGTACTCCTCGACTAGCGGGTGCGAGAGGTACGGGTTGAGGTTTCTGCACTGGATGCCAAAGCTGCGCGCGTACTCGGTCTTGTCGGCGCGCATTGCCTCCCAGGTGGGGAGAACCACGGGGTCAACGCACTGCTCGGTGGTTCTCGCACGGTAGACCGTGCCGGCAATCCAACTGATGTCGTGGACATCCACGCCGCCGTCGAGGGCGTCGGCGATCTCGATGATGGAGCGCTCGCCCATGCCGTAGGAGATGATGTCGGCGCCGGAGTCCAGAAGTATCGAACGCTTGAGCGAATCCGACCAGTAGTCGTAGTGGGCAAGGCGGCGCAGTGATGCCTCGATGCCGCCCAGCACGATGGGCACGTGCTTGCACGTGCGGCGGATGAGGTTGCCGTAGACCACGTCCGCGTGGTCGGGGCGCAGGCCCATCTTGCCACCGGGGGAGTAGAAGTCCTTGGGGCGACGGTGCTTTGCCACGGTGTAGTGGTTGACCATCGAGTCCATGTTGCCACTGCACACGAGAAACGCCAGGCGTGGCTCGCCCAGGACGGTGACGCTTGCGGGGTCGCGCCAGTCGGGCTGCGCGATGACGCCCACCTTGTAGCCGTGCGACTCCAGCACGCGCGTGATGATGGCGCAGGCAAACGAGGGGTGGTCAACGTAGGCGTCGCCGCTCACAAAGACGAAGTCGCACTGGTCCCAGCCGCGCGTCTCCATGTCCTCGCGCGAGACGGGGAGAAAGGCCGAGCGGTCCGGGCCGCGGTGTGCCTGTGCCGAGGCGGGCTTGCCGCCGTGGGTGTGGTGGGCGCCGTGGGTGCGATGGCCGCCGTGCGCGCCGGCGTTGCTCCGTGACCCGTCGTGCCCGCGCTGTTGAGACTCGCGCGTCTTCTCGTCCATGCGTCCTCTTTTCTCTGGATCAACGCAACCAGTGTAGTAGAAAGGCCAGCTCAAGCGCCCGCAGGCACCGGCGACGCCACGTCGCGACATTACGTTATGAAATTGGCAGCTGAATGTCAGTAACGTGTAACCTGCCAGCGAGAGCGCCATATTTGGTTGCATCAGGTATGATGCTTGCGCAAACAATCGAAAGGTAACGCCTACATGGTCAGCTTCTCCCAGTTTGTCGCAGCCGTCCAGACCAATCCGTTCCTTGCTTTGGTCATGGTCCTGGTCATCGGGACCATCTTCGTAAACGGCGCGACGGACGCCGCGAATGCCATCGCCGAGCCCGTGGGAACGCGCGCCATTGGCGTCAACCAGGCCATCGTCATGAGCGTGATTTGCAACTTTGTGGGTCTTATTGGCATGACGCTCATCTCCACGGCCGTGGCCAACACCATGAGCGGCATGGTCGACTTTGGCGGAGACACGCACGCCGCCCTTATCGCTCTGGCCGCCGCAACCGTGGGTATTGTGACCTGGGCTTCTATCGCCTGGGTCTTTGGCATTCCCACCTCCGAGAGCCACGCCCTTATCGCCGGCCTCACCGGTGCCGCGCTCGCCGTGCACGGCGGACTCGAGGGCGTGAACATGGGCGAATGGGTCAAGGTCATCTACGGCCTGGTGCTCTCATCGGTTCTGGGATATGGCGCTGGCTGGATTATCGCCAAGGTCATCCCCATTATCTTCCGACAGGCTGATCGACGCCGAATGAATAGCATCTTCAAGAAGTGGCAGGTCGTGGGCGCCGCCGGCATGGCTACTATGCACGGTGCGCAGGACGGCCAGAAGTTTATGTCCACCGCCATGATGGCCGTGCTTCTCTCGCAGGGCATGTCCGTCGACGGCGCGCAGTTCCCGTTGTGGATTGAGGTCATCTGCGCCGCGGCCATGGCCATTGGCACCGCCATCGGCGGCAAGCGCATCATCAAGAAGGTGGGCATGGAGATGGTCTCGCTCGAGCAGTACCAGGGCTTTGCCGCCTCGGTGAGCGCCACGGCGTCGCTGCTCATAGCCACGCTCACGGGCCTTCCCGTCTCGACTACCCACACGTCGACCGCCGCCATGATGGGCGCCGGCGCGGCAAAGAACGTTCGCTCCGTCAACTGGGGCGTTGCCAAGGAAATGGTCCTTGCCTGGGTCTTCACGTTCCCCGGCTGCGGCCTCATTGGATACCTGCTCACCAAGCTTTTCCTCGTCGTTTTCTAAGGAGAACCCATGCCCCGTGCCAAGAAAGAGGACATCTTCTACACCCTGCTCAAGGACTTTGCCTCGCGCATCGAGGATGCGGCCGTGGAGTACGTGAAGGTCATCACGGACTTCCCCGAGACCACGTCCGAGATTCCGCAGATGAAGGTCTACGAGAACAAGTGCGACGAGAAGGTCAAGCACATCATGGAGGAGCTCTACTCGTCCTTCGTGACGCCCATCGAGCGCTCCGACATCAACGACCTCGCGCTTGCCATGGACGACATCGTGGACTACATGAACGCCATTGCCTCGGGGCTGGACCTCTTCAACGTGAACGAGATGCGCAAGGAGGGCCCGCAGATGGCCAACCTCACGCTGACGGCCGTCAAGGACATCCACGTGATGATCGATCACCTGCCCGACTACAAGAAGGACACGCTTGTCATGGAGAAGGCCATCGCCGTGGGCCACATCGAGGACGAGGGCGACCTTGTCTATCAGAATGCGCTGCGTCGCCTCTTCCTGGAGGAGCCCAACGGCCGCTATACCGTCACGTGGACGCGCCTTTTCGACCAGATGGAGAACCTGCTAGACGCGTGCGACAACACCGCCGGCGTCGTGCGCTCTGTGGTGCTCAAGAGCGCGTAGGAGAGGCTCCCATCGGCGTGTCCGGTGGCGTGAGCGCCGAAGGGCAAGTTTTCACAACAAGTGTGTACGTAATCGCGCCTTCCGGCGACGGAAGGCGCGTCTCGTACAGAGTCCGTTGGAGACGCTGGCTTCGGTGCCTCCCTATTTTTGGACAAGCGTCTTTCTGTGACCCCCGGGCTGCATGAAAACGCTCTATCGGACGGGTTTTTCTCATCCGTCGCATAAAAATGCGCTATCGGACGGTCTGTTAAGAGCCTCGACATCAATCGTTGAATTATACTTACACATAGATGAATAAATCACATAACATATACAAAGTTATGTAACAGTAGTTTCATTACTGATGTAATCTCTCAAGAGGCGCCGTCCGATAGAGCGTTTTTATGCAGAGCTTTCGGAACCTCCGTCCGATAGAGCATTTTTATGCGTGGGGCGACGCGCCGCCCATATGCCGGAGTCGTTGTATCTAGTGCCAATGGATTTCTGAGTACCAATCAGGCGACTTGTGCACTCGTGCAGCCGTATCTGCGAAGTTCTCTCACCGGAATCAAGCCGGTGTCCGTATCCGAGCTCTTGTAAAGAGCGGGCAAAGGAGCCCTTCGTGCGCATCCAGGAGACAAGGACGTTTCCTGGGGCTTGCGCCTACCGTTATGTGCTTTCAAGAACTGTCTTGTCAGATGGCAAGACAGAGTGCCATACTGTCGCCCCAGTGGCCATGCCAACCAAAGGGGAGCATCGTGGAGGAAGACCAAACTGGGCGCAGGGAAGCGCTCGCCGAGAAGGTCGAGCGGCTCAAACGCGAGAGGGACGCCGTGGTTCTTGCGCACTACTACGTTCCCGCCGAGACCCAGCGTCTCGCGGACTACGTGGGTGACTCGTTCTACCTGGCTCGCCTTGCCAAGACCCTCGATGCCCCGATCATCGTACTGTGCGGTGTCTCGTTCATGGCCGAGAGCGTGAAGCTCCTCAACCCCGCGCGTCGCGTCCTCATGCCGGAGCCCGCCGCGGATTGCCCCATGGCACACATGGTGCGTCAGGAGGACGTGGACCGCGTGCGCGCCGAGGTCCCCGACCTTGCTGTCGTTGCCTATGTGAACACCACGGCCGAGGTCAAGCGCTGGGCGGACGTCTGCGTGACCTCCTCGAACGCCATCAAAGTGGTGCTCGAGCTGCCCGAGAAGAACATCCTCTTCATTCCCGACATGAACCTTGGTCGATACGTTGCCGAGCAGGTGCCCGAGAAGCACGTAATCTTGAACCGCGGCTACTGCCCCACGCACAACAAGATCGGCCTCGCGCAGGTCGAGGCGCTGGAGCTGGCGCACCCGGACGCCCTGATCCTGGCGCACCCCGAGTGCACGCGCGAGGTGCTCGACGAGGCGGACTTCATCGGCTCCACCAAGCAGATCATCGAGCGCGTCGCCACGGGCGAGGAGCGCGAGTTCATCGTGCTCACGGTGGTGGGCGTCGCGGACCAGATTGAGCGCCGCACTGAGGGCCAAGGCAAGCGCATCTACTTCCCCGAGCCCGCGCCCGCGTGCCCCAACATGGCAATGGTTACGCCCGAGAAGCTCCTGGCCTGCCTGGAGAACATGACGGGGGAGGTCGCGCTGCCTGCAGAGCCGCAGCGCGCAGTCGAGCCGCTCGAGCGCATGCTCGAGCTGGCGGGGAGATGAGCGGCATGGCACCAACTGCCACAGTGGAAAGGCCTGCCCAGTCAGGCGAGAAGGCCGCGGCAGCGCAGCCGCGAGCGCTCACGAGCGACGTCGTTATCGTGGGCTGCGGCGTGGCAGGGCTCTACTCGGCGCTCAACCTGCCGCGCGGCTTGCGCGTGACCATGATCTGCAAGGAGGACCTGGAGAGCTGCGACTCCATGCTCGCGCAGGGCGGCATCTGCGTGATGCGCGACCCCGACGACTACGACTCCTGGTTCGACGACACCATGCGCGCCGGTCACGGCGAGTGCCGCGCGCAGAGCGTGGACACCATGATCTGGTCGAGCCGCGACGTGATCCGCGACCTGGTGCGCCTGGGTGTCGACTTTGACCGCACGCCTGAGGGCGGCTTCGACTACACCCGCGAGGGCGCCCATTCGCGCCCGCGCATCCTCCACCACGCCGACGTCACGGGCAAGGAGATCACCACCAAGCTGCTCGCGCAGGTGCGGCGTCTTGCCAACGTGGAGATCCACGAGCACGTGTGCATGGACGACCTTCTCGTCGAGAACGGCTTCTGCGTGGGCATTGTGGCGCACGACGCGTGCGGCCGGCGCCTTGAGCTGCGCGCACGCGACGTCATTCTCGCCACGGGCGGCATCGGCGGCCTCTACGAGCGTTCGACCAACTTCCCGTGCCTCACGGGCGACGGCTGCCGCGTAGCGGCGGCGCACGGCGTGGCGCTCGACCACATGGACTACGTGCAGATTCACCCCACGTCGCTCTACACCGAGAAGCCCGGGCGCGCCTTTCTCATCTCCGAGAGCTGCCGCGGCGAGGGTGCCATCCTTCTCAACGCCGCAGGCGAGCGCTTCTGCGACGAGCTCCACCCGCGCGACGTGGTCTCGAAGGCCATCTACGACCAGATGGAGCGCGAGGGCTCGCGCTACGTGCGCCTCTCGTTCGAGCGCGTGCCCGAGGACGTCATCTGTGGGCACTTTGCTCACATTTGGCAGCGCTGCCTGGAGGAGGGCTACGACATCCGCCGCGAGCCCATCCCCGTGGTACCAGCGCAGCACTACCTCATGGGCGGCATCCACGTGGGTGCAAACTCCCAGACCAGCCTGCCGCATCTCTACGCGGCGGGCGAGACAAGCTGCAACGGCGTGCACGGCGCCAACCGCCTGGCGAGCAACTCGCTTCTCGAGAGCCTCGTCTTCTCTCGGCTTGCCGCGCGCGACATCGTACGAGAAAGGCATGCCGCATGAACTCGGTGACACTAAAGTTGCAGGCAGAGCCACTGATTCTCTCGGCGCTGCGCGAGGATATCACCAGCGAGGACGTAACCACGGCGTCGGTGATTGGCGAGAACGCCACGGGCGAGGTGCGCCTCATTGCCAAGGAGGACGGCGTCATCTGCGGGCTGGACGTGTTCGCACGTACCTTCGAGCTGCTTGACCCCACGGCCACCTGCGAGTTCTCGGTCGAGGAGGGGGCCGACGTCACCGCCGGCCAGGACCTTGGCTGCGTACGCGCCCACGTGCGGGCGCTTCTCTCGGGCGAGCGGGTGGCGCTCAACTACCTGCAGCGCATGAGCGGCATCGCCACGGCGGCGCGCCGCATGTCCGCGCTCTTTGCCGGCACGCGCACGCGGCTGGTGGACACGCGCAAGACCTGCCCCAACATGCGCGTCTTCGAGAAGGAGGCCGTCCGCGTGGGCGGCGCGGGCAACCACCGCTACAACCTCTCCGACGGCGTGCTTCTCAAGGACAACCACATCGACGCCGCCGGCGGTGTTGCCAAGGCCGTTGCCGCCGCGCGCGCCTACGCGCCTTTCGTGCGCAAGATCGAGGTTGAGGTCGAGACGATCGAGCAGGTCAAAGAGGCCGTCGACGCCGGCGCCGACATCATCATGCTCGACAACATGGACCTGGATGCCATGCGCGAGGCCATCCGCGTGATTGACGGTGCGGCAGAGGTGGAGGTCTCGGGCAACGTCACGATGGAGAGCGCCGCCCGTCTCGCCGACCTGGGCGTGGACTACGTCTCTTCCGGCGCGATCACCCACTCCGCGCCCATCCTCGACCTCTCGCTCAAGCACCTCACCGTGACTTCGAATCCATGCTAGGCTGAGGTGCATGAGCGGAGAAGATCGCAGGGCAAAGATCGTGGCGCTCCTCGGCGATGCCGGGGAGCCCATTTCTGGTGGCCAGCTGGCGCGCGAGCTTGGCGTGAGCCGGCAGGTTATCGTGCAGGACGTGGCGCTCCTCAGGCGCAGCGGCGTCGAGCTGGAGTCCACGCACCGTGGCTACGTGCTGCGTCGGCACACCATGCCACGGCGCATCTTCAAGGTGCACCACACCGAGGATCAGATAGAAGACGAACTCAACCTTATCGTTGACCGGGGCGGCACCGTGGAGGACGTGGTGGTGAACCATCGCACGTACGGGGTCATCTCTGTGCCTCTCAACGTCTCCAGCCGGCGCGACGTGGAGCGCTATCTGGCCGACATTGCGTCGAGCAGGTCGACGCCCCTCTCGCGCGTGACCTCCGGGTACCACTTCCACCACGTGAGCGCCCCGTCCGAGGAGGCGTTGGACGAGATTGGCGCGGCGCTTGCCAAGCGTGGCTACCTGGTGGACCGTCTGCCGTACGAAACCGTGGAGTGAGACAAAGGGAGTTTCCCCTTGTCTCATTCCACGCCGTGTTGGTCCTCTGTTGGCTTTGTTACAAGCTCCGCAATGATTGCGACCAGCTGGTTTCAGCGTCCTAATCTGGTTGAACGCACGCTCGCACCTGCGCGCGATACGGATGAGAGGGGAATACCAATGGAGAAGAAGGACATCGACTGGGGTAGCCTCGGTTTTGCCTACATGCATACCGACTACAGCTACGTCTCGAACTACAAGGACGGCGCCTGGGACGAGGGCACGCTCACGCCCGACCACACCGTCACGCTCTCCGAGTGCGCAGGGCTTCTCCACTACTGCCAGGAGGTCTTCGAGGGCCTCAAGGCCTACACTACCAGGAATGGCGACATCGTTTGCTTCCGCCCGGATCAGAACGCTGAGCGCATGTACAACTCCGCGAAGCGCATCTGCATGCCGCCGTTCCCCAAGGATCGCTTCGTGAAGGCCGTCGAGGAGGTCGTCAAGGCGAACGCCGCCTACGTCCCGCCCTTTGGCTCTGGCGCTACCCTCTACATCCGCCCGCTCATGTTCGCGACCGGTGACGTCATTGGCGTGAAGCCTGCCGACGAGTACCAGTTCCGCATCCTCGTGACGCCCGTTGGCCCGTACTACAAGGGCGGCGTCAAGCCCGTCAAGCTGCAGGTCTCCAAGTTCGACCGCGCGGCACCCCACGGCACCGGCAACATCAAGGCCGGCCTCAACTACGCCATGAGCCTCTATCCCAGCGTCGAGGCGCACAGCAAGGGCTACGCGGACAACATGTTCCTCGACCCCAAGACCCGCACCTACGTTGAGGAGTCCGGCGGCGCCAACATCCTCTTTGTTAAGGAGGACGGCACCCTCGTCGTGCCGCAGTCCTTCACCGACTCCATCCTGCCTTCCGTCACGCGCCGCTCGCTGGTCGACGTGGCCGAGAAGATGCTGGGCATGAAGGTCGAGCAGCGCCCCGTCAAGTTCCAGGAGATTCTGGACAACGAGTTCGTCGAGGCCGGTATGTGCGGCACCGCTGCCGTCATCTCGCCCGTGGGCGAGGTCGACAACGACGACGTCCACTACGTCTTCAAGAGCGGCATGGAGAACGTTGGTCCCGTCATGAAGAAGCTGCGCGAGACGCTCACCGGCATTCAGTCCGGCGAGATCGAGGACCAGTTTGGGTGGGTTCACAAGATCTGCTAGTCACTAGGTACGTGTAGGCCGGAGGCCGGTTTCCTACGAGAAGTGCGCTGCTGAGCGTAACTTCTCTCCGGAAACCGGCCTTCGGCGTATCGATGAGACAAAGGGACAGTCCCTTTGTCTCACTGGGACCCTGCGTGGTCCCTACCTTCTCGCGATTCCGACTGTCTGAGCACTGTGGGGTACGACCTCGATAGATAACAGCGTTCCTAGGCGCGAAAATGTCGAATTTGTTCCCGTTACTGCATGGTGAGGTACGGTCGCCCTTCTCGTCCGCGGGATTAAGTTGTCCGGTAAATCAATCCCGTTGCTCGGTAAATCAATTCCGCGGCACAAAAAATCCCCCGGCGACGAGAGCCGCCGGGGGACACTAGGCCGCACTAAAAGCCCAACTTACTTCTTGGCCTTGCCCTGGTTGGCAACGGCGTTGATCTTTGCCTCGATGGTGGCGGGGTCGCCGATGTAGTGCTTGTCGAGGATGTTCCAGTCCTTGTCAAAGGTGTAGGAGCAAGGAACGCCCGTGGGGATGTTGACCTTGAGGATCTCCTCGGGGGTGAGGTGCTCAAGCTGCATCACGAGGGCGCGCAGCGAGTTGCCGTGGGCGGCGATAAGAACGCGCTTGCCGCTCTCGAGCTGCGGCTTGATCTCCTGCTCGAAGTACGGCCACGCACGGGCGATGGTGTCCTTCAGGCACTCGGTGTAGGGGAGGTCCTCCTGCGGCACGTCGCGGAACATGGCCTGGACGTGCGGGTCGCGCTCGTCGCCGGGCGTGAGCGCGGGCGGCTGGACGTCGAAGGAGCGACGCCAGATGAGGACCTGCTCCTCACCGTGCTCCTCGGCGGCCTTTGCCTTGTTGAGGCCCTGGAGCGCGCCGTAGTGACGCTCGTTGAGGCGCCAGGTCTTGTGGACGGGCAGCCACGCGCGGTCCATCTGGTCAAGGACGATGTTCAGCGTGTGGATGGCGCGCTTGAGCAGCGAGGTGTAGCAGACGTCAAAGTCGAAGCCCTGCTCCTTCAGTGCCTTGCCGCCGGCAGCCGCCTCCGCGCGGCCGGTGTCGGTAAGGTCGACATCGGTCCAACCGGTGAAGAGGTTGAGCTTGTTCCACTCAGACTCGCCGTGACGAATGATCACGAGGTGCATGTTCTGGTCGTCAGCCATGGGCTTCCCTTCTCTTGGGCTTTTTCGTGCGCTTCCGCACACCTGTAGATAGTATGACGCAAAAGGGTATAGTTGACACAGGTTAACTTGAAGCTTGCATGAGGGAGGCAGCTATGAATCCCCTTGATGTTGTCATTGTCCTTGCGGTGGCCGCAGTGGTGGCGCTGTGCGTGCGCTCGATTGCCCGTGGTGAGACAAGCGAGTGCAGCACCTGTGGTGATGCCGGCTGCACGGCGCGCTACACCGGCGGGCACTGCCGTGCCGCTGACGACATGCTCCGCCGTGCCAACGAGGCGCTCGACAAGCCCGCGCACCCCAACGCTGGATAGTTCGCCAAATAGGGGCCGCTGTGGTTGCCCCAACATGTCTCCCACGTCATAATTCCCTCCGATGGGAAGGTGGAAACAGGCACGAAATACGGTTGTGGGAACGTAGGTGTGATTGAGAAGTACCTGCGCCCGTGCCGTCGGGAGGAGACCCATGAGCACCGAGAAGGACATTGATTTCGTTCTACGCACCGTTGAGGAGCGTGACATTCGCTTTGTGCGCCTGTGGTTCACAGACGTGCTGGGCACGCTGAAGTCGTTCGCGATCTCGCCGGAGGAGCTCGAGGAGGCGTTCGAAGAGGGTATTGGCTTCGACGGCTCGTCGATTGACGGCTTTGCTCGCCTCGAGGAGTCGGACATGCTCGCCTTCCCCGATGCCGAGACGTTCCAGCTTCTGCCTTGGCGCCCCACGGAGAGCGGCGTGGCGCGTGTGTTCTGCAACATCTGCACGCCTTCGCGCGAGCCGTTTGCCGGCGACCCGCGCGGCTGCCTCGAGCGCGTCTTCGAGCGTGCGGACCACGAGGGCTACGTCTTCAACGTTGGTCCCAAACTCGAGTACTTCTACTTCGACAACGATGTGGACCCCATGCCTCTCGACACCGCCGGCTACTTCGACCTCACTCCGAGCGACGTGGCCAACGACCTGCGCCGCCAGACCACGCTCACGCTCGAGAAGATGTCCGTCCCCGTGCAGTACTCCTTCCATGGCGGTGGTCCGTCCCAGAACGTCATTGAGCTGCGCTTCACCGAGGCCGTGAGCTGCGCCGATAACATCATGTCTTCTCGCCTGGTCATCAAGCAGGAGGCTGCGGCCGAGGGGCTGTTCGCGTCGTTCATGCCCAAGCCCCTCTCGGATGCGCCGGGCTCCGCCATGTTCCTGTACCTCTCGCTCTTCGACCACGACGGCGAGAACCTCTTCTGGGCGCCCAAGACCGAGCACCCCGCGCACCTCTCCGAGCTGGCGCAGCACTTTGTGGCGGGCCTTCTCCGCTACGCGCCCGAGTTCACGCTGGTCACCAACCCCACGGTGAACTCGTACAAGCGCTTTATCACCTCCGGCGAGGTCCCCAACTACGCCACGTGGGGGCGCAAGAACCGCTCTGCGCTGGTGCGCGTTCCTACGCACAAGCCCGGCAAGCACGTGGCAACGCGCGTCGAGCTGCGCAGCGCCGACAACACCGCCAACCCGTACCTTGCGCTGGCCGTCACGCTGGCGGCGGGCCTCAAGGGCATCGAGGACGAGCTTGTGCTTCCCGAGGAGGCTACGGTCGACACCTTCTCGCAGAGCGAGCGCGAGCTTGCTGCCAAGGGCATCGAGCGTCTGCCGCGCACGCTGGGCGAGGCGGTCGATCGCTTCGAGGAGTCAGAGCTCATGCGCGAGACGCTGGGCGAGCACATCTTCAACTACCTCCTGGAGAGCAAGCGCCGCGAGTGGGAGGAGTTCTGCACTACCGTTACCGACTGGGAGCGCGTCCACTACTACGGCGGCGTGTAGGCCGAGGGCTTCTCGCCGAGAGCTGCATTGCGCATTGCGGCGCCCGCCGGAAACCCGGTGGGCGCCTTTTTCGTGAGACAAAGTGGCAGTCCCTTTGTCTCATTTTCACTGCCGTTTTCTTGATCGCGGGCAGGCTTCTGTAGCTGGATCGTACGAGAAGGACATTTCGGGTTCCCGGTATCCCGTCGGGGGCTTCGACCCGTCCTCTCAGGACTTGGGCTGCCTCCCTTCTCTCCTTCGTCGACGTCTCTGACGCGGATTATTGCGCGTTATTCCCGAGAATTCATTGCTCAACTGGCCATATGCCGCTTCCGCGAGAAATAACGTGCAATAAATTCGAAGGATGGGGCTGATTGCGTGGGTTGAGCGACAGTGCTGGCGGTGCGAGATGCGCCAGCTCTTGGATTTTCCAATCACCTTCGATCGGAAATCAGCTCCCTTTCTTAGAACGGATTCGTGGCAACTGGGCAAACATCGAAGTCGTTTAAGAAATAGAGCTAAACTCTGCGGGCATGCGGCGCAAGCTGGAAGACGGTGGCCGACAGCGGCGTTGTTTGATAAGTGAGAGGGGTGCGGCGTCTCGGCTCGTCTCAGCACTTCCGGTTGGCAGCAGTTTTGGTTGAAACCCTCATGTGACCGTGCGAATATAGCAATTCGCTGACCTGCGGTTTATCAATACTCGAACTACTCGATACTCGGGGGTATCTCGAAAAACCGTACCCCAATCGTCAATGTCTGCCAACTCGACCACGCGGGCTCAGTGGAGCTTCGTAGCTCCTGCCGCCCCACACGCCAGCCCAAAGACTCCACCTTATGCGCTTTGTTGCATAGGAATTCAATGACCCATATAGATATTGGTCAGAATATTCCATAAATTGGCATAACAATAGACAATAATGCATTAATTGTCGAAAAACAGCAGCTCACTCTTTGTCAATCTTGTTAAGAAACCGCGTTGCGCCGCCGTTCGCAGAGCCGTTGAGCCAAACTACTTGACCAACGGAGGGGTGGTATCAAGGCCGTAATGTTCCCCTCACGTCAGAGAGAAGAGCATCTCATGAAGCAGCTCGCGTCACTCACGCGCCGCGACTTTCTCGCGTGCGCAATGGCAGCCATGGGCACGGCGGCACTCGCCGGATGTGGCTCCACGTCCTCCTCAACGGGCACCTCTACCAGCGCATCAACAAACTCAGCCTCGCAGGACACCTACACCCTGGTGAAGGATGGACAGCTCACCATTGCCTCCGATCTCGCCAACCCGCCGCTTGACTACACCGACACCTCGACCAACGAGCCCGCGGGCTTCGAGGTCGAGCTCATGCAGGCCATCGGCGAGAAGCTCGGTCTTACGAGTGTGTACCTCTCGCCCATGAAGTTCGATACCATCATCCCCACCATCAAGCAGGGCGGTATTGCCGATGTGGGCGTCTCCAACTTCACCATCACCGATGAGCGCAAGCAGGAGATCGACTTCACCGACCCCTACCTCGACTCCAACCAAGGTCTCGTAACTGCGAAGACTGCCACCAAGACCACGCAGGACGACCTCAACTCCGCAGATGTCAAGGTGGCCGTGCAGGCCGGAACTACCGGCGAGTCCTGGGTCGAGGAGAACCTCCCCAACGCCACCCTGGTCTCGCTCGACGACCCGGTGCAGGCGCTCACGAGCGTCCAGTCCGGCCTCTACGACGCGGCCGTGGCCGACCTCCCCGTGGTCCAGTACCTCGTGAACAACTCCTTCACGGATTGCCAGGTCTCTATCGAGATTCCCACGGGCGAGCAGTACGGCATCGTTGTCTCCAAGGACAACCCCGCGCTCACGAGCGCGATTAACGACGCGCTGGCCCAGCTCGACGAGGACGGGACGTTGAAGGACCTCAAGACCAAGTGGTTTGGCTCAGACCTGTAACGGTCCGTGTCCACCGCCTGTAACGTAGTGCGGCAACAATGGGAACAACCACTGCCCGTCATCGGACGGGAGGGGAAGGAAGAAGGGAACACCATGAAGAATTCCATGAGCAGGCGTCAGTTCATCCTCGCCGCGGGCGCCCTTGCGGGCAGCGCGGTGCTCGCGGGTTGCGGCGGCAGCTCCACCAGCAGCTCCGGCACGTCTACCAGCACGGACTCGTCCTCTAGCGACGACTCCTACACGCTCGTGAAGGACGGCACCCTGACTGTCGTGGCCGAGCTGGGCTTTGCACCGTTCGAGTACATGAACGACCAGACCGGCGAACCCGAAGGCTTCGACGTCGACGTTATCAACGCCGTCGCAGAGAAGATGGGCCTCCAGTGCGAGTACCTGCCTAACCAGAAGTTCGATACCCTGGTGCCTCTCATCAAGCAGGGCGGAAAGGCTGACGTCTCCATCGCCGCCATCACGATCACCGATACGCGCGAGGAGTCTGTTGACTTCTCCGAGCCCTACCTCGATTCCAACCAGGCAATCGTTACCCTGAAGGGCTCTACCGAGACCGAGGAAACGCTGAACGACGCCTCCAAGCAGGTTGTCTGCCAGGGCGGCACCACCGGTAACGACTGGATCACCGAGAACCTCCCCAACGCCACGTGCGTGCCTGTCGACGACGTCACGGCCGCTCTCACCGGCGTTCAGACCGGCCTCTACAACGCCATGGTCGTCGACCTCCCCGTTGCCAAGTACATGCTCACCAACTCCTTCTCTGATCTGGACATCATCGAGGAGATCGCCACGGGCGAGCAGTACGGCATCGCGATCTCGAAGGACAACCCCAACCTCACGAAGGCCGTCAACAAGGCGCTTGAGGACATGAAGAGCGACGGCACGATGGACTCCATCGAGACCAAGTGGTTCGGCTCGACCATCTAGCAGGCACTATCAGGCACGGAAACGACGGCGGGGCCACACGGCCCCGCTTTCCAGTCAGGAGCAATTATCTTGTCACACATGCATGAGAACGCCATGACGAGAGGGGAGAGCCACCACACGCGGCGCGTGCCCGCGCTCGCCCTCGCGCTTTCGGCTGCGCTCGTTCTTGTCGCCACCCTGGCGCTTCTCCCCGTGAGCGCGCTTGCCATGACCACCAACAAGGCCACGGCGCGCCCCAACGAGGACGGTGGCTCCGGCGTCATTGGCGCCATGGACACGCGTCTTACCTGGGAGGGAGCGGTCGGCGACGACGAGGAGGTCTCCTCGATCACGCTGAGCCTCCCCGAGGGCGCGACCTTTGACCACGCGAGCACCCGCATTACCGTGCTCGACGGCCTCAACCGCACGAGCATCGACGGTACCGCCACCTCGTCGGGCAACTCGGTGGACGTGCAGTTCTCCGAGAGCATTCCCGCGGGCTCGCTCGTGCGCCTTGAGATTACGAACATGCAGTTCCCCGCCGACGGCGGCGACTACGTGGTCTCGGGCAGCTACACCACCGCGGACGGCCAGTCGCACGCGCTTGACGATTCCGCTGCAATCACGGTGATTGCCAACACGCCGCTCCAGGCGGCCGTGAGCTGGCTCGACGCGCAGCCCTGGGTTGCAGCGTGGAACTCTAACCCGTTTCTCGGCATGTTTCTTAAGCCCCAACTGCTCCTGACGTCGTTTGCCTCGCTCTTCCCCGGCTGGCTCGTCTGCCTGGGCATCGTTCTTGCCTGCTACCCGTTTGCCATCGTGCTTGGCCTGGCCTTTGCCATGCTCAAGACCAGCCGCCACAAGGTGCTGCGCGCCATCGCTATCTGCTACATCAACATTTTGCGCGGCACGCCGCTCTTCCTGCAGATCTACATCATGTTCTTTGGCCTGCCCATGGTTGGCATCAACATTGACAACAACGTCCTGGGCGTCATTGTGATGGCCGTGAACTCCTCGGCGTACCTGGCCGAGATCTTCCGCGCGGGCATCCAGTCCATCCCGCAGGGCCAGTACGAGGCAGCGGCCTCCCTGGGCATGAACGGCTTCCAGACCATGACATCCATCATCCTGCCGCAGACCGTGCGCCGCGTCATTCCCACGGTTACCAGCGACTTCATCACGTCCTACAAGGACACGTCGCTGCTCTCCTCGGTGGGCGTCATGGAGCTCATGATGTTCTCGAAGAACCTCACCACCACCTCGGGCAACATCACGCCGTACATGGCTGCCGCCATCTACTACCTCATCGTGACGCTGCCGCTCATCAAGATTGTTGGCATCATCGAGAACAACATCGCCCGCTCCGAGCGTGGTGGCGGCCCCAGGCCCAAGCGCCGTGCCGTGGCCGGCGCATCTCAGCAGGCCTCTAAGGCCGAGGAGGAGCTTACCGCCTCTGCCGAGGTCTCCCACGCCGAGGCCACCAAGCCTGCCACTGACGTCTTTGCGGCCCTCTCGGCGCCTTTTGTCTCGCATCCCACCGTCGACCTTGGAGGTGTCGCAGATGGCGAATAAGCACCGTCATTCGCGCGAGGACGTGCCCGTCGTCCCCGATGCCCTCTCTGCCGAGGAGGCGGCCAGCCTGGCCTTTGCCTCGGATAAGACCCTCACCAAGCACCACTTCACCGAGGGCGAGCACCCCATCGTGCGCATCGAGCACCTCAACAAGTCCTTTGACGAAACGAAGGTCCTGCGCGACGTCAACCTGGACGTGTGGCCGGGCGAGGTCGTCGTGGTGCTGGGGCCGTCCGGCTCGGGCAAGTCGACGATGCTACGCTGCATCAACTTGCTGGAGACGCCTACGGCCGGCCACATCCTGATTGAGGACCAGGAGATCACGGGGCAGAGCAAGACCGACGTCAACAAACTGCGCCGCGAGGTTGGCATGGTGTTCCAGTCGTTCAACCTCTTCCCGCACCTCACCGCCAAGCAGAACGTGATGATTGGCCAGACCAAGGTCCTCAAGCGCTCCAAGGAGGAGGCCGAGGCCGAGGCCATGAAGCAGCTCACGGCCGTGGGCCTGGCGGACCGCGCGGACTTCAAGCCGCCCCAGCTCTCCGGTGGCCAGCAGCAGCGCGTGGCCATCGCGCGCGCCGTGGCCATGCATCCCAACGTGCTGCTCTTCGACGAGCCCACGAGCGCCTTGGACCCAGAGCTGGTTCGTGGCGTCCTCGACGTCATCCGCGACCTTGCCGAGAACTCCGGCATGACCATGATCGTGGTCACGCACGAGATGGACTTTGCCCGCGAGGTCGCCGACCGCGTGGTCTTCATGGAGGACGGCGTGGTGGTCGAGCAGGGCGTGCCAGAGAAGGTCTTCGACCATCCCGAGAACGCGCGCACGGCCGAGTTTTTGGGTTCCATCGGCTAGCTGGTCGTGCGCGGAGGCTGTGCGGCCGCGTTCTTGCTTGTGTTTGTGGGACAAACTAGCCTTAAACTGTCCCAAAGATATGTGCACAGTTTGTGGGTTGGGGGCGTCGCATCGGCTGCAGCCGTGTGCGACGCCCCCTTCTAGCTGCGTCTCGTTTGGATTTTGTTGAGGCTCGCTAGCCACGTGCGCGGCTGTGCTACTCTGTTTTCTGGACTATGAACAAGCTGCAATAGCTTTGACCAACCGGCAGGGGGCTAGAGTGCATCACAAGAACATCCTGCTCATATCTGGTACCACGCGCCTGCACGATCGCATGCGCGAGCTTTCCCACGCCATCGACGTCTCCATTGCCCTTGCGAATGAGGAGACCTTCTCGCAGGCAGTTTCTTCTGGGCACGAGTTTGACCTCGTTATTCTCGATGCGGACGGTATGTCCCAGGACACACTCAACGCCGTGGATTCCTTTGTCGCCGAGAACGGCTTTATCCCCATGCTGCTGGTGCAGGACCCGGACAAGCTCTCCACCATGCGCATGCCCACGCAGGGCAAGAACGACTTCATCCTCTCCACGGCCGGTATAGACGAGCTTGAGGTTCGCTGCTCGCTTCTCCTGTGGCCGGGCGAGGAGAGCGCTCCCGCGGACATCGTGACCGTGGACAACATGACCATCAATCTGGCCACCTACCAGGTCTACATTGACGAGAAGCCCGTTGACCTTACGCTCATGGAGTACTCGCTCCTGTCGTTTCTGGCCACGCACCCGTCGCGCGCCTACTCGCGCGAGACGCTGCTGCACCGCGTGTGGGGCTTCGAGTACTGCGGCGGCACGCGTACCGTCGACGTGCACATTCGTCGCGTGCGCTCCAAGGTTGGCCCGCAGGTCGCGGCGCACATCGTGACCATTCGCGGCGTGGGGTATCTCTTCCGCGTGTAGGCGTGGTTGCCTGGGGATAGATCGAGTTGCCAGGGGCTGCCAAAGGGCGGCCCCTTTTTTGTGCGAGCCCGCGTCCCACGGCGAGCCCGCGACTCGCCGAGCAGTAGCTTGTCTCGTCTCGAGTTATTGCGCGATTTTTCTAGTTAGAATTGCATTTAACCAGTTGACACTCTGTTCATAAAGAAATTTCGTGCAATAAATTGCCGACCGGACCTACTGTCTGATGGGGGACCTCGCAATTTGCCGAGAAGACCTGCCAGCTGGCGGGACCCGACACCTTGAGATGACGCTGCGAGGAGAGCCGGATCGCTCACCCCGCCTACCCCCAGCCGTTCTTTAGCGGTATTTGAGAACCGGACACGACATTTCCGCAGGTCGCTAGAATTGCCGTTCTCAAATACCGCTAAAGAATGCAAGAGCGGATGCCACAAGAAGGCAGAGAGAGGGACAAAGTTCCTTGCCAGGAGGGGCTTTCAGGAACACAAAAGACTTGTTGCGCAGGCGTGGCGATGGCGCGCCCCGCGCGGCACCCTTGTCGTATCGGGGTACATTCACAGACGTAAGCAGGACGGCCCGGTGGGCCGCCACAGAAGAAGGGTGGGACGTTTCCATGGCAGACTATTCCACGGGCGAACCTGGCGAGGGCATGACCGGCGCCGGCTCGACCCCTCAGCAGACCCAGGGCGCCGAGCCCACACAGGCTCAGCCCACGCAGAGCTACGACTACGCAAACTATGGTGGCAAGGGTGCGGCGTACTCGCCAAGCGCCGGCTACGTCAACGCTAACCAGCAGCAGGCCGGCTCGCAGCCGGGGCAGACTACGCAGCAGCCCCAGCCCGTGCAGCCCGCAGCGGGCGGCAACGGCGGCTCGGGCAACGGCGGAGATAAGCCGAGTAAGGACAAGAAGGCCGGCGTGAGCAAGCCCATTGTTGCAGGTGCGATCTCTGGAGTTGTGGCAGCGCTCGTCGTGGTGCTCGTGCTGAGCCTCACGGGCTTCTTTGGCAAGCCCTCCACAACTGCGGGCTCCAGTTCCTCCTCGGGTAGCTCCAGCTCGAGCAACGGCACCATCAACATCACGTCGAGCGATACCGACGCGTCGACGGCCGAGGCCGTAGCCGCAAAGGCCATGCCCTCCGTGGTCTCGGTGAATGTCACTACCGACAGCGGTGAGGGTCTTGGCTCCGGCGTCATTCTCGACACGGACGGCGACATCCTCACGAACTACCACGTGATTGACGGTGCCACCTCCGTCAGCGTGACCATCAGCGGCAAGAGCTACGAGGCCAGCGTGGTTGGCTCCGATTCCTCCTCCGACCTCGCGGTCATCAAGGCCGACCTCAACGGTGACTCCGTGACCCCCATCGAGGTGGGCGACTCCTCCCAGCTCAACGTTGGCTCCTGGGTCATGACCATTGGCAGCCCGTTTGGCCTCGACCAGTCCGTCTCCGAGGGCATCGTCTCTGCGCTGTACCGCAACGAGCTCCTGCAGTCCAGCTCGGGCGACACCATCTACACCAACCTCATCCAGGTTGACGCTGCTATCAACCCCGGCAACTCCGGTGGCGCGCTCGTGAACGACCAGGGCCAGCTCGTGGGCATCTCCACGCTCTACTCGTCCTCGACTGAGTCCTTCGCGGGCATCGGCTTTGCCATCCCCGGCAACTACGCCATCAAGATTGCCGACAAGATCATTAGCGGCGAGGAGGTCACGCATGCCTACATCGGCCTCTCGATGCAGACCGTGAACGCCCAGAACGCCCGCTCCAACGGACTCTCCGTGAACCAGGGCGCCTACGTTGCCGAGGTCGTCTCTGGTGGCCCTGCCGACCAGGCCGGCATCCAGAAGGGCGACATCATCGTTGCCATGGACGGCGAGGCGATCACCTCCGCCGACGGCATGGTCCTTGCGGTGCGCTCGCATGACATTGGCGACACCGTCACCGTGACCGTCGTGCGTGGCAACGATACCAAGGATCTCACGGTGACGCTTGGCTCCGACGAGGCTCTCCAGGCTCAGCGCGAGCAGGAGAACTCCTCCTCTAACAGCACCACCGGGAACGGCATTGGCCTGAATGGCGACGGCACCGGCCTGAACGACAACAGCACCGGCACCAACGGCACCACGCAGGACGAGCTCGAGCAGTGGATCGAGGAGCGCATGCAGCAGCGCCAGAACTCCACCGGCTCCTACACCACCGGCAGTGGGGCGAGCTACTCGACCGGTGCCGAGGCAACCACGCTCTCGGCTGAGGGCTGGGCTGCCTAGGCTGGTACTGGCATTCGGCAACGCCACGCGCGGCGAGGGCCTCTTGGCTCCCGCCGCGTTTCTTTGTCTCGCTTTGTGCGGTCGTACGGAGTTCCTTGAGGCTGCTGTCGCAAGTGTTGTTACCGGGCCGTAGGGAGAAATCCTTGGGTCCTGCGGAAACTTCCCCGCCAGTCTACGGGCCGGTAATAAGTGGTGGCCAGTTGCCCCCGTTGTTACCGGGCCGTTGAGCGGTGCGTGCATCTGGCCAGTTGGCGAGAGAAGCTTGCCACGCGCCGGTAACAAGGACCAAAGCCCTTCCGCTCGTTGTTACCGGCCCGTTGAGCAGCGCGGGCATCTGGCCAGTTGGTGCGCGCAAAGGAGAACGCGCCGGTAACAAGCTGCGGATCCTGCCATGCTTCTCTGTCTCGCTAAATAATGTCGCGCGGGCCGTGTACCCTTTATGCAGGAACATCGCCAAAGGAGGTCCCATGGCCGAGATAAAGTGTCCCAACTGCGGGAAGGTCTTCCAGGTGGACGAGGCGGGCTACGCGCAGATTCTGCAGCAGGTGCGTGACGCCGAGTTCAAGCGCCAGCTGGACGAGCAGCGCGCCCTCATGGAGCAGCGCGAGGCTGCCGCTGTGGAAGCGGCGCGCGCAAAGGCCGAGGAGGCCCTGCGTGCGGAGGTTGCCAAGCTCTCCTCGCAGCTCGAGCAAGCGCAGGCCGAGGCCAAGGTACAGCAGGCAACTGCCGAGAAGAGCGCGCAGGAGCGCCTTGCACAGGCGCAGGACGTGGCAGCGCAGAAACTTGCGGCCGCACAGCAGGAGTCTGCGGAGCAGCTTGCCCAGAGAGACGCCAGCATCGCGCGCCTCACCGAGCAGTTGCGGGCGCAGGAAGAGCAGGCAAAGGGCGCCCAGGAGCTTGCCGTGACGCGCGCCACCGCCGAGCGCGACCGCCGCCTGGTCGAGCTGCAGTCGCAGGTGCAGGAGGTCTCGGCCAAGAAGGACCAGGAGATTGCCGTTCTCAACCAGCGTCTGGTCGAGCAGGAGAAGTACAAGGACCAGGAGATTCGCGACCGGGACGACGAGATTGAGCGCATCAAGAACCAGCGCTCGCGCCTCTCGGTCAAGCTCATCGGCGAGACCCTGGAGCAGCACTGCGAGTCCGAGTTCAACAAGGTGCGCATGATGGCGTTTCCGCGCGCGGAGTTCCACAAGGACAACGACGTGGTCGATGGCAGCAAGGGCGACTACGTCTTTAGGGAGTGCGACGAGTCTGGCACAGAGATCGTCTCGATCATGTTCGACATGAAGAACGAGGACGACAACTCCGTCAACCGCAAGCGCAACGAGGACCACTTCGCCAAGCTCGACCGAGACCGCCGCAACAAGCACTGCGAATACGCCGTTCTCGTCTCTACGCTTGAGCCCGAGAGCGAGCTCTACAACGCGGGCATCGTGGACGTCTCGTATCGCTACCCCAAGATGTACGTGGTGCGCCCGCAGTTCTTCCTGCCAATCATCAGCCTCCTGAGAAACGCCGGCCTGAACGCGGTCTCGGCTCGGCGCGAGCTTGCCGAGGTACGTCAGCAGAACCTCGACGTAACCAACTTTGAGGAGAAGCTCGAGAAGTTCAAGCAGGGCTTTGGACGCAACTACGAGCAGGCCTCCAAGCGCTTCTCGGAGGCAATAGAGCAGATAGACCGCTCCATTGCGTCGCTGCAGAAGGTGAAGGAGAGCCTCACCAAGTCCGAGAACCAGCTGCGGATTGCCAACGACAAGGCGGAGGACCTCACCATCAGGCGCCTCACCCGGGGCAACAAGACCATGAAGGCGGCGTTTGAGGAGGCCGCGCAGGCACGGGCGGGGGAGGGTGGCTCTGACGCGGGCTCGGTTCCTGCGGAGCACGACGAGGGAGACCCGGCCAACGCCGTCGAGCCGGACTCGGTGGAGTAGGACGGTTTGGGCCGCGCGGGAGTTGGGGACGCCGGCGGTACGTGCGCTACACATTCGGGTCCGAACATGTGACCCGTGCAGGCCGCTACACAATCGGCGTCCGAATGTGTAGTGGCCGCAATCCTGCTATTCTCGGTTGACTAGTACCCTAAAGGGGTATATCCTCTCGTAACGAAAGATGCCCCCGGGGAGTATCTATCCCCAGCACGTACAGGAAGGAAGGCCAGCATGGAGACAACCGAGCACGCGTGCGCCGGAACATATTCCGAGACGTGCGTTCACATGAAGCAGACGCCGCGCTCCGAGGAGCTCAAGCACGACGTCACGTGCCGCATCAACCGTGCCATCGGGCAGCTCAACGGCGTCAAGTCCATGGTCGAGGAAGATCGCTACTGCGGTGACGTCCTGACGCAGCTCGCGGCCGTGGAGTCCGCGGTGAAGGCCGTGAGCCGCGAGATCATGCAGGACCACCTCGAGACCTGCGTGGTCGAGCGTATCCAGGCGGGCGACACCGAGGTCGTGGACGAGGTCATGCGCCTCTTCAAGAAGTTCATGTGAGTCTCGCGTAAAGCGAGGTCAGACAGCATTTCCCTGCTCCCAGGGACGCAACAGCGAAGGGAACATGCACTATGAAGCAAACGTTCGACATCACGGGCATGACCTGCGCGGCCTGCTCGGCACGGGTTGGAAAGGCCTCCTCGGGCGTGCCCGGCGTCAGCGAGGCAAACGTCAACCTGCTCAAGAACTCGATGGAGCTCGACTACGACGGCAACCCCAGGACCGCGCAGGCTGTGGTCGCGGCCATCGAGAAGGAAGGCTATGGCGCGTCTCCGCGGCAGGAGGCAAGCGGCACCGCCTCGCACAGCTCGTTCGTCGACCCCAGGGAGGGCGCCCAGAAGGCGATCGAGGCCAAGAAGAAGCAGCTCATCTGGTCCATCGTCTTTGGCGTGCCCCTCTTCTACCTGGCCATGGGTCCCATGCTTGGCTGGCCGGAGGTTCCCGGCCTTGCCGGCATGCAGGGTATGATGGCCTCCGCGGTGACGCAGCTCCTTCTCGCCACCTGCGTGCTCTTTGTCAACCGCAGCTACTTTGTCATGGGGTTTAAGACCCTCTCGCACCTCTCGCCAAACATGGACTCGCTCATCGCCATTGGGTCTGCGGCGAGCTACGCCTACAGCCTGGTGGGGGTCTACCAGATGGCGCTGGCACTTGGTGCCATGGACCTCGAGAGCGCCCACTACGCCATGATGCACTCGCTGTACTTTGACTCGGCCGGCACCATCCTTGTGCTCATCACGCTGGGCAAGTACTTCGAGGCCCGTGCCAAGGGCAAGACGACCTCTGCCATCAGCGCACTCATGGACCTTGCGCCCAAGACGGCGCGCGTGCGTCGTAACGGCCAGGAGGTCGAGGTGCCTACCGACGAGGTGCGCGTGGGAGACATTGTGGTGGTGCGTGCCGGGGAGTCCGTACCGGTCGACGGCATCATTCGCGAGGGTTCCGCCTCGATCGACGAGTCCGCCATCACCGGCGAGCCGGTTCCTGCCGAGAAGGGCGTGGGCGACCGCGTGACCGGTGCCACCGTGAGCCAGCGCGGCTGGTTCGCCATGGAGGCCACGGCCGTTGGTGATGACACGGCGCTTGCAAGCATCATCCGCCTCGTGGACGAGGCCACCAGCTCCAAGGCGCCCATCGAGCGCCAGGCCGACAAGATCGCCGGCGTCTTTGTCCCGGTGGTCATGGCGATAGCGGCCGTTACCTTCCTGGGCTGGATTGCCATCTTTGCCCCTGGTGACTTTGCAACCGCGTTCAACCATGCCGTCTCGGTGCTGGTTATCTCGTGCCCCTGCGCGCTTGGCCTGGCCACGCCCACGGCCATCATGGTGGGCACGGAGCGCGGCGCCAAGGTGGGCATCCTCATCAAGAGCGCCGAGGCCCTGGAGGGCGCTTGCGATCTGGACACCGTAGTGCTCGACAAGACTGGCACCATCACCGAGGGCAAGCCGCGCGTGACCGACGTGCGCCTGGCTGCCGGCGTGGACGAGGTCGAGCTTGCGCGCGTTGCCGCCGCGCTCGAGCGCAAGAGCGAGCACCCGCTTGCGCAGGCCATCTGCGACTACGTGGACGAGACACATGCAGGCGCTGATAAGGACGTGGACTCCGCAGGGTTCGAGCAGGTCGCCGGCGGTGGCGTGCGTGCCCAGGTCGACGGCGCTCCCGCCATCGCAGGCAACGCCCGCCTCATGGCGTCCGCTGGCGTGGACGTCTCGGCGCTCGCCCCGCAGGCAGACGAGCTTGCGGCCCAGGCAAAGACGCCGCTCTACTTTGCGCTCGGTGGCCGTGCGCTGGGACTTCTCGGCGTGGCGGACGTGGTGAAGGAGACCTCCGCCTCGGCCGTGGCACGTCTACGTCGCATGGGCGTGCGCACCATCATGCTCACGGGCGACCAGGCCAAGACCGCCGAGGCCGTGGCACGTCAGGTGGGCGTCGACGAGGTCGTGGCCGGCGTGCTTCCAAGCCAGAAGGAGCAGAAGGTCCGTGAGCTGCAGGGCCAGGGCCACAAGGTGGCTATGGTGGGTGACGGCATCAACGACGCCCCTGCGCTTGCCCGCGCCGACGTGGGCATTGCCATTGGCGCTGGCACCGACGTTGCCATCAGCTCGGCAGACGTGGTGCTCATGCACTCCGACCCGGCAGACGTTGCCACCGCAATCGAGCTGAGCCACGCCACCATGCGCGACATCCGGCAGAACCTGTTCTGGGCGCTGTTCTACAACGCGATCTGCATCCCCGTGGCCATGGGCGTGCTCTCGCCACTGGGCGTGACGCTCAACCCCATGGTAGGGGCGGCGGCAATGGGCTTCTCGTCCGTGTTTGTGGTATCGAACGCGCTCAGGCTCTTTGCCTGGAAGCCCAACCAGGCCAACGAGGATAACGTTGCGCCTGTTGACACCAAGGTAATTCCGGCCGTCGCGGAGCGTGATGACGCAGCCACGGCCGATGTCAGGAATGCGGCCGCCGCTGGTGCGGCCACTAACGAGAGGAGCAACAAGATGGAGAAGAAACTTAACGTCGAGGGCATGATGTGCGAGCACTGCGTTGCCCACGTGACCAAGGCCCTCGAGGGCGTCCCGGGCGTGAGCTCGGTCAAGGTCTCGCTTGCGGACAAGGACGCCGTGGTCGAGGCGGCCCCAGAGGTCACCGACGAGGCACTTGTCGCCGCTGTCAAGGACGCGGGCTACGAGGCCACAGTGGCGTAGCGTCAAGCGCCATCCACGTGGTGTTTCTCGACAGGAAGTTCATGCCGTTCAAGGGTCTCGCCGGCGTCGTGCCGCGAGGCCCTTATTCTGTAATGCAGATATGTCTAGCTTGGCAGACGCCCGGGATGCGCCTGTCGGCGGACGAACGGGGGATGGCATGGCAAGGATTGGCGCGCTTGGCATTGGCGCCTTTGGTCCCACAGGTGTGAACCCCGCGCTGCCCAGCTACGGCAAGATCCTCGAGACGCCCAAGACCGCGTGGCGTCACTTCGACTTCCTGAGTGCCTTTAGGCCGCTGGACATCCCCATGGGCTACGACACTGACGTCAACGTTGCCTGCCTGGGCTAGGTCACGTACGGCTCGTGCAAGGGGCTCGACACCGTGATCTACCTCACGGTTGGCACGGGCATTGGCGTGGGCGTCATGGTGAGCGGGCAGCTCCTGCACGGCATGCTGCACCCTGAGGCCGGCCACATCCTGCTTGAGGTCCAGCCGGGTGACGAGGACAACTGCGTGTGCCCGTACCACGACCGCTGCTTTGAGGGCCTGGCAGCTGGGCCCTCGATCGAGCACCGTTGGGGCAAGAAGGGCTTCGAGCTGGCTGACCGCCCGGAGGTATGGGACCTTGAGAGCACCTACCTGGCCGAGGGCATTGCCACCTACGTGCTGTGCTACTCGCCACAGCGCATCGTGCTCGGCGGCGGCGTGATGAAGCAGACCCAGCTCTTCCCGCTGGTGCGCAAGAAGGTCTTCGAGAACCTGAACGGCTATCTCGTGACTCCGAGCTGGCAGACATCGACTCCTACATCGTGGAGGCCGGCTGCCAGGGCGACCAGGGCGTCCTTGGCTGCATCGAACTGGGCCGTCGCGCGCTGGAGGCCGCCGGCGCCTAGGGGCACGAGTTTCTCGGCACGTTATCGGGGCCGCGCCCTTCTCGGTGCGGCCCCATTTTCGTCCTCCGTTTGCGCTACCCTTGCTTGGTGATTGCCGGGTACGAGAGGGGACAGCATGGCTGAGAAGACCAACAGGAACAACACGGACGCGGCTGGAATGCAGGGCTCGCTCTTTGGCGATGCCGACGCGCCGTCCCTCTCGGCCCAAGAGCCTGCTGAGAAGCCCGCCGGTCCCGCTCGCACGGCGCGCGCCCGTGCCGCGGAGCTCAACCGCATTCTCAACCACGCGGCCTACGCCTACTACGCGCTTGACGCGCCGGAGATGACAGATGCCCAGTTCGACCGCTACCTTCAGGTACTTCTCGCCCTTGAGAAGGCCAATCCCGAGCTGGTCACGCCGGACTCCTACACCCAGCGCGTGGGCGGTTATGTCTCCGAGCAGTTCGAGCCAGTTCGCCACGCCAGCCGCATGTACTCCATCGACGACGCCATGAACCTGGACGAGTTGGACGAGTGGCTTGCCCGGACCGACGAAGCCCTAGGCTCAACGCCGGAGAACCCCGTGGCCTACACCTGCGAGCTCAAGATCGACGGCCTGGGCGTAGCGCTCACGTACACGGATGCCCAGCTCGTGCGCGCTGCCACCCGCGGCGACGGTACGACGGGCGAGAACGTCACGGCCAACGTGCTCACGATCCACGACGTGCCTCGCGCGCTGGCACCCGAGGGCCTCAAGCTTGTGGCCGACGCCGGCCTTGGCCGCTCCATCGAGGTGCGCGGCGAGGTCTACATGCCCAAGCACTCGTTCGTCCGCCTGAACGAGGCGGCGGACGCTGCAGGCCGCGAGCCCTTTGCCAACCCGAGAAACGCCGCCGCCGGCAGTCTGCGCCAGAAGGACCCCAAGATCACAGCCCACCGCGACCTCGAGACCTTCATCTACGCCGTGGCGGACGAGTCGCCGCTCTCGGTGACCAGCCAGTGGGAGTTCTTGCACTGGCTCTCTAGCTGCGGCTTCCACGTGAACCCCAACGCCCGTCGCTGCACCTGCGCCGCCGAGGTGCATGACTTCTGCGCCACCGCGCTCGCGCACAGAGAGGACCTCGACTACGACATCGACGGCGTGGTGGTGAAGGTCGACTCCTTTGCCAGCCAGACGGCGCTTGGCTTCACCGCTCGTGCGCCGCGCTGGTCCATCGCGTTTAAGTTCCCGCCCGAGGAGAAGCGCACGGTCCTTCGCGACATCCGCATCCAGGTGGGTCGCACAGGCGTGCTCACCCCCGTCGCAGAGTTCGACCCCGTGAGCGTTGCGGGCTCGACCATCGCGCGCGCCACGCTCCACAACATCGACGAGATCCGCCGCAAGAACGTGCGCGTGGGCGACACCATCGTGGTGCACAAGGCCGGAGACGTGATTCCCGAGGTCGTGGGCCCCGTGCTCGAGTTGCGCCCCGCGGACTCCAAGGAGTTCCAGATGCCCACGCACTGTCCCAGCTGCGGGAGCCCCGTGGTGCGCGAGGAGGGCGAGGTTGCCTACCGCTGCGTCTCCATCGACTGCCCGGCGCAGGCCGTCGAGCGCCTCATCCACTGGGGGAGCCGCAACGCCATGGACATCGACGGCCTGGGCGACGAGCTGGTGGGCCGTCTGGTCGAGAATGGCACCCTCACCGATGTCGCGGACTACTACGACAAGCTCACCGTTGACGCGCTTGCCTCCACACCCACGGGCCGCGCCTACGAGACAAGCACCAAGGACCACACCGAGGGCGAGGACATTCTCGTTGGCCGAACCATTGCCGAGAAGGTCATGGCGCAGGTTGATGAGTCCCGCGGCCGCGGTCTTGCGCGCGTCCTCTTTGGCCTGGGGATCCGGCACGTGGGAGCCAACGTTGCCACGGTGCTGGCGCGCCACTTTGGCTCGCTCCAGGCACTTATGGCCGCAGGCGAGGAGGACATCGCCACGATCGACGGCATTGGTCCCAAGATTGCGGCATCGGTGCGCGAGTTCTTCTCGGTGCCCGAGAATGTCCGCGTGCTGGAGCGCCTGCGCGAGGCGGGCGTTGTGCTTGAGGAGGAGATCACGGAGCCGGAGCGCCCGCAGACGCTTGCCGGCCTCACCTTTGTCCTCACGGGTACGCTTGAGCACTTCACGCGTGATGAGGCGGGCGCGCAGCTCAAGGCGCTGGGTGCCAAGGTCTCGGGCTCCGTGTCAAAGCGCACGAGCTTTGTGGTTGCTGGTGCTGCTGCTGGCTCCAAGCTCACGAAGGCGCAGTCGCTTGGTGTGCCTGTGCTGGACGAGGCGGCGCTCGAGCGCATTCTAGAGACGGGGGAGGCGCCGCAGACGCAGTAGGCCATTCGGCGGTATCTCCACCGGTTGCTTAAGCTCCCCCTGGGCGTCATCTGCAATCTCAGGGGGAGCTTTCCACTGGAATCTGAACGAAGCGCCTGCTTTTGCGCCGCCTTGACGCCCGAAGGAGCGTTCCCGCGGCCATTGCGTATGAACGGCTTTCTCGGGCACCATAATCTTGCCCGAGCGAAAGTTTCAGCTGGGATTGGGGGGTGACTTCCCCATTCTCACACCAATTACTAAGTATCCCATCTCTGGAATGCTTCTGCACGGCTGCGTCCGTCGCGGACGATAGAGGACCGTCTGCGGCACAGGTGCGCCTCGAGGGGTTTAACGCCTCCCGGATTGGCTATAAAGACAGTGACTAAACGGAGTCGCCCAGCAAGGACGACCGAGGTAGGAGGTGCATTCCGATGGGCAGTGACGAGAGTTCAACCAAGCGCCTGCCTTTGGATGCATGAATTCACCCCAGAGGCGGTGGCAGATCCCTCGCAACGTCAAAGTCGATACGGTGGCACCGCGAATACGCTGATTAGACAGCGACGTGAATCATAAATAGGGCAGGCGCATCTTTTTTCTCCGGTCGGTGAAGAACCGACACCCCCAGACAGGTTCCTAACACCACGAGAGGAACGGAGAACGGGTTCGCACCAAGCGAGCCATTACCGATAGCACGTGCTTATCACCTTTGTCGCATCCCGTGCGGGAGCGACCTCCCTAAGGGGGAGAGTCCAAAGTATCACGTAGGTGGGCGGGCGCCCGGAAGGGCGTCCGCCCTTTTGTGTCTTCGATTGATGCCCGTTTTGCTCGATGCGATGCATTAAGGCCTTGGCTGGGCCATTCCTGCATCGAAACCTCCTTCGTTACACAAATTGCCAATCTTGTGCGCCGAACTACCCTACGTTACACGTAGTTTTGGCATGACCCCGAGTATCAGTTACAACATATTGATTAATATGAGCATTCAAATACCATATATAGTATACAGATGGGCCTCGCTACTTTGTCGGACCGAAAAACCATGTGTAACGGAGGGCACTTCGGCGCAGCGAGGATCGAATTTGTGTAACGAAGGGCGGTTCGATGCACTTCCGCCTGCAGCACTAGCCATCCGTGACAGCCCTTCCGGCGTTTCCCCTGCATTCTAAACACCGAGAAGTTCGCGGAGAACCTTCTGACCATTCCGCTTGGGCCGCGGGCCTCCTGTTTCCCACCTGCGGTATCCTTGGTGGTCGCGACGGGCCCGCATGGGGCGTGCACCGCCGCGCCCCAAGGAATGCGAGGTCACATGCTCAGGATCGGTCACGCCATACTGCACGTCTTTGACTTCGAGAGCGGCAGCACGTTCTTCTCCGAGCGCGAGCTCGACCTCGACAATCGCCAGACCCGCTCATACGTCACGCGCCGACTGCGCCGCATCCGCTCGAGCGCCGAGAGCAAGCACGGCACCTTTGCCCCCGAGAGCAACTTTGCCTCGGGCCTCAAGGAGTACCTTGCCAGCCAGGTGCCGTTCGTGGACTTCTCCGTTCAGATAGCCCAGTGGTTCTGGGAGGAGCTGCGCCGCGCCGAGGACCTCGAGCAGTGCGACCTCCTCGTGGCGGATTTCACGGACACCGGCGAGATGCGCGCCTCCGAGAACGCCGACGAGGACAAGGTCTCGGATGCCTACGAGTCCGAGGGAACGCGCCTCTTTGCCGTGGTGCTTCTCCCCAGAAAGCAGGCGTTCATCCACGAGGTAGACGAGAACGGCAACGAGATTGCCCGCCAGGACGCCACGCTTCCCAACCCCACGCAGAAGGTCGACACCTACGTCCTCATTGACGCCGACACCCTCGCCATCGACTTCCACGACAAGGAGCGCAGCGTGGCCGGCGAGTCACGCCAGATCATCCCCGAGCTCTTCCTGCAGTGCTCGCAGGAGGCGTCGAGCCACGAGGTCATCGACGAGGTCACGAGCATCGTGGAGGACCTCTCCGAGGAGTACGGCCTCACGCCGGCGGTCGAAGTCTCGCGCGCGAAGGCGGCGCTTGCCCGCCACGCGGACACCGACGAAGCCATCCAGCCCGCAGACGTGGGTCGCGAGGTCTTCGAGGACAACCCCGAGATGGCGCAGCGCTTCGAGGAGCGCACCCGCGAGCGCGACTTGCCCGAGGAGGTGCCGGTGCGCCGTGGCGCGGCCAACCGCCTCACGCGCACGCATCGTATCCGCACCGACACGGGCGTGGAGATCGCCTTTCCCTCCGAGCTGGCCGAGCGTCCGGGCTACATCGAGTTCTCGCACCAGGAGGACGGCAGCATCTCGATCGTGATCAGCAACGTGGCGCGCATCGAGAACCGCTAGGGAAGTGCTGGTCGCCGCGGTGCCGTCGGCCGCTGGCCGTCTGCCCCATGTGTTTTTCGTCCGTCATGCGGTGAACGGGTAGAATGGCATGCGTGACCTTTAACGTAACCCATCCGTACTCTAGGAGGCCCCATGCAGACCAGCGGCACCAGCAGTCGGCGTGCGTCCAACGCACTCGCTCCCGCGCGTACCGTCACGCGCAGGGATGCCTTCAGGCTGCTCATCGGCGCGGGTGTGCTCGCATTCGCCAGCCCCGTCGCCGCCTTCGCCGCCTCTCAGTCGGACATCGACGCCGCACAGTCGGACGCCGATGCCGCGCAGTCCCAGCTCGACCAGATCAGCCAGGAGGTATCGGATCTCTCCGCACAGCTCTCGGACACCGTCGGCCAGATCGATGACGTCTCCGCGCAGATTGACCAGACCCAGGCGGACATCGACGCCAAAGAGGCAGACATCGAGGAGAAGCAGAAGGACATCGACACCAAGCAGCAGGAGATCGAGCAGAAGCAGGAAGTCTTGGGCCAGCGTATGTCCTCTGCGTTCAAGTCCGGCAATGCCAGCACCCTCGACCTGCTGCTCTCCTCGGCGTCGTTCGAGGAGCTCACGTCCAACATCTACTACCTCGACAAGGTGTCCGAGCAGGACAATGCCATGATTGATGAGGTCAAGAGCCTCAAGGCGGACCTCGAGACGCAGAAGGCGCAGCTCGAGGACGACAAGGCCGCCCTTGAGTCCAAGCAGGCCGACCTCACGTCCCAGAAGGACCAGCTCAGCCAGCTCAAGAGCGAGCAGGAGTCTCAGCTCGCCGACGTCCAGGCCAAGCAGGACGAGGCCCAGACCCTTGTCGACCAGCTCAACTCCAACGTCCAAAGCCTCATCGACCAGCGCAACGCCGAGCTTCTCGCCGCCCAGGAAGAGGCCCGCCGCATGGCCGCCAGCAGGAGCTCAAGCAGCTCAAGCAGCCCGGTTACGATTGTCTCCGGCGCATCCGGCTCCCAGGCTGCCGTCATCTCCGCCACGTACAGCACCGGCTCTACCGGCGCGGGCTACTGCGCCGCGTGGGTTTCCAACGTCTTTGCCAACGCGGGCGTGGGCTCGTTTGGCGGCAACGCTTGCGACATGTACTGGTCGTACTGCTCGAGCTCGGACAAGTCATCCATCAAGCCGGGCATGATCATTGCCGTCCCCACCGAGCCCTACTCCGCCGCTGCGCGCCTGTATGGCCACATTGGCATCTACGTGGGGAACAACACCGTCCGGCACTGCCTGAGCGGCGTGATCACCACGCAGAGCCTGGACTCCTGGATCAGCCAGTTTGGAGTTTCTGCCACCCCGCGCTGGGGCTGGTTGGGTGGCGTGGCTCTTGCGTAGCACGGCTGGCGAGAGGGACGAGGTAGCCTCGGTCCCGCAGACCCCCGCGCAGGTGACGCTCGGCGTCGTCTCGGCCGTCATGGCCATTCTCGGCGCCGTGGTGCTGCTTGCGGGCGGGCTGGTGCTCTTTGCTGCCGTGACCGGCCAGGCAGACGCCTCGGATTCCGGCCTCACCATTGCCGGCATCACGCTCTCTGGGTGGTCTCCCATGGGCCTTGCCATTGTCACGCTTGCCGCAGGAGCGCTGCTCTGCCTCACGGCATGGCTGGGCTTTGCCGCCTCGCGCGACTCCGGGCGCGTGGGGCCGTATCGCTTCCTCTGCTACCTGGTTGGCCTGGTGCTTCTCGTTGCCATCCTCTGGAGCTGGGGCTCTGGCACCATCCTCATCTTTAACCCCGTCGTGCTCTCCACCACCATCACGTACGTGGTGGTGTGCTCGTCGCTTGCCGACCGCGTTCAGCGCGAGCACGACGAAGGCGTGCGCGGCGAGTCCTTCATGCTTGACGGCCACCAGCGAGCGCTGAGGCTCATCTCGCAGGTCATGATCGTGACTGCGGTGCTCAACGCCGTTATTGCCCTGGTGCTGTGGTATGCCGTCTCGAAGATGGACCCCGCTGCGCAGCTCAACCTTGCCAAGGCGCACTACACTGCCGGGCAGCTCTCGGGGAGGGTGCTCGCTTGGGGCCTGTCGTCTGCGACGGTCAACCTTCTTGTAGGCCTCCTCGGCCTGCGCGGTGCCAACCAGCCCGAGAAGATCCGGCCCTTCCTGTGGGTCTCGGCAATCTCCTTTGGCTACGCGGCAGTCCAGCTGGTGCTGGGAATTGTGACCTCGGGCAGTATGGGAAGCGTGCAGTCCAGCTCCATCACCGACGCCCTCTTCTACGGCACCTGCACGTACCTCAGCGTAAAGATTCGCCGCCAGCCGCACGACCGCGAAGGTCAGGCAACTGACGGCGAAGCGGGTAACCAACCGCTTGGTGCCAACTAGGCCGTGGGCTCGGTGAGCTCCAGCTCCATGAGCCGCGCGATGCTCACGATGTAGATCTTGAGCGCGCGGCGCAGGCTCTCCTCCGAGACTGCCTCGTCGGGACCATGCTCGATGCCCACCCACGAGGGCTCCTTCGCGTACGGCTCGTGCGGGCCAAAGGCGCAGGCGCGGCGGAAGTGGCGCGCGTAGGTGCCGCCGCCAATGGTGAACGCCTTGCCCTCGCGGCCGGTGTACTCGGCATAGGTCTCAAGCAGCGTGGTGATCTCCGGCGAGCTGGGATCGATGTAGAAGGGCTCCACGTCGCGGCCCTCCTCGAAGTTCGCGTTGAAGCGCGTGGCAAAGCGCCTGAGCTCCACCGTGATGCGGCTGCCCGAGGTCGAGGTGGGGTAGCGCGCGTCGATGGTCTGGACAAAGCGGTCGCCCTTCGTGCGCACGGTGCCGCCAATGCAGGTGAGCTCGCCAAACTTGTCGTCTGCGGAGGCGATGCCCAGCGGCTTGCCGTCGCTGGCGTGGCAGACCTCGTGCTCCAGGTGCAGCCAGCGCTTCTCGGTGTCCGTGAGGCCGGGGACGTTGGCGAGAAGGTAGTCGGCAAGCACGCAGATGGCGTTCACGGTGCCGGCAGGCATGGAGGCATGGCCGCCCTTGCCGTGTGCCGTCACGCGAGCAAGCCCCTCACCTGCAGGCTCGACGCCTACGTGCGCTGCAGCGGGGAGCTCCTCGGCGTCAACGCGCACGAGGGCCGTGGCCTGGCCGGGGATCGCGTTGGAGACAGTGCCGCCGTCGAGCTCCTCGATCACGCGGCCCATCATGGGCTCGGAGGTAAAGCTGCCGCCAAAGAGGCCCTTCTCGCCGCAGATGAGCGGGAAGTCGGCGTCGGGCGAGAAGCAGAAGGCGGGCTCGGGGCAACGGTCGAGGTAGTGCTCGACGTCCGCCATGTTTGTCTCCTCATTGTTGCCAATGATGCAGCGAAGGGCGTAGGGGAGCGACTCGCCGGTCTCCTTCACCTGGAGGGCAAAGAAGTGCGCAGCCCAGAGCGAGAGGACCAACGGGCCCTTGTCGTCGAGCACGCCACGGCCCATGAGGTAGCCCTCGCGTCGCGTCACGTCGAGCGCGGGAACAGTCCAGCCAAGGCCCACGGGGACGATGTCAGAGTGGGCGATGGTCGCCACGTAGGGTGCGCCCTCCCTGCCGGTGACCTCGCCGTAGCCAATGCAGCCGTCGAGGTCCGTGACGGCAAGGCCAAGGCGGCTGGCAATGCCCTCGGCTGCCACCAGGGCCTCGTTTGCCTTGGGGCCATAGGGCTTGCCCGGCTCGGCGGCCGAGAGATCCTCGACTGACTCGATTCTCACAAGCGTGCGGATGTCTTCGACAACGTCCTCCCAGACCTCGTCGACGTATGCGTCGACCTTGGCCTTGAGCTGGTCGTCGTTGGTCTGTGCCATGCTTCCTCCCAATGGGTTGGTAAATCGTGCCCCACCATCTTAGACGCTTGCGCTGGGGCGTGGCGGCGGGGTCGCTCGCGGGGTAACCTCGCGGCGCTGGGGGTAAGTGGTGTCACAATGGCACATGATGCTGCGCGGCGCCCACGCAGCGCCGGAGGTGCGGTGTTGACCGGAGGAGGTTTCCGTGGCTGGTGACGAGTGGTACAAGGACGTGGTGTTCTACCAGATCTGGCCGCGCAGCTTTGCCGACGGCAACGGCGACGGCATTGGCGACCTCTATGGCGTCTACGAGAAGCTCAACTACGTGAAGTCGCTGGGCGTGGGTGGCATCTGGTTCTCTCCGCTGTACGTCTCGCCTAATGCCGACTTTGGCTATGACATTGCGGACTACCGGCGCATCTCTCCGGACTATGGGGACGAGAAGATCTTCCGCCGCGTGCTTGACCGCGCCCATGAGCTGGGCCTCAAGGTCATCATGGACCTGGTGATAAACCACACCTCCATCGAGCACGAGTGGTTCCGCAAGGGCATCGACCCCGCAAGCCCCTACCATGACTACTACATCTGGCGCGACCCTGCGCCGGACGGCGGCGTGTCCAACAACTGGCAGAGCATGTTCGGCGGTCCCGCCTGGACGTACAACGAGGAAAACGGCCAGTATTACCTGCATCTCTTCTCGGCTGGGCAGCCCGATCTCAACATGGACAACCCACGTGTGCGCGACGAGGTCAAAGACGTCATGCGCTACTGGCTGGACATGGGCGTCGACGGTTTCCGCGAGGACGTGATCACGCTCATCTCCAAGGCAGAGGGCCTGCCCAACGACCGTGGCCCCCTCTCGCTTCCCAAGGGCAGGCAGTACTACGACTGTGGGCCGCACCTTGCGGACTACCTGGGCGAGTTCCGTCACGACGTGCTGGCACAGCACGACTGCTTTGTGGTGGGCGAGGCGCCCTTCGTGGACGTGGAGAAGGCGCGCATGCTCACGCAGGGGCCGCGCGAGAGCCGCTTGCTTGACATGGTCTTTAGCTTCGAGCACATGGAGGCAGACTGTCTCTTTACGGAGTACATCCCGCTGCCGTTTAGCCCCAGGCGCCTGATGCGCGCGCTTTCGCGCTGGCAGGACGGGCTGCACGGCGTGGGCTGGAACGCCCTCTACCTCGAGAACCACGACCATCCGCGCGTGATCAGCCGCTACGGGAGCGAGCGCTACCGGCGCGAAAGCGGCTCGATGCTCGCCTGCGCGTACCTCTTCCTCGAGGGGACGCCCTTCGTCTACCAGGGACAGGAGATTGGCATGACCAACATCTCGCTGCCGACCATCGAGGACTACCCAGACTGCATTGCGCAGGCGAACTACCGCTCCTACGTGGGGAAGATGGGGGAGGAGAAGGCGCTCGCCCGCGTGCGGCGGGCCACGCGCGACAACGCCCGCACGCCCATGCAATGGGACGCCACCCCAAACGCCGGCTTTAGCACGCACGAGCCGTGGTTTGCCGTGAACCCCAACTACCGCGAGGTCAACGTGGCCGTGCAGGGCAATGACGAGAACTCGCTTCTCAACTTCTACCGACGCGCCATCGAGCTTCGAACCAAGAGTACTGCCGTTCGCTGGGGCGAGTACCACGAGTTCCTCCGTGCGAACGGTAGTGTGTACGCGTACTCGCGCGAGTTCGCGGGCGACGACGAGCACGAGGCCGAGACGCTGCTCGTGGTGTGCTGCTTTGGCAAGGGCGGGCACCGCGTGGGGCTGCCGGGGAAGTTCCGGGGCCGCCCGCACGAGGTCCTTCTCGCCAACTATCCCGTGGAGGATGCCAGCGCTGACTCTTTTGTCGCGCGGCCGTATGAGGCGCGGGTGTATAGGGTGCAGTAGGACGGCGCGTGTGCGACCGGCGCGGCGTGCGTGCCGCCTGCGCGCGGCGCGGCGCCTTCGCGAGGCCTCCATGCCTTCCGACTACAATGCCACCTCCTGCTGCCGACACGTAAGGGAGGTCCAAGGCAATGAAGGTCGCCATGAGAAGGACCGTGCTCGTCGCCGTCATCTGCTTTGCCGTCGCGCTCGTCGTGAGCGATGCGTTTCTCGTCTGGTTCAACGCCGACCCCGACACGAACATCACCGCGATTCTCTCCAGTCTGCCGCTGAGCTACCTATACGCGATTTCGTCCGGCCTTGCCGCGTTTTCCGTTGGAGCGCTAGTCGCGCTTGTGGCGGGGTCTCTCGCACACCTGCGTATGCCCAACCTGCCGCGCGTGATCTTTGCCGCGCTGGGCTGGGTCGTGCTGGGCTTCCTGCTCCTTGCACCTGTCATTGCGACGCTGGCCAACAACTCGGCCGCTATTGTGTTTGCGCTGGTCGTGTACGCCGCAATTAAGGTCCCCGTGGTCTTTGCGGCGTTTGGCCTGCTCCTGGGCCTGGGCTTTGCCGAGAGGCGCGACGCCCAGCAATAGCACTGCCGGCAGTGCAACCATTCTCTAGCGGTATTTGAGAACGACGCCTCTTATGACCTGCGGAAACATCGCGGCCGTTTCTCAGAAACCGCTAAAGAACGGAATAGCCAGCTTTGCAGGGCGGCCGAGTGCCCGCTCGTCTCCCCCTTATGGCCTTTTTTGGTGCCAGGGCTTCTCGGCGCCATTTATTGCGCGAAATTTCTTGATGAGATGACCATCAACTGGGTAAACGCATGTCTGGTCGAGAAAATCGCGCAATAAAGGCGAGCACAACGACCAGACAAGGCTGGCGCCTGGCATGACTGCCGGCGGTACTGCCGGCTGTAGGGCGTGGCTGTTGGCTAGGAGGCTGCCGGGCTAGGAGCTGCGCCGGGCCGGAAGCGGCAGCCGCGAGGGGCGCCGCAGCTCCTACGTCTCGCGGATGAAGCGAACCACCTCGTCGACGGCGTGCGAGAGCCACATGGCCTCGCCCACCACGTGCGCCCCCTCGCCAAGCGTGACCAGCCGCGCGTGGGGGAACTCCTCCGCCGCGCGCCGGGCGTCATCAAAGGAGCGGTGGCTTCCGTCCTCGCTGCGGCACACCAGCACGGGTCCGCGGAAGCGACGCATGTCTCCCCAGATGCTGCCCGCGTCCTGACCATCGCCCGTGGTGTGCCCGGCAGAGAAGTCAGGCGAGAGAAGCACCAGACCGGACACGTCATGGGGATGCCGGGCCGCCGCAAGCGTCGCCACCACGCATCCGTGCTCAGCGCCGGCGAGAAACACGCGGCAGTTGTCGATCAGGTCCAGGCGCCCCACGGCGTCGGAGGCGGCCTCGAGGTCTTCGAGTGCCCGCGACACCTCCGGCACCGTGCCGGCAGCAGGACCGCTATCGCTCACCACGCAGCTTGCAACGCCGCGCGCCGCCAGCTCCTCAAGCGGCAGCTTCACTGCCACGTCGTCCCCGCCTGCCCACATGATCGCCGGCAGGGGACCGGGGTCGTTTGGGGCAAGGAGGCGCACCCGCACCTCTCGCCCGTCCCGCTCGCAGCGAACGGGCAGCTCGTGCCAGCCAACGCCGCCAAGGACCTCCTCGGCCTCGCGCTCCGCGCGCTTTTCTCCGTGCCTGAAGATGCCCATGTCCACCTCGACCGTCCTTCTCGCCGCCCGTTCGCCTGCGTCTGTGAACTCGTCGCTCCTACGCGTCCGACCGCGCGAAGCGGTTCGCCATGTGCATGCTGCGCTCGTAGAGCACCTTGGCGAGAAGCTCGTCGGTCTTCTCGCGCGCGTAGTCTGCCACGTGCTGGTTGGCCTCCTCGAGGAGGTCCTGCGCCGCCTCGGCGCCAAGGCCCTGCTTGGCCACGAGCGCATCCGTTGCCGCCAACATGCGCTCGCCCTCGGAGCCAAGGTCAAGCTGGTAGGCCTCGATCGCGGGCACGCACTCCGCGTAGTTGGCGTCTGCCATGGCGGCGATGAGGCGGTTTGCCCAGTAGAAGCTCTCGGTCGAGACGCGCTTGGGATCGGTCTGCTCGAGGTAGGCGGGCGTCTGGCTCACGCTGGCGTAGAACGGCAGTAGCGCGTTGAACGGGTTGGAGCCAAAGGCCAGCCACTGCACGCAGCGCGTGGCCTCGGGGCCGTACGGGCGCGCCTGCAGCACGGAGAGCTGGCTGTTGCGGTTGATGCCGATGGGGCGGTAGTGCCCGCGCGTGGCCTCCGTGCCAAAGCTGCCGTACGGGTCGTAGGCGGTTCCCTGGTAGTGGAGCGAGAGGACGTACTTCACGTCCTCGATGGTCACCTTACGCTCGGGGACGCTCGCCCAGGGGAGGTCGTTCGCCTCGGGGCCCATGGGCGCCTCGGGAGAGTCCCAGCTCTGGGCGTGCGGGTTGAGGAAGCGCTGCATCGACCAGGCGCGCGGCGTGTTGTAGAGGTGGTCCTCGTCGGAGTGGCTGCCAAAGGTGTCACGCGGGTTGAAGACCCTGTCGTTCTCGCCCTCTGCGCGCAGCGTGAGGTCAAGGTGGTGGGCGGCCATCCACTCGGCAAGGTCGGGCGAGCACATGTGCTCGGTCTGCTCGCCCAGGGCGTCTGCCAGGTCAAAGGAGTCAATCCCCAGCTGGTTGGGCATCGTAACGTAGCAGTCATCGGGCACGCGCTTGGCGATCCAGTGATGGCCGCCCACGGTCTCCAGCCACCAGATCTCGTTGACGTCCGAGAAGGCAATGCCGTTCATCTCGTAGGTGCCGTAGCGCTCGAGGAGCTCACCAAGGATGCGCACGCCGTCGCGTGCGGAGCGCGCATAGGGCAGCACCAGCGTGACCATGTCCTCCTCGCCAATACCGCCGGGCTGCTCGGGCTCATAGTCGTCGCTACCGGGCGTCCCCTTGGCGGGCCGATAGACGACCATGGGGTCCGCGCCCAGGACGCGCTCGTTGGAGGTGAGGGTCTCGGTGGCGCTCATGGCAACACCGCGTGCCGAGAAGCCCGCCTCCTCCCAGAGGCCCTGGGAAAGGTCCGCGTTGGGGACGGCCGTGTAGCGCACGCCGTCCTCGGCAGGCAGCGGCACCGTGAGGTGCGAGATCTTCGAGGTGTAGCTGGTGCGTCCCTCGGGGTCTACGACGCAGAAACGCTTGGGGTTGAACTCGCCGTTGGCGGAGTCCTCGTTTCTGGCGACGATGGTCGACCCGTCGTAGCTGGCCTTCTTGCCAACCAGGATGGTGGTGCAGGGCATGGTGCCTCCTTGGTCTGGTGTGTGGTGCCGGCATCTCGCGCCGGCGCGTTCTCACATGCCATAGTATGCCCACCTGCCGCGGCACCTGCATGCAGGCTTGTGCGCATGTTACGGAAGGCGCACGAGTGGGCCGTCGCCGCCGTGTTCCGGGCGAAATCCCCGTCATACTGTGGTGGCACAAAACGCGGCCTCCCTGGTGGCATTTCTTGCCGGGTACGCCGCCTGCGAGTTAGACGAGAGGAACCACGAACAATGACCATGACCTTCAAGCGCCGTCTGCCCATCCCCATGGAGATCCGCGAGGAGATGCCCCTCTCCGCGGACATGGCGGCGAGAAAACCCGCCTTCGACGCCGAGGTGGCGGCGATCATTCGCGGCGAGTCCCCGCGCCGCCTGCTTGTGATTGGGCCCTGCTCGGCCGACCGCGAGGACTCGGTCCTCGACTACGTGACGCGCCTTGCCAAGCTTGCCGACGAGGTGAAGGACAAGCTCCTCGTGGTGCCGCGCGTCTACACCAACAAGCCTCGCACGCGTGGTACCGGCTACAAGGGGCTTCTCCACAACCCCGACCCCGAGGCGCCGGCAGACCTCCTCGAGGGCGTGAAGGCCATCCGCCGCATGCACTTGCGCGTTGTGGAGGAGACCGGCATGTTCACGGCGGACGAGATGCTCTACCCCGCCAACTTCCAGTACCTCATCGACCTTCTCGCCTATGTGGCCGTGGGCGCGCGCTCGGTGGAGAACCAGGAGCACCGCCTGGTGGCGAGCGGCGTCCCCATGCCCGTGGGCATGAAGAACCCCACGGGCGGCTCCACGGCCGTGCTTCTCAACTCCATCTACGCCGCGCAGGCGCCCCAGACCTTCATCTTCCGCAACTGGGAGGTCGAGACCACTGGAAACCCGCTGGCGCACGCCGTGCTTCGCGGCTACGTTGGGCCGGACGGGGCAACGTATCCCAACTACCACTACGAGTACCTTGAGCGCCTGGCCGACAGGTACGATCCCGAGAAGTTCGAGTTCCCGGCCGTGGTCATCGACTGCAACCACGACAACTCCGGCAAGCGTCCGCTTGAGCAGGCTCGAATCGTGGACGAGGTGCTGGACTCCGTGCGGCGTTCCGAGCGCATCGCGGGACTCTTCCGCGGCTTCATGGTGGAGTCCTACCTGGTGGATGGCAACCAGCCCGTAGGCGGTGGCGTGTACGGGCAGTCCATCACCGACGCCTGCATTGGCTGGGAGGGCACGGAGCGCCTGGTGCGCGACATGGCCGAGCGCCTGTAGTGGCGCGGCGACGCGCGTGGCGTGTCGCGTGTCGCCAATAGCCTCCATTTGGAGCGTTTTGCAACGCAGAAGGCCTTCCGGAGACAATTTGTCGCCGGAAGGCCATTTCTGGTGAGTTTTTCAACAGTATCGGCCCTCCGGCGATAATGCGTCCCCCCGCGGCTTTCAGAAAACCCCAACTTCTTATTAAGTTCCCGTCGAGCCTTGCGCTCCCTCCGTGTGGCTTGGACCACTTTGGGTCCCTTAACGCCCCTGCTTCAGCGGCGTTTAAGCCCCGCGTCACACCTTGGAATTCAAGGTAGCTGAACGAGGAGGGGTCACCATGAGTCTCACGAGAAGGCAGTTCTTCCGGGCCGGGGCCATCACCTGCGCGTCGGCGGCGGCCATCGCGGCAGTTGGCGCTGCGGACCCCGCTTCTGCAACCGAGACTGGCCCCACACTGGTGTCCCTCGCGGACGCCGCGCCGGTCGACGAGGGAACGTACGGCTCGCTTGTCTCGTCCTTTGCGGTCATAAGCGACACGCACGTGGACGATGACGCCCCAGACTACGACGACAACCTCGGGAACGCCCTTGGGGACATCGCCGAGAACTGGGATGCCGTTGACTCCGTGGTGGTCAACGGAGACATTACGAACAACGGCTATCAGTACCAGTACGACATCTTCGAGCGGCGCGCCCAGGCGGCGGGCTTCTCGTTCCCGGGTTCCTTTACCTGCGTGATGGGCAATCACGAGCAGATGGGCGACGGCACCCACACACGCGAGAGCGTCGAGAGCCTGCACGCCAACTTCCTGGAGAGGACCGGTGCCAGCTCCGTCTACTATGACCGCTACGTGGGCGGCTCGCACGTTATTGCACTTGGCCCTGACGAGTACGTCTCGCCCTACGACGTCTCGACGACAGACACCTTCAAGCTCAGCGCCGCGCAACTGTCGTGGCTCTCTGGCCTTCTCGACGAGGACCAGGCCGCCGGCGTGCCCTCCTTCGTCTTTGTCCACGAGCCGCTGCAGTATACCGTCACGGATTCCTATCCCGGTGGCTGGGGATTCGAGAACTCACTCGAGGATGACGCCGACCTTCGCTCTGTGGTCTTTTCCCACGCAGGTGCCATTCTCTTCACAGGCCACACCCACGCCTACCCGGACGTCGTGCAGCGCAACCGAGGAGGCAACCTCTTCGTGGGCACGGGCTCTGTTGCCTACGCGTACGCCCAGGGCGAGACGTACCTCACCGACGACGGCAGCTACGACTCCTTTGGGTGGCTCGTTCGCCACCACGAGCGGGCCGTCGAGTTCTGCATGCGCGACTGTCTCAACCACGAGTGGGTCAAGGGTTCGCACTACCTGTGCCGGCTGGGACCGCGCTAGGTGCGCGTACACAGGAACTTACGTGGATATCAACGTACGGTCGTAGCCCACTTCCTCTCCACTGGTAGACCACTGCGCCCAAGGATGCCCTCGCAAAAGTAAACTTAGGCTTGGCAAGCGTCGGTTGGGACCTTGTTGGGGGGTATCAAATGCGGAAAGAACTGGAGGAGAAGGCGCTCTGGCTCACGCGGGAGCTTCTCAGACGCTTCTGGCAGCTTGACATCGAGTACGCCCTGTCGCTCTGCGCCAACAACGTGATGTGGGTGGCGCCCGAGCAGAACCGTTACATGCGCGGCATCGATGCGATGCGCGCGGACCTCGAGGAGAACCTCAAGGAGCTTGTGCCCTGCCGTCAATCGCAGCAGGAGTACACCGTTGTCCAGAACTGCGGGCGAGCCCTCTCGATCATCGGCCGCTACATCGTGACAACCGACGCCGGAGCGTCCGTCTTTGCGCGGGTGCAGCAGCGCATGCAGATCATCTGGGAACTCATTGACGGCGAGCTCCGCATTCGCTCGCTTTACATCTCGCACCCCAGAAACGAGCTGCCCGTCGCGTCCGGGGAGTCCTTCTGCAACGTTATCGGTCGCGCTGCCAAGCGCTACCTCGATGACCGCACTGCCGATAAGACCGACCAGCATCGCGTGGAGATTTACGACCGCGAGGGCACGATGCACCTTGTGGCACCCATGGATGTCACTCTCGTCGAGGCGGTGGGCAAGCGCTCCCGCTTGAGCCTGGCGTACGGCTCGTTCGAGACGCGCGCCTCGTTTGGTGAGGCGGTCGCCGTCTTTCCACACCTCATGAAGGTCCACCGCAGCTACGCCGTGAACCCTGAGCGTATCCATGCCGTTGACCAGACGTCCATCATTATGGAGGGCAACGAGCGAGTCCCGCTTCCCAAGGCGCGCCGCGCAGAGGTCATGCAGCGGATTCGTGCCCTTGCGGACGGTGAGCTGGACTAGAGCAGTCTGCCCCGGGTGCTTCTGTGTCTCTCGCTGGCTGGTTGCCCTTGTTGGCATCCGGTGAAAACGCGCGCGAGAACACCCGGCCAAAGACTGCTGCGAGGAACTGGTTGAAGAGCGTCCCCGTCATCACGGGGAACATGGTCGCCGCGGGGAAGTACGCCTGCGCGATGACGGCGCCGGCCGAGATATTCCTGAGCGCCGAGCAGAACGTGAGCGTCACGGCCTGCTCGCGCTCCAGGTGCATGAGGCGTGTGGCGGCAAAACCCCAGAGGTAGCCCGACGACGCCATGGCCGCAATGAACACCATGACGCCGGCGAGCTCCGGCGTGAGGTTGAACATGAAGTCGTGCAGGCTCGTCGAGTTTGTGGTGATGACGAGAATCACAAAGATGCGGGCGAGTGGCGCTAGGGCGGGGGAGAGCGTCGCCTTGACGCGGCCGCGCGTTGCCTGGTTGAGCGCGGTGGCGGCGAGCGCTGGCAGCGCAATCATGACGAGCATGTCAAAGAACATGCCAGCCGCGTCAACCTGCACCGTTGCGCCCACCAGGAGCCTCAGAGTTGCGGGGATGGTCACGGGCGAGATGAGCGTCGAGATGAGCAGCGTTCCCAGAGCGAGCGACATGTCGCCAGCGTAGATGCCTATCCACATGGTGGACGTCACCGCGATGGGGACCGAGTACTCAAGAACAATGCCGGCCACGATGTTTGGGTCCGAGAAGAGAAGCCCGCCCAGCACCCAGCCCATAAGCGGCATGAGCACCTGCGAAATCGCAATGGCAACGAGCATGGGGGCGGGCCGTCTGAAGGTGCGCGCCAGGTTGAAGAAGTTGTTACCCAGAGAACCTTGGAAGGTCACAAAGGCAAACATGGGCGTGACCAGGGGCTTGAGGACAGCGAACGCGTCGGGTGCGCAGACGCCAAACACCAGGCAGAGAGGTACCAGAAACACCATGTTGTGGGCGATGATGTCGCCCAGGCGCCTCCATACTGCCATGCAGCCGTCCTCCTTGCCTGCGAAACCCGCCTGCCTTCCTGCAAAAACTCTGAACAGGCTAGGCCCTGTATGTTTCCTGGTTGCGTCGGGGCGGTGCGCGGCGGCAATAATGCGCAAGAACAACATGCGTATAGGGGTGTTGCGGTATGTCCGGCGGTGTGCCTGACTTCCTCGACTGGCCCGCGATTCTCGGCTGGCGCCCGTGTCTCTCTCGGCTGGCGTCCGATCCTCGCCAATTATTGCGCGCTATTTCTGGCGAGAAGATCGTTTTCCCAGTTGAGCCCCAGAATGCCCGGAAAAAACGTTCAATAATCCGGCCTCGGGGACAGCCCTGACGGACCAAATCAGGGGAGGACCACTTTTTCGGTTCGCGGCGGTTTCAGCAGCGAGCCTCGGCTCCGGACTAGTCCTTCTCGTCCGTGCGATGCAGCAGCTTCTCCAGACGCTCGCGATTGATCCACACGTGCGCCAGTGCGCAGAGAAGGAAGAGCACGGCACCGCAGACGTGTGCGAAAAACGCCGGCGTTCCCACGGTATCGTCAAAGCTCAGGCCCTCAGCCATGCGCGCGTGCATCAGGCTGCCGCCGCTCACCAGCACGATGGCGAGAAACACTACCATCGCCAGGCCTAGGCAGCAGTCGATTCGTGCCTCCTTGTTCATTGCCTTGCAGGTCACGTGCCTGGTGGTCTGGACAATCTTCCTGTGGCTTACCACGCCGTGCACCACCAGCAGCACCACAAACAGCAGGGCAACCAGGGCGTGTGCGTGCGGCTCCACGTGCCCTGTCATGTAGGTCCCCACAAGCAGAACCGCCAGTGCAATGTCGATGCCGAGCTTGAGCATGCGCTTCTGGGTGTCCATGGGTGCCTCTCTGCTTGCCTGCGGCCGTCGTGTGGGACCGTGTCCGTCACATGTAAGCCAAGGCTAACAATTGGCAACGCGCATTGCCCCGCATGGCGCCGTCTACAAGAAAAGAGAAAATACCTGCAAAATGCCTTGAGGACGAGGACGCCCGACTTTGGACTAGGCTGCCTAGTCCTTGCGCGCCGGTCTACTCCGCCCCTGGCTGGCCATCGGCAAGCTGCGCGCGAAGCGCCGCCACCAGGAACTCAGTTGCTCCCGCGCCCGCGCGGGAGTCGTAGTAGTCACGGAACCTCTCGTCCGCAAGGTACATCTCGCCAAGCACCAGGTGTGCCTGGCCGGAGTAGCGGCCCTCGCCCCAGTAGCCGCAGATCTAGCGTCGGTGCATCTCCACTAGCTTCTGTGCCGCGTCGCCAGCGGGGTCGTCCGTTGCCATGGCACCCTTGAGCTGCCGAATGATGCCCTGCTCAAGCTCGCGCATCTCGTCCCAGTCCTGCTCGCTCATTGCGCGCACGCGCTCGTTGGCGGCGTCTACCGCGTCATCGCCGTAGCGCTCGCGTGCCTCTGCACCATAGGTGTTCTCGTTTGTCTCGATGGCCTGCTCCTTAAGGCCGCGGAAGCGCTCCTCGTTGGTCATGGTCTGCCGCCCCTTCATCGTCGCAACGGTCTTTTCCACCGTCTCTACCAGCACCTCGAGCTCGCGCTGACGTGCGCGCAGGGTCTTGAGGTGCTGCTTGAGAGCCTCCTTTGCGTTGTAGCCGGGGCTCTCCAGCAACCCTCTAATCTCGGAGAGCCCCATCCCGCACGCGCGAAACAGGAGCACCTGCTGAAGCCGCTCGACGTCCTTCTCGCCATAGCGCCGGTAGCCGTTCTCGCCGCGTGTGGGCGAGAGAAGCCCCAGGTCCTCGTAGTGGCGAAGCGCCCGCTCCGTCGCGCCGGACATGCTCGCCAGCTCTCCTATCGTGTATGTCTGGTCAGCTGACTGCGCCTCTCTCCTGGTTGTCTCCTCTCGCGCGTTGAGCAGACGATAAACCCTCACGCAGCGTGAAGGTCAAGGGCGCAACGTTGCGTCCCCGCGATCTTGGTCTCGGCTGCGGCTCTGCTCGCATGAGACAAAGGGACAGTCCCTTTGTCTCATGCGCCTCTCCCAGGTGGTCAATTTGCGTAGGCCAACAATTCCGAGAAAATGTGGCCTGCGTTGCCGCGATAATGAGTTGCTTCTAAAGGAAAAGGTGTGGCAATTCCCAGCCTACGGGCACGGACTTAAGGGGCTACGGCCCTCACATCACGCAAGACAGGAGAAATTAGTACATGGCCACAAGAGCAGAGATCATGGAGAAGCTCGGCGAGGTCCAGCACATGCTGAACATTGCTCGCCACAACCGCAAGGAGCAGGAGGAGGCCACCGACGCCAACGTCGCGCGCGTGCTTGCGCTCCTGCGTCTCAAGAGCGAGATTTCCGTCGAGGAGATGTCGACTGTCCTCGGCATTGGTGCAGACGCACTCGGAACCACGCTTGGAAACATGTCTAACGATGACCTCGTCGTTGTTACCAAGGACGAGGATGACAATGTCCAGTCCGTCACCCTTGGCGAGAAGGGCCAGGAGGAGCAGCCCAAGCCGCGCGACCTCCAGAACGTTGCGCTCGACGGCTTCACGGACGACGAGGTAGACGTGCTTGCCTCGTTCCTTGACCGCATCGAGGCCGGCGTTGCGACGGAGATCGGCGAGGACTGGAAGGAGCGCGAGCAGGAGCGCCTTGCCAAGAAGCGCGATGATCGCGATGACCGCAAGCCCTTCGACCGCGGTGATCGTGGCGAGCGCGGTGGTCGCGGCGGCTTCCGTGGCGGGAACGACCGCGGTGGGTACCGCGGCGGCAACGACCGTGGCGGCAACGACCGCGGCGGCTACCGCGGCGGGAACGATCGCGGTGGGTACCGTGGCGGCAACGACCGTGGTGGCAACGACCGTGGCGGCTACCGTGGCGGCAACGATCGCGGCGGCTACGGCCGCAGCTTCCGCAACGAGGACTAGTTCCTTCTCGCAGACGCTTCGCACTATATAAGGTATGAAAGAAGGGGGCAACGGGTTTTCCGCTGCCCCCTTTCTCTATGTAAGGTATGCCGTTGCGGCGTTGTCGCGGATATCGAACGGTTGGATGCCGTTAAACGGTGGGTACGGGCGGCATCAGAGAAGTACCGCAGGTTCCGAACGGTTAAGCCCCTCTAAACGTTCGGAAAATAACCAACCGGTGAGATCGCACGCCAATGAGCGAGAGGGACCAGCCGGTATGTCGCCGGAAGACGATATTTGGTTGCAATTCTCGCCAAAAGGGACGTTCCGGCGACTGCGCACCCTTCCAAGAGGGGGCTCGGCTTTACGAGAAGGCAACTCCTAAAGATGTGCATCGGTGACCCAACGAGAGGAGAGGATGTTACCCAGACCCGTAGCCTGCGATAACAGTCCACTTATGTAGGAAACATGGAGGAAACAAACGAGACTTCCCAGGCGGGTGTAAGGGGCGTATATTACTTCCTCGCGCGGCGCACCCCCCACAAGGACGGACGCCGCG
>ERZ840096.362-NODE-362-length-70634-cov-9.955978_pt1 | contig 70634 bp, 53 predicted proteins | sample MGYA00519878_ERZ840096 | MGnify/ENA primary metagenome ERZ840096 (study PRJEB31850, sample SAMEA3708865) | human gut metagenome | biome: human gut; feature: human-associated habitat; material: faeces | place: China | collected 2014 ...
GATAAACACAGGGGATTCGGGGCTTTTGGTGAAGAGTGAAGAGTATTTGGCAGGAAGCCCATACAAAACAAAATAAAGGAGGTTTCGATAACTGTTCCAGTAAAACAGCCGACTAGCCACTCATGCGCTAGTCGGCTGTTTGCAGTTTGCTAGTTGGCTATTTATATTTTGCCAGTTGGCTATTTCCGGTAAAGCTCAGAAGGATTCTGCATATACAGATATTTCTTTGCCACGTATACCTCCAGCTGCATCATCTGCTCATTCTGGAGATAGGCTCCATAAGGAAAGAGGATGTTGATATTCGGAACATTCTGAGCCTGGGCATCCGAGAAATTCACGAAGGTAAGGTCGTTGATATACATCGTAGTGATGAATCTGCCCATATTCTCCACCTTCTTCTTCTGATAGAGATTGCCCAACTGGATATAGTCGTTGCGCATCGCTACGGGCACCTGCTTCTGCCAATACTTGTCGCCAGCCTTCGGGAAAGGCACAAAAAAAAAGCCTGGGCTTTCATCAACATGGATGAAAGCACCAAGCCTAATATCATTATCAATTTCTTAGTCATATCGTTTACTTTTTGCGTACAAAGTTACGAAATTATAACAAGACCGAAGTCTAGAAAATGATAATTTTAGAGCAAATATCGCTTTAAGCGGTATTTTAAGAGAGAGAATTTCACTTTTTCCTCTGTTTATACCTCCAAAACTTACTACTTTCTCAAAGAATTGGCAGTCAGTTCCAGAAGACTCTGCAGATATTCATCGTCTGTATCCTTCTTCATCTTATTCAGCGAAGAGGCGCAGAATTTCTTCTCGTCAGCATTCAGCAACTTGCCGTATCCCTTACAAAGCTTGACTATTTTGTTGGCAATGCCCGTCTGGAGGGTACGCCGAGTCACCTGATTTCCCCAATAAGGGTATTGGTCTCTGGCATTCTTAAAGGCAGCACGGAGCGTGTTGAGTTGCATTATAAACTCTGCCGCATCCTTTGGAGGAGTCATATCCAATCCATAACTGCGAACCAGATTTTTGTTATACCTGATGTTGCCCAGAGAAACAAGAGAATCCAAACCTTGAACAGCATTCATCTTATAAGATAATGGCTTCTTATAGGTTTGCGGATCCTTGGAGTAGAACTTATATACACTGCCCTTTACCGAACGATCCATTCCCTGATACCATACCAAGGCATAAACATATCGCATGGTAGAATCCTTGCTGTCGCGGAAATACTGCAGGTTATAGTTGCGGTCTTTGTGAGTACCAAACTCGTAAGTCATGGAATTATCCTTGCCATACCCCACCCGATTCGTTTCAAGACTGAGAGAGCCCGCTTTCTTGGTAAAACTAATATAAGCGAGGCGACTATTGCTCAATAAAGCCTTTTGAAAGGTATCAACCATTTTCTGCTTTCTCTCAGGAATAGCGAACTCAAATCCCTTCATCATACCAATATTATAGGTATTCATAGAGGAAGAAGTAACAAAGTCGCCTTTCAACAAATCCTGTGCGAATACATCAAAAGCCTGGTCGATAGCCGGTATAGGCTCCTGAGCATGGCAAGCCGAAGAGAGCATCATCAGGCAAGCCACAAATGCTAATTTAAAAGTTGTTTTCATATTCTTCTTCTTTTTAATTGTTTCTTGTTAATAAACCTCTTGGTCACCACTCACATAGTCCTCATCATGCACATTCTCCTCGCTTTCGAACGAGGCACTGGCTACTTCGGCATTGAGCGACTGGGTCTGAAGAGCATTGATGAGATAGAGTTTGAAGAACATTTCGTTCTGCTGTGCCTCCATCTCACAGAGATGCTCATCGGCAAGCTTTTCCGGCTCTGCCAACAAAGAATCGGTAGCAATATTCTGAGCTATCCAAAGCTTTGGAGAAGCAGGAGCAAACAGATGCTGACGATATTTCCTCTGCTTGTGCTTCCTTGTTTTGGGAGATACGGAATCACCCGATTTTTTTACCTTTTCAGGCATGGAGAGATCGGCATCTGTCGATTTCTCCTCGTGGACAACAGCAGAATCAACATCCTCCTGAGTCGTTCTGCCATCGAGTTGAGCCATCTTCGAATCGTCCTGATGCCCTGTCTGTTGACCTATCCGAGGAATGGCAATCACAAAGAGCAGGGCGATGGATGCAGCCATACCTATCGGCAACCATAGGCGACGCATTCGTGCCTTAATCTTCGGATGAGCATCTTCTACATGATTCTCTGCCTCATAGTCGAGGGGCATCCCCTCATCGAAATATCCAAACATCATCTGATATTCCTTCAAGTCATCGCTCAGATCGGGATGTTTACGAAACCACTCCCCTATCAGAGCCTCCTCTTCCAGAGAAGTCTCACCAGCCATAAATCGGTCGAGCAACAGTCGTATGTCCTTTTCTTTTTCGTTCATATCCAGTTTCCTCCTTTATTGATTATACCTATTTTATATATAAGGGCTATCGACATCTTTTTCTGATTTCCTGCAACATCTGCTTTCTTGCCCTCGAAAGCAAGACAGATACAGATTCAGGGGTGATGCCCACGATTTGCGCTATTTCCTCAAAGCTTTTCTTCTCTACCTGTCGCAGATAAAGCACCTGATATTGGTTGGAGGGCAGAGCCTTGAGGCGTTTTTGCAGCCACTGTTCGTTCTCCGAGTTTTCCACTTCCACATCGGGCGGCGCATAGTGGCTAGGCGACTTATCGAAAGGCTGGGCATCTATCGAAATCATCTTCCGCTTGCGAAAGAAGTCGATGCAAAGATGCTTGGCGATGCAACCCATCGAACCTTTGGCATGAGCAGCAGACTGAATATCATCCTTGATGGCCCAGAGCTTGAGCATCGCATCCTGTGCGATATCCTCAGCCTCATCGCAGCCAACACCATAACCTTGACTGATCTGCAAGGTTATCTGCCGCAACTGCGGAACGATATGGATGAATTCATTCTCTGTCATTTGCTCTCTTTTGTTTTATTTGTTCAAAACTACAACATAAACGGAAAAAAAGTGTTTTTCTTAATGGGATTAACCTATATTAACAAGAAAGCCTGGCAAACGCCGTTTGCCAGGCTTTCTTGATTTAAAAAACTATTTATTACTTATCCATAAACGACAAGCCCTGATAGAACCAGACATTCATCTGGTTGGCACCACGATGATTCCAGGCATAGTAAGGAATCAAGGTGAGAGGGGTGCAATCTACAGCGACCACATCCTCCTTCTTCTGGTAGATAATATGGGCAGGAGAGGTAACGATAGTCTTTACGGTGAAGGCTGGGGCTCCCTTGGTCTCCGTGTTCTGAATGCTGTAGTTGTCAACGAGAGTGAAGCTTGGCTTCTCTGGCATAACGGCATGGAGCACAGGTTCATTGCTATTATCCACAGCCTCAGCGCAATATACCAATGGACCACGCTCTACAGCCACCTTGCCATTATCATCTGCCACCTTACCGTTAGCTACAACTGTACGGATAGGCATATCAAAATGGATGCGGATTACATCGCCCTTCTTGATGTTCTTGACAGGGAGATAACCCTTGTTGGCATCAAGATCAGCCTCTACAGCCTTGCCGTTTACGGTTACTGTGTAAGCAGGCTTCTCTGCATCGCTATACTTGTAAAGATCGCTAGGCACCACCTGATTGCGAACCCATCCAGGAATACGGACCAGGAGGTTGGCATTCTTCACACCGCTCTTCTTCACAGCAATCTTGATGTCGCCGTTCCAAGGATACTCGGTAGTCTCCTCCAGAACCACATCCTTGCCATTCACCTTGATGGTAGATGTATTACCGGCAAAGAGGTTTACATAGATGTTGTTATCCTTCACACCATAGAGATAACCCGGAACAGAAGGGATGAAGCGGCACAAGTTACTCGGGCAGCAGGCACATCCGAACCAAGGCTGGCGGGTGGTGTTGCCATCGGCATTGAAGGCATACTTACCGTCGCTAGACAATGGGTTTGGATAGAAGAAACGACCGCCATCCATGCTCATACCCGAGATGACACCATTATATAAGGTACGCTCCATGCAGTCGATATACTTGCTCTCGCCGTGAAGGAGGAACATGCGCTCGAAGAGGTAAACCATAGAGATGGCTGCACAGGTTTCATTGTAGGCAGTCATGTTTGGCAACTCATAGTTCTCGCCGAAAGCTTCACCTGCATGACGGGCACCGACACCACCTGTAAGATAGTACTTCTTGCCAACGATGTTTTCAAAAATACGGTCGATGACCTTCATATAGGCAGAATCCTTGGTAAGGGCAGCCACATCGGCTATACCGGCATACATATAGCCGGCACGAACCGCATGACCTACCGCCTCTTTCTGCTCCAGTATAGGAGCCTGGCTCTGAGAATATGGGTTGCGGATATGAGTCTTGCCACGATAATCGAGCAGATACTTAGCCTCATCCAGATACTTCTTCTCACCGGTCAAGGTATAGAGACGAGCCAAAGCCATCTCTGCAATCTGGTGTCCCGGAACGATGGTAGTCTGTCCTGGTTTAGGTCCCACTTCCTTTACCACACAATCGGCATAGCGCTTGGCGATATTCAGGAACTTGGTGCTTCCGGTAGCCTGATAGTGAGCGCAGGCTGCATCTACCATGTGACCGAGGTTGTAAAGCTCGTGGCTCGCCTCCTCGTCCTTGACCCAACGCTTATTTCCCGACCACTGGTGTGGATGCTTTGGATTGATGGTACGGGCGGTATAGAGATAGCCATCTGGCTCCTGTGCCGCAGCTACCACATCGAGCACGCTGTCGATGTAAGCCTTCAACTTCTTGTTCGGATAAGTCTGGAGGATGTAGCTGGCACCTTCGATGGTCTTATAAACATCGGTATCATCGAAAGAGAAGCCCATGAACTTGCTCACATCCCACTCCTTGGTATCCAAGCCCGGGTGATTAGGATGCTGCAGGGTATAGGCAGCCATCTCGAAATTCTTGTAACGGTGCTCGCTCTCGCACTTGCTGAAAGCCAATGGCACGGTTACCTCTCGGGCAGCCTTCAGTCGGGCACCCCAGAAAGTATTCTGTGAAATCTTCACACTGGTGAAAGGAACCTGAGTAAATGGATAACCATTGCCCAATGTCTTTGCATTCTTCGCCATGGTTGGCACAACTACGGCTGCCGAAAGCAATACTGCTGAAATTAATCTCTTCATTTTCAAATAGGTTTTATTAATTTAATATTATTGTTTGTTATTTCGGTTGCAAAGATAAGAAAACTTTCCGACTATAGTGTATAATAAACAATAAAAAGCAGGTAATTATCAGTCAAACACCTATATTTATATCATATTTAACGCTTTTTTTTGTTACAATCGTTTTTTTATCTTACCTTTGCAGTCAAATTAGAAATACAACAATATATCAAATATGAATCATCTTCCATACCGTGCCATCGCCCTTGATCTGGATGGCACCCTGACCAACCACGACAAGGTGGTTACCCCGAAAACCCGCGAAGCGCTGCTCCAGGCAGAAGCCGAGGGTGTTGTTATCATCCTTGCTTCAGGCAGACCGACCTACGGCATCGAACCGGTGGCGGAATGTCTGGAACTGGATAAGCGAGGCGGATACATCCTATCTTATAATGGCGGCAACATCGTGAATGCCAAGACTGGCGAAAAACTCTTCGCCCAGTTCCTGCCTGATGAAGTGATACCTATATTATATAGGTACGCGAAGGAGAAGAACCATGCCCTGCTGGGATATGCCGGCAACGAGATTATCACCGAGATGCCCGACGACCAGTATGTGAAGGAAGAATCGCGTATCAACAAGATGAACATCCGAAAGGTAGAAAACCTGTTCGAAGCCCTGGAGCCTCACCCTACCAAGCTCCTCATGACAGGCGATCCGGCAGATATGCTCAAGGCAGAAAACGAGCTTTCTGAGATTCTGGGCGACAGGATGGACATCTTCCGTTCAGCCCCATTCTTCCTGGAACTGGTTCCTAAAGGCATCGACAAGGCAAAGTCCCTGCTCCGCCTTCTGTCGAAAATCAATCTCACCCCAGCCGATATGATTGCTTTCGGAGATGGTTACAACGACCTGAGCATGCTGAAACTGGCAGGCATGGGTGTAGCCATGCAGAATGCAGCACCAGAGGTTAGAGCCGAAGCCGACTACATCACGCTTTCCAACGAAGAAGATGGCGTAGCTGCTGCTTTGGAACATTTCTGTAAAAAGGATTTTTAAAAGGTAAAAAGGTAAAAAAGTAAAAAGGTAAAAAAGCCTAGCGGGGTATAATCTCCCTAGTTTCTTTTTACCTTTTTACTTTTTTACCTTTTTACTTTTCAACAATCAATCCACCCTTAGGCTGCATTTCCACCTTCAGGTTTCCCTTCTTATCCACCTTTACGGTCTTCATTTGAGAAACAGGCCAGAGAGCCTTCTTGTCCTTGCTGGCAGTTTCATGATAATAGGTAACGCTCTTGCCGGCAAGCATTGGCAGATTCAGGGTGAGCTTCATCACCTGGTCGGTGCCGTTCAAACCGGCAACATACCATTTATCACCATGGCGACGGGCAACAACGGCATATTTTCCAGGATAACCGGCGATGAACTTAGTCTCATCCCAGGTTGTAGGAACGCTCTTCAGGAAATCAATCTCGTGCTGAGGAAGCTCAGAGAGATTGTTCGGATAGATGGCGATACATTGGATAGCAGCCTGGTTCATGATAGCCGAAGCCATCTCGAAAACATCGGTGGTATAACGGCGATGACGACTCTTGTTATCCTTAGAGAGATACTTGTTCATGATGGTACCACCCCAATCCATCGCAGCCACGGCGTTGCGGCAGAATGGATGCATGGTCAGTTCGAAAGCCTCCTGCTTGGCATGATACTCAGAGAAGAATACATTCTCCGAAGCCAGTACAGCCTCGCTCGATACATAGTTAGGATACATGCGCTCCCAACCTCTTGGCAGGGTGCAACCATGGAAGATAACCTGAATGCCATAATCGTTGGCATCGCTCAGGATGTCTTCATACTGCTGCATGGTATGCTGCTTGTCGCCACCGAAGAAATCTACCTTGATACCCTTGATGCCGATACTCTTCATCCAAGCCATCTCCTTCTTACGGGCCACGATGTTATCCATGATGCCACGAGGTCCCTGAGGTGCATCGTTGGCCACACCATTGGAATTATACCAGAGCATCAGACTCACATTCTTGCTCTGCGCATACTTGCTCAACTCTGCTATCTTGTCTCTACCAATCTGGGTATCCCAAAGCGCATCAACCAGCACATATTCATATCCCATGGTAGCAGCCAGGTCGATGAACTGCTTCTGGTCGTTATAGTTGCAGGATTCATCCTGCCAGATGAGCCAACTCCAGGTATACTTGCCTGTTCCGTATTTCCGGGAAGCCTCGAATCTTGGCTCTACTACATCGTATGGAATGGTGGTCTCTACCAGAGGCTTCAAATCAGAACCCACGGTAATGGTGCGCCAAGGAGTGGAACCCGGAAGGATGAAGGCGCCCGATGTAGAACCTATGCCATCAGCCTCTTTCTCCATAGGGAAGGCTACCTGATAACCCTTTGCAGCATCGTAATCGCTGATGTGACAACCCGGATAGTTGCCGTGAGTACCCGTCTCGCTGACCAATACCCAGCCATCGCCACCTACCTTGAAGAGGCATGGAAAGGTATAGCCATGACCATAACCCGATTTGGCAGTAAGAGGCTGATCCACCTTATAATCTTCTTCATAACTTGGTTTGGTACGGGCAAAACCGATGAGCGGATCCGACTGTGGACAGAGGTAAGTGGTGGTTACCTTCGGCAGATTGAAGGCTGTCTTCTCCTCGTTTACGATGATATGCTGAGCCTTCAGTTGATCAAAAGTATATCGGAATGCCACGTCATTGTTGCTTACATTGAAAGTAACCGTCATTGGCTGCTTCTTACCGTTGATGTATGTCACGTTGAGCTGGTTGGCATGATAATCTACATGCGAAACCTTGGCGGTGCGGAGGTCATAGCTCTTCTCCACCTTTATCTCATTCTTGCCCTGATAGGTCAAGCCCTGACTGAAATCGCCTACATCGGCAAGGAGTCCGAGCTGTGATTCCTCCATCATTCGCTTGCCTGCATAGTCGATGGAATAATAGAGTTTGCCATCGCGGTCTTCTACCACGACATTCAACTTACCATCAGGAGAACTGACAGTATTCTTCTCTGCGTATGCACCGATGCTTGCCATCAATGCCAGCGCTACTGCTAAAACGTTTTTCTTCATTTCCAGATAAAAGTAATTAGTTTATTTGTTACTATGTTTTTATGCTTAATTCCACCGGCAAAATTACAAAAAAAAGAGAAGAATGACTGCATCTCTTTGTGATTATTTGCTCACGAATCATGAAAATGGAACAAAAGCCAAAGAAAATGTAACACAAAACAAAGAAATATTGCCCCCTAAAAGGTAGAAAATATATCATTATATGTTGCATTTAAAGGTTTTCGAATACGATTTATAGAAAATCGAATGCCAGGAAACGATAAAAAACTTATCTTTGCGGCGAAAAGTATTTAATACAGCGTTTTGCATCAAGTAGAAGATGATCTCCCCATAATATGATACGGGGAGATTAGATGATATTAGGCAATCCATTTCATATGCGGAAGCCACTGAACTTACTTGGCGGGACTAGGTTTCATGAAAATGAACCTACTGGTAGTCACTCGGCGAAACACCGAACTGCTTCTTGAAAGCAACAGAGAAATGAGCTGCAGTACTGAATCCAGTCAACACAGCTATCTCTGAAATGCTATACTGACCCTCATGCAGCATCTGAGCTGCCTTGTTGAGTTTGTATTTACGGAAGAAGATGCCAGGTGTCTCGCCAGTAAGTTCTTTAATCTTATAATTAAACTTCGACGGACTGATGAACATGTCACGGCACATGCTGTTCACATTCAGGTCTTGCTGGGCCAAGAGCTTCTCCATCATTTCATATACCTCATCCATAAACTTTCTATCCTGCGGAGAAAGCGTATCAGCTATGTTTTCTGCCAGCGAATCAGTCTTCGTACTCTCGCCGAGACGCTGACGGAGCATCTGCATATTCTGCAACTGCGACTTGACGAGCGCTTTCAGATAAGCCGGATCAAAAGGTTTGGTGATATAAGCCACAGCCCCCAGTTTCAAGCCATCTATCTGGTTGTGCATGCTCGCCATCGCTGTAATCAGGACCACCGGAATATGGCTGAACGAGAGATTCCCCTTCAGCATCTTGCAGAATTCCAATCCCGACATATCTCCCATGATAATATCACTCAGGATGATATCTGGCTTCACTTCTTCCAGATCCGCCAAAGCCTCTTCGGCAGAATAGCGGTTCACCACTTCGTAATCAGGCGCAAAGAGATAGTGGAGGTAATCAGCTACATCCACATCATCATCTACAATCAGGATTCTAGGCAGATTCTTACTAGGAGCAGAAGCATTTCCTGCAAGAGAATTCTTCACTCTTCCCTCTTCCCTCTTCATTTCCAGAGTTCTTCCCTCTTCATTCTCCACTTTCAACGGAATCTGCATCACATGCTTCTCCTGAGCAACAATCTCCACCTTATTATATATAGACTTATCGGTAGGAAGACTGAAACAGAACTCCACACCATTCCTTAGCGAAGCCTCTGAAGAAGTCTCGCTGACCGCATTCATATTTTTTACATGAATCTCTCCATGATGAAGTTCTACCAGGCGCTTCACATAATAGAGACCGATTCCGGAACCCCAGCCATACTGATGGGAATCCTGAGAATCAGAAAGCTGATAATAACGCTTGAAAACATCCTGTATCTTATCTTCTTCCATCAGCTGTCCACTATTGAAGACTGAAACCTTCAATCTTCCTTCATCTGCTGAAGCCTGGATGCGGATGATGCCGCCCGGAGCCGTATACTTGAGGGCATTGGTGAAAAGATTGCTCATGATTTTTTCCAGTTTGTCACAATCCAACCATGCATGGTAATTGCCATTCTTTACTGTCAGTTCCAGTCTGATGCCTTTTACTCTGGCAGATTCTTTAAAAGAAGCTACCTGCTGGCGCAACTCTTCAGCAGCATCCACTTCCGAAACTCTCAGGCGCAGTTCATCGGTCTCCAACTGGTTGAAGTCGAGCATCTGGTCTATCAGCCTCAACATTCTGTTCACACTCATACATACATGAATCAGAATACGGTGTACCGACTCTGGCAAGGCTTTATCGGCATTCAGCGTCATCAGAGGTCCGGCTATGATGGTAAGCGGATTGCGGAATTCGTGAGCAATATTGGCAAAGAAACGCATATTCATCTCCTTAGCCTGCTTTTCGCGTTCCAGTTCGCGCTGCTCCTGCAAAAGCAGAAGATGATTAGTGCGAGCCCTGAGATAGAACGTGTTGAGATAAAAGAGAATACCAAGAACGATGCTGAAATAAAGCAGCCAGGCTGCCGATGACCACCAGGGAGCGTGCATAATCCTAATCTCTACCTTGCGCTCAGCCAAAGCCGGCTTGTCGGGAGATGATATGAGGCGCAGACGGAAAGTATACGTTCCAGCCGGAAGATGGGCATAACGGGCCTCGCGACCATATGTAGGAACCTGCCAGTCTCTATCATAGCCTTCAAGCTTGTACTGACACATCAATGCCGAGCGACGGCTGAAGTTGGGATAATAGAAATTGAACTTCAGATCGTTCTCATCGTGAGCAAAAGTATAGCTGTGCAGATGAGCCACCTCATCGGTAACGGCAAGCACCTTGCCATTATTCTTCGTCACTTCTACACCATAAACCGACAGCATCTCGCTGGCATGAATGCCGGCCTGAGTATTCAGGAAGTTGGTCTGCATCGCCTTAGGCGGCATGAACTTGCAGCCATCAGAACTGCCCAACACCACATCGCCCGAAGGAGAAATACAGGCAGAGTTGCTGAAATATTGCCAGTCGTCCTGATCCTGGCTGGCAGACAGGAGGCTGTTCATCTGAAACTGCTTTCTCTCAAAGGTTACGAAGAAAGCATCACGTATGGTGGTTACCCAAACCTGTCGTTTCGTATCTTCAACCAGAGCCTGAATATGGGCATCATTCAAGATATTGATACGGCGCATGTGCGTTTTTTCCTTATTCATTAAATAAAGACCATCCCGCTTGGTTCCCAGCCAAACGAATCCATAGGAATCCTGTTTCACAAACGCCGGATCCAGACTGCCCTCCTGAGGCATACCTGCAACTTTCATCTCGCGTATCTTTCCGGTATCAGGAGATAGAATCGCCAAATGCATGCCCGACATAAAGAGCAGAATATTCCCATCGCTCAGTTTAGCTAGTTTGGTTTCATAATTAAAATACGGACTTGGAATACGGATGATTTCCGGTTGCGGTTTACCAAACTCAAAACGCAAAAGACGCCCCTTTTCACTACTTACATACAGATGATTTCCCGCCTTTAAACCCTGTCCTAAAACAGACTTGAACAAAGGTGATTTAGCAAGCACTTCAATGCGTTCGTTGTTTATACGGCAAGATAACACCTGATGTTCACTCACCAGCCAGAGATGTTCATCATCATAGCCCACCATATTATTCAGGTTGATCTGACGGGGCTTTGGCAAAGAATCGAATAAATCCCTAAACAACGTCTGTTCCAACCGGCTATTCTTCTCATCATAAGCAAAAACACGAAGGGCTGTACCTGCCAGCACATGTCTGCCCACAGTAGCCATCGTGAGAATAGAGATGCCCTTGGTTTTATCAGATAAGGCATTGGCATTTGCTTTTTTATAAGCGATACGGTTTTGCGAAATAATCTGTACACCGGCGTTGCGGTAACCTACCCACAGATTGCCGCCCAAATCGCAGAATGTAGCCGTTACCACTTCCACCGGTTTACGAAGGATGGAAAGATCGGCAGGCAGAGGAGCCTGCAGATTGTTGGGCTGGATAGAATGAGAGGAAGGCGTTATCTTTTCATCACCGCCGATGCGGTAAGTCTGATTGCCATCGCTCACCAACATCGCCAGAGAATCGTGTTTCTCCGGTGAATCTTCTATGGCGATGATGTTGTCATGATGATCGGGAAGAGCTACGCGATGAAAGCGGTAAGCCCCAACATACCGGGCAAGTCCGTTCTGCGTTCCTACCCACATTCTGCCCTTGCGGTCAAGATGAAGCACGTTGATATAATCATCAGGCAAGGCGGCAGTATCTTTCACATCATAACCAAACTGTATATAACTTTTCCCGTCATATACATTAAGTCCTGCCGAAGTACCGATCCACATCAGTTCCCGTCTGTCTCTAGCGAAAGACGTAACGCTCTGCGAAGAGAGCATCATATCTCTCACAGTCTGCTTACCTTTTTCCTGTAGCACCTTGAGGGTGGCTCTTCTGCCAGGGTTAAAGCAATAAATGGCAGCCAACAGGCAGAACATCGCTGCGAGTATGGTAATGACGGCTTTCTTCATGATGGGTTCTTTTGTTGATTTATTTAAAGTTCATATTGCCCTTCATCAGACCAATATGCCGCAAAGATAATGCAAATGAGCGCAATGAAAGCTTGCTTTCAAATTGCCGAGTGCAGCTTATCTTATGCAAAGTTAAGCAATATTATCGAATAAACAAAAATTAAACCGAATTATTTTGTATTTTCTTCAAATAATAGTAACTTTGCACGAAATAAACTATACACATATCAGCAGTTATGTTACAACTTGACAATTTCTATAAGGCTCGCTTCGTGCTGAGCAAGGTAATAAGAAAGACTGAGCTGGTTCACACGCCAAGAATCAACCCAGAGAGTGATGTTTATTTGAAACCAGAGTGCCTGCAGAAGACCGGTTCGTTCAAGATTCGTGGTGCTTACTATAAGATTTCACAACTCACCGATGAAGAAAAGGCGAAGGGTGTGATAGCCTGTTCTGCGGGCAACCATGCACAGGGTGTAGCTCTCGGTGCCACCGCCATGGGAGTGAAGAGTCTTATCTGTCTGCCAGAGGGTGCTCCTATTAGTAAGGTGGAAGCCACCAAGCGTCTCGGTGCAGAGGTCTGTCTGGTACCTGGCGTCTATGATGATGCCTACCAGAAGGCGCTGGAACTGAAAGATGAGCATGGCTACACCTTCGTACATCCTTTCGATGATGAGAATGTCATCGCCGGACAGGGCACCATCGGTCTGGAGATTCTCGACCAGTTGCCAGATGTAGAAGCTGTCGTCGTTCCTGTAGGTGGCGGCGGACTTATCTCTGGTGTAGCCTTTGCCATCAAGTCGCTGAATCCTAACGTCAAGGTATATGGCGTTCAGGCAGAAGGAGCAGCAAGTATGGTACAGAGTCTGCACGATCATAAACAGGAGAAGTTGCCTTCTGTAGCGACCGTAGCCGATGGTATTGCCGTAAAGGAACCGGGCAAGATTACCTTTGAAACTTGCTCCAACTATGTAGACGAAATCGTAACCGTGAGCGAGGATGAGATTTGTGCAGCCATTCTAAAACTCATAGAGAGCGAGAAGATGGTAGCCGAGGGGGCCGGTGCGGCTAGCGTGGCAGCCGTGATGTATAACAAGATTCCGGTGAAGGGCAAGAAAACCATCTGCGTGGTAAGCGGCGGTAACATCGATGTAACCATCCTGAACCGCGTCATCACCCGTGGTCTTGCCAAGAGCGGCCGTCTCTGCACCATCGAGATGGAGCTGGATGACAAACCGGGCGAATTGGTAGAGGTCTGCTCTGTCATCGCCGGATTGGGCGGTAATATCACCGGTGTTCACCACGACCGTTCTGCCAACCGCAACAAGGTGAATGCCTGCGTGCTCCGCCTCACCATGGAGACTCGCGACGAGGAACACGTAAAAGAAATCAAGGAGGCTTTGGAATCAAAGGGATTCCACCTCTGGATTGTTTAATGTTAAGTGTTGAATGTTGAATTATACATTGTAAATTATAAATTATAAATTAGATTATGAACGCAATTCACACAGACAATGCGCCTGCAGCTATCGGTCCATATAGCCAGGCTATCGAAGTAAATGGTTTTGTTTTTGCATCTGGTCAGATTCCTATCGACCCTGCAACAGGCAATTTCGTAGAAGGCGGCATCAAGGAGCAGACTCGCCAGAGCCTCACCAATGCCCAGAACATCCTGAAGGCAGCAGGTACCGACCTTTCTCATGTGGTTAAGACTACAGTTTATCTGAACAGCATGGACGATTTCGCTGCCATGAACGAGGTTTATGCCGAGTTCTTCAGCCAGCCATATCCAGCACGTTCTGCCGTAGCTGTAGAGAAGTTGCCAAAGGGCGCCCTCGTAGAGGTTGAGGTTTTGGCAGCCAAGTAATTCTTCCTTTTTTCTATCAGGAAGTAAACATTCAAGGTGAAAATATTCTTTAGATGGTATCAAGCATTACATTAAAGAATCTGATTATAGGCTATCGTTCGAAGCACCAGCTCCGGGCGATAGCCTCACCTGTTCATGCCTCGCTCCAAGCCGGTGAACTTACCTGTCTCATCGGAGCCAACGGAGTGGGCAAATCTACCTTACTCAGAACTTTAGCCGGATTTCAGCCCGCACTTGATGGCGAAATTCTGATTCTAGACAAATCTCTTTCCGATTTCTCAGCCCAGGAACTCGCCAGAGAAATCAGCATCGTTCTCACATCGAAGACAGACCATGCCCAGCTCTCTGCAGAAGAGATTGTAGGCATAGGCCGTTCTCCCTATACCGGTTTCTGGGGCACATTATCTGCTGCTGATAAGCAGATTGTTACCGCTGCACTTCAGGAAACGGGCATTCAGCATCTTGCCCAGAGAAACATCAGCGAACTGAGCGATGGTGAGCGCCAGAAGGTAATGATAGCCAAAGCCTTGGCGCAGCAAACCCGCATCATCATCCTGGACGAGCCAACCGCCTTCCTCGATTTCCCCAGCAAGATAGAAACCCTACAGATGCTCCGCCGTCTGGCGCACGAACAGCATAAATCCATATTACTGTCAACCCATGATGTAGAGTTGGCGCTCCAGCTCTCCGACCGTCTCTGGCTGATGGAAGAAAGCCGTTTCTCTATCGGCACTCCTAAAGAACTGGCTGCCGATGGTTCCTTATCCAGATTCATCAATCGTGACGGCATCCGATTCAACAAGGATTCCCTCCGCATCGAAATCAAATGAGTTTTCGTAATTGATTTTTTCTATGGTTGCACGCAAGCACATGAAGAAAAATTCTCAAGTGGCTCAGTTTGCTAACTCAAGTAGCTCAATCTGCTAACTCAAGTAGTTCAGTCAGCGAGTTCAGACGTCTCAGTTAGTTGATGCAGACGTCTCGGTAAGCCTACGGATACGGCTCCGTTAGCCTACGCAGCCATATCTGTAACCCGATGCAGTCATATTCGTGACCCAGCGCAGTCATATTTGTAACCTAACGGAACCATATCTGTAACCCTGCGCAACCAGAATATTCAGGCAGCAAATAGGTATAGGAAAAACGGAGATTCGGGACAATACCGCCCTCTTTATCGAAGTCAGATGATTACACTTTTATTCGCTGCTACCGGATAAATAATCGCTAAAACATCTTTTTTAGAAAAAAGTCAAGGAAAACAATTGGAGTTAGCAAAATTATTGCTATCTTTGCAATTGGAATGGCTAGTAATGAAAATGCTAATGCCAATTCCACAGGTAGGAGTTCATGCTTAACAGGCTGCCCGACCTGCACATATTTTTGATATTTATGGACAATGATGTCCATGTTCTCTTCATACGAACAACCGCCAAACGTTCAATACCGAGAGCATGAGATAGCGTGGTCCACGTCATATGGCGTGGTCTGCCTGTTCTTGCTTGGTGTTGAGGGTTTGCTTGGCGGTTGACCTGTATGAAAAGCAAGGATTAGTGCAGTTCACGCCTTTTTGCTTTTCTCCCCCTATATTATATAATGTATAACATAATCAGAATTGTTATGATTAATATTGGTGAAAACATCAAGGAAGAACTGGACCGACAAGAACGAACCATCAGTTGGCTGGCTCGCAAGTTGAACCGTACCCGTACTTACGTATATCGTATGCTTAAAAAAAACAGCATCGACACAAGCGTCTTAGCGCAAATCTCCCAGCTCTTGGGAAGAGACTTCTTTCAAGAATTGTCTCAAGAGTTTTCTGACACAAAAGAGGAGAACTGATCAAACACTTTTGTACCTTTGATGATACACGAGATAGCACCCACATATTGCGGGTTGTGATTTTAGAATACAAAACAGAGACGAACGGCACGAGGATAAGGATTGGTTCTCCATCCCCAAACTCCGGGCTCACCATCTACTTCAGCTTTATCGCGAAAAGCATACACCCAAAAACCCACTTCACCTTTATATGTTGTTTTTGCAGCGAAATTACTTCCTTCCCAAAAAGCATTACCGCCAGCATCCAACATCGCCTGTCTAACATTTCCCGAATCCCAATGTTGACTCTTCAAGGAATTATTTAAATTATCCGGAATTCCATATTTTGTACCACCAAAAGCATCAAACATACGATTCCATTCTTCTATAGAAGGAATATGCCAACCTGAGCTAAATTTCATAGCTGCTCCTTTATAACTTTTAGCAATTTCTACAGCATCATCATAATTTACTCCAGTTGTTCCAACTTCGTTTACATTCTCCAATGCAAACGCAATACCATGATTATATGGAGCTGCAGCAGCTTTATTTCCTACATAAGCAATAAATCCTACCGGCTCCTTACCCGCAGCCTTTGCCAGAGAAACCGTCTTATATACGCTGCCGTCAGCACATATTATTTTTCCCAAGTCACTCGCCGTTACGCTCTTTAATATCACGCTCACTCTATTACCATCTTCCTCAGCCCCATTACCATTCAAGGTGATGGCGGCTTTATAGTTTTTACTAGGATAGATAGTATAGTTGGTATAATCTGCTAATGCAGAATAAGTAGAAGGCAATTCCAAACCACCCAGATAATAGTAGAACGTGGTTTCCCACATCTGCGAATGCGCTTTTATCTTCAGATAGCTAGCATTAGCAGGAGCATATTTACCAGAACGATAACCCCAACCTTTGGAGTTGGGATTCGTGCCTTTAGGCAAAGGATTCATCAGAATCTGTCCGGTAAAGGTCATGGTCTGACCGCTCTCATTGTTACTTGTAAACTTCACCTCTTTTCCGTCGTAATATTCAGCAGACTGCATCGTTCCGCTAATATATGCAGTCTTCGGAAGATGGCACAACTGGTAACTGTCCAACACGATGTTGAGCCCAGTTTTTGTATCCTTGTTTATCTTGATAGAAAAACTGAAGTCGCTGTATATTTTATTCAAGGCAATGGAGCAAGTAGAACTGGTGGTACTGTATCCAGTTTTCTTGCCAAACATAACATTGGTAATGTTAGGAGTTCCAGCAGAAGTAAGTACCTTATAACATACTTTATCAAAATCAGCCTTACTGCTAACTCTCGAAATACCCAAAGTTGATTCAAACTGGCTGGAGTTAGCCACAGCATACACAGTACAATTGCTCGCTTTTCTAGTCATAACCTTTAAGGAAGTTGCATTAGAAGCCTTACCCTTGCCGATGGCGTTACCATTCTGGTCGAAAATGAAAACGGTGATGTCAGAAATTGTATTATCGCTACTTACGGCGCGAGAACCATCTTTAACAGAGTCCTTGGCTTCAGTAACATTGAACACAAAAGATACTGTAGTTTCCGATTCTGTATCAGAAACGACAGACGCCATTTCATCGCTACATGAAGACATCAACATAGCGAAGAACAGACATCTAAAAGCGAAAAATACCTTAGTTATACTATTCTGCATCATGGAAAGAGAGTTTCGTTACCAATTTCCTCAAACGGAACGACCTTAATAGTTATTTCATTAGCATCGTCAAACTGTACGACTATCACATTATTACTTCCTGCCTTAACAGATATCGGATTGCCTTGCTCATCCTTATCACACTCGAACAAGAGCAGTCCGTCCTCCCTGTATATTTTCACATGCAAAGGCATTTCTCCTGTTGGCAAGATATATCTTGACAGGGTTTTATAATCAGCCCTACCATATCTTTGACCTGGCAATTCATAACTTGCCAGCGTTCCAGAAGAAGAGCCGTCGTAAGCAATACCAGTAGGACAATTTTCTATCATGACACGATAATTGCCATCGCCAAACTTAGCAACAAGATTTTTAGCCCAAACGCACACTCGTGCTCTCACATCTTTCATGCGAATGATGACATGACTTTTATCACCCCCATGAATCTGAGTATAGGCACAGCCATAAAAGATCGGTGATGGCTCCGGAGTTGGGGCACCAGCAGGCAATATCATTTGCAACCAGCAGTTATGAATACTGGTACCGGCGGTGGGAGGAATGAGCGTATATTCCTCAGGAACTTTTCCTGCAACAGCAACAAAAGCAACATCTTCATCAGCCCCAGAGACATAACAATACTTACCATCAGCCTCCTTGACCAAGTAATCCCGATAAATGTTATTTATAAAACAACCAACCCTATCAAGGGTGGCAACGGAATTATCCAACTGATTGCCAAGGCTATCTACAAACTCAACAGCTAGGGCATATTGCTCCCTGCCAGGATATTTGTCGTAGATGCAACTATCTAGCGACAATCCGAGCATAAACAATACCAACAGTTGAATAATCCCATTGCTTCTCATTTATTTTATCGTCTTTGATTTATACTATAAGCATTACTGGAATATGGTTGACTGATCAACACCCGTAAATGACACGACATTAATCGTAACAGTTGCTGTTGTCGGATCTATATCAGAACCTGGACTTGCCGAACCAATTGTCTTGATCGTTACACTACACTTATAGTTTTTATTTGGATATACCTGATACTCGTTTGTACTAGCCTCAGCAACACTATGGCTACCATCAGACTTCACATTAGAGTTAAGTTTGACTGGATAATAAACAGTCTTTGCTGGCGCAGAGCCTGAACCATCAGGATCAAACTGTCCCTTGATAACAAGTTTAGTCTTGTTGGCATCCACATTATTGTTAGGAGTTGTATAGAAATAATACTTCGTACCGAAAGTATTGGTTCCGCTTAAAACTGTCGCTCCAGTAGAAATATCACCTGTTGAAAGGAAGTCAGCGGCAGATGAAGAACTCGACTCACCGGTAAGATAAGTTGAAGTTGATATATACGGATTGGCATCATCAAAAGTCAATCCATCAGGAGCATTGTATATAAAAATTTCTGTAGGAGTGAAGGTTGCCGCAGAATAAGGGCCATCAGAAGCAAATTCTACCTTCAAACTTTCCAAAGTAACCTTTGATGCAAGGTGAATAGGTTTTACTGTGGCAGAATAGCTCGTACCAGAACCGCTCACAGTAGCAGTACCCAACATAGGAATATTGTTGCTCACAGCAATACCATCTGTAGGACTAGACTTATCTGATTTTGTGTAAAGAGCTTGTACTGCCGTCAAAGTTTTCTTCTTGAAATCTGCTGCAGTACTAACTCCCGTAAAAAGAGATGCAGGTGCATTGACAGCTACCAGAATCTGGTCTGTATTGGTAAGTTGGGTGGTTACCACACTAACGGTAGCCGTACCATTGGTACCATTGTAGAACAGATTAGACCCTGCAGTAGCAGCACTTTCTGTAGAAGTAGGAGAAAACTCCTGAACGGCACGGACAGTAGTACCAGCCTGGTCGAAGATACCGATAGTAATACGATTCATGGTATTCTCATTAGTCGTATTAGGATCTGCACTTGCAGCTGCTTTAGTAAGTTCCTGCGTCTTGATAGTAAGAGTAAGCTGCTTCTCTTTATTATCATTGGCTGAAGTAGAATTAAGTTCATCAGCCGATGAGCAAGATGACACGAAACCAGCAGTCAGCACAGCCACTATGAAGGCTGACAAAAATAAGTAAGTTCTTTTCATACGTGATCTATTTTAATCAATTAATATCTGTATCTATATATACCTTATTTTAATATATAAACAAAGGTGATGCCTGTGCCTATAGGCAACAACTGTGTAGAATAAAACTGTCCTTCCAGGTAAGGCAAATCGCCCTCCCTATAGCGGTCGTATTTGCATCGTACCACATCGAGGTCTACACAAAAGTCGAGGTTACACCGGGAAGACAATTTCATGGAATACCCTCCACCAATACCGCCGCCCCAAAAGTGCCCTTGCCGATGTTTGCCATAGAGTCCACCCAGATGGAGTTTGTCTATGTTGAAACCTCCATAACAGACATTCGCCGAGAGATAAGGTCCTGTGAAAGTGCTATGAAACCAATAACGATACTCGGACTGAACGGAAAAGTTCTTCCATTTGGCACCACCATATTTTAATGGATTATAGCTCCCCAACAAACAGAACGACGAATGCTTGGATGCCGTTGCTTCGACACCCAATGAAGCCACCCCTAAAACATCATAGAGCATATTGGTCTTGACGGCCACGCTCTGCGCCTTTGCACCGATGTAACAAGTGGCCAAAATGCATAATATCGTCAGTCTAAAACGCATTCTTAGCTTTCTGTTAAATTCGTTTGCAAAGATACAGCAAAATAAAATAAGTGGCAAAGGAAACATGTATCACAAATGATACAAAAGTGTATCATTAATGTACACCCAAGGAGTATACTTCATCTTGGGGCTGTTCATATGAATAAGTTTTAGATAATTATCTATCATCCATCACGAATTACACACGCAGCACACTTTAATACACTAATATACAGATACTTAAATAGCGTGACAGATACTCCGAAAACGGGAATATCCATCACGCTATCCATCACGATTTGGGGTTATCCATCACGATTTTCTCACTACCAGATACCGCATTCCGTCGTTGAAACGCTTGCGATGGATGGTTGGCATCTGAGAAAGCTTGCGGCCGAAGGCTATGAGACTGTTCAACTTCAACGATGAACCGATGTGACTCTTCAGTTCTTGGAAAATCTCGGCCGCCGTAAGATACTCGCCCTGTTCGGCATTATCGGTCAGGTCGAAATAGAGACCGAAATACTGGTCTACCGGCGAAACCACCTCAAACTTCCTGTTGTTCGCCATGATCAGTCGGGTCTGCTCAGCATCAAAATAAGTCTTCTCGCCTGCCCGTAATGCTGAAAGCGCCTGCGCATAAAGCTGTTCATAATTCGGACGCTGGCTCACATCGATAGGACCCGTGAGCTCTACACCCAGAAACCGGCGATTACCGGAAGGATCGGAGAGGATATCCTCCATATTGCTCGTGGCGATAAAAGATGCCATTCTCGGAAACTCCTGAACATGACTGCCATACGGAGGCTTTATCTTGACACTCGGCAACTGGATGATGTTCTTCAGGAATCCCTGCTGCACCTGAGGAGAAATCTGGTTGAACTCATCCAGGTTGATAACCAGCGACTGGCACATCGCCTGAAGCACCTGCCGTTTCTCTGACAATACGAGATTATCATTATACCCCCATTGCAACTCCGGCGGAACCAGAGACCGGCAGAAAGTACTCTTGTTGTAGCCCTGCTTGGAGATGAGAAGTGGTGCCACAGAGTTGCCGTATTTGCGATGACTGTAAGTGCGCCACTGGTCAACCATCGCCAGGAACCAGGTATAGAACCAATCCTCCCAATAAGGATTATCAGTAGGCACCGTGCGCGCCAAGGCACGGATATGATCCTTGCCATCCCACTTCCCCTCACACTTGAACAGGAAGTTTTCTACAGGATTATAGGTAGAAAGAAGATCCGACTCCAGATAATTGCGCACATCCTTGATACTCACACGGATGTTGGCGAGCTGTACCTCCAGCGTCATACGCTTCTGCACACGAGCATCCACAGGCTGATAGCCCCAATAATCCTTTTCCTTCGGTCTATATTCTGTGCATTTCATTACCGAATTATAACGGAAATCATATTTCTTACACAGAAATCCGATCATACTCATGATATTGTCACTCAACTCCTTACGGTCGTTATCCACACCTCCGGAAGAGTGGTCAGTCTCCTTCTCATCAACGATCTCCACAGGTTTTTCTGCGCCATGAAAGACTTCATTCAACGTCAGGGGCAAGGCATCTTCACGATAATAAGGAAAAGAATCTCTTGTCATCAGAAAATCGGAGAAGATAGAAGGCTCGGGCATCTGCATCTTTGCCTTTACTAGCGCCTGATAAAGCGGAGCAAAGGTCAGGAAGGCCTGCTTGTAAATCCTGTCGGCTGCAACCTCCTCATCAGGTAACGTCCCCTTTGCCAGCGCATATTTCGCCAGAACATGCAGACTGATGCCATCGGCTCCCACAAAGGCTGCAAGAGTAGAAGGCAGACTGGCTACTTTCTGCTTGATGGCATCCACGCCTCCATCCTCATTTATATCAACAAACGTAAGCAGCAGAACGCCGTTGTTTTTCTTCATCTTCAGGAGTCCATTCTCCGATTTCTGAAATTCTGCCGCAGGGTGAACATGCATCCAGGTTGGCATATCCTTATACCCATCATAACCATTCATGAGATAAGGTACATATTCACGGAAGTTCTCCACGGTATTCCTGGCGTCATCGTTTACGATGCGCTCCAGGAAACGTTCCAGACTCTTGGTACTTACCAGGAGCTGGTTCTTTTTATTTCTATGTGTTATGGTAAATTTCATTGTCTGTCATTTTAAAAAGTTTATCGATACGAAACAGTTTGGTTCATACCATGAAACAATTTGGTTCAAGCGGAGAAACACTCTGTTTCACCCTGTGGAACAAACCGATACGTCGCATTCCCGCTGTGGATACATCGGCAGGGGATTGTGCTTTATTCGTAAACGAATCCGATTTCTTCTGCATAATGATCATAGGCAGGTTCCCCATAACCATATTCAGCAAAGACCTTCTTCACCTGCTCCTGCATTTCCGGCGTAAGATGTTTCTCCCCCCGATGTACACGATAATAGGTAGTACGGTTGCCCAGAACATCCATGATGCGGTACTTGATGGTCTGCATTTCGACATGTTTTACCTGGTCGTAGAGATGGGAAAATCCCCATGCTGCCTTGAACTGGTACACACGCATGAAATGGGAACAAGATGCATGGAGGTTAGCATCGGGATAAACAGCATTTCCGGCAGTAACATCATCGGGTTTGAACTTTGCCGAGATGAATCGGATGCATTCTGCTGCCCGAGGACAATCGGCATTGAAGCAGTACATCCAATGATAATCTACCAGACTTTTGATAAACGCAGGATCATTAAGATTTAATTCCATAAAAAATAAATTTTAAATTAAACATTAGGTTTCGCAGTGGTTATTGCCATTGTGGAATCTGTGTTGTCAACACTCCGCAAAGATACAAAATTTTAAAGCCAGATGCAAGCTTTGTCCCGAAAACTTTCATCTTTGTCCCGAATCACGTGCATAAAAAAAGCACTTTCAGCAAGAAGATAAGCTGAAAGACGTGATGGATAAAGTCAATAAGTGATGGATAGCGTGATGGATTTTGTAAACATTTCGTCCATCTATCACGCTACACAAAAGAGGCAACCACCTCATTATCAAACGATTAAAGATTAAAAAAGAGAAAACGTGAGGGATGTGAGGGATAAAATGAGAAAAAAACTTAGCGCAAGCAGAAAAAATGATTTTGCACTCAAGTTTTGCATATTCAGAATGAGCCGATAAATGAGCCTCCATCCAATCGACAAACAGCCGAGATTAACGTAAAAAACATTAAAAACGACAAGATTCTCTGAGAAAAGCATTGCCTTATCCTAGGAAATGTGTATTTTTGCACCTACGGAAACCTAGGAAACGTGTAAAATACAAGATTACAAAACCTAGGAAACGTGTAAAATCCAACACTCTCAAAGCTAGGATACGTGCAACAACAAGAATACCAGAAAGTTATGAAACGTAAAATCTATAGTCAATTATTAAGATGGAAATCAGACGACAATGGGCAGAATGCATTGCTCATTGATGGGGCACGACGTGTCGGTAAAAGCTATATCGTAGAGGAATTTGCCAAGAATGAATACGAATCGTATATCTTGATAGACTTCAACAATACGATGCAGCAAGTATTAGATCTGTTTAGGGACTACCTATATGATCTTGATACTTTCTTTATGTACTTGCAACTCTACTTCAATGTAAAATTAACAGCGCGCAAGTCGCTCATCATCTTCGATGAAGTACAGGCTTTTCCTGAAGCGAGAGCCGCCATCAAGTATCTTGTCAAAGATGGACGATACGACTATATTGAAACAGGTTCACTTGTTTCCATCAACAAGAATGTAAAAAACATCATGATTCCATCCGAAGAGATTAGAATCAACATGTATCCGATGGATTTTGAAGAATTTCTTTGGGCAATGGACGAAGAGGCAATCATGCAACTCATCAAAAACCAATTTGCCAAGCTTAAGCCTCTTGGCCTCGACATGCATCGCAAGGCTATGACCTTATTCCGTCAATATATGATAGTAGGAGGCATGCCTAAGGCTGTAGATACCTATGTAAAGACTCGCGATTTTACAAAAGTTGATACAATAAAACGTGCGATAATAAGCCTGTATAGAAATGACATTCAGAAATACGCAGAAGGCAACGAGGTAAGAGTGACGAGCATCTTTGATCTGATTCCAAGCCAACTTCAGAAACACGAGAAGAAATTCCGCCTGTCTGAAATAAAGGCTGGTGCCAGAATGCGTGAATACGAGGGCGCTTTCTTTTGGCTGAACGAAGCTATGGTTGCAAATATCTGCTACGGAGCAACGGAGCCAAACATCGGACTTAATCTCAAGTTGGAAAACTCTAGCTTGAAATGTTACATGGCAGATACAGGTTTGCTAATCAGTATGGCTTTTGACGAGAATCGAATCATGCAGGAATCACTTTACAAGAAACTGATGATGGACAAGTTGGAAGTAAACGAAGGGATGCTTGTAGAGAATATAGTAGCACAGATGTTGAAGGCAAAGGGGCACAAACTGTTTTTCTATTCCAACTATTCACGTGAGGCAGAAGACAGAATGGAAATCGACTTTCTGATAGCGAAACCTTCGATTACGAGCAAGCACAACATCTCGCCAATAGAGGTAAAGTCTACCAATCGTTATACCATTTCATCTTTGGAAAAGTGTGTCAGGAAGTACAAGAATTACCTATCGACTCCTTATGTCATTCACACCTCAGACCTAGCGGAAAAAGATGGGATAGTATATCTGCCACTCTATATGACACCCCTGCTATAAACAAGAACTAGAAGAGGGCGTGCAAAGACTATATCTTGCACACCCTCTTTTTTTCCATATCCCTACAATATCTCCAACTGATCCTTTACCGCCTTATAGCAGCGGCGGGAAACCGTGATTTCCTCCTGGTCGAAGGGAGGAGAAAAAATGCAGCGGAGCGTATAGTTCTCAATGCAGAGAAGATAATCGAGATTGATGATGCAATCCTGACGAACCTGAGCCAGAGAAGGCGACATGGAAAGGATGGTCTTTGCCGTGACCTGCCTCTTCAATTTATAAACCTGCCCATTCGACAACTTCAACTGCCAAAGATGAGTAGCCTCATCAAAAGTGCAACTGAACACATCATCGGGCTTCAACATCAATAAACCCGAAATGGTCTGAATGGCAAGACGCTTGGCTGCTGTTCCCAGCATCCCATTCATTCCCGAAAAATCCTGAGCCTTCTGAGAAGCCAAGACTGATTCTGAAGAACAGGAAGAGGACTCTGGAACGGAAGAAGCATCTTCATCCACATCATCTCCATCTTTCATTTTCTGCCGGATTCGGTCTACCACCAGTTCAAACTCATCCTGCTGATAAGGTTTCAACAGAAAATCGAAGGCAGAGGCTCTGAGCGCATCAATCATATACTTATCGAAGGCGCTGTAAAATACTACGATAAGTTCCATCGGAATTTCATCTCTCAGAGATTGCAACACCTCAAAACCCGTCTGTCCAGGCATTTCAACATCGATGAACAGCACATCGGGCTGTATGCTCATCACCAGATTCTTTGCCGATACCGCCGAAGAGGATGTGGCAATCACCTCAAAATCTTCCAGAGTTGCCAAATCATCCTGTAACCTGTGGATGCTCTGTGGTTCATCGTCCACAATCACAACCTTAATTCTATCTTGCATGTTATTTCGTTTTAAATTCTTATGAAAAGTTTCTTACTTAAAGACATTATAATCGTAATTACATGGAACTCCGATACTTACACATATTCCTCTATTCCTGGTACCACCTTCCTCTTCTGATGCTCCTCTGTTGCTCTGCATCTTGAAAAACATCTTGCGTTCGTTGCTTGCATTAAGCATTTCGATGGTACTGTTCAGAATTCTCAATCCGGTTCCCGTACTGGCAGCACAATTTTTCTTTTTCTTGCCAACGGTACCCGAAACTCCACATCCGTTGTCTGTAACATCTATGCGGAGCATATCGTCCTCAACCCAGATGTTTACATCCAGCAAAGGCTTATCTTCCGTCTCTTTCATTCCCACAAAAGCATGTTTCAAAGCATTCTCTACAGGAATTTGGATAATCATAGACGGCAGCATGAGCTTCATATTCACATCCTTGGCAACATGGAACTGAGGCATCGGAAGGAACGGATTGGTTTCATGGCGAAGAGTAGAATAGCTCGTCACCATCTGCAGTTCCTCTTCCAAACTTACCGCCATCTTATCGCAAGAAAGCAAGTAGGCACGCAGTACCTGTATCAGGAGCTGAAGCGGTTTGACATTAACCCCCTTCGGAAGATTAGATACGAAGATATTGAGCACATTAAATACAAAATGAGGCGAGAAACGATTGCGCACATTCTCCATCTTCAGAGCCATCATCCGGTTCATCTCCTCATGATGCTGATGCTTGCTGCGCAACCATTTGTAACGGAGGAAAGCGATGAGAGCCAATACGCTCATTACCAGCAAGCCGATAATCAGGAGCAGGATGACTCTAAAGGATCTTACCTCTGCTTGCGTGGTGCTAAGGGATAAATCACGGCGAACGATGGCCGTATCCTGCTTGAATCTCAATTCATTCTCCTGAACATTCGAAACCATCGTAGCGTTACGGAGCGAATCGTCGTACTGATTCATCAGTTTCTGATATTGCAGAGCCTTGGCATATTGTCCCTTGCGCTCACAAAGAGCCGCCAGTCCCTTATGATAAAGGTAAAGATAATTAGGCGACATCTTGGAGAGATCGTATGGCTTGTTCAAAATCTCAGTAGCCTTCGCCAGACTATCCTGCTTCAGAGCCAGAGATGCATTCAACCCATCCACATAGAATTGCACATCGCTCTGCATGGAGGGCTGGGCAAAGAAGAATTTCGTGGTAAGAGTCAGATATTTCTGTGCAGAATCCAACCGGTTGAGCTCCAGATAAGTCTGTCCGAGATTAGCATCAACAATAGCCGTCGCCAGGGGCTGTTCCATCTGCCGTGTAGCCTTTTGAGCCTTCAGGAAGCATTTCAGAGCCTCAGCCGGTTTTTCCTGACTGCTGTACACATTTCCCCAACTGTTGTAAAAGAAATGAACATCTTTCGGATTCTTTGGCGGATACAGGCGTTCAGCCTTCTGGAAATAATGATGCGCCAGCTGATAGTTCTGCAAATCATTATAAACCTGTCCCAGTCCTGAGAGAATACTGTTCTGGGCTTCATGCTGATTCAGAGAATCTGCCAGGAAATAGGCACGGCGATACCAGGAAGAAGCATCCGCCAGCTTACCCATCTGTCTTGACGCATCGGCAATATTGATACATACATCAATCGCCTCGCCGCAACTGTCAAGGTTCATGATTTCATGATAAGCTTTCTCATAATAAATTAAAGCCTCCTTCCTTTTGCCGGAAACCAGCAAAAGTATGCCTTGCAGATTATCAGCATAAGAAAGAATTCTGTTGTCAGGAGTTTGTTTGCAATAAGCGTTAACCGAATCTATCAACGACTGGCATTGGGCATCAGCCCCCTTCATATAATAACATTTAGCTATTAATAATTTTTTCCATTGATCGCTTTTATCGGGATTACCTTCACATTTGAAATTTCTTATCAGCATGATCATCGAATCAGGATGACTCTGCATGAGAGATTGGTGACCGGACACAAATTCATCGATATCTTTATGCCACAACTCATCATCCTTCTGCCGATGAGAACAAGCGGCAAACAGCAGCATCAGAACGAATAGCCACAGAAGGCACAGTCCGTTCTTAATCTGCATCGTCATTATCTTTCTATATACACTTACCATGATAGACTATTTAAATGAATTTATGTTTCAGTTGCGAAAGTACAACAAAAAATCCAAATAGACAAAAAAATAACTGAAAAACTCATTTTTTATATAAAATATGAACTAAAACGCATTTAAATGTGTATCTTTGTAGCATGGAAATGCATTTATTCAAAAATATAGAACTAAATAATATACCTGAAAGGATGAACAATCCATTCAGCTACGAACCTCATCCGCTCTGCATAGAAGCATGCAAGGAGCTGCAGGCTGAACTCTCACAGCGAAACGACTGGCAAGAGGAAATAGACCGTGGAAAGATGTTCGGCGTACTTATCGTAGAAGCCGATAACAGTAAGATTGGCTATCTGAGAGCTTATAGCGGACAGATTGGCGGCAGAAGCGACTGGGAAGGTTTTGTGCCAGCCGTTTTCGATTATCTCCAACCCGACGGATATTTCAAGGTACATGAGGCTGAGATTTCGGAAATGAACCAGCAAATCAGACAGTTTGAAGCCAACGAAACCCTGATAAAGGCGAAAAACCTGATTGATGATTTGCAGCAAAAGCGCCAGGAAGTTATCGCAAACTATCAGACAAAGATAAAAGAAGCAAAGGAAAAGCGAGATGCAAGGCGCCAGGAAGCCCTTTCGGCTGGAACGCCCCTGAGCGAGGAAGAGGAGAAAGCGATGATAAAAGAGAGCCAGTTTATGAAGGCAGAACTGAAGAGGCTGAAAAAGTCGATAAACGAAAAGACGGCGTACGAAACGCTATATGAAAACTACGAAAAGGATTTGAAAAGTGCGAAACAGCTCCGCAAACAGTTATCTGAAGAACTTCAGCAATGGCTGTTTTCGAAATTCCAGATGCTGAATGCGGAAGGAGAAGCCAAGGATCTGCTGGAGATTTTCAAGGACGAGGCGGTTAAGATTCCACCTGCCGGAAGTGGAGAATGCTGCGAGCCGAAACTCCTGCAATACGCTTACCAGCATGGCTACAAGCCTCTGCAGATGGCGATGTTCTGGTGGGGAGAGAGTCCGAAAGAAGAAATCAGACATCATCTTCTGTTTTATCCTGCCTGCAACGGAAAATGCAAACCGATACTACATTGGATGCTGCCTAAAACAGTCTTTGAAACCCAACAGACCGAAACTACTATATATAATAAGGTGGAAACGCTCTACGAAGACCGTGAACTGGCAGTCATCTATAAGCCCGAAGGTTTACTCTCGGTTCCCGGGAAAGATGCAGCCCAGCCTTCCGTCTACGCTCTGATGCGCAGGAAATATCAGGAAGCTACTGGTCCGCTCATCGTCCACCGTCTGGACATGGCAACAAGCGGACTGATGATTATTGCCAAGACCGAGTTTGCCTATCATCGCCTGCAGAAGGAGTTTCTGAATCATCGGGTTCAGAAGAAATACGTAGCCATCGTTTGCGGAAAAGACAAGGAATCGTGCAACCGGATTCTGAAAGAAGCAGAAAGCGGAAGAGGTTACATCTCGCTTCCTCTAATGGCAGATTTCCTAGACCGTCCACGACAGATGGTAAACCGCGAACAGGGCAAGGAAGCCATTACAGAATACGAGGTTCTAGAGCGTATTGACGATACCCATCTTCGCCTGGCGCTCTATCCTAAAACGGGCAGAACGCACCAGCTGAGAGTGCATTGTGCTCATCAGGAAGGTCTGAATGCCCCTATCATCGGCGATCCGCTCTACGGCAACGAGCCGGCAACAAGACTGCATCTTCATGCAGAGGAAATCACATTTGAGCACCCGATGACGGGAAAGAAGATGACAATAACAAGAAAGGCTGATTTCTAACCGAAACCAGCCTTTCTTCATATCTGCGGATGACAGAATCCGCAGAAACAGATGAAAACATCGTAACATCAGACAAAGAACATCACGATAACCTGAGCTATCACCACTCTGATAAACATGCCGAGCGGATAAACCGTAGCATAACTGATACTTGGCGTATCGCCATCCAGCGTCTCGTTGGCGTAAGTCAAAGCCATCGGATTCGCCATACTTCCACAGAGGATTCCGCAGATACTGCCGAAGTCATACTTCTTGGTCTTCAGGATGATGAGACCTACGATAACCACAGGCACAACCGTGATAAGGAAACCGATGCCTACCCACATCAAACCTTCCGGACGGACTACCGTCTCGAAGAACTGTCCACCAGCCGCCAATCCCAGGCAACCGAGATAGAGGGCAAGACCCAGTTCTCGCAGCATCAGGCCCGCACTTCGCGTCATGTAAGAGATGAAATGCACACGAGGCCCCAGCGCACCAATCAGAATACCCATCACGATAGGACCACCGGCAATACCCAGACGCACAGGAGCCGTCATTCCAGGAATATCCAGAGGAATGGTTCCTACGGCAAGACCGAGAATGATTCCGAGGAAGATAGCGCCGAGGTTCGGCTCGTTCAGGGTCTTTACGGCATTACCCAGAAACTGTTCTACATGGTCGATACTCGTAGGGTCGCCAACTACCGTCAGTCGGTCGCCGTACTGCAGACGGAGGTCATCTGTAGCAAGCAGACGGATATCACCACGAAGCACTCGGCTCACATTCACGCCATAGGAATTTCGCATCTGCAGACTGCCCAGGCGCTTGCCGTTCAGTCCCGGACGGGTTACAACGATAATGCGGCTTTCTACCTTCGCATCAATCGCATTCCAGTCTACCTTATCATTATTCCACTCCTTATCCACCTTCTTTCCGAAGAGAATCTGCATCGCCGAAACCTCATCCTTATTGGTAACCACGAGCACATTATCATTCGTATGAAGAACCGTATCAGCCTGAGGAACTATCACCTGTTCGCCTCTCCACACACGGGAGATGATGAACTTGCGATGCGTCATCATCGTAATCTCTGCTATGGTATTGCCGTTCAGGGCAGGATTCACGATTACGTATTGTCCGATAGACGTATGGTCGTCATCATCATTATTGCGAATCTCCAGATCTTCCGGTTTCACAAAGAGTTTGCGCAAGAGCATCATCGCCAGGATAACGCCCACAACACCCAACGGATAAGTAACGGCACAGCCCAGAGCCGCACCTTCGCTAGGCAAGCCCAACTGCTGCAACGCCTGCTGGGCAGCACCAAGGGCAGGCGTATTGGTTGTGGCGCCACACAGGATGCCCATCATATCAGGCAGACTGATTGGCAAAATCCAGCACAAGCCGAGCGAGAACAAGGTTCCCACCAGGATGACAGCCAGACTCCAGAGATTAAGTGAAATGCCTTCGTGACGCATCGAACCGAAGAAGTTAGGACCCACATAAAGACCCAGCACATACACAAACATGGTAAGGCCGAAGCTTTCTGCAAACTCCAGCATGTTCTGGTCAATAGAGAGTCCGAGATGACCCGCTATAATACCCACGAAGAATACGAAGGCTATGCCAAGGGAGATTCCTTTGACATGAATCTTGCCGAGGGCAAGACCCAAAGTACAAATCAAAGACAGGATGACGATGCCTTGCACCGCCGAATGCACGTTGATTAAATTATCAAACCACATAATGTTTCTTTATATCTATTCTAGATAATATTTTAAAATTGCTTTTTCTTGATGCAAAGGTACATTAAAATGCGAACAAAACAAAATAATTCCCATTTTTTTTTGTATTATTCCCGATTTGCAGTACCTTTGCATCCGCAAAATGTAATAAAAATGAAAGATATTTGTTGTATTGGGCACGTAACAAAGGATAAGATCGTGACCCCGAACAGTACGGTTTACATGGCTGGCGGCACCTCTTTTTATTTTGCCTACGCCATCAACCAATTGCCAAAGGATGTAAGTTTCTCGCTCATTACGGCGATGGATCCTACCGAGAAGGAACCGGTTGAAAAGATGCTCAAGGCTGGAATAGACGTCACCTTGAACCCATCGCGCAATACGGTTTTCTTCGAGAATATTTATGGCGATAATCCCAACGACCGTAAGCAGCGTGTGCTTGCCAAGGCAGATCCTTTCACCATCCAGCAGCTGGAGCATGTAGAGGCCAAGGTCTTCCACCTGGGCAGTCTGCTGAGCGATGATTTCTCGCCAGAAGTGGTTGCCTTTCTTGCCAAGAAGGGAAAAGTTTCCATCGATGTGCAGGGATATCTGCGCGAGGTGAGAGACGAGAAAGTTTACGCCATCGACTGGAAGGATAAGCTCGATGTGCTCAAGAACACCTATTATCTGAAGGTGAATGAGACCGAAATGGAGACCATTACCGGACTGAAGGACCCGAAGGAAGCCGCCAAGCTGATTCATGCCTGGGGCGTAGCCGAGGTTATCATCACCCTGGGTAGCGAGGGCTCTCTGGTTTATGTAGATGATACGTTCTACGACATTCCAGCCTATCCTCCTCATGAAGTAGTAGATGCTACCGGATGCGGCGACACCTATTCGGCAGGCTATCTCTACAAGCGCCTGCAGGGAGCCAATCCGGTAGAAGCCGGCAAGTTTGCGGCAGCCATGTGTACCATCAAACTGGAGCACAACGGACCATTCAACCGCACCATCGAAGATGTAATGAAAATCATCAGATAACAGACGGGGCAATCCCCACTTTAAAGAGAAAGGCAGTTTCCAACATGCAGGAAACTGCCTTTTTTCTTTGAGTTCACTTTCCGTTTACCCTCTGAAAATATGTTGTTTAGCAACTTTTTCCCTATATGAACCATTATGAACTTGTATAATACCACATTTTTTCATACCTTTGCAGAGTAAATGAAACTATCAGTTCCAGATACACCTAGAAAAAGTAATCATATAAAACAAAGAAATCATGAAACAGAAGAAGCATCTAGCAATTGTAGGGAGCATGCTACTCGCATTAACCGCATGTTCTGGTGGAGGTTCTGAATTAGACCCTACACCTAGTCCACCCCCTTCAGCAAAAGTGCCTATCAGCATCAGCACTTCGATACTAAGCCGTGCTACTGATCTGGCTTTTGAAGCGGAAGACCAGATAGGTCTGTTTGTTGTCAACCATCAAGCCGACGGCTCTGCCGCGACACTTCAAACAACAGGTAACTATATAGACAACATGAAATTTACCTACGATGGAACCTGGAAGGCTGCAACTCAAACCTACTGGAAAGACAACAGCACCCACGCCGATTTCTACATTTATTATCCATATACAAGTTCTATCAGCAACATAGAGGCGATGCCTTGGACTGTAAATGCAGACCAGAGTACAACCGAGAACTACAAGGCTAGCGAACTTCTGATAGGCAAGACTACAGATGCGGTTCCTACAGAAAATGCCGTAAAGATAGAAGCCAAACACGTGTTGAGCCAGATGATTATCAAACTCGTGGCAGGAAACGGGTTCACAGAGGCTTCGCTTGCTGCAGCCAAGATTAGCGTAAAAATCAACCGCTTAAAGACACAGGCTACAGCCAATCTTTCTACAGGTGCCGTAACAGCCAAGGGCGATGATACAGACCTCATTCCGCTCAAGGAAGAAGGCAACAGCTACAAGGCGCTCATCATTCCGCAAGCCGTAGGCGAAGGAAATCTCATTACCGTAAATGTTGACGGCAGAGATTTCAATCTTCCTAAGTCATCCAAGTTTTCCGCTTTCGAGGTTGGCAAGAAGCATAAGTTTACCGTTACGCTCAGCAAGACCAGCAACGGCGTGAATGTAAACATCAGCAAGTGGGAAGACGACGGTATCGACTATGGTGGTACAGCCGAATAAAAAAGTACAGACGATTTTCTATCCTAGAAATAATACGAGATGATCTTTCTTCTAGAGAAAAGTCATCTCCCCAAAACGAATTATTTATGAAAAGAGTAAAACATACCTTATTATATCTGCTTGCGGCAGGAGCCATGCTCCTGACGGGCTGTAGCGATGACTTCTTCGGCGACAAGACCGAGCAGCACGACAGCAACCGCATCCAGCTTTCGGGCGATATCGACCAGCTTGCCATAACCCGCGTCAACGACAACGGTTTCTGCAACGGCGACGTGATGGGCGTTTATATCGTAGATTACGAGGGAAACAAGCCGGGAACCTTGAAGGTAAACGGCAACCGTGGCGATAATGTGCGCCACACGTTCGATGAGCCTAACTATAAGTGGAACTCTGCTTATGACCTTTTCTGGAAAGACAAGCATACGCATATTGATGTGTATGGCTACTATCCTTTTGCCAATCCTGAGAGCATAGAGGATTATCAGTTTGAAGTACAGAAAGACCAGAGCAAGGCTACCGAGAATGGCGAAATGGGTGGCTACGAAGCGAGCGATTTTCTCTGGGGCAAGGTGTCGGATGTGGCTCCTACCACCAGCGTAATCCGTTTGCCTATGGCGCATCGCATGTCTAATGCCCGCGTTACCCAGATTAAGGGTTCCGGTTTTGCCGAGGGCGAATGGGCAAATCTGGAGAAGATTGTTCTGACAGCCAACGTAGCCCGCAAGGCAAGCATCAACCTTTCTACTGGCGAAATCAAGACTGCAGGCGCTGTAGAGAACACCATGACCATCCCATCTCGTACTAACGACGAGTGGCGCACCATCGTGGTTCCTCAAACCGTGGCTGCCGGCACAACCCTCTTCAGCATCACCATCGGCGGCGTTCCTTATAAGTTCACTAAGAACGAGGCTCTTACCTATGTGGCAGGCAAGATGATGAACTTCGGTATCAAAGTAGATAAGCAGACCGGAAGCGGCGCTTACAAACTTACTTTGGTAAGCGAAAGCATTACTCCTTGGGAGAATGATCTGGTAAGCCATGATGCAACGGCGAAGGAGTACGTGGTTATCAACTCGACAGCAGGACATCTGAAAGAGGCTCTTGCTGCAGCCAACAAGGATTACAAGAAGGTCAAAAATCTGAAGATTACCGGTGAAATCAACGCCAAGGACTTTGAGTTCATGAAGGATTCAATGGAATATCTCGCAGCCATCAATTTGAAGGAAGTATCCATCATAGCAATGGGAGATGGCGATGACAGAGCAGCCGATGAAATTCCTCATGATGCATTCAATTCAAAGAAGACTTTGACTAACCTTGTATTGCCAGACAAGCTCAAAGCCATCAGAACTGCAGCCTTTAGTGGTTGCTCTAACCTTACAGGTTCACTTCTTATCCCAGAAGGAGTGACAGAAATTGACAAAGATGCCTTTTACGGTTGCAGGAGCTTCAATGGCACCCTGTCTCTTCCTACTACATTGAAAAGAATTGGTGACATCATAGGATATAATGGATATTGGGATGGTCCTTTCAGAGGTTGTCAATTTGTTTGTGAGCTTGTTCTTCCAGACAATCTTGAGATTATTGGATGTGGTGCTTTTGGTGACTGTCCAGGACTTCACGGTAGTATCAAGCTGCCTTCTAAGTTAAAGTATTTAGGTGAAGGAGCTTTCCAATCTGACCCTAATCTGACGGGTGACATCACCATTCCACAAGGAGTAACATATATTCCAGAAAATTGCTTTGACGGTTCAGGATTTGATGGAAACTTAACGCTTCATGACGGTATTACCAGCATCGGCTCTAGTGCCTTTGCTCATTGCCCTTTAAAGGGAGAACTTAAGCTTCCTAAGAATTTGACAGTTATTGCAGAAAACTCATTCTATGGCTGCGATTTCTCAGGAGATCTTAAAATTCCATCTGCCATAAGATCTATTGGTAGTCACGCCTTTTCTTACAACTGGAGATTAATGGGTGTATTGGAATTTCCTGAGGGATTACAATCTATTGGCGCAGGTGCCTTTGCTAAATGCAGCAGCATCGAAGGTCTGATTTTCCCTGAAAGTCTTGAAAGCATACGCTACGAAGCAAGTGGTAATGAGGATGGTGGTGCATTTGAAAATTGCTTTGGCATTAGCAGTATTGTCTGCAAGAGCGAAATGCCTGCATACGTACAGAATGGTGCATTCAATGGCGTAGCAAAGGACAACTTCACCCTTGAAGTTCCTGAATCAGCCATCCAGCAATACCAAGCAGCTACAGGTTGGAAAGACTTTAAGCGTATCGCAGCTCACCACGAGCTCGTTTGCCGCCCATCTGTAGCCTGCGCCCTGAGCACAGAGCATAAGCAGAAACTGGTAATTAACGCCGAGGGCGAATGGGAAGTAGCCAGCAAGCCAGACTGGTGTGAGGTTTCTCCTGCCAGCGGCAACAAGAAAACTGAAGTTACTTTGACTATCAAGGGAATGGCTAAGAATGCAGATAGCCGTGATGGAAAGGTGGTATTCCGCCTGAAAGACAAAGACTACACCCACGAATGTAGCGTTTCGCAGTATGGTTATGAATATGGCGAGGACGAATGGATTACCCTGCAGAAGGCTACCAAGGGCAACAATGGTGGAATCAATATCGTGCTGCTCGGCGACGGCTTTAGCGCAAAGGATATTGCCAGCGGAAAATATCTGAAGGATATCAAGCAGGAAGTGGAGTATTTCTTCGGTATTGAGCCTTACAAGACTTACCGTGATTACTTCAACGTCTATACAGCCATTCCGCTTTCTACGGAATCGGGCGTAGGAACCGTGAACACCATCCGCTACAACCGATTCAACACCACCTTTACCGGTGGCGTAGGATTGAAGGCTGATTATGACGAAGTATTCGATTATGCTCTGGGCGCTCCAACCGTCAACAAGGGCAATCTGAATCAGACCCTGATCATCATGGTTCCTAATTCTACCGATTACGGCGGCATCTGCCAGATGTGGGAAGATGGTTCGGCTATTGCTTTCTGTCCGCAGAGTACCTACGGTTATCCGCTCGATACCCGCGGCGTCATCCAGCATGAGGCAGGCGGACACGGATTCGGAAAGTTGGGCGATGAGTACATTTATCACAACGCCTTCATCGATTTCTGCGACTGCACCTGCTGCGGACACGTTCTTGAATTCAACGCAGCCAAGTCGCTTGGTTGGTTTGATAACCTGGAACTTACCGGCAAGATGCATAGCGTAGGCTGGAGTCATCTGATTTTCGACGACCGATATAGCGACATCGTAGACATCTACGAGGGAGGCTACATGCACAACCGAGGCGTATTCCGTTCGGAGCCGAACTCCTGCATGAACAACGATATTCCTTACTACAGCACCATCAGCCGTGAGAGTATCGTGAAGCGCATCAAGGCTTATGCCGGAGAAACCTACAGTTTCGAAGATTTCGTTAAGAACGACAAGCGGGATGCGGGAATCGTAGAGAGCCGTGCATTCGGCGGCAATGGCGACCAGCGCACATCCGGAACCTACCAGCATGCTCCAGTCTTCCATAAAGGCAGTCCGCTGAAAATGGCAAAGGTTAGAAAGCATCGCTAAGAGCGAGTGCAAGGTAAATCAGAATATGGACCATTAAAACAAGGAAAAAATGAAGAAACATATAATAAGATACGCCAGTTTTGCGTTGGCTATATTAGGAATGGTTTCATGTAGCGAGGAGGTGGAAACAACCTCCCGCTACAAGGATGCCCAATCTACGCCGATGACTTTTGCCGTAAACTATCCCGGCCAGAGCCGTGCCACGGCAACCAGTTTCGAGTCAAACGACAAGATAGGTCTCTACGTGGCAGAAAGCAAGGCTCCACTCGAAATAGGCGGCAATCTCGTGAACAACGAAGCGCTCACCTACGATGGCAGCAAATGGGAAGCCGCCCGTACCCTCTATTGGGACGAAGGCACCTACAACGCCTACGCTTACTACCCATACATACAGGGCGTAAGCAGCACGACAGACCAGCCTTTCAGCGTAGCCCTCGACCAGAGTACCCCGAAGACGGCAACTGCACCCGGCGGTTACGAGGCAAGCGACCTGCTCTTTGCCACCAGCAAGGACATCCAGGCATCCAACTCCCCTATCAGCCTCAACTTCAAGCACATCATGAGCAAGCTCAAGATACGCCTGATCAAGGGCGAAGACTTTGAGGGAGACATGCCTACCCATGCCCAGGTAACCATACACAGCACGGTACCAACAGCCACCATCGACCTTCAGGCAGGCGTAGCAACCCGTTATGTGAAGGGAACCCAGCAGAGCATCATCGCCCATCAGGAGAGCGACTACATCTACTCGGCCATCATCGTGCCTCAACGCATCGAAAACCGAAGACCACTCATCGAGGTGGTAATGAAAGGTGTAAGTTATCTCTACGAGAGCAGATTCCAGTTTAAACCCGGAACCGAACATCTTGTCAACTTCATTATTTCTGACAACCCAGACCAGGTGAAGATAGAGATAGGCGGCGAGATTCAGAACTGGGGGAAATAAATAGAAAGCCTTTCTTCCGAAGGGCTATGAATGATAAGAATACAGAGAATTATAAATGAAGAAGACGGTATTGATATTATCCCTTCTAGCACTCCTTCTCGGAGGATGGGTGGCAGCCTTGTGGCTGCTGCCCTCTGCCGTTTATAAAGGCGACTGTCAGGAAATCCGATACGGAGTGAACGAAGGACTGGAACTTGTAGAACAGGACAACGGCGCGAAAGGCAAGCGATACGTGGTAGAAGATGCAGACGGTAACGAGCTGTTTACCATCCCTTTGCGTGGCTGTCTGCTAGACACCCGTTTCCGCAACGGGCAACTCCGGTTCCGCGAGCAAAACTCTAAGAGAGAGGGATTTATCGACCGCCAGGGTATGGTAGTATTCACAGAAGACAATAAAAATGCGGTTCCGGAAGCCAACAGGCAACAGGCGCAGATGCTGATGAACGGAGAGACGGAAGAAGGCACGAAGAGTGCGGCTGATTACCAACTGGAAGAACAGGCTAGCAGGCAAGCGAATGCACCAAAAGCAGGAAAGACCAGCCATCTTTCGCAGGTAAATCTCAAGACGATGGCACAGTCGAATCCATTCTACAAGGAAGCCTCGAAAATCATGCAGGGCAAACTCACAGAGACCGATGCCAGACGCCGCCATACCATCCTCAACTACTGCGAACATTTCCGCACAGCCTATACCACCAAGGATCTAGATTTCCTGAAACAGGTGTTTAGCGACAAGGCACTCATCATCGTAGGAAACGTGATAAAACCAGTAGCCAACGACAACAAGTGTCAGGCTGAAGCAAAGGTAACCTACGCCATTCACTCGAAGAAAGACTATATTTCAAGACTGGCGAAGGTATTTACAGCCAACCAGAAGATAGACTTGAAATTCTCGGGATTCCGCATCATGCGCCATCCTACGATGGACGGCATTTACGGCGTCACCCTCCGGCAGCAATACAAGAGCGACCGCTACGCAGACGACGGCTATCTCTTTCTGCTCTGGGATTTCCGCAACCCGTCCATGCCGCTCATCCACGTGCGCACCTGGCAACCGGCAGGAACCGTACATAGCGGAGACGATGTAATCAGTATACAAGACTTTAATTTAGAATAATATGATGGCAGTTAGGAGTGAGAAGTTAAGAGTTGGGAGTTTTAGACTCACGATACTCTTATTCATATTGTGCCTGTGGTCAGCATCCGTTCAGGCACAGGAGTTTTCGGTAGCAGGTTTCCGCCTGTTGCCCAACGACGTGAGTGCCTTTATCACCCCCGTGCGCGACCTCAACGATGAGCCTTGCGCCCTGGTGAAGGTAGAAGCACCCTCCGACTTTGCCTTCTCCACCCCGCTCGGAATCGTATCGCGAAAAGATAAAGTGGGCGAAATCTGGCTCTATCTTCCTAAAGGCTCCAAACTGCTCACCATTAAGCATCCGGAATGGGGCGTGCTCCGCGATTACCGGTTCAGCAAACCGCTGGAAAGCAGAATGACCTACGAGCTGAAACTGAAACTGCCCAAGCCTACTCCTATCATCCAGGAGAAGCACGACACCATCGTAGAGGTAAAGACGGTAATAGATACGATTGCCATCCCACAAGTACGTAAGAAGATGTCACTCGCCCTCTACACGCTCGCCACGCTATCCCTTCATGAAGACGGACCGTCCTATGGTCTCTTCTTCGCCCTGATGCGCCGCCACGGCTTCTTCATCCATGCCAGCAGCAACCTCAAGAGCATAGGCAGCACAGAGGGAACCTGCAACCAAGAAGGTTTCACGCCGGGCAGCAGCATCAAACCTTATTATACAGGCAATACACGCCACCAGAACTACACCTTTACCGCTGGAGCCATCCACCACATCACGCATGGTTTCTGCCTCTTCGAAGGCGTAGGCTACGGCAAAGCAGCTACAGCCTGGCAGCAGACCGAGAGCAGCGGAGGCGGATACCTGCTCAACGAAGACCTTACCCACAAAGGCTTCGCAGCCCAGCTGGGTGTGCTCGCCTCGTTCAACAGAGTGAGCATCGCAGCCTCAGCCATCACCATCGCCGGAAAACAATGGCAGGGCAGCATCGGCATAGGTATTAAAATAGGAAAACAAAAGAAGTAAGAAATGAACATAAAAAGCATATTACGCAACATCAGATTTCTTGCCCTCCTGATAGGAAACATGATGATGACAGGTTGCAGCAATAGCGATAAGCCTGCTTATCTGGAGCCGCACCTGATAACCACAGAGGCGACCCACATCACCCGAACAGAGGCAACCCTCAACGGATCAGCTACCATAGAGGGAGAAACAGAAATGCCGAAACTCCTGTTCAGATACGGCACTTCGGAGAGCATGAACCTCAATACCAGCGAGGTTCATGCCCAGGGAGCTGACGTCTCGCTGGTTCTGACGGGACTCAAAGCGGGCACTACCTATTATTATATGCTGCAGGGCAACAACGGGCGAACAACCACAACCAGCAACATGATGAGTTTCACCACCCTGCCCAATATAAGTCCGAAACTATCGTCGGCTACACTCTTGAGTCACGGACCGATGAGCGCATTCGTAAGCTACGAAATAACCGATGATGGTGGCGAGCCGATGACCGAAACCGGATGCTACGTTTATCTGACCGGCTCGCCGGAGAACAAGCAGAAATGCATCGTAGAAAACTTTGACGGAAAGAAGGGAAGAATCAAGTTGCGCATCGGAAATCTGGAGCGGAATGCCCACTACGAATTCCAGCCTTTCGCCCGGAATAGGGTAGGAGAAACCATAGGAACCGCCATCAAATATGATACGAGCGACGCCATTACGCTAAACGAAACAGGTGAACTGACCCAGCTGATGGGCAACCATCTTTACGAATACACCCAGTTGAGCATAGCCGGAAACCTGAACGGCGAAGACCTCAGCTGTATGAGAATGATGATGGGGCGCGACAACGATAACGCAGTCACCCCCGGCAAACTCTCGGATATAGACCTTACCGACGTTCACCTCGCAGCAGGCGGAATGGTAGGTCCTTATCATCACGAAGCTGCAGAAAACCAGATTGTGCAAGGCACATTTGCCGGTTGCGAGAAGCTCACCCACGTAGTTCTCCCAGCCGATGCAACCACCATAGAGAAAGATGCGTTTGCCGATTGCACTTCGCTCCGCGAGATAGAGATTCCTGCCTCAGCAGGCAGCATTCTCCCTTCCAGCGGATGCACGGCGCTCGAAGCCCTTACGGTTTCGCCTGCCAACGCTTACTACAAGAGTCAGGACGGCGTGCTGCTGAATGCAGAAGGCAACAGAATCGTCTGGTTTCCGATGGGCAAGAAGGGCAAATACACCCTTCCTTCCGCCTTTACCTCCATTGGCGCCTACGCCTTCAAGGAATGCAGCATCGAGGCGTTTTATCTGTCAGACAACGTCAAAACATTAGGTCAAGGCGCCTTCATGGACAGTCAGATAAAGGAAATACATCTTGGGGCAGGCATCAAGCTGATTCCTACAGGCGTTTTCCAAGGCTGCCGGAAACTCACGAAAGTGTATCTGGGAGCCAACACAGAACAAATCAGCAACTACGCCTTCGACGGAAGTCCGCTTACCGACCTTTATGTTTCAGCTTCCATGATTCCTTACTGCGAAGAAAACGCCTTCTCCAACAAGGTAGCCAACTTCTTCACCACCTGCGTGGTCCACGTTCCTGCAGGCATGAAAAAGGGGTATCAGAACCATAAGATATGGGGTAAATTCACCCATATAGTAGAAGAATAAAAATGTTGAAGAATCATATAATTAAAAGATAAATTATGACAACACCCGAAATAGAAGAGCTCAAATCGCTCGTAGAACAGAAATACGGCAAGATTCTTGCCACGACAACCGACTTCGAAGAGTTTTCACTCTATCTGGAGAAGAAAACAAGTGGAACTATTTCGCCATCCACCCTCAAACGACTCTATGGTTATGTGAGCGACAATCACAAGCCACGCATGGTAACCCTCGATGTGCTTTCCCAATATATCGGTCATCGGAACTACATGGAATTTACCCATTGGCTCAAGACAAGCACCAAGTACAACAGTTCCTTCTTCAAGGCAAACCAGCTGGTAAGTAGCGATTTACAAGAAGGTACTCTTGTTTCTATCGGTTGGAGTCCCAACCGTCTGCTGCAGCTCCGCTATCTGGGCGAAAGCACCTATGAAATAGAGAAGTCTGAGAACAGCAAGCTGCAGCCTGGCGACCGCTTCGTAACAGGCTGTTTCATCAAGGAGCAGCCCCTCTTCCTGCCCTACATCGAGCGTGGCGGCGAGCGTACAGCCTCGTTCGTAGCCGGCAGAAACGGCGGACTTACCGTCATCAACATCAACGAGAAATAAAATAACAGTAATCAAGAAAAAGAGGAATCCGTGAGCATGGAAGAAACTGAAGAAAAGAAGAAGAAAACGACATCGGGATTTACCGAGGATATCAGCAAGGAGATGAGCAATTCAAACCCCTTGCCTGTGGAGAATGCATTCAGCAATCTCCACCAATGCTACGTGTCTATTTCGGGCCATACACGCATCTTTACAGCCACCAAATACGGCAAGCGTTTCATGCTGAAATGTCTGAAGAACGATTTCCTCTACACCCCTATTTACCGCCAGGCACTCGCCAAGGAGTTTGAAATAGGCCAGCAGCTGGAACATCCCAATATCTGCCGTACCATCGACCTGGAAAAGGTTGACAACCTGGGCACGGTAGTGGTGATGGAATATATTGACGGCGATAATCTGGAGCAGCTCATCAAGAAGAATGCCCTCTCGGCAGAACTCGCCCGCAAGATAGCAGGACAGCTGATGGATGCGCTGGAATACATGCACAACAAACAGATGATTCATCGCGATCTGAAGCCTTCCAACATCATGATTACACATAACGGACAGAACGTGAAGCTCATCGATTTCGGTCTCTCGGATAGCGATTCTTTCTGCGTATTGAAATCGCCAGCCGGAACTTCGGGCTATATTGCTCCCGAACAGATGCTACCAGCTGCCAAGGCTGAACCGCGTGCCGATATTTATTCTCTGGGCATGGTTCTGGGCGACATGGCCAAGGCTACGGGCGATAAGGCGCTCAGCAAGATGGCAGAAATCTGTAGCTGCCGCGACCCGCAAAGCCGTCCGCAAAACATCGTCCAACTGCGCCAGCGCCTGTCCTGCACGCCCCGTTACCGCCACGCCTTGCTCCTGCTCTGTGCCCTCATCATCGCCCTACTGGCAGCCCTGGCCGGGAGTTATTATCATTTGGAGAAGAATGCCCAAGAACCTGCATCTTCGGCAAGCGACAGCATTCAGCCCAACGACAATAAGGTAATCGACTATCAGCTTTGGGATAAATAAAGCAGGAACTTTAAACATATTTATCTCTTTTTCTTTCCATATTCGGCAGAAATACGCTACTTTTGCACCCTATATGGAACAGATTTCACCAATTCAGGCATTATTGCAGCAACGCACCCTGCTCCAACTGGAGTATTATACCGAGAAAGAAGCCTTCCGCAAGCTTACCGAACAGATGGGAATGCAGCGGAAGGTGAAACGAGGTGATGCCTGGTTTCCGCTACAGGTGGGAAAGAGCTTTTATAATTCGCTGAACCAGACAGCCATAGAGGTTTTCCGAACCTCTGACCAGGATATCGAGCACAATTTTGAGTTCGGTCGCCCCGTCATGTTCTTTATGGTCAAGAAGACGAGCAAGAATGAGAACCAGGGCAACACAGCCCTTCAGCAGTCAGGAAACCCTTCAGACGCTAATCATAAAGTTCAAAATTCAAATCTCAAAGTTCAAAGTATAAAATATTTCTCCTTCACCGGAACCGTGAGCTATGTGGATGGCGACAGAATGGTGGTTACCGTACCCGATTCTGCCCCTCTGCTCGAACTTCAGCAGTCAACCGATCCTATCGGCGTACAGCTATCCTTTGACGAAACCAGCTACAAACTGATGTTCGAGGCCCTGGACCGCGTGATGAAGGCGAAGAACAACCGTCTGGCTTATCTCCGCGATTTATTCTATTCTCATCAGAAGGCAGGAAGATTCTCCTTCGAACCGATGAAGTTCCCTTGGCTCAATCCTACCCAGGAAAGGGCTGTGAACGAGGTGCTTTGGGCGAAGGATGTGGCCATCGTTCACGGACCTCCGGGAACCGGAAAGACCACAACCCTGGTGGAAGCCATCAACGAAACCCTGATGCGTGAGAGTCAGGTTCTGGTGTGTGCACAGAGCAATATGGCGGTAGACTGGATTTCAGAAAAACTGGTGGATAGAGGCATCAACGTGCTACGTATCGGAAACCCGACCCGCGTGAACGACAAGATGCTGGGCTTCACCTACGAGCGCCGTTTTGAGAGCCATCCTGATTACCCTCAGCTTTGGGCGATTCGCAAGGCAATCAGGGAATTAAGAAAGAACAGAAAGAAGGGTAGCGAAAACTATCATCAGAAGATGGATAGGCTGAAGAGCCGTGCCGCCGAGATAGAACTCCGCATCAACGCAGAACTCTTTGGCGAGGCGCGTGTCATCGCCTGTACCCTGGTAGGCTCAGCCCATCATCTGCTGGAAGGCATGAAGTTCGGTACCCTCTTTATCGACGAGGCTGCGCAGGCTTTGGAAGCTGCCTGCTGGATTCCGATGAAAAGAGCCAGCCGGGTGATTCTGGCAGGCGACCATTGTCAGCTGCCACCTACCGTAAAGAGTATTGCAGCATTAAGAGCCGGACTTGGCAAGACCCTGATGGAGCGCATCGCCGAAAACAAGCCGGAGGTAGTAACCCTGCTGAAAATCCAATACCGCATGAACGACGAAATCATGCGATTCTCGAGCGACTGGTTCTACGGGGGCAAGGTGGAGAGTGCGCCTCAAATCAAATACCGGAGCGTATTGGATTACGACCATCCGATAACGTGGATTGATACTTCGAACGAGGAGAATCAGATAACGATAGAAGGAGAAGATGCTCCTGAGGATTCTGCATCTGCCTCATCTGCAGCCAATCAGAATTCTGATTTGAACTTCAAGGAACAGTTTGTGGGTGAGAGTTTCGGGCGTATCAACAAGGCAGAAGCCGAGCTTACCCTACTTACCCTGGCGGAATACTTCACCAAGATAAGCAAACGGCGCGTTTTGGAGGAAAGAATCGATGTAGGCATCATTTCGCCTTACCGTGCCCAGGTGCAGTATCTCAAGAAGCTCATCAAGAAATATGAGTTCTTCAAGCCTTACCGCCGTCTGATCAGCGTAAACACGGTGGATGGTTTCCAGGGACAGGAAAGAGACGTGATCCTCATCTCCCTGGTACGTTCCAACCATGAAGGCCAGATCGGATTTCTGAAAGACCTTCGCCGCATGAACGTGGCGATGACGAGAGCCAGAATGAAGCTCATCATCCTGGGCAACAAGGACACGATGACGAAACATCCTTTCTACAAGAAACTGTGGGAGTATGTGGAGGCTATCAACAACAACGAATAAAATAAAGACTATTTTATGCTACAACGAGACTACATACAGCGGTTGATTCGCGAGTTTATGGCGGCACTCGAAAGAATGCTCGAAAAGAAAGAGGTGGAGGTGAGACGTGAGAAGATTAAGGAACTCTACAATCAATACGTAGGTCCTTACGCCTTCTACAGCATCGCCACCATTGAGGACGTGATGAAGGCAATGGCAGGAATAGAGGACGAGGAGAAGCGACTTTCCAAGATGGACATGCTTGCCGAACTCTATTATCACGAGGCAGATATGGTGGGACAGCCCACAAGAGACGAACTCCTGAACAAGGCGTTCATGCTCTTCGATTATGTGGAAACCCACGGAGATACCTTCTCCATCGAACGCCGCAACAAAATGGCACAAATCAAACAGAAGATTGGAGATGCACTCAAATAAAGAGTGCATCCTCCTTATATTTTTAGGATAACAAAAACTAATCATAAAGTTCAATGGTCAAAGTTCAAAGTTCAAAGTCTACTAATGACATGACTATAGGCTCGCCTTTGCGAGCCATCATCAAATTTGCAATTCCACTTATCTTGGGTTACATCCTTCAGCAGATGTATCTCATTATCGATGCCGCCATCGTGGGAAGATGGATTGGCGTGGGAGCTCTTGCGGCAGTTGGAGCATCCAGCTCCATCATGTTTCTCATCATGGGCTTCTGCAACGGTTCCTGTGCCGGTTTTGCCATTCCTGTCGCCCAGGCTTTCGGCGCCAAGGATTATGCCAAGATGCGGGCTTACGTAAGCAACAGCATCCGCATCGCCGTGGTGTTTGCCGTGGTCATCACCTTCCTTTCCTGCATCTTCTGCGGAAAGATTCTGCACCTGGTGAATACGCCGAAGGAGGTGTTCGATGATGCCTACATCTTCCTGATGCTGCAGTTTGCGGCGATTCCTTTTACCATCGCCTACAACCTACTCTCCGGTCAGATCCGTGCCCTGGGCAACTCGAAGCAGCCTTTCTATTTCCTCATCACAGCTTCCGTTATCAACATTATTCTAGATGGCATTCTGATTCTCGGTATGGGGTTAGGTGTAGAGGGAGCAGGTATTGCCACTTGGCTTTCACAGGGAATTTCCGTGCTGCTCTGTATCTGGTTTATCAAGAAGAAGATGCAGATTCTGATTCCGAAGGGAGAAGAAAGAAAATTCGATAATAAGAAGATAAGCATTCTGCTGAACAACGGCGTTCCGATGGGTCTGCAGTTCTCCATTACTGCCATCGGTCTCATCATGCTCCAGAGTGCCAACAACGCCCTGGGAACGGTTTATGTGGCTGCATTTACTGCCTCTATGCGCATCAAATATCTCTTTACCTGCGTATTCGAGAACATCGGAGTAGCGATGGCTACCTATTGCGGTCAGAACCTGGGAGCCAGGAAGTTGGACAGAATCGGTCAGGGCGTAAGGGCTTCCATCAGGATGATGCTGGTTTATTTCGTCTTTACCTTCCTGCTCATCTATCCGTTTGCCGATGAGATGATGATGCTCTTCGTGGATAAGGGCGAGGCTGAGGTGGTGACCTATGCAGCCCAGTTTATGCGCATAGCCAACTATTTCTATCCTTGTCTGGGCTTGCTCACCATCCTGCGCTACAGCATCCAGGGCTTGGGTTACAGCAACCTCTCGATGCTGAGTGGCGTAATGGAAATGATAGCGAGATGCGGTGTGAGTCTCTGGCTGGTGCCTGCCCTGGCTTGGACGGGTGTCTGCTTCGGCGACCCTGTGGCGTGGGTCATGGCAGATCTCTTCCTCATTCCCGCCTTCCTGTGGCTGTATAAGCATCTGAAGAAGGAGCAAGTCCGATAGGTTAATTTTGACGTTTTAAAAATTTGCATTAAAAAATATTCTGCTAAGGGTTAGGAAAATGAAAATTCGATTGTAATATAGGCAAAAGAAAAGAAAAGAAAATAAAGTAATGCAAATAAACAAAGAAACGATAGAACAGCTCTTCCGGCAGCATTATCTGAGGATGTACCAATTGGCCAGGGTACTTCTGAAGGATGATGCAGCCAGCAAGGATGTGGTGAGTGAAGTCTTTGCCGATGTGCTCGACGGAAAGACTCAACTGGGTCTTGATAACGAGACTATAACCAGCGATTCGCCCCTGCCTTCCACTAACGCCGGTAGCTATCTTCTGGTGTGTGTGCGCCATAAATGCCTCAACCTGTTGAGCCGACAGAAGATGAAAGACCGGGTTCATCATCTTCTGAAAGCCGATACTTCGCCTTCGATAACTCCCCTGGAAGCGATGATTGCCGAAATAGACAGGGAGACCGAAAAGTACGAGGCAATTCTGGCTTATATGAATGCTGAGCTCACGCCACAAACCCGCAAGGTACTCGATCTCCGTTTTCGGCAGAAACTGAAATATCGGGAGATTGCTACGGAATTGGGCATCAGCGAAGTGGCAGTTTATAAGCATCTGGCACAAGGCATCAGAAAATTAAAGCAAAAGTTTAACCCTTAGCAGATTTATTATGGACAAGTTTGAAAAAATACTGGATATCATCGACCATCAGGAGAAGTATTCTGATGAGGAGATTCGTGAAATATTGCAGGATGAGGAATGCCGAAAACTCTATCAGACGATGGTGGAAGTGGATTCTGCCCTCCTTCAGCAGAATTTAAACACTCAGGCTTCTATTTCTCATTCGCCTGATGATGCTGTTTCTTCTGACTCTTCTCTAGGTAACTCTTCTCCTAATATAGATGAGGAATGGGAGAAATTCAGCCAGGAGCATCAACTTCAGGAAGCATCCCATCCTATAACTTCCTGGCGTAAACTAGCAGCATCCATCGCCGGCTTTGTCTTGATTTCGGGTATTGCCTTTGCCGCAATCCATACTTACATCAAGCGCAGCCAGGAACCAATCCAGGTAACCGCAGATACTCATCCGGAAGTCATAAAATCAGATTCCGCAAAGCAGGTAGCAGCAACGGATTCCCTGACTCATCCGAAACCAAAAAAGCCAGCCATTCACAAGACTTTCGAGAATGTGGCTTTCGAGCAGATGCTTTCTGAAATTGCTTCTTATTATGATTTACAAGTGAAGTTTGAGAATAACGAGGACAAGACCCTCCGCCTCTATTACGAATGGAACAGTCATTCGAGCATCGAGAACATCGTAAAAGAACTGAACCAATTCGAGAATGTAAACATCGAATTGCAACAAAACGAGCTGATTGTAAAATAACAAGCTTATCAAAAGTAAGCATAATATTATCGACTCTCAAAGTAATCATAAAGTTCAAAGCTCAAAGTTAAAAAGTATCATTATGAGAAGATTTTCAGCCATCATATTCCTGCTGTGCACGTTCGCCCTGGCGATGAGCGCACAGCACATCCAGCGCAACTATCACAACCGCAGCATGTCGGACGTCCTCATCGACCTCGACAAGGCTTCCAAGCGCTACAAAATCAGTTTCATCTACAACGAACTGGAGGATTTCACAGTTACCCAGAACGTGAAGACAGCCAATATTCCCGATGCCATCCGCAAGGTAATCGGTTTCTATCCGATGCAGATGACCGTGGGCGACAGCCTCATCACGGTAGAATGCATACGCAAGAGCGAGCGCAAGCTGATAGGCAGACTGATAGACAATCACAATCTTCCTGTAGAATTCGCCAATATCCAGCTGCTCAACCCGAAGGATTCCTCCTTTCTCTGTGGAGGCGTGAGCAACGCCAATGGCGATTTCGTCATCCCCAGCCAACAGAAGCAGGCCCTTATGAAGGTTTCTTTCGTGGGCTACAAGACGATTTGCAAGTTGGTACCTATTGCCCGTATCGGAAATGTAAAGATGCAGGCGAATTCATACCTGTTGAAAGGGGTGACCGTTGAAGCCGCAAGGGTTGTAGAAAAAGTAGATAGACAAATCATCTTCCCTACAAAAGAGCAGGTGAAAACGGCTTCCAATGGTTATGATCTGTTGGACAACTTGTCTTTGCCTACCATTATCGTAAATCGAGCAGAACGCAAAGTTCTGTCATTAAAGGGCGGAGATGTGCAAATACGCATCAACGATGTCAAGGCTAGCATGCAAGATGTATTGGCTTTGCAGCCGGATGAAGTTACAAAGGTGGAATTCATCAATGTTCCAGGACTCAAATATGGAGACAGCAATCTGGATGCAGTCATCAACTACCAGGTCCGCCGACGCTATGCCGGTTATGTGGGTGGAGTATCTACGATGCAAGGCACCAAGGCTGGTTTCAATAATAGCGACGGTTATTTCAAATACAATGTGAAGAAATCGGAATTCAGCATCAACTACAGTTTCTCCTATCGCTCGGTAGAGGAACGAAGCTATGAGAGTCTCGGTACTTATCATCTGCCCACAGGAAAAACTCTACATCGCAATTATTTAGGTTATGATTCTCCGTTCCTATACACCACCAATAATGTACAGTTGGGTTATAATCTTAGTGAGCCAAACAAATATACATTGAATGTACGGTTGAATTTCTACAATCACAACAGTCCTGTGAGAGGCATGAACCAGCTTTATCAGGAAAGCGGCAAGGCAAATCAATATCTGCAAAACAACAGAAAAATGCTGGAGCAGATTCCATCTCTGGACATTTATTATTCGCTCAACATGCCCCATGACCAGAACCTGGCTCTGAACCTGGTGGGTACTTACATCGGCACAGATTACCAGTATCGTATGAGGGAATATACGTTCAACAAATCGCCGGAGGAATCTGTAAAGAACGCTCCGCTGACCGATTACAGTTATGATGCAACTGGTAGAAAGCGCTCTCTTATTGGTGAAGGAACATACAGCAAGAACTGGAAACAGATGGCTTTATCGGTAGGTGGACAATATAATATCAGCCACACAGATAACATCTATGTGGGAAGCAGTAATGCTGATACGGAATTGAAGTACAGCAATCTCTATCTTTTCACCCAGCTACAGGGACAGCAGAAGTGGTTCAGTTATCAGGTGGGAGTTGGTGCAACCAGGTCTTCCATCCATCAGGGGGAGAACGGATACAGCAAATGGCTGTTTCGACCACAGGTAACTTTACAGGCAAAGGCTAGCGACCGTCTGAGTTTTAAATGGAGCAGCAAAATCACGTCAGACATCCCAAGCCTTTCCGACTTGAGCGAGTTGCGCCAATATTCCAACAGCTTTGAGGCGCGTGACGGCAATAGCGGTCTGAAGCCATTTACCGGCTACAACAATACCTTGTCGGCTTCCTGGAACATTCCGCTGATGTCTGTGTACCTGGAGGGAAACTGGACGTATTACGACAAGCCTATAGCTACTTCTATCTTGCCCGAAAAGCGGGAGGATGGCTCTTATCTCTTTGTGAGCAAACCGGAGAATCAGAAGAGTCATGATTACAAGCACCTGCTGTTGACTCCTGAAGTTCACCTCATCAAGGATCATCTGGATTTGAACCTTATGTGCGAGTATCAGAATGTCAAGACAAAGGGTTTGGATTATTCCCACGAGTTCAATTACTTCAGTTATGGAGCAGAAATTCGGTACATGACGGGCAATTGGAACATTGGCTATGGTGCCTATAAGGTGGAAAAGAGTTTTTGGGGAGAAAAGACAAACGGCGGAGAGCCAACCTCCAATCTTGCCGTAACCTACAGTTATAAGAACTGGCAGTTTGGCGTTCTCGGATTATTCGTATTCTATCCTCATGGCTGCGTGTATAAGGATGAACTTTTCAACAAGTATGTGCAGCAGAAGAACAAGGTACGCCTTGCTGACCAGGGCAACATGCTTGTCTTTACTGCCAGCTTCAACTTCAGCCATGGCCGCAGATACCATACAGGCAGCCGTAAGCTGAACAATAGCGATAGAGATAATGGTATCAGATAGAATAGTTTTATATTTTCCTGAAATCACAAATAAGCAAAAGGCTGAACTTCCTAACCCAAAGTTCAGCCTTTTTGCATGTCATCAGTAATCCAAATACACATTTTATCGTTTATAGACGATAAAAATGTATCAATTCTATCGTTTATAGACGACAAGCATCATTTTTAGGGCAATTTTGCGCTGGGATGATTACCCTTCTAAAGAAGAAAATAATATTTCCAGTTAGGAAAATAAAAATCTCTAACTGGGAAAATATTTAGGATGAAAATGACTCAAAACAGACAGCTGAGACTCACTTTCCGGTTTTTCCGGCTCTAAATCGGGCAATAGTCTCAGTTATCCCGTTTTTACTTGCATTTTTTAGGAGAACATGATTTTGTATTTCAGCAAGGTCTAAATCTACTTTAAAGCAAAAAACAAAGCAATTTTGAGGGTTTGGGGGACCTAAAAAGAATGTTTTTGTAAAATCTTTCGAATAATCTATAGGGCTGAGACCGAAAATGAAAAACTGAGAAACCATCATAAGTCGTTGCTTTCTAGGGAATTAGATTATCGTCTCTTTTCCTTTTACTTGCTTCCATAGTCTCAGTCTCAGAGTCTCAGTTGTTTTTCAAGCACCCCTCTTCTTCTTATATACTTATATATTATATATATATTAATATATAATTAATTAATAATCAATAAGTTATAAAGATAAAAAAAGGGAGAGCGGAAGAATGGTACCCCCTTTATTTATAACTGAGACTCTGAGACTGAGACTCTCTGCTCATCCCGAACAAAAAAGCAGAAGTCTGCCAGCATCCCTGCCAGCAGACTCCTTTTCCATAAACCGAACCTAAATTTTACACTTTCTTTTTCTAGGAAATGCAATTACAATGTAAACCTAAATATAACCTATTACCTTGATGAAACTTCTAATACGCTTTTCTCTATTATAACGCTTTGCAAATGAATACCTTCTTAAGACTATTCAGCAACAGCCTGCTGCTCTACAGCCTTGTCCGCAACAGTCTGCTCTGTAGACTCCTGCTTGGCAGAATCCTCAACGCTAGCCTGAGAACTGATAGCTGTGCCTTCTACTGTTGAATCGGCTGGAGCTACTGTATCAACTGGAGCTACTTCAGAATTACCCATCATTTTGCTAGAAGCAAAAACATTACTTACTGAAACCATTACCATAGCTGCGATAGCTGCAAAAACGAACTTCTTCATAATCTTATCTTTTAAACTGTTATTACTAATATTGTTATTTACTTTCGTTGTGGATTCATTATCGAACCCGCTATTCATTATCACAAGATGCGTGCCAGAAATGAGCAAATCGACTATTTCCGCTGATTATCAGCCACTTATCATTTCCGTATCAAAAACAGAGAGTGGGGATAATGGGGAATGAATGGGGAAAAAATCCACAAAAAAATGGGGATTCCGTTCCAGATAACTTCCATTTTCCCCAAGAAACAGTTTTGTTTCACCCCGAATTCCGGATTTCTTTATTGCTTCAGATTCATTCCCAGCCATACAAGAGAGCATGGTTACCCCAACAGAAAGCACAAAAGCTAGAAAAATGAAACAGATATAGCCATCAAAATCGCTCCTTTTTGGAAGATACATTCCTTTTTCAAGTTATACGGAAGATTGATGATTGCGTTAACCACTTGACAATAAGCCTTTTAGAAGAAAGCAGATTAGAAAATCTTCCAGATTCCAAATCTTCCAATTATTTTTTCTGCATATCCCTCCTACCTCTATTTATATATATTATATATATAATTAATTAATAATCAATAAGTTATATAACATAAAGAAGTAAAGAAGAAGGACAAACTAAAGATACATACCCTCTTAAAATTAATTGGAAGAACTGGAATCTGGAAGATTCAGCAGGTTAACTGGAACGCTAGAATTTTATTAACTATCTGATAATGAGCCTTCTAGAAGAAAAGAAAGCGTTCCCGTTCCAGGAAAATCCCTTTTCTCTAGAAGGCAAGACCTATCCATTTGCTTTTCCACTTAAATACTCTCTTCGATTATGCATGTAACTGAAACCACAAGGATTAGATAAAAAACAGATAAATTTCCTTTTCAAAAGGAAATAATTGCCAATTTCTTTCCTTTTTAGAAGGAAAGTTTGTATCTTTGCAACCGAGTGTAGGTATCTACATATTAACAACAGAGCCCACTTTAAAATATTTCTGTATAGACAAGCAAATTATTAGAAATATCATCATAGACTGTAGATAAATGCAGAGGATTACGCATAAGAGAATCAGAATTTCCTGGCTGCTGCTATTGGTTTACCTGCCGATGCTGCTTGCCATTACGTTTCACCATCATGGTGAAGCGCAGGTAACTCATGCTGATTTTTATTGTGCCGATTGTGCCCATCATGTTCATCACGACGGGCATCTGATTGCCCTGCAGAATACCATGCACGACTGTGTGCTCTGCCAATTGCAAAGCACTCCTTATCTGGCTCCATCCCTCGTGGTTTGGGTTGCCATCGCCGTGCTCCATCTCTCCCCTCGCCGTGCCTTCTGCTCTCCTTGCTTGTGCAGGGCGAAGGGGGTAAAATCTACCCGTGCTCCACCTTATTATCAGTTTTTATAAATAATTGAAAAAATAACATAATAAGGTAATTAATAACATAATGAGAACAATATTGAAAGCAATATTGCTGATGAGTCTATGCTCGTCGGCAACAGCCCCAGCTATGGCTATAAACAGAACAAATCATGATAAGAAGGACGCAAACATTTATGAAGAAGAGGCAAACGATTCTACCAGACACCAGCCGCTGACGGAATCGGGCGTGAAACTGAGCGAAGTGGTGGTAACAGGCTTGACGGGCAGCCAGAAACTGAAGCAATCGCCGGCACCTATCTCCTTCGTTTCTGCCCGCCAGCTCGAAATGCAACCTTCTACCAACATCATCGACGCCATCGCCCACCAGCCAGGCGTTTCGCAGATTACCACGGGAAGCGGAATTTCAAAGCCCGTGATCCGTGGCCTGGGCTATAACCGCGTGGTAGTGGTAAACGATGGAATCAGACAGGAAGGACAGCAATGGGGCGATGAACACGGAATAGAAATCGACCCCGCTTCGGTTCATTCCGTAGAGATTCTGAAAGGTCCGGCAAGTCTCATGTATGGATCGGATGCAATGGCTGGCGTCCTCATCTTCCATTCCGCTCCTACCCTTGCCAAGGGCGACATGAGAGCAAATTTCTCAACGGGTTATCAAACCAACAACGGACTTTTCGATTATTCGCTCAACTTTGCCGGCAACCAGGGCGGCTTTGTATGGAACACCCGCTACAGCGGAAAGATGGCGCATGCCTACAAGAATAAATACGATGGTTATGTATTCGGTTCATCACTCAGAGAGCAGGCATTCTCGCAGCTTCTAGGCTGGAACTACCGCCAGGGGCATTCACATCTCACACTCGATTATTATCATCTCACTCCGGGCATCGTAGAGGGAGAAAGAGATGAGAAAACGGGCGAACTGGAAATTCCGGATGGCTACGATGCCAAGAGTTACGGCAAGCCGATGCCTTATCAGCAGATTCACCATTACAAGGCGGTGCTCGACAATTCCTGGTTCCTGGGCGACGGCAATCTGAAACTCCTCTTGGGTTATCAGCAGAACCGCCGTCAGGAGTTTGAGGAGGAAAAGAATCCGAAGGAATGCGGACTCGATTTCATGCTCCATACCATGAATTACGACCTGCATTATCTCTCACCGGAAATGAATGGATGGAAGTTCTCTACGGGCATCAACGGCATGTGGCAGCAGTCGATCAATAAAGGTTCTGAATTTCTGATTCCAGCCTATCATCTCTTCGATTATGGTGTATTTGCCACGGTGAGCAAGGAGATAGGCAAACTGAACCTGAGCGGCGGCATCAGATACGATCATCGCCATCTGCACAGCGAGGCGGATTCTTTCCGCTTCCAGGCCTTTAAGCGCAGCTTTGAAGGAGTAACCGGAAGCATCGGATTGGCTTATGAAATCCTGCCCGATTTCAATCTGAAGCTGAACCTGGCAAGAGGATTCCGTGCTCCAAACATCAGCGAATTATCATCGAATGGTGTGCACGAGGGAACCCAGCGATACGAATTGGGGAATACCAGTCTGAAGCCGGAAAACAGCTGGCAATTCGACCTTGGTCTGGATTATTCTTCGCCTATCATTTCGGCAGAGCTCTCGCTGTTTGCCAATCGCATCAACCATTACATCTATAGCGAGAAGTTGGCAGATGAGAACAATCAGCCTGTCCTCATCGACGACACGCCAGCCTATCAGTTTACTTCGGGCGACGCCCGCATTCTGGGTGGTGAGGCGAGCATCGACATCCACCCTGTGGAGCATCTGCATATCGGCAACACCTTCTCGTATGTCAACTCGGTTCAGTTACATCAGCCATCCGAATCAAAGTATCTGCCATTCACCCCAGCCCCTCGCTGGGTTTCGGATGTAAGGTATGAGTTTGTCTGCGACGGCAAGACTTTCGACCATCTCTTCGTAAAGCTGCAGATGGATTGCAATCTCCGCCAGAACCATTATTTCGCAGCCAACGAGACGGAGACCGCTACGCCATCGTACACCTTATTAAATATGTATGCCGGTACCGACGTGAAGCTCCATGGCAAACGCCTTCTCTCGCTCTATCTTTCGGGCGAGAACCTTACCAACCGTGCTTACCAGAACCACCTGAGCCGTCTGAAGTATCTTGACGTAAACCAGGTTACAGGCAGAAGAGGCGTTTACAATATGGGCCGCAACTTCAGCATAAAGATAGTGGTTCCGATAGAGCTGTAACTCCCCTTTTAGGATAAGCAATTCCTCATCAGGAATCAGAATTTTGAATAAACAAGTGCCGATAAAGATGCCAAAAGCTGCCAGAAAAGCAACTTTTGGCGCCATTATCGGCATTTTTTCGTCTAATTATTAGACAAACATTACTACTTTTCTATGATATTTCGTAACTTTGCACCATGATTAAGAAACAAGGAACGATATTGATTGTTGATGACAACCGCAACATTCTTACTACGGTAAGGATGCTGCTGGAACCCATATTCGATGGCATCATCACCATCGCCAACCCTAACTCCATTCCAGCCAAACTGAGAGAGGAGCATCCCGACGTGGTGCTGCTCGACATGAACTTCTCCAGCGGAATCAATTCGGGAAACGAGGGATTGTACTGGCTCAGGGAAATCAAGAGCCTCAGCCCGAAAACCGAAGTGGTGCTCTTTACCGCCTACGCCGACATCCAACTTGCCGTAACAGGCATCAAGGAAGGTGCCGCCGACTTCATCGTGAAGCCTTTTGAAAACGAGAAGATGATCCGCACGCTGGTAGAGGCTAGGGATAAGAACAGGGCTGTGGATAACGTTATCAACAGGAAAGGTGGAAAACCTGGTGGAAAAGATGCGCAAAGCGCTATGTATTGGGGAGATAGCGAAGTTATGAACAATTTAAGAAGTATTGTGGAAAAGGTTGCTGCAACCGATGCAAACATCCTCATTACGGGCGAAAACGGAACGGGTAAAGAGGTGTTAGCCAATGAGATACATCGTTTATCCACAAGATGTGGAAAGAAAATGCTGCCTGTGGATATGGGAGCCATTACGGAAACCCTTTTCGAGAGCGAACTCTTCGGTCATGTGAAGGGTGCTTTTACCGATGCCAAGGTGGATAAACCGGGCAAGTTTGAGCTTGCCGACGGCAGCACCATCTTCCTGGATGAGATAGGAAACTTATCCTACAGTCTTCAGGCAAAACTCCTTACCGCCCTGCAACGCAGAAGCATCGTAAGAGTGGGCGGAAGTACGCAGATTCCCATCAACGTACGACTGGTTTGCGCCACCAACCGCAACCTGCAGCAGATGGTAAATGATGGCGAATTCAGAGAGGATCTGCTCTATCGCATCAATACCATCCATCTGGAATTGCCTGCCCTGAGACAGAGAAAATCAGACATCGTTCCATTGGCAGAAAGATTCCTCCGTCAATATGGCGATTTATATAATAAGGTGAATCTCCGTTTTTCGGAAGAGGCTGAGAAAAAACTTACCAGTTTACCATGGTACGGAAACATCCGTGAACTCCAGCACGCCATCGAGAAAGCCGTGATTCTGTCTGATGGCGGAATGATTTCTGCCGAAGATATTGACGGCGGAAACCAGCAGAAAAGAGAGAAGCCCCTGGAAGAGGTTCAGACGCTCGACGAGATGGAAAGCCGAATGATAGAGAAAACCATCAGGGAATGTGAAGGGAATCTGTCGGTGGTAGCCGCAAGACTGGGCATTTCCCGCCAGACGCTTTATAATAAGATTAAGCGATACGGTTTGTAGAAGGAGTTAAGAAGTTAAGGAGTTAAGGAGTTAAGACAATAGCTTTAGTAATCATAAAGTTCAAAGCTCAAATCTCAAAGTTCAAAGTTTCTAGATGAATAATCAGTTAGCAATCATCGTTTTATTGGTGATTTTGGTAGTTCTAGTAGCAGTCAACATCTGGCTCTACCGCCACTATCGCCGGAACATCAAGAAGGTAACCTTCCTTTTTGATGCGATAGATAATGGGGATTTCTCCTTCAACTTTCCTACGGAGAAGAGGTTTAAGGAAGATAATATTCTACACCAGTCCCTCAACCGCATCAAACTCTTCCTGCAGCACACAAGAGAGGAGCAGATGGATCGGGAGAAATATTACGAGCAGATTCTGAATGCGGTGGATACGGGCATCCTTGTGGTGGATAGTCACGACAACATCCTGCAGCACAACCAGGCAGCCCTCCGGTTGCTCGATACGGATGTGCTTACCCACATGAACCAGGTAAAAGAAAAGCTGAAGGACGAGCACCTGGCAAAGCATGAGACCCAAGCCATGCTGAAAGACAAGCACGTGCGCATCATCGCCCTGAGCGACGTGAGCCACGAGCTGAGCAATCAGGAGGTGGATTCTTGGATCAAACTGATTCGTGTGCTGACCCATGAAATCATGAATACCATCACGCCGGTTACTTCGTTGAGCGAGACTCTGCTTACCCGGGTTACAGAGGATAAAGACCTGAAGCAAGGCTTGGAAACCATCCACAAAACAGGAACCGAACTGTTGGCTTTCGTCAACAACTATCGCCGTTTCACCCATGTTCCACAGCCTCAGCCTGCCCTCTTCTATGTGGAACCATTCCTGGAAAGAATGGCGCTGCTCTGCAACCACGAAGTAGAGATTTCGGTTTCTCCCAAAGATTTGCTGGCCTACGCCGATGAGAGCCTCCTCTCTCACGTAGTAACAAATCTTCTGAAGAATGCCGTAGAAGCTTTCAAGGAAAAGGAAAGAGAAGACAAGCAGGAATGCCGCTCCGCAGATTTGCAATCCGCGGCAAGCAAGAAGGCATTTATCCGTCTCCAAGCCTACGCCAACGTCCAGGAATCCATCATCATCGACGTGAGCAACAACGCCGGTCTCATCCCCGAAGATGTAGCCTCCCACATCTTCATCCCGTTCTTCACCACGAAGCCGGAAGGAAGCGGAATCGGTCTCTCCCTCTCCCGCCAGATCATGCGAGTAAGCGGCGGCAGCCTCTCGCTCCATCAGAACAAGGCGCAGGGAATCACCACCTTCCGCATCATCATCCCATAACAGAAGCACTAAAGCTGATTGCCCTCTGCCTCCACAATCTGTCCATCAAACAGGCGGATGGTGCGATGGGCTATCTTGGCATCATGCTCATTATGTGTTACCATGACGATGGTGGTGCCCTCATGGTTCAGCTCGGTAAGCAGATGCATCACCTCGGCTCCATTCTTGGAATCGAGGTTACCCGTAGGCTCATCGGCAAGGATGAGCTTCGGACCAAAGACCACGGCACGGGCGATGGCTACTCGCTGCTGCTGACCACCAGATAGCTGGTGAGGGAAATGCTTGGCACGATGGCTGATGGCCATTCGCTTCATAATCGCCTGCACCTTTGCCTTGCGCTCCGCCTTCGGAATATTGAGGTAGGTAAGAGGAAGCTCGATGTTCTCCTCTACATTCAATTCATCTATCAGGTTGAAGCTCTGGAACACAAAACCGATTTCTCCCTTTCTCACATCCGTACGCTCCTTTTCCTTCAGGTTTGCCACCTCGTGATTACCCAGGAAATATTTTCCCGATGTAGGATTATCCAATAATCCAAGGATATTGAGCAAGGTGGATTTGCCGCAACCGGATGGTCCCATAATAGCAACAAACTCGCCGTCTTCTACTGTGAAAGATACGTTATTTAAAGCAATCGTCTCCACATCTTCTGTGCGGAATGACTTGCAAAGATTCTCTATTTTAAGCATTTTAATATTGAATGTTAAGTGTGAAATGTTGAATGTTAAATTAGGGCATACGCCCTTAAATCTGTGTCATCTGTGAATTGAAAATCGCTGGCCGAAGGGAAAAGCAAATCTGCGGGAGACTTATTCATCCTTGAGATATTTCACAGGATTACTATTCGCCACCTTGTAGCAGTTGATGACAACGGAAAGCCCGATGATGACGAGCAAGATGATGGTAACGCCGATAAACAGCAAAGGCGTCATCGTAATCTTCTCGCTAAACGACATGAGCCATTGTCGGGCTATCAGCCAAGCCCCCAAGTCGCCCACGATGATGCAAGGCAAGGCAATCTTCATGATGTCCTTCAGGAAGATGCGAAGAATATCCTTCACCTTGGCTCCGTTCACCTTTCTGATTGCAATCTCCTTGCGGCGGCGGTTCACCTCATCGCTCGTATAACCCACCAATCCGAAGAGGGCGATGATCATCGTTACGATGCCGGCAACCAGGATTCCGTTGCGGAAATTGAGCTGGGAAGCGTACTGGTTAGCCAGTTCTGAGGCATAACTTTTCACGATGACCTTATTGTTCGGATACATCGCCTGCACCTTCGATTGCAACTCCGACAACGATTCATCCCTTAGTTCATTAAACTTAACCAACATGTAGTAGGCCGTCTTGGCTGAATAGAAATACAAATCTGGAAATTCATTCATACCATCACCCCCGGTTTCCACAGCCCCCCAGCGAATATTCTTGCACACGCCACAAATGGTAAAGATATTATTATCATGTCCCGTACAGGTAATTTGCTTGCCAACTACGCCATCCTTCCAATGCCACGTTTTGATGAGTTTCTCAGCACCTCGTTCATCAATAATAACCTGTCGGCAACTGTCATTTCTTTCCGTAAAGAAAGAACCCTGAACGATAGGAATATTCAGCATCTTGAAGAAATTGTCGTCCACTCCCGACATCTCCATGATATTAAAGGTATTCTTCTCGTCGCCAGGTACTCCAACCATATTTCCACTACGATCATACCCATCGAGCGGAACATTAAAAGTCGAACTGCAATCCTTGACATTCGGCATCCGTCTGATTTCTGCCAGACATTGGTTGCGCTGGTCTCTATTGCTGGCGTCTATCGAAACAATCGCTACATGATTGTAATCATACCCAGGATTGAGCCCCAACATCAGCTGGTATTGACCATTCACGATGTAAAGCAAACTGAACAGCAAACCAGAGATAACGAACTGGATGCCCAGCAAACCAAGTTTCCATCGGTTGCGATTCTCATTATAACCACGGAAAGCGATGGCTACAGGAATCCTGTTGTAAAGCCAACCTGGCAGCAAGCCGCCAACCAGCAGTACCAGAATACAAATAGCCACCAATATCCAACTGCCACGATTAAGCACCAACGTGCTTACCGGAGCAGAAAGGAAGTTTTCGATGGTTCCCTTGCAAAGGAATACAAGACCTGCAGCAAGAACAACCGACAGTCCCACATGCACCAAAGCCTCAGAGAAAATGATGGCATGAATGTTCTTCGATTCGGCACCATAGCACTTACGGACAGCCATTTCGCGAGAACGACCCACGAGATTTCCCACGATGATAAGCAGATAGTTCATCACAGAAGTGAAGAGGAGGACAAAAGCGATAATTCCCATAATCCATCCCATCTTCTTGACATAAGGGTCTTGGGTGTAAACATCGCTCAATACCGTGAAATCATAGTTCAGTTCTATTCCCATATTCTTCATCTCCTTCAAAGGAAAATGATCCTCTCGCATCTTATTCACGTAAGGCTTGAGTTCTTTTGCCTCATGCCCCTTTGCCAACCGGATGTAGGATCTATAACAATCATTTCCCACCCATTGGCCTCTGCCATCGTAGGAATATACGTATGGCACACTACACCTCGACAGAATCATCTGCGTACCATGAAAGGATGAACCCCAAGGAAACGCTTCGAAAACACCATAGATGGTAAAAGTGGTACCCGGATATTTAGAAAGCGTGAAATGCTTACCAACAACATTACCCCCTATCTTTGCTGCCGTTTCTGAATCGATGAGACAGGATAAGGGTTGGGATAAAATCTGTTTAGCCTTGCCTATCAATATCTTCTGTGGAAAGACATCAAAGAAACAACTGTCTGCCATCCTGATATTGGCAGAAACGATGTTCTGGTCTTCCATCTTGCATTGGGCACCATCATAAAAATAGAGAGTACTGGTAGCAGCTTCCACCATAGGCGCATATTGCTTTACACCTTGGGCGGTGGCTCCTGAAGTATTGGTAAACTCCATGGTTTCACCATGGTTAGTACCCACTTCCGAAATCATATACGTCCTCTCCCAACTAGGGAAATACGTATCGTAGGTCTGCTCGAAATAAATCTCGGCGATAATCACCGAACTGATTGCCAATCCGAGCGCCAGGCACAAGATCTTCACGAAGTTGTGCTGGCCCCTTCGAGGCAGATTCTTGAATGCGTTAATAATATGATTCATATCAAATATCCTGTTTCTAGGGCGTTAGCCCAATTTATCACTAATCACTACTAGTTAATCATTATTAACTAATCACTACTAATTAAAAACTAATACATCATTATCCTTATAGGCCTCATAGCCGCTAACGATAACCTGCTCGCCCGGCTCCAAGCCCTCAATCACCTCATAATACTGAGGATTCTGGCGACCGATGGTTATCTTTCGGCGATAAGCCTTCTTGCCACTCTTGTCTAATACGAAGATCCATTGACCGCCCGTTACACTATAAAACGTGCCTTTAGGGATAATTATTGCCTGCTTCGACTGACCGAGCTGCAAATCTACATAATAGGTCTGACCGGTTCGGATGTTGCCAGGACGAACGCCCTTGAAGACGAAGTCAATGCGGAACCTGCCATCTCTTACCTCGGGATAAACCTTGCGAACCTGCAGGAGATAATGCTTGCCGTTCTGGTCGAAGGTAGCAGTAAGTCCCGGTTTTACCCGGTCGATGTAATGCTCATCTACCTGCGCCTGCACCTTGAAATCGCTGAGGTCGTTGATGACGCCTATCTTCTGTCCAGCCTGGATGCTCTGTCCTAACTCCACATCGAGCAAACCGATTTCGCCCGAAATGGTGCTGCGGATGTTCAGTTTCTCCTTGCGCTGGCGAACCAGCTGCACATTCTTCTGCATGGCTTCCAGATTATCGCCCATCTGCTCCATCTGCGAACGGCGGAGCTGGGCATCCTTCTTCAATCGCTTGCTAATGAGCGCATGCTTCTTGACGGCAAGATCGTAATCTTCCTTTGCCTTGAGATACTCCTCGCGCGAATTGAGTTCTTCCTTGTGCAACGCCTCCTGATGCTGATAGGAGCGGCGCTTGGTAATGACATCCTGCGAAAGCGAAAGCTCCTCGTTGCTGTTGTTCAGACGGTCCTGCTCCATCGAAATCTGGGTGTTGCGAAGCATATCCTGCTTTTCGGCAAGTTCGCTTTCGGCATTCAGAATTTCCAAGTCGAGATTCGAATTGCTCAGTTTCACGATTACATCGCCCTTATTCACGTGGGCACCTTCATCCACCACTTTCTCCAGAACAATTCCTCCTTCCTCGGAACTGATCTGTACCACGGAGATAGGAACCACCTGTCCATCCACCGAAACATAATCGTTGAACTGCGCCTTCTCCACGGTTCCGATGCTCAATCCCTTTCTATCCACCTTCAGGGTGGAAGAGAAATTGCTCAATCCCAACCAAATGAGGACTGCGATCAAAACCGCTCCTCCGCCAATCCATGCCCAGTACTTGCGAGGCACGAGATATTTTTTCTTTTCTATCTTTATATCCATAATTTATCTTATTAAATTTTCTCCCTGGTAATAAGCAACCAGCCTCTGTTTGATAATGAGCAGCATCTGCATCTGGAGTTCCTTGATTCTGCTTTCCAGAAGCGTCTGGGCTGCGGTATGAAGATCGAAGGTGGAAAGCATTCCTTCCTCAAACTTGCGGCTCGACATGTGATAGGCGAGCGAATCGGAGGTCACCTTCTTCTGCATCTGATGCAACTCCTTGGCGTAACCCTCTGCATCCATTACCGCCTGGGCTATCTGGTCGTGAAGCTTGCGACGGGTTTCCTCCAGGTTCACCTGTGCCAGTTGCCAGTCGTTGCGTGCCTTCTTCACGCTGTGCCATCGGTCGCTATTATAAAAAGGTATGGAAAGGGTCAACGCGAGGTATTCGCCCTGGTTGTTGTGAAACTGCGAGGCAAACCCATCGTATTGCCCTTTCTGAGAGAGATTCTTATAATAATTGGTAGAAATGCCGCCACCGAGAGAGAGTGATGGCAGCAATCTGCCTTTTGCAATCTTGTAATCATACCGTGCCCGCTCCACTTCGTATTCTGCCGACTTCAAATCGGGAGAGATATTTTGGAAACCCTGGTAAACGGTTTCGTAGTTTACTCCAGATTCAGAAACCTCTTTATTATCAGACGTTAGCTTCAAATTCTGCTCCTCTTTAATCAAAATTTTCAGCTCTTCATCCACCGGAAAATTCATCGCGGATTTCAAGGCGAGCAGACTCTGTTTTGCCACATTCTCCTGATGCGTAAGATTGTATTCATCTTCCGCCACCTGCGATTCCATCTGTACCACATCCGGTCGGCCTTTCTCGCCCAGTTCATACAGGCGCTTCATCTTAGCCAGCATCCGCTTGCTTTCGTTCAGTTTCTCGCTTGCTATCTGAATGCTTGCCTCAGCATAGGCAGCATCCACATATTTCTGCATCACGTCGATGGCACGGTCGTCCTGAATCTTCTGCATAGCCGTGGCTGAATAATCCCGGCTCAATTTAGCCTGCTTCAAGGCGTTGATGGTGGCGAAACCATCGAAGACATTCAGTTCGGCATAAAGCTGATAGTAGTTGTTGAATGTCGTTACATTATTATAAGTATTGGTTTCCGGGTCGATGTTTCGTCCCCAGGCATACTGTCCCTGTACGCCACCCGTAACGGTAGGCAGGAATCCTGCCACAGCATGCTGGTAATCCTGCTTGCGCTGGCGGGCATTTACCACCTCCCGCTTCACCTCTGTAGCGTGCTCCACGGCGTATTTCATGCAGTCGTCAAGGCTCCAACTCTGTGCCGAGACGCCAGCCGTCCAGACCAGCCATCCTATCAATATTCCTATTCTTTTCATAATCTTCTTCATTTTGGCATGATAAGGACAAGAGCCGTGCCAAAACAGCATTTCTCCTGATAATCAAACCATTAAATAAAAACTCTCATTAAACAAACTGTCCAACAATTAGACACCGGTGTCTAATTGTTGGACAGAAACCGCAGCTTAAAGCTGATCATTCATCGCATCCACCACTTGTCCATCAAACAGATTGATGATGCGACTGGCGTAAGTAGCATCGTGCTTGGAGTGCGTAACCATCACGATGGTGGTTCCCTCCTCGTTCAGCTCGCTGAGCAACTGCATCACCTCCACGCCATTCTTGGAGTCGAGATTACCCGTAGGCTCATCGGCTAGGATGATGCTAGGCTTGCCCACCACGGCACGGGCGATGGCAACCCTCTGCTGCTGACCTCCGGAGAGCTGATGAGGATAATGCTTGGCACGATGGCTGAGCTTTACCTTGCGCAGGATGTCGAGCACTCGCTCCTTGCGTTCCGCCTTGCCAATGCCTAGATATTTGAGCTGCAGGTCGATGTTCTCCTCTACCGTCAACTCATCTATCAGATTGAAATTCTGAAAGACGAAACCGATGCGACCCTTACGATAAGCCGTGCGCTCACGCTCCTTGAGATGTCCTACCTCCTCATCGCCCAGCCAATATTTTCCTTCCGTAGGCGTATCGAGCAAGCCGAGGATGTTGAGCAAGGTTGACTTGCCACATCCCGAAGGTCCCATGATGGCTACAAACTCGCCATCCTCTACATTGATGTTCACGCCGTTCAGGGCGATGGTCTCTATCTCTTCTGTACGAAATATTCTCGTTAAATTCTCTGTACGTATCATCTTTTCCAATGTTAAATGTTAAGTGTTAAATGTTAAGTGTTTACTTAGCTCATCATGCTATTCCATCTTGATGCTGTCTATCGGATTCTCCAAGGCAGTGCGCAGGGTATAGCTGAAGACGGATACCAGGGCTAATACCAAGGTGAAGATGGCTCCTGCCACCAATGCCCACCATGGGAAATCGATGCGGAATTTGAAACCTATCAAGTATTCCTGCATCAGCTTGACACACAATGGGATGGCGATGACCACAGCCACACACGATGTGATGAGGAATCGCTTGGACAGTTGCCATGCCGCATCAGCCACCGAGGCTCCCATCACCTTGCGCAGGGCTATCTGGCGGCGCTGCTGATTGCCATAATATACCGACATGCCAAACAAGCCGAGGGCGGAAATCAAGATGGAGATGCCCATGAAGGTGATGATGAGCACCATCATGTTGTGCTTCTCCTTGAGAGCATCCGCCAAGGTGTCGTCCAGATACTCCGTATCCATGTCGGTAGGCACGCCCAACTGCTCCTTAGCCACTTGCTTGCAGGCACTCTGGATAGCAGCCAAGGCTTGGGCATGGTCACCACGAGTCTTCACCAAGATGGTCCAAAGCACATCATGATTGGAAGGAACACGTATCGCATTATGATTTCCAAATTTGTCAGATTTGAACTCATCAAGAGCGTCGCCACAGTGGAAATCTTTCACAACGCCACAAACCTCATATTCTGGCTTGCCTTCACGATTACCGAAATATGGTTTCTTGCTCGATACGCCAAAGGTTCGCTTGGCTTCCTCGCTAACCCAGATTTTGCCTGGCGTTGGGTCAGAATATCGCTCCAGCACCTTGAAGCCCATCATCTTCATCGCTATGGAATCCAATACGCTCAATCGCAAGAACGCTATATTTTCTCCCTTCTCATCATGCACTCCATTAGCAAAGCTGATGACAGGATTGTTGCCGATAGCCGTAGCCTCCTCCACCTCAGGCAGAGATTTCAATCTCGCTATCAACGCCGCGTTTCTGACGTCCACATTATCAAACCCGAAGGTGGTGGATACGCAGAGGATATCTTTTGTTTGATAACCCAAAGGTATGTTGGCGAGATGGCGCATCTGGAGCATCATCGTGATAGCCATCACCACTAGCGACATACTGATAACACTCTGTGCCACAATGAATATTTTACTAAACCACATCTTGCTGCGCAAGCGGATGGTGCCCTTCACCACATCTATCGGATTGAAACGAGACACCACGATGGCTGGGAACAAGCCCGACAGCAAGGAGATAACGAGATAAGCCACCAACAGGCATCCCCAAACGGCAGGCGAAGAGAAGAGCGAAATCTTCGTATCCAAGATGCTATTAAATAAAGGTGTGAATGCCCAAGCCAGCAAAATGCCCAGCAAGAAGCAACCTGCCGTGAAGAGTGCTGCCTCCTTGATATAGCGCAATACCACACCCAGTACCGACTCACCCAACAGGCGGCGGGTAGCCATCTCCTTGGCTCGATTGCCTATCTGCGCCACGGTGAGATTGATGTAATTGAAGATGGCTGATAGCAAGAGAACAAGCGCCACGATCAACAAGACATTGACCAAGGTCTTGCTGCCATGACGGACATGCGGGCATGTAATATCCGAGAAATACAACTTGTCCCAGCGCACCAAGCTAGAGCCCCACAAGAAACTGCCAGTCGTCTTCTTGCGACTCCACCATTTCTTCCAATAACCCATATATTTATTGAGCAACGTGGCGTTCACCTTTTCTGGATCAGCATTATCTGCCAGTTGGGCGATGGTAACAACCTCGCCAAACTGGTCCATCGGATCTAAATCTTTCTCCTTTAACTTCATGGAGACAAAGATGTCGGTGGGTTCCAGCAGGTCTTCCCTGCCGAAATCATCCACGATACCCACCACCTTGAATTGCAGCGTATCGCATGTAACAACCTGTCCGATAGGATTTGCATTGCCAAAAGCCCTATTGGCAAAAGACTCGGAAATGAGGGCTTGATGTATATCCGTCAGCACTTGATGGGCGGCGCATCCCCTGCACTTCATTCCCATCATATCCAAGAAGTTAGGATCTATGGCACGTGCCTGCACATGGAAGTATTGACCATCCACCACAGCACCCTTGTCTGTATAATAATCGCTAAATCGGGTCCATTCCTTGATTTCCGGGATGGAAGGAAAGAACTCCTTAGCCGTACCCAAGGTCATGCCAAGGTAATCGCCCGAACCAGGCACATAGAGATTCTTGGCATCTGGCTGATGCGTGCCCACCCGATACTCCATGAAGGCGTAGGATACCAAAATCATCACAAAAGCCAAGGCTATCGAGAGTCCGAAAGCCTCGATAGCCGTATAGAGCTTGTTGCGTGATAAGAACTTAAAATAACTTTTCATATCTGTTGTTTCATTATTTTTTCTGATGCAAAGGTAGCCATTCCTTTTGATTCTGCCAAAGACCAGAAGCCAGCGGCAAGTGGATTGTATGAAATTCATACACTTTTCTGTATGATAATCACACATCACATTCCATTTTGTTGGCTATTTCAAGAAAAAAGTGTACTTTTGCAAACAAAAGATATAACAGAACACAAATAGATGAAATACGGAACAATACTTGTTATCGACGATAATCCGTCGATACTCACGGCGCTGAAGATTTGTCTGGGCAATACGTTCGAACGGATTCTCACCCTGCCCCGCCCCGATACCGCCCCCACGCTGCTGCAACAGGAGCAGGTAGATCTCATCCTACTCGACATGAACTTCTCGCTTGGCGTAAACAGCGGTCAGGACGGCTTGCTCTGGCTCCGCACCTTCCGCCGGCTCCACGCCCACATCCCCGTGGTACTCATCACCGCCTTTGCCGACGTGCAGCTTGCCATCAAGGGATTGAAAAGCGGAGCCGCCGATTTCGTTACCAAGCCCTGGGATAATGACGAACTGATAAGGGTGCTCAAGGACGCCATCGACAACAATACGGAAGTGGCAACCTTAGAAAATTTTGAGAACGATTACATCCGGAAGGTAGTAGATAAATGCCACGGCAATATCTCTCGTGCCGCCGAAATGCTCGGAATAACCCGACAAACCCTTTACGCAAAACTGAAGAGATGACTTTTGGAAAGGGAAGTTAAAGAAGTTAGGGGGAAGTTAAGAGACAAATGTATTAGAGCTATTGTATTAGAACTATTTTATGGTTATTATCAAGATTATATATTTAATAGGTGGAATCTGCTTCATCCTGGGCAGCCTCATCTATCTGTTCTTTCGCCATCAGCGAAGGCTGAAGGCGCGTGCTTTTCTGATGCGTGAGGCTGTAAGAAATGGCGATTACGCCTTCCGCCTCCCCACTTCGGGCTTGCTGCCAGGCGAAAGAGCCTTGCAGCAGGCACTCAACGACATGCAGGGCGATATTGCCCGCCTCGTAGCCAGACACGAAGTGGAATCATGGCAAAAGCTGACCCGTGTGCTTACCCACGAAATCATGAACGCTACGGCTCCCATCTCCAGCATCTGCCAGGCTTATCTCAGCAACCCGCAGATCAAGGGAAGCGAATACGAGGAAGGCATTCAGGCGATTCACGACACCAGCAAGTCGCTTACCAACTTCGTGGATAGTTACCGCAAGCTCACCCAGCTTCAGACTCCCGTCGTAGAACCCCTTCCGCTCGTCTCTTTTCTGGAGAGCATCAAGGCGCTCTATCCCGACCTTAGCTGGCACTTTTCCCTCCCCCAGAATGCCACGCTGGAGGCCGACCACAACATGCTGCGCCAGGTATTCATCAACCTCACCAAGAATGCCATCGAAGCCCATGCCACCGACATCGACGTCCGCATGAGCAGGAACGACCACCCTATCCTGCTGTTCAGCAACAACGGCGAACCGATTCCTGCCGATGTGGCACGGGAAATCTTCATCCCGTTCTTCACCACCAAATCATCCGGCACAGGCATCGGACTATCTCTCTCCCGCCAGATGCTGATGATGCAGAACATCGAACTGGGACTATCCGACAACTGTCTCTCCGGTTACCATGTTACATTCTATCTGGAAAAGCAAGACACCATCAAAACGACAAAATGATCAGAAAAGAGGATTTTCTGTGATTATTTCATCTTTATTACACCATTTAATTTGCGTTTTAGCCACTTGCTTTCCTTTTTACGAACTCCTTTTTCACCTTCAATACAGAGTTCTCTTCCTTGTCACTCAACTTCGCCACATTTCAGATTGGTGCAGCCCTGATGTCTGTCTTAATGACTTGCATCGTCTGGAAGGTGAAAACAAAGACTGTTTAAGAAATAAACGAAGCTATCATCAAAATACTCTTCACTCTTCA
>ERZ840096.364-NODE-364-length-70360-cov-18.168864_pt1 | contig 70360 bp, 70 predicted proteins | sample MGYA00519878_ERZ840096 | MGnify/ENA primary metagenome ERZ840096 (study PRJEB31850, sample SAMEA3708865) | human gut metagenome | biome: human gut; feature: human-associated habitat; material: faeces | place: China | collected 2014 ...
TCCTTGACCTTGTAGTACAGGTCGGCCTTCTCCCAGACGGTGTTGGTGTCGGCGATGATAGCGCCGGCAGCCTCATACTGCGCATCGCTGAAGCCGCTGCCTACGCCGGCGCCGGTCTCCACGTACACGGTGTGACCGTGACGCACGATCTCATGCACGGTGGCAGGCACTGCCGCCACACGGTATTCATTGCCCTTGATTTCCTTCAGTACTCCGATGACCATTTTTTGTTACCTCACTTTCGGGAAGCAAAGCTCTCGTCAGATTCACAATAGATGATTCAAAGATTGACACATCTTTTGTTGGGATTATTGTATACAATAGCGGGCGTAAGGTCAAGTTAAGGTATCGTTCACAACTGTGACACAAGAATAAATAAACCGTTAAGCGGTCGTGAGAATGCGACGGAAACCGCCCGACGGTACAGGACTTCGTCCGTCGGACAAAACAAATTGCCCTGCACCACATTTTACGGTGCAGGGCAATATCTTTATGCTTGCTTTACGGCAAAGGGTGTGCTATCATCACAGCTGTTGGGATTCCCGGACACATTCCTCCGCCAGCTGCAGGTCCTCCATCAGGGCCAGCACGCCCTTCTGCTCGTCCCGGTCCCGGAACGCCTCGAAGATGCGACGGTGGAGATCCAGCGACAGGCTGTTGGTGGTGGAGGTGTCCCAGAACAGCAGGTAGGTAGCGACCTTGTTCTGCAATTCGTTCAGGTACTTCTCGTAGTAGGCGTTCTGGGCTTCCATGGTGATGATCCAATGAAACTCCCGGTTCAGCTGGACATACTCCGTCATGTTAAAGAGGTTCTTCAAATCCTGCTGCTTTTGCAGGTTCTGCTCCATCTGGAGGACGCTCTCTTCACTGCGGCGATGGACGGCGGCCCGGAAGGCCCCCACCTCCAGCACAGCCCGTGCCTCATACACCTGCCGCAGATCCGTGGCGGAGGGCTTTGCCACCACGGCGCCCCGGTTGGGCTGCTGCTGGATGAGACCGTCATAGGCCAGCCGCATCAACGCCGAGCGCACCGGAGTCCGGCTGACACCGGTTTCCCGTACCAGTTCCTCCTCCACGATGCGGGTGCCGGGATAGATGGCCTTGGTGACGATCTGATTTTTGATGTAATCGTAGACGATATCCGCCGGATTCCCCTGTTTCATTCTCTGATCTCTCCCATTCCCTATTTTTGGCCCGTGGCCTATACCAAAAAACTGTCATTCAATCAAAAAGAAAGAAGTGGACCGCTATGAAAAACAAGACCTTTCTGGCAAACTGTGCGCTGGTGCTGTGCGCAGTTATCTGGGGCATGAATTTCATCTTCCAGAAGCAGGCCTCCCAGCATCTGGGAGCCTTCACCTTCATCTCCCTGCGGTACTATCTGGGCGTTCTGTCCCTGCTGCCCTTGTTTTTCTATATGCGCCGCCGCAAGGCTCTCGCCGCTCTGGAGGCCGGCGAGGAGGTGGAGCGATGGCACGGCAGTCGCTTCTGGCTGGCGGCCTTGGGAGCCAGCCTTGCCAACTGGGGCGGTGCGGTGCTGGTACAGATCGGTCTCCATGTGGCCGACGCCACCAAGGCCGGCTTCATCGAATCCGCCTACATCGCACTGGTGCCGGTGCTGGACCTGCTGCTGTTCCGGAAAAAGACCTCCCGCCGGGTATGGATCGGCATCGCCATGGCCATCGTGGGCCTGTATCTGTTGTGCATCTCCGACGGCTTCTCACTGGACGTGAACGATGCCGCCATCATGGCCAGCACCCTGTGCTTCGCCCTGCATATCCTGCTGTGGAGTCGGTTTTCACCCCACGTGGACGCCCTGCCCTTCATGGTGGTGGAGTTCCTCTGCACCGGTACCCTGTCGGGACTGGTGGCCCTCTTCACCGAGAGCCTGACGCTGGCCGACCTGACGGCGGCCGTGGCGCCGCTGCTGTTTGCCGGCGTGCTGGGGGTAGGCGTTACCTACACCATCCAGATCTACGCCCAGCGGTTCACCCCCGCCTCGGTGGCGGCCCTGCTCATGAGCATGGAAGCGGTGTTCAGCGCCGTGGGCGGCGTCATCATCCTCCACGAGACGCTGTCCGTCCGGGAGTGGGTGGGCTGCGGCATCATGCTGCTGACCATCTTTTATGTCCAACTGCCCCATCGGGAGCCTGTCAGGCGGGAGCCTGTCAAGGCCGCCTGAAACCGCATACCCCGCCGGGACGCCGCAGGTGTCCCGGCGCTTTTTTACAGAGGGACATTGATTTTCCGCATATCCTCCCAGGCGATCTGGATATCCTCCCGGAGGCCCAAAAGACCCTTCTCCAGATCCCGGTCCCGCAGGGCCTCATAGATCATGGTGTGGCTGACAATGGAGTTGTTGTCGCTGGACTGATCGTAGAAGATCACGTAGGTGTTGATCTTGTTGTACAGCTCGTTGAGATACTTCTCATAGTACTTGTTGGCGGAGGCCTCCACCACCAACCAGTGGAATGTGTGGTTCAAGGTCACATATTCCTGCCGGGAATAGTGTTGGGTCAGCACCTCCTGGGCCTTGAGATTCTCCTCCATGGCCCGCAGCTGGGCCTCGGTGCGGTGGCGGATGGCGTCCTCCAGCATCCCGTGCTCCAGCACCTCACGGACCCGATATACCTGCCGCAGATCCTCCTCGCTGGGCTTGGCCACAAAGGCCCCCCGGTTGGGGATCATCTCCACCAGTCCCTCGTATTTCAGCCGCAGCAGCGCCGGACGGATGGAGGTGCGGCTGGTGCCGGTCTCCCGGATGATGTCGTCCTCGATGATGCGGTTGCCGGGGAACATGGATTTGCCTATGATCTGATTCTTCACGTACTGGTATACGATATCCTGCGGCTTTGCCTTCTTCATAACTTCCATCCCTCATCTCCCTGTCTGTGTGTATCCCGGAGGGACAAAAACGCAGAACATAGGTATTTTAACTATACAATTATACCGCAACTTTCCGGGAGAATCTACTATTTTTATGAATCTTAATAAAATTTTTGAAGAAATCTTTCAAATAGCGTCCTGTATACATCCGCGAAAGCGATCGGTTCGCAAGAAAAGCAGCGGAAAAGACGGGCCGTTCCGCTGCTTTTTTCCATGATTTGCCACTGCCGGGCTCAGCCGTTCTCCTCCGGAGCCTCACTGCCCTCGGAGGTCGTCTCCGGCTCCTGAGGCGTGTTTTTTTCTTCATCCGGGGTTTGTGCAGGCGCTGCGGCGGCATCGCTCTGTTCGCCGCTGCCGGACACGGGAGCCTCCCCCAGACCGAACAGCCAGCGGCTGTACAGATCCTCGGTGTTCTGCTGCTGCAGACATACCCGGATGGCGTCGTAGCCGAAGCCGCCGTGGTCAAACAGCTGGCTCATGAACTTCCGCAGCCGCAGATACCGGCCCTCCACGGCGCCGGTCTGGCGCACCTGAGCGGCGGCGGCAAGATAGCTGACGGCCACGTCCCCGGCCAACTGCTCCAGCTGACTGCTCTTGCCGGTGACGGTGACGCTGCCGGGCAGCTGCATGGGGGTATACCACTCCACCGGCGTTTCCTGTACGGCGGTGCCGGACTGCTCCGCCATCCCACCCAAGGACGCAAAGCGTCCGGCGGCGGTCTTGTCCTTCATCACGTCCAACACATGGACCTGCAGCATCCGGCGGCCAAACAGCGCCATGTACTGGATCACCAGCACCGGGATATCCTTCACGCAGGAGTTGATGACCAGCATATCCCGCCGCATCAGCCCCGCCATGCCACGGGATTCCAGCAGGGACAGGCTGCCCCAGTCCTCCACGGCATAGCTGTGGACGCTGATTTTCATCATCTTCCCTTTGAAGTGGGAAAATTCCCCCACATCCTGCTCCGTCAGAGCCGCAGCGCCCTTCAGACGCTCCATCAATTTTCTGGGATCCATAGCGTTTCGTCCTTTCTTTGGCCGGACTTTGGGTCGGCCCCGTGGTGATTTTCGGTATTTCCCTGTATTATACACAGCTTTTTCCCATTATGCAACGAGATTCTTTTCTGCAGGGGCTTGTTTTATCAAAAAGATATGTTAAAATCGTGTATACCAAAGATAGAAGCCCTTCTCTGCAAAAAACGATATGGAAGAGGATGATCCCTGTGGGTAAAATGAGTTGGCGTGAGATCAGCGCCATGCTGGGCTCCTGCTGCAGCTCCATGCTGTTCGGCCTGAGCTTTATGTTCACCAAGCGCATCGTGGGTACGGTGCCGGCATTTTCCCTTTTGAGCTGGCGCTTTCTCATGGGCGCTGTGGCCATGTCCCTGTGCGCCCTGCTGGGCGTTGTCCATATCGACTATAAGACCAAGAAGCCGTGGCCGCTGCTGCGGATGACCCTGTACCTTCCGGCGGCCTACTTCATCTTCGAGACGTATGGCATCGAGTTGACCTCCGCATCCGAGAGCGGCACCATCATCGCCTGCATCCCCATCTTCACGGTGCTGGCCTCGGCGCTGTTCCTCCACGAGATGCCCAGTAAATTTCAGGTGGGCGGCGTCCTGCTGTCCACTGTGGGCATCGTCATCATCACTTTGCTGAAGGGGACCAGCCCCACCTTCAACCCCTTGGGCTATGTGCTGCTGTTCGGGGCCGTGTTCAGCGACGTCATTTATTTCATCCACAACCGCCAGCTGACGGCCTATACCCCCGTGGAGAAGACCTATTTCATGTGCCTGACGGGGGCGGTGTTCTTCACCGTCTGCGCCTTGGTGTATAACGGCGTCCACGGAACGGTGACGGAGTATCTGACCCTGCCCTTTACCAGCGGCAGCTTTCTGACCTCCTGCCTGTATCTGGGCATCGGCTGCACCACGCTGGCCTTTCTGCTGACCAACCGCTCCGTCACCATCATCGGCCCCACCCGCACCTCTGCCTTCTCCGGCCTGACCACCGTGATCTCTGTGGTCAGCGGCGTGGTGTTCCTCCATGAGCCCTTCTCCCTGCTGCAGGGGCTGGCCACGGCGCTGGTGCTGGCGGGCATCTACTGCGTCAATATCCTCCATTCCATCTACACCGCCCGCCGACAGGCGGCTGCCGAACAAAAGGAGCAAACCGTATGAATGAGCTGCTGCGAGCCATCCCCAAAGTGACCGAGCTATATGATCTGCCGGAGGTGTCCGACCTGCGGGAGCACTACGCTCCCTCCTCCGTGACGGAGTGGATCCGTACCGTGCTGGAGCAGCTGCGCTCCGCCATCCTCAGCGGTGAGGTGACGACCCTCCCCACGCTGGAGGAGTTGGGTGACCGGATCTGCCGGGTGGCGGCACGGGAGTCCCTGCCGTCTCTGCGGCCGGTCATCAACGCCACCGGCGTCATTCTCCATACCAATCTGGGCCGTGGCTGCCTGTCCGACCGGGCGGCGGACGCCGTATACGACATCGCACGGGGCTATTCCACGCTGGAGTATAACGTGGAGGCGGGCCATCGGGGAAGCCGCCACGACCATGTGGAAAAGCTGCTGTGCCGTCTCACCGGCGCCGAGAGTGCCATGGTGGTCAATAACAATGCCGCCGCCGTCATGCTGATCCTCAGCACCTTGGCCCAGGGGGGCGAGGTCATCACCTCCCGCGGGGAGCTGGTGGAGATCGGCGGTTCCTTCCGGGTGCCGGATATCATGGAGCTGTGCGGCTGCCATCTCCGGGAGGTAGGCACCACCAATAAGACGCACCTCTCTGACTATGAACGGGCCATCGGGGAGCAGACCCGTGCGCTGCTGAAGGTGCATACCAGCAACTACCGCATTGTGGGCTTTACCGAGTCCCTGCCTCTGAGCGACATCGTGGCCCTGGGCTGCCGCACCGGTCTGCCGGTGGTGGAGGATCTGGGCAGCGGCTCACTGGTGGATCTGGAGCACTACGGCATCCACGACGAGCCCACGGTGCAAAACAGCATCCGGGCCGGGGTGGATGTGGTGAGCTTCAGCGGTGATAAGCTGCTGGGCGGGCCGCAGGCCGGTATTATTTTGGGAAAGAAGCCGTACATCGACCGGATGAAGCGCCACCCGCTGGCCCGTGCCATCCGGGTAGATAAAATGACCATCGCCGCCCTGTGGGCCACCCTCACCACCTATCAGGACCTGCACCGGGCGGAGCAGGAGATCCCCACGCTGGCCATGCTGGCCGTCTCCGGGGAGGATCTGCGGGCCTCTGCGGCCCAGCTGTGCGCCCTGCTGAAGGAGCGGGGCGTGGCGGCGGAGGTAGTGGCCCAGTCCGGGCCGGTGGGCGGCGGCTCCGTCCCCACCCAGCTGCTGCCCACCTTTGCCGTGGCCCTTCCGGCGGACAAGCTGTCCCCCAATCAGGCGGAGCAGGCTCTGCGCTGCCGGGAAAAGCCCATCATCGGCCGCATCACCGAGGGTCGGCTGCTGCTGGACGTGCGGACCATCTTCCCGGAGGACATGGAGTATATCGCTGACACGGCGGCGGAGGTGCTGGCATGAAGCACGTCATCATCGGCACCGCCGGTCATGTGGATCACGGCAAGACCATGCTCATCAAGGCCCTGACCGGTATCGACACCGACCGCCTCATCGAGGAGAAAAAACGGGGCATTACCATCGAGCTGGGCTTTGCCCATATCGAGTTTGACGACCATACGCAGGCCGGTATCATCGACGTGCCGGGCCACGAGAAATTCATCAAGAATATGCTGGCCGGTGCCGGCGGCATCGACCTTGCCATGCTGGTGGTGGCGGCGGACGAGGGCTTCATGCCCCAGACCGTGGAGCATCTGGATATTCTGACCCTGTTGGGCATCCGAGACGGTGTGGTGGTCATCACCAAGACCGATATGGTGGATGAGGAGTGGGTGGAAATTGTCCGGGAGGACATCGCCGCCCACGTCAAGGGGACATTTTTAGAGGGCAAACCTGTCCTGCCGGTGTCCGCTTATACCGGTCAGGGCATCCCGGAGCTGAAAAAGGAGCTTCAGCAGCGGGTGAGCCGGGTGGCCGTCCGCAACGAGCAGATCCCCTTCCGCCTGCCGGTGGACCGGGTGTTCTCCAAGGACGGCTTCGGCACCGTGGTCACCGGCACCATGATCGAGGGAAACCTCTCCGTAGGTGACCCGGTGGAGCTGATGCCCTCCGGCCAGCGGGCCAAGGTCCGCACTCTGCAGGTCCACAACCACTCGGTGGAGCAGGCCTACGCCGGGCAGCGGGTGGCGGTAAATCTGGCGGGCCTGCGGCGGGATGCCGTGGTGCGGGGCGATACCCTCTGCAAGCCCGATACCCTGCGCCTGTCCCGGATGCTGGACGTGCGCCTGACCGATCTGAAGGATTCCCACCGCATCATCGAGAACGGCTCCCCGGTACACTTCTACCACGGGGCTGCCGCCCATATCGCAAAGGTGGTGCTGCTGGAGCAGGATACGCTGGAGCCGGGCCAGTCCGGCTTTGCCCAACTGCGCTTTACGGAGCCGGTGGCGGTGAAGCGGGGAGACCGCTTCGTCACCCGGTTCTACTCCCCCATGGAGACCATCGGCGGCGGCGTCATTCTGGATGACTGCCCGCCCCGCCATAAGCGGCATCAGCCGGAGGTGATCCGGGCCCTGACCATCCGGGAGGGCGGTTCCGCCGGCGCCCAGCTGCAGCAGCTGGTGGAGGAGTATGGCTACGCCCTGCCCACGGCCCAAACGCTGGCCCAGCGTCAGAGTATGCCGGAGGAGGAGATGGTGCAGTCACTGGAGGATCTGGTGAACAGCGGCGCTCTGCTGGAGATCCTGCCCCGACGCTATCTGGCAGCCCCTTTATACCGGAAGGCCTGCCGGTCGGTGGAGCAGGTGCTGGCGGAGTATCACAAGGCCAACCCCCTCCATGCAGGCATGAAGGTAGCGGCCCTGCGGCAGAAGGCCCTCCGGGGAGCAGAGCTGAAGGAGGCCGACGCCATCCTTACCGCCATGCTCCGGGGCGGCACCGTCACTGCCATTGCCGACCGCTGCGCCCTGCCGGACTTCCGGGTGGTGCTCACCAAGCGCCAAACGGCCCTGCGCCAAAAGCTGCTGGACAGCTACCGTAAGTCCGGTCGGGAGGTCCCCTTTGTGGACGATCTCTACGCCTCTTTCCCAAACAACGAGCGGGACGACTGCAAAAAGGTGCTGGAGAACCTGGTGTCCTGCGGCGAGCTGGTGATGCTGACGCCCCAGCTGTTTTACCACAAGGATGTCTATGAGGAGGTCTGCGCCCTGACCCGTGATTTCTTTGAGGGCCACCCCGCCTTTACGCTGGCGGAGTACCGGGACCTGCTGGGGACCTCCCGGAAATATGCGCTGGCCATTCTGGAATTTTTCGACAAGACCAAGGTGACCAAAATGGTGGGCGACCACCGGGAGGTCATCGGCTCCCTGTGAGCGGCGCCAGACGGAAAAATTCGTCTATAAAAAATCGGATTTTCCAATTTTGCAGAGAATTTATCGAAAAAGCTTGATTTTACCCTGTGACCTGTGCTAAACTCCTGTATACAACCGGGATATGGGAGTAGATGGGTTCTGGTGTGCCCCCTGGTCTTCAAAACCAGTGTAGGTGGTGAACAGCCGCCCTGGTGGGTTCGATTCCCACATACTTCCGCCAGAAACGCCCCAACGCGCAGCGTTGGGGCATCCCTTTACCCGACCGCCCGGAGGACGGCCTATGACGGAGCAGGAGGTGCGCCATGTATCTGATCGTTACTAACAACCCCATGGCGGCGAAGGAGTTCGCCGGGCAGGGGGAGGTTCGCCTGTACCCGGAGGATACCTATCGGGAGATTCTGGTGCGGGCCAGAGACCTGGTGTATATAGGCCACCGGCTGTGCAACCATCCGCTGTACGGCAGTCTGCGGCCCCACGAGACGCCCTATCGCACGGTGGTACTGTCGGATCGGCCCCAGACTCCGGACGAGGAGGAGTGCCTCATCATGTCGGAGGCCATCACCCGCATCGATACCTTCACGCCGCCGGATCGGGCGAAGATGCCCCAGCGTATTCTGGAGGACTATCAGATGATCGACTGCTCTCTGGTGAGGAATACCTTCGCCTTCTGAGAGGGGCATATGAAAAACGCAGAACCGCCCCGGACACCTATGTGTCCGGGGCGGTTTATTTCTGCCGTGGATGGCATCCCGGCATATGCCGTCGGAACCGCAAGAGGTAATATCTAAAAAAACGATAATGAAAGAAACGGAGAAACCGGCGACAAGGAAGGTGATCCTGTGCGGTGGCAGCGGCGAAGGGAGGCGGTGAGCAGGGCGACCCGGCGGGGGTGGCAGGCGGATCCATGCGGAAAAACACACGATACAGTGAGAATAGGGCGATTTTTTGAACGAAAAGAGGACAAAATTCGCCGCTAAATTGTATACAAAATTTTATTAAAAAATTTTTACATAATTTTGCTAAAAATGATTGATTTTTTGGTTTTGATGGGGTATATTATAGGCAGATGCGATTGTGAAAAAGCAACGATCATAGATAGGAGGACACATCGATCATGGATCTGGAACTGAGAAATGTTCAAGTAAAAGATGTCGTCCTGGGTGACAAGAACGACCTGAAGGACGGCGTGCTGACGGTGGACGTGGAAGGGCTGAAGAAGCTCATTCTGGAGGACCCCCGTGTGACGGCCGTGAAGGTAGATCTTGCCAAGCCGGGCGAATCCTGCCGTATCCTTCCGGTGAAGGATGTGGTGGAGCCCCGTTACAAGCCGGAGGGAGAGATCTTCCCCGGTGTGTTCGGCTCCGACGTGCCGGAGGCAGGCTCCGGCGTGACCTATGTACTCAAGGGCTGCGCCGTGGTGACCACGGGCCCCATCGTGGGCTTTCAGGAGGGCCTCATCGACATGAGCGGCCCCGCCGCCCAGTACACGCTCTTCTCCAAGCTGAACAACGTGGTGCTGCACCTGACCAAGCGGGAGGATGTGGATCAGCACGAGCATGAGGAGGTCGTCCGCATGGCCGGGCTGAAGGCGGCCCGCTGGCTGGGTGAGGTGGCTGTGAAGGCGGAGAGCTATGATTCCGAGTTCTACCACTGGCCCACCGCCGCTGAGCGTGCCAACCAGTATCCTGACCTGCCCAAGGTGGTGTATGTGTGCAACTGCATGGCACAGGGCCTGCTGCACGATACTTACTTCTACGGCCGGGACACCAAGCAGCTGGTACCCACCGTTGTCTCTCCCACGGAGTTCTTTGACGGTGCGATCATCAGCGGCAACTGCGTGTCCCCCGGCTCCAAGACCACGACCTATCACCACCTGAACAACGCCGTCATTAAGGCCCTGTGGGCCAAGCACGGCAAGGAGCTGAACTTCGTGGGTATCATTCTGAACCCCCTGATGGTCACCCTGAAGGAGAAGCAGCGGGACATCATGATGAGCGTCCGCATCGCCACCGAGGAGTTCGGCGCCGACGCCGCCATCATCTCTCAGGAGGGCTTCGGCAACCCCACCACCGACCTGATGCACGTTTGCCGGGGTCTGGAGAAGCGGGGCGTCAAGACCGTTATCATCACCAACGAGGACGCCGGTACCGACGGCATGTCCGAGTCTCTGCCGGATGTGGTCACCGAGGCCAACGCCATCGTGTCCACCGGCAACTCCAATGCCACCATCCTGCTGCCCAAGATGGACCGTGTTCTGGGCGAGCTGAAGGAGGTGGAGCGTGTCACCGGCGGCAATGTGGATTCCATCAAGCCCGACGGCACGCTGCTGCTGGAGATCCACGGTATCATGGGCGGACATAACCTGCAGGGTAACACCTATCTGTCCGCCACCACTGTTTGACGAAGGAGAGGGAAAGAATGAAGAAGATTTTGTTCTATACCAACCAGTTCTTCGGTCAGATCGGCGGCGAGGATATGGCGTATGCAGAGCCTCAGCTCTTTGAGGGGATGCATGGTTCCGCCAATACCTTCGGTGCCCCTCTGAAGGATATTGCCGAGATCGTGGCCACGATCGTCTGCGGCGATAACTTCTATGCCGAGAACATGGAGACCGGCCGGGCCTTCCTGCTGGAGCAGATCAAGAAGTATCAGCCCGACCTCATCATTGCCGGTCCTGCCTTTAACGCCGGCCGCTTCGGCATCGCCTGCGGCGACGTGTGCAAGACCGCCAAGGAGCAGGCGGGGGTGGAGGCCATTACCGGCCTGTACGAGGAAAACCCCGCCGTGGATATGTTCAAGAAGGACGTGTACATCCTGCGGGTGGCTAAGTCCGCCGCCGGTATCCGCAAGGCCGTACCCCTGATGGCCGGCTTTGCCAGAAAGCTGCTGACGGGTGAGCCCATCGGCACGCCGGAGGACGAGCAGTACTATGCCAAGGGCAAGCGTGTGAACATCTTCCGGGAGAAGAACGGTGCCGAGCGTGCCGTGGATATGCTGCTGGCCAAGGTCAAGGGCGAGCCCTACAAGACCGAGCTGGAGATCTCCACCTATGAGAAGGTGGAGCCCTCTGCCCCCATTGCCGACCTCAGCAAGGCCAAGATCGCCCTCTGCACCACCGGCGGCATGGTCCCCATGGGCAACCCCGACCACATGGTGGCGGCTACCGCCAAGTTCTGGAAGGAGTACCCCGTGGAGGGCGACACGCTGGAGAGCGGCAAGTGGGAGTCCGTCCACGCCGGCTTCGACCCCGTGTACGCCAACAACGACCCCAACCGGGTCGCCCCCTATGATATGCTGAAAATGCTGGAGAAGGAAGGCATCATCGGCAGTGTGTATCCGGCGCTGATCTCTACCACCGGTAACTCCACTTCCGTTGCTGACTCCACCAGAATGGGCCAGGAGATCGCTGAGCGGCTTGTGTCCGCCGGGGTCAATGGCGTCATTCTGACCAGTACCTGAGGTACCTGTACACGTTGCGGTGCAACGATCGTGAAGCAGCTGGAGAAGGCTGGTATCCCCGCCACTCATATCTGCACAGTTACCCCCATTTCCAAGACCGTCGGTGCGGCCCGTATTTTCGGCGCTCAGGCTATCCCCTATCCCACCGGCGATCCCAACCTGCCTCCTGAGAAGGAGATGAACCGCCGTCGTGAGATCGTCATGGGCGCTTTGAACCTGCTGACCGAGGGCGGTGGATCCGTGTCCGGCGAGAGCAACGCCGTATTTACTGATTGACAGGAGCCATTACTATGGACAATAAGATTTATGATGTAGTCATCTTGGGTGGAGGCCCTGCGGGTCTGGCTGCCGGTCTGTATGCAGGCCGCAGCCGCCTGAGCGTGCTGATCCTGGAAAAGGGCATCGACGGCGGCCAGATCGCCGTGACCCATGACATCGAAAACTATCCCGGCCAGTCCAAGGTGGACGGCATGACCGGTCAGGAGCTGGTGGCTCCCATGACCGAGCAGTGCAAAAAGTTCGGCTGCGAGCGTGTCAGCGATACCATCACCGCCTGCGATTTCAGCGGCCCCGTGAAGAAGTTCGTGGGCAGCAAGGGCGAGTATCTGGGCAAGACCGTTATCGTCTGCACCGGTGCCATGACCCGCTCCATCGGCTGCAAGAACGAGGCCAAGTATGTGGGCAAGGGCATCAGCTACTGCGCCGTGTGCGACGCCAACTTCTTCGAGGACTTCGAGATCTACGTGGTGGGCGGCAACGGCATCGCCGCCGAGGAGTCCCTGTATCTGGCAGGCTATGCCAGAAAGGTCACCATGATCCACAAAGGTCCGGCTCTGACGGTGTCCCCCATGCTGAAGGAGCGTCTGGACGCCGAGCCTAAGATCCACGTTCTGTGCAATGAAGAGGTGGAGGACGTGGGCGGCGATGAGCTGCTCAGCGAGATCGTCCTGAAGAACACCAAGACCGGCGAGGAGACGGTGCTCCATGCCGATGAGGAGGACGGCTTCTTCGGCCTGTTCGGCTTCACCGGCAAAAAGACCACCGGGATGTTCGACGGCGTTCTGGACATGGAGGGCGGCTACATCAAGACCGACGAGTGTATGCGTACCAACATCCCCGGTGTATTTGCCGCCGGCGACGTGCGGGTGACCCCCCTGCGTCAGGTGGTGACAGCCTGCGCCGACGGCGCCATCGCCGCCATGCAGTGCTACAAGTATATCAGCGCTCAGAAGTGATTTTTGAAAGGAGTTCATTACTATGCTGGATCTGACCAAGGAAAATTTCGAGGCGGAAGTCCTCAAGGCAGAGGGCAAGGTTTTCGTGGACTTTTACGGTGACGGCTGCGTACCCTGCGCTGCGCTGATGCCCTATGTACACGAGTATTCCGAGAAGTACGGTGACAAGATGAAGTTCTGCTCCCTGAACACCACCAAGGCCCGCCGTCTGGCCATCAGCCAGAAGGTGCTGGGTCTGCCGGTCATGGCCATCTATGAGAACGGCCAGATGATCGACTCCGTGGTGAAGGATGACGCCACCGCTGAGAGCATCGAGGCAATGATCCTCAAGCATTGCTGAAAACTCATTCCTTTGTTTTCCCGCCCCATGGGCATGGAATAAAAATCTGAAAGGAAGGAGGAAAATAGAAATGAGTATTCTCAAGGGCAGAAAGGCCATCGTCATCGGTGACCGTGACGGTGTCCCCGGTATGGCCATTGCGGCCTGTGCCGAGAGCGCCGGCGCCGAAGTCGTGTTCTCCTCTACCGAGTGCTTCGTCTGAACGGCCGCAGGTGCTATGGATCTGGAGAATCAGAAGAGAGTCAAGGAGTTCGTGGAGCAGTACGGAGCAGAAAACATTGTGGTTCTGCTGGGTGCTGCCGAGGGCGAGGGTGCCGGTTTGGCAGCCGAGACCGTGACGAACGGTGACCCCACTTTTGCAGGTCCTTTGGCAGGAGTCTCGTTGGGACTCAGGGTTTATCATGTATGTGAGCCGGAAGTCAAGGCAGAGTTTGATGAAGCTGTCTATGATGAGCAGGTCGGTATGATGGAGATGGTGCTGGACGTTGACGATATCGTCAGCGAAATGACCAGTATCCGTGAACAGTATTGTGCCTTCAAAGACTAATGGTCTCACCCAGAGAGGGATGGCACACCGCCATCCCTCTCTATTCTATATATAAAATTGTATACAACTCAGGGATTTTACACGCCCATACATACGAAAGGTGATCTGACCTATGAAAAGTGTCATCCGTGGAGCCGGCTATGTTCTGGCTCATACCCCCGATATGGTGCTGCACAACGGCACTACCCAGACAACAGAGCGTATCGTCAACCCCGACAGCGAGTATCTCAAGGAGCTGCCCAGCCACATCCGCAGCTTCGAGCAGGCGGTGGCCTATTGGCCCAATCAAGTCTACATTGGCAACAAGACCCCGGATGAACTGGCGGCAGTGGCCCAGCCCTGGTGCGACAAGGAGTGCGACTGCCACGAGCGGTACGGCAAGTTCGGCCAGATGATGCCCCAGAACGAGTTCCTGCTGCTGATGCAGGCCTGCGACGTGTTCGATCTGGTGGAACTGGAGGCCGAATTCGTGGCTGCCAACCGGGAGGCGCTGGCCGCCAACCCCGTCATGGAGCAGAGCGTGCTGGACCGCTTGAAAAACGGCAATTCGCTGGAGGAGATCCAGCGGCTGGTAGAGGAAGAGGGCGCCGAGGGACTGTATCATCTGGGCCAGCTGGTGGGCTGCGTGAAGCGGGCCCACGATATTGACGCCAATCTTTCCGCCCACGTCATGCACGAGAATCTGGTGTCCAAGGCATCCTCCGTGCTGGCCCTGCTGAACGTGATCCACGTCACCGGCATCGACCGCAATCAGGTGGAGTACGTCATCGACTGTGCCGAGGAGGCCTGCGGCGATATCAACCAGCGTGGCGGCGGCAACTTCGCCAAGTCCGCTGCGGAGATCGCCGGGCTGAACAACGCCTCCGGCTCCGACTGCCGTGCCTTCTGCGCTGCCCCCGCCCACGCCATGATCGAGGCGGCGGCGCTGGTGGCCAGCGGCGCTTACCACACCGTGGTGGTCACCGCCGGCGGCTGCACCGCCAAGCTGGGCATGAACGGCAAGGACCATGTGAAGAAGGGCCTGCCCGCTCTGGAGGATATGATCGGCGGCTTTGCCGTGGTCATCACGCAGGACGACGGCGTGAACCCCTTTATCAATCTGAATATGCTGGGCCGCCACAGTGTTGGCACCGGCTCTGCTCCGCAGGCCGTCATCACCTCTCTGGTCACCGATCCGCTGGATCGCAACGGCCTGAAGATCACCGATATCGACAAGTATTCCCCGGAGATGCAGAACCCCGACATCACCAAGCCCGCCGGCGCCGGCGATGTGCCGCTGGCCAACTACAAGATGATCGGTGCTCTGGCCGTGAAGCGGGGCGAGCTGCAGCGGGCTGAGCTGGCCAACTTCACTGTGGAGCACGGCCTCACCGGCTTCGCTCCCACCCAGGGTCATATTCCCTCCGGTGTTCCCTATGTGGGCTTTGCACGGGAGGCATTGCTGGCCGGCGATATCAAGCGTGTCATGGTCATTGGTAAGGGTTCTCTGTTCCTGGGCCGCCTCACCAACCTCTTTGACGGCGTTTCCTTCGTCATCGAGGCCAACCCCGGCAAGGAGGAAGCCGCTCCCGCCGTGGACGATACCCAGATCCGTCACATGATCGCAGACGCCATGCGTGGCTTTGCCGAGACGCTGGCAGCGCAGATGGGGGAGTAAGCATGAAGAACGTAAATCAGACCATCGTGGAGACCTTCCGTGAGGTGGCGGAGTATCTGGAGACCGGCCGCTCCGGCCGCCGTCCCCGCCTGCTGCTGACCGGCATGGGCAGCGAGCACGGGGAGGAGAACTCCATGCAGGCGGCGGTGATGGCCGCCCGTGTGGGGCTGGATGTGTCCTACATCGGCACGCTGGAGGGGGAGGGTGTGACCACCGTCCCCGTGGCGGACGAGGAGGCGGGCCACCGCAAGATGGTGGAGCTGCTGGAGAGCGGTGCGGCGGACGCTGCCGTCACCATGCATTTCCCCTTCCCCATCGGCGTGTCCACTGTGGGACGGGTGGTAACGCCCGCCCGTGGTAAGTCCATGTTTCTGGCCACCACCACCGGTACCTCCAGCGCCAATCGCCTGGAGGGCATGATCCTCAACACCATTTACGGCATCATCACCGCTAAGGCCTGCGGGATTCAGGAGCCCACCGTGGGCATCCTCAACGTGGACGGCGCACGGGCCTGCGAGACGGCGCTGCGCCAGCTGCAGCAGGCGGGTTATCCCATCCGCTTTGCCGAGTCCGTCCGGGCCGACGGCGGCGCCGTGATGCGGGGCAACGATGTGCTTCAGGGGACCCCCGACGTGATGGTGTGCGACTCCCTGACGGGCAACGTGCTCATCAAGATGCTCAGCTCCTTCACCACCGGCGGCAGCTTCGAGTCCACCGGCTACGGCTATGGCCCCGGCATCGGCCGGGACTATGACAAGCTGGTGCTCATCATCTCCCGTGCTTCCGGCGCCCCCCTCATCGCCAACGCTCTGTCCTTTGCTGACGAGCTGGTGCGGGGCGGTGTACAGAAGATTGCCAAGGCGGAGTTTGCGCTGGCCGACAAGGCCGGGCTGGAGGAGCTCCTGCGCCAGAAGCGGGAGGCCTCCGCTCCGGCGGCAGCCAAGGCCGAGGTGAAGGCTCCCGCCAAGGAGCCCTGCACCGCAGGCATCCCCGGCATCGAGGTCATGGACATCGAGGCCGCCGTGCAGGTGCTGTGGGCCAAGGATATCTATGCCGAGTCCGCTATGGGCTGCACCGGCCCGCTGGTGCTGGTCAGCGATGCCAACGAGGAGCGGGCCAAGACCCTGCTGCGGGAGGCCGGCTACATCGGCTGAGGCTTTGACAGAAGCGGCGGTATCTGCTACAATGGAAGTACCTCATAAAACACAGGAGGTGGGACCATGCGGCATCAGATCGCTCTGGCGGTGGCTCTGCTGGGCATCAGCTCCATGCTGTGTCTGGAACTGATGAAGAAGGTAGGCCGCCGGCTGGAGGAGCAGCAGAAGAAAAAGAACGAAGAGTAACCGCACACCCCGGAGGCCCAGCCTCCGGGGTGTCTGTCTGCCCTTTTCTTGACAGGGGAGACGGTAGATGATACCATATATAATAAGTGAGTTATTTCCGACGGCGAAGGGGTGGAGCATTTGGACAAGAAAAAGCGGGAGCAGGAGAATGTGCTGCGGCTGGTGAAAAAGAGTCGCAAGGGCCTCCTGCGGGTGGTGTTCAGCCGGTTTGGCCTCATGGCGCTGCTGCTGATTCTGGAGCTGGTGCTTCTGTGGATGATGTGGCGCTGGTTCAACAACGATTTCGAGTGGTTTGCGGCGGTGCAGGGCGTGTTCACCGTGCTGATGTTTTTCCATCTCTTTAACAGCGACATGGACGCCACGGGGAAGCTGACGTGGATGTTCCTGCTGGCGGTGATCCCCATTCCTGCCAGCATCTTCCTCTGGTTCACGGAGAAGGACGTGGGCCACCGCACCCTGAAGCGGCTGGTGCAGCAGCGGATCGACGAGAGCCGGGATCTGCTGCATCAGGATCCGGAGGTGCTGCGGGACCCGGAGATCGAGTCCTCCGGCACCGACGATCTGTGCCGCTATCTCAACCGCAGCGGCTCTTTTCCCCTGTATGCCAACACGGAGACGAAGTTCTTCCCACAGGGAGAGGACAAGTTTGCGGCGCTGCTGGAGGAGCTGCAAAAGGCGGAGAAGTTCATTTTTCTGGAGTACTTCATCATCGATGAGGGGTATATGTGGGGCAGCATTTTGAAAATTCTGGCGGACAAGGCGGCGCAGGGCGTGGACGTGCGGGTGCTGTACGACGGGATGCTGGAGATCTCCACCCTGCCGTGGGACTATCCCCGGCGGCTGGAAAAGCTGGGCATCCGCTGCAAGGCCTTTGCCCCCATCCAGCCCTTCCTCTCCACCCACTATAACTACCGGGATCACCGGAAAATCCTGGTCATCGACGGCAAGGTGGCCTTCACCGGCGGCGTAAATCTGGCGGATGAGTACATCAACCGCAAGGAGCGCTTCGGCCACTGGAAGGATACCGCCATCCTCCTGCGGGGAGAGGCGGTGCAGAGCTTTACCCTGATGTTCTTACAAATGTGGAATCTGACGGAAAAGGAGCCTCGCTGGGATGAGGCCCTGCTGCCCTCGCCGCCGGTGGAGGCGGAGGGCTATGTGATGCCCTACTGCGACTGTCCACTGGACGATTACAAGGTGGGAGAGAGTGTCTATATGGACATTCTCAACCGGGCCAAGGACTATGTACATATCATGACACCCTACCTCATTCTGGATAATGAGATGGAGACGGCCCTGAAATTCGCTGCCCAGCGTGGAGTGGATGTGAAGCTGATCCTGCCGGGTATTCCGGACAAGAAGGCCGCCTATGCGCTGGCAAAATCTCACTATCAGTACCTGACGGCGGCGGGAGTGAAGCTGTACGAGTATACACCGGGCTTTGTCCACGCCAAGATCTTTGCCAGCGACGACGTGAAGGCGGTGGTTGGTACCATCAATCTGGATTACCGGAGCCTGTACCATCACTTTGAGTGTGCGGCGTATCTCTACGGCGGCCCTACCGTGGGCGACGTGGAGCGGGATTTCCAGCGGACGCTGGAGCAGTGCCGCCGGGTGACGCCGGAAACCATCCGCCATGAGAAGCTGGGCTATAAGCTGGGCGGCAGCCTTATGAAGCTGGTGGCCCCGCTGTTGTGATGCTATCGTTTATAACGGAACGGAGACAGGCCTTGCCTGTCTCCGTTCCGTTATAATATTTTGGTATTGATTATGACAAGCTCTCCAAAGAGCAGTTCGTCTCGCTGATTGAAATACTCAAGCTGTCCAAGTACTTGAAAAGCCCATCAACCAGCGCGGGAAAGCACGACCGCAGTTGTCGCACGGCAAGGGAAAACGGAAACGCAAATAAGAAAAAATCGGCACCTGCTTTTGAGGCAGGTGCCGATTTCTGTTACCCGATCATGCGCTTGAATTTTTGGCATAAGTTTAGCGTAAATCCGCTTTTGCCCACTCAAAAAATCAAGCAATTTCAAGGTTTTGCGGCGAGTCTTAATACATGCCGCCCATGCCGCCCATTTCGGGAGCGGGAGCAGCGGGTGCGGGAGGCTGGGGCTTGTCGGCCACCAGAGACTCGGTGGTCAGCACCATGCCGGAGACGCTGGCGGCATTCTCCAGAGCGGAGCGGGTCACCTTGGCGGGATCCACGATGCCGCTGGCAATCATGTCGCAGTACTCCTCCTTGTAGGCGTCGAAGCCGTAGCCGTTCTTGCCGGAGGTACGGACCTTCTCCAGAATGACGGAGCCGTCCAGACCGGCATTGGCAGCGATCTGGCGGATGGGCTCCTCCAGAGCCTTGGCCACGATCTGCACGCCGGTCTTTTCATCGCCCTCCACCTCGTTCAGCAGGGCGGTGACAGCGGGGATGACGTTGACATAGATGGTGCCGCCGCCAGCCACGATGCCCTCTTCCACAGCGGCCTTGGTGGCGTTCAGAGCGTCCTCGATGCGGAGCTTCTTCTCCTTCATCTCGGTCTCGGTAGCAGCGCCTACCTTGATGACGGCCACGCCGCCGGCCATCTTGGCCAGACGCTCCTGCAGCTTCTCCTTATCGTACTCGCTGGTGGTCAGGCCGATCTGGTTGCGGATCTGAGCCACACGGTCGGCAATAGCCTGCTTGTCGCCCATGCCGTCCACGATGATGGTGTTCTCCTTGGTGACCTTCACCTGACGGGCACGGCCCAGCATATCCACGGTGGCGTCCTTCAGGGTCAGACCCAGCTCCTCGCTGATGACCTGACCGCCGGTGAGGATGGCGATATCCTGCAGCATCTCCTTGCGGCGGTCACCGAAGCCGGGGGCCTTGACGCACACCACGTTCAGGGTGCCACGCAGACGGTTCACGATCAGGGTGCTCAGGGCCTCGCCCTCAACATCCTCAGCGATGATGAACAGCTTCTTGCCGGCCTGCACCAGCTGCTCCAGCAGGGGCAGGATGTCGGAGATGACGGAGATCTTCTTATCGGTGATGAGGATGTAGGCGTCGTCGATGACGGCCTCCATCTTCTCGGTATCGGTGACCATGTAGGGGGTGATGTAGCCACGGTCGAACATCATGCCCTCCACCACCTCGGAGTAGGTCTCGGCGGTCTTGGACTCCTCGATGGTGATCACACCGTCGGAGGAGACCTTCTCCATGGCCTCGGCGATCAGCTTGCCGATGAAGGCATCGCCGGAGGAGACGGTACCCACACGGGCGATGTCATCGGTGCCGTTGACCTTCTGGCTCTGGGCACGGATGGCGGTTACGGCGGCCTCCACGGCCTTGGACATACCCTTCTTCATGACGATGGGGTTGGCACCGGCGGCCAGATTCTTCAGGCCCTCACGAACCATGGCCTGTGCCAGCAGGGTGGCGGTGGTGGTACCGTCGCCGGCCACATCGTTGGTCTTGGTGGAAACCTCACGCACCAGCTGAGCACCCATGTTCTCAAACGGATCGTCCAGCTCGATCTCCTTGGCGATGGATACGCCGTCGTTGGTGATCAGGGGAGTGCCGAACTTCTTATCCAGCACCACATTGCGGCCCTTGGGACCCAGAGTGACCTTTACGGTATCCGCCAGCTGATTGACGCCGGACTCCAGCGCCTTGCGGGCCTCGTCGCCACGCTTAATGATCTTGGACATATTGATTGCCTCCTATATTGCAGATAATGATTTTACAAAAATGTCATTCCGAGGGAGCAAAGCGACCGTGGGGATCCGTAATACCCTTTCTATAAGGCCGGGGAGAACGGATCGCCACGACCAGTCTGCGGACCGGTCTCACAATGACAGCGCAGAAGTCTTACTCGACGATGGCCAGAATGTCGCCCTGCTTGACGATGATATACTCCACATCCTCCAGAGTGACCTTGGTGCCGGCGTACTTGTCGGTGATGACCTTGTCGCCGGGCTTGACGCTCATGGTGACAGTCTTGCCGTCCACCACGCCGCCGGGGCCGACGGCAATGACCTCGGCCACAGAGGGCTTCTCCTTAGCGGAGCCGGTGAGGATGATGCCGCCCTTGGTGGTCTCCTCCGCCTCCGTCATCTTCAGCACCACACGATCAGCAAGCGGTGTCAGTTTCATGGTTGGTTCCTCCTTATATCTTTTATTAAAAACGAAATCAGCGTTAGCACTCACTGTTCAGGAGTGCTAACGCTGATTATCATACCACACTTTTCCGGTTTTGCAAGGGGGAAAACGGAAAATTTTGAAAAGTTCACAAAATATTAAATTAGGGGCTTCCGAGCGGTTCGGTTGCAGCTGCATCCGGCAGGGCCGAAGAAGTTCAGCCGCTTGTCGGAGATCTGGATGGTCACATCGTCGGAGGTGATGCACTCGCCGTCGAGACAGGTAACGATGTCCGGCTTTTCCGAGCGGATGCGGATGACCTTGGGGGTGGAACATCGGGCCAGATGGGGAAACTTATAGTATTGCCCCTTGGAGTAGGGATTGACGAACTTTATAAAGGTCAGGCGGCTGACCTTCTTCACCACCAGCGTGTTCAGAACGCCGTCATCCATCCGGGCCTCCGCCACCGGCATGAAGCCGCCGCCTTGGTAGCGGCCGTTGCACACCGCTACCAAGGCATAGTCATCCTCCACGGCCTCGCCGTCCAGCTCCACCGTCCAGTGGGAGCCGATGCCCTTGAAGAGGAAATTCACCATCAGGGACACGATATAGCTGCTCTTGCCGTCCAGAATGGGACTCTCGCTGAAGTTATGTACGTCCTTGGCCACCCGTGCGTCCAGTCCGGAGCAGGCGATGGTCAAGGCGATGCGGCCGTTGACGTCGATGGCGTCTATAGGGAATTGGGGAGCGTCCCACAGATTTTCGGCATCCCGGAATTTCTCCATATCCTCCGGGCCAAAGTTTTTCAGGAAGTCGTTGCCGGTTCCCACGGGGATGACGGTCATGGCGGCATTGTCGTAGCCGATGATGCCGTTGGCCACCTCGTTGACGGTGCCGTCGCCGCCGCAGGCGTAGAATCGCAGTTCCTCACCGCTCTGGCACAGGCGGCGGGCGATCTCCGTGGCGTGGCCCTGCTTCTTGGTCAGCAGGCACTGCACCTCCAGTCCGTGCTCCTGCCTCAGCTTCTCCGCCATATCATAGATTTTTTGGCGGCTGTCGGACTTGCCCGCCGTGGGATTGATGATGAAAACGTGCTTCATAGCAAACGCCTCCCGGGTCTTTAAGAAAAAGTTACAAAGGCTATTGTAGCATCAGGGTAGAAAATTGAATGAACAAATTGAAAACTTGTGGGGAAGACCGTGGAATTTTGACGGAGCCCTTACACATTGCCGTACATGAACAGATCGCACTTGATCATGCCGTTGTAGAGCTTGCGCTTCTTGGCGGCGGGCCGTCCGAAGGAGCGTTCGAACTCCGTATGGCTGCTGAGCACCAGCGTCCGCCAGCCCTCCGGCAGCCGACGCCAAACCTGTCCCAGCTCCCGGTACAGGTCCTCGGCCTCCCGCTTCTCCATCAGCCGCTCGCCGTAGGGGGGATTGGTCACCAACTGGCCGTAGGTGCTGTCCCGGCGGAAGTCTCTCATGTCCGCCACCTCGAAGCGGATCATATCCTCCACCCCCGCCTTGCGGGCATTGTCCCTGGCAATGGCCACGGCACGGGGGTCGATGTCGCCGCCCCAGATGTCGTAGTGGCCGTGGAATTCCTTGTCCATGGCCTCGTCCGCCGCATCCATCCACACCTTGGCCGGAAGGAACGCCCACCTCTGGGCGTCGAAGCTGCGGTCCAGTCCCGGCGCACGGTTTTTGGCAATGAGCGCCGCCTCGATGGGAATGGTGCCGGAGCCGCAGAAGGGGTCGCAGAAGGGGTCCTTCCCCCGATAGCGGGACAGCAACACCATGGCCGCCGCCAGCGTCTCCCGCAGGGGAGCCTCCACGCCCACGGCCCGGTAGCCCCGCTTGTAAAGCCCCTCACCGGAGGTATCCAGACACAGGGCTGCCTCGTCCTTGAACAGGGAGAAGCGCACCTGATACTTCACACCGTCCTCCGGGAACTGCTCCCGGTGATAATGGGCCTTCATCCGCTCCACCATGGCCTTCTTGATGATGGACTGGCAGGCCGGCACGGAGTGCAGCTGGGAGGAAATGGAGTAGCCCTTCACCGGGAAGGCGGCGTTCTCCGGCAGATAGTCCTCCCACGCAATGGCACGGGTCCCCTGAAACAGCTCCTCGAAGCTGCGGGCCGGGAAGCGGCCCAGCACCAGCAGCACCCGTGCGCCGCACCGCAGGTTCAGGTTCAGCCGTGCCGCATCCGCCAGCGTTCCCCGGCAGAGGATGCGGCCGTTCTCCGCCTGCACCTCCTGCAGGCCCAGTCTTTTCACTTCGTCGCTTACCAGCTTTTCAAGCCCCAGCAGGCAGGGGATCAGATACGTTTCCATAGACGATGGTCCTCTCAGTATGATTCACGGACAGGGGCTGCGCCCTGTTTCTCCCAGTATATCGGATATTCCCCCAAAGCGCAAGAGCGGCAAAAAATTTCACCGGAGGGCTTGACAGCAAACCGTACTACTCGTATAATACGGTTAGAAAGCGTACTATACGAGTAATACGGTTGAAGGAGGCGATGCCATGATACAGTTTGATTCCTTTATGCAGGCGGAGGGCGTACCCATCTACCAGCAGATCATCCGCTATGTCAAGCAGGGGATCGCAGCCGGGACCATCCGGGACGGGGAGGAGCTGCCCTCCCGGCGGGTGCTGTCGGCGCTGCTGGCGGTGAACCCCAACACGGTACAGAAGGCCTATCGCATGATGGAGGAGGAGGGACTGGTGGAATCCCATACCGGAGCCAAGAGCTGCGTCCACGCCGACGCCGGACGGGTGGCGGCGCTGCGGCAGGAGCTGACCGAGACGGAGCTGCGTGCCATGGTCCGCAGTATGAAGCGCATGGGGCTGGACAGGCAGAGTGCCTGGAGCCTGTTTGAGAGACTGTATGCAGAGGAGGAGACGGAATGAACAAGCAGCTTTCGGTGATGGGACTGGCGGCACGGGCCAGCATGGTCCCGGTACTCATTGCCTCCGGACTGACGGCACTGGCGGTGGGTGTGCTGACGTATCTGGAAAATCCCGAAAACACAGGCGGTGCCGCCGGTGTGGGAGCGGCGCCGCTGGCTGCCGCCGTGGGCTATCTGATGGTGATGGTCATGCTGTGCCTGGGGGGCTGCGGCTTCGGCAGCCAGACGGCCTACACGGTTCGCCGCCTGCGCCTGCGGGAGGAGCTGGTGGATCTGTGGTGGGCGGCGTACCACGCCGCCATGCTGCTGGTGCTGTGGGCGCTGGTGGCGACGGCAGCGCTGCTGGGGATGCAGCTGAAGCTTCAGGGGCTGGAGCCCAACTGGGGTGTCGGCCCCCAATCCCTGATGCTGCTGGTGTACAGCGACTCCTTCCTGCACCACCTGCTGCCGCTGGCAGATGCGGCGGTGTGGGTGACGGATCTGGCGCTGCTGATGGCCAATGCACTGGCGGCGGCCCTGTTCATCCGGAGCCAGCGGCGGGGACGGCTGTGTCTGTGGCCACTGCTGACGGTGGGTGTCACGATGTTTACCTTCACGGTGGATGTCGCCGACAATGCGTGGATGGCGATGCTGCTGGCGGCGCTGGCCATGGCCGGCTGCACGCTGACCCTGCTTCTGACAGGAGGTGAGCGCCGTGAAGTGTAGTTGGTTTTCGCGGGAGGGCCTGACGGCGGCCCTACCCCCCAACGTGGAGGCCGGGCGTATGGCCGGCATCATCCGTGGTACCCTGCTGGGGGCCGTTTTTGGGGGCGGCATCCTTTTTGCCTGCCGCTATGGCAGCGCCTATCAGAGCTTGATGGAGTGGGACCCGGTGCGAAACCGCTCCGTGGTGCGGGCGGGGGCAAGAATGCTGCCCTTCTGGCAGACCATGGAGCCTGCGCTGGTGCTGATGGCCCTGTTCGCCTTGGGGGCGCTGCTGTCGGCCACGGTGCTGTACGCCTCCTACTATCAGGGCGGGCGCAGCATCTATCTCATGCGGCGCCTGCCGGATGGCGGCCGCACCCTGCGCCGTCAGGTGTGGACGGTGCCGCTGCGGTGGATGGCGGCCTGCATAGCGGCTGCGGCGGCGCTGTCGGTGCTGTGCTGGGCGGCTTGGCGTCTCATTACCCCGGCGCAGACCTTGGGCCACGGATTATTCGGAATATGAAGCTGAAGGAGGGAACCGTTATGCTGGAAATTTCTCATGTAACAAAGAAATATCGGGACAAGGAGGCCCTGTCGGATGTGTCGCTGACCATCCCGCAGGGGCAGATCGTGGGGCTGTTGGGGGAGAACGGTGCCGGAAAGACCACGTTGATGAAGTGTATTTTGGGCTATCTGCGCCACGAGGGCGTTGTGACGCTGGACGGCGAGGCCATCGGGCCGGGGAATATCCACCGGTTGTCCTTTGCCACCTGCGAGCACTCCTTCTTTCCGGCCCTGTCCCCGGCGGATCACCGGGACTTCTATCAGGCCCATTTCCCTGCCTTCAACGATCGGCGGTTCCGCCTGCTGACGGAGTTCTTTCAGCTGCCGCTGCACAAGCCCCTGCGGAGTTTTTCCACCGGCATGAAGAACCAGCTGGAGGTGACGCTGGCCCTGTCACAGGGGGCGGACTACATCCTCATGGACGAGCCCTTCTCCGGCAGCGATCTCTTCAACCGGGAGGACTTCTACCGGGTGATGCTGGGCCTGCTGTCGGATCACGAGACGGTGATCCTCTCCACCCATCTGCTGGAGGAGGTCAAGACTTTCCTGTCCCGTGCTGTCCTGCTGCGGCAGGGGCGGCTCATCGGAGACATCTCCCAGCAGGAGATGGAGGACGAGGATCTGGTGACCCGTGTGAAGCAGACGTATCACTATCAGGCGGATCGGGTCCGCAAGGCCCTGAGCCAGCTGCCGGACGAGGAGGGGTGACATGAAACGCACATGGAGAGCCATTTTGGCCCTGACGCTGGTGTGTGCCGTGGCCCTGACGGCTGCCGCTATGGCCTTGGGCTCCAAGGCCCTGCCGCTGACGATGACGGACGCCTGTACCATTGGCAATCCCGCCGCCGCAGAGGGCCTGCATATGGCCGCCCGCATCGGCATGGAGCAAAACCGCCTGCAATGGCGCATGGACTACGACCCTGCCGCCGACGCCACCGACGCATCCTTCCGGCTGGCGTACAGCGATCGGAGCGGGCAGTGGATCTTTGACGGCTATGGCTACAACATCCAGTGCCTGCTGGTCAATCAGGAGGACGACAGCGACCCCATCTGCCGGGAGGTCCTGCGGCAGGCCCGTGCCTCCGGCGAGGAGCTGGTGGACGTGACGGTGCATCTGGCGGACTACTGGCAGGACCTGCCCCTGTCCCTCAGCGGCGCCTCCTGGCCCGGCGGCGGAGACTTTTGCGATGCCTACGGCCCGTGGGACATTGGCGATACCGTACCCTTCCCGGCCCTGAGCATCCCGGTGAGAGCGTCCGACGACCTCACCGTGGCGCTGGCCCGCAACGCAGACGGCAGCTATGAGATCAACGGCTACGACTTCACCGGGATCTCCTCCGCCATGTACTTCACTCCCTTCAGCCTGCCGCTGGAGGGCGGCACCCTCACCACTCTGGGCATCGACCCGGCGGCGCAGCCCCAGCCCGACTGGGCGCCGGAGGGCTATGGCCTGTGGTACGTCCCGGTGCAGACGAATGATGACGGGAGCAGCACCCCCGTGCCGTCCCGCCGCCAGCTGGTGTACTCCCTGGATATCACCCGCCAGCAGGTGGTGACCCTGAAGCAGGAGGAGCTCGGCGGCACGGTGTATCTCATGACGCAGGAGGACGGCCAGCTGGTGCTGCGCCTGCTGGAGGGCGGCACCTACCGCCTGCTGCAGGAGCTGTCCCTCGGCCCGGTGCCGGAGTCGGATCCCGGCACGGGCGGGTATCATACTCTGACCATCCGGGACGGCTTCATCGTGGTGCTCTGGGATAATCAGCTGACGGTGCTGTCCCGGACGGAGGAGGGCTATCATCTGGACTACACCTGCCCCACACAGACCGCCTACGTCACCGGCTATACCGTCAGCTTCACCGATCCGGAGCCGGAGAAGCAGGGCGATGAGGATGCCATGCCGTATACCGTGGCGACCAACTTCGCCATGGCCTATCAGGACGGAAAGCTGGCGGTGGCCGCCTACGTCGGCAACAGCAGCATGGTGTGTGTCCTGCTGCTGGAGGTCTACGGTCCGGAGGGACTGCTGTACGCCACCGCCAGAGTCCCCAGCGTGGAGCGGCAGTTTGCCGCCGACAATGTCCGCCCCATGTGGGTGCGGGAGGACAAGAAGGCCCCCTTCCCGGAGGCGGATATCTCCACCCCCATCCCGGAGCTTACTTGGGAGAAATGACGAAGCATCCCCCGATCCTCTGTGTAAAAATCTGAAAATTGCCATACTGCGTGCGAAATGCTGGACGCACTGCCTCCGCCGTGATACAATGCAGAAAAACACCCTCAAATGTGAGGGTTTTCCCGCAGGAACGGTTTACTACCCTGTGAAAGAGAGATTTTTGTGACAAGAGAGGGATGGGTGATACCAATGGGTCGCTGAAAAATACGGGTTCATCAAATGACAAGTGAATAAGAAGGAGTCTGACGAATATGCGTAAAACGAGTGTACCTGCACCCTTCGGGGGGCTTATGATCGCCGGGGTCGTTGTGGCTGTGGCGGCGCCCTTTTTGGGTTGGATCCTCCAGGCACTGGCACTGCTCATCAATTCCTATTGGTCTATCCCCTGCATCGACTACATTCTGGTGGAAGTGATCCCCTGTGTCCGGCTGGGCGGCGTTCTGCTGTTCCTGTGGGGCGCTTTGGGCTGGCTATTCAACCGACGAGAAAAGGAGGACGGACAATGAAAAAGTATCTCTACCTGTTGGCAGGTCTGGCGGCGGGGTTTGTACTGGTTTTCATGGGGACGGCTATCTGCCAGTATCTGCACCTGACACAGTCCGGCTATGTCCGCTACGACGACTCTGTGGAGGTCGTGTATCAGCAGGTGGCGGAGTACGCCGGGGTGGACCCGGCTACCCTCTCCATCCACGCCAAGCGGCAGGTGGGAGATGACATTTTCGTGCTCTGGAAAACGCCGGACCGCACCGAGGTCAGCATGACGCAGCTGCGGCAGGCCAGCTTCGGCGGACACACCTACCTCTGCCCGGAGGCCGGTCTGCTGGCCCGGACGGATGACGATCCCGCCCGCCGGTACGGAAGATCGCCTGCCATTGACAAGATGCTCACCACCACCGGTGACCCGGCCCGGACGCTGCTGGTGCTCAGCGGCGATGTCAGTGACCTCCAAGGGGGGCGTCTGACGCTGGATTATAGACTCAGCTCCGCTATTTCCCAGACCTCCGGTATCCCGGAGCAGGACCACTGCCCGGAGAGCTTTTCCGTAGAGCTCAGTGGCCCCTATGTGCTGATCCCCCTGTGGCTCTCCGGCGTGCCGGAGGGGCTCTATGGCACCCTGTACGATGCCGACGGTCAGGTCGTGGACACCTTCTGATGCTTTGAAGCGATATATTACGAGGGACGCCGGTTGGGCGTCCCTTCCTTTATCCCCGCTCTTTGCTGCATCCCCGGCAAAGCCGCCGCCCGTCTCTTGGCAATTTTGACAAAAATTTAACAGGATAGAAATAACAGTGGCATCCCGCAGTCGGATATGATATAATCAAGCCAGAAACCAAGGGGAAACCCGAAAGGAGGAGCTATGATCGTCATTTGGATCGCAGCCATCGTGGTCTTTGGCATCGTGGAGGCGGTGACGGTGGGACTGGTCTCCATCTGGTTCGTGCTGGGCGCCGTGGCCGGTCTGCTGGCGGCGGTGCTGGGGGCGGCCCTGTGGGTGCAGATCGTCCTGTTCTTCGTGGTGAGCATTGCGGCGCTGGCGGCGACCCGTCCGCTGGTGCAGAAGATGCTCCACAGGGACGAGACGCCCACCAACGCCGACCGGGTGCTGGGCCAGACGGCCCGTGTCACCGAGACCATCGACAATACCGTCCCCACCGGAGCAGTGTACGCCGACGGCAAGACGTGGACGGCCCGCAGCGCCAGCGGCCGGGTCATCCCGAAGGATACGCTGGTGAAGGTACAGCGCATGGAGGGCGTGCGGCTCTTCGTGGAGGAAGAGGCGGGTCAGCCCGTCCATTCATAAAACAAACAGGAGGAAGAACAAATGCCTACCAACAATCTGTCTGTCCCCGGTATCGTAGGGATCGCCATTCTGGTGATTCTGGTGCTCGTGATCATCGTCCGCAACATCTATGTGGTGCAGCAGTCCCGTGCCTATGTGGTGGAGCGGCTGGGTGCCTTCCACTCCGTGTGGGGCGTGGGCCTGCATCTGAAGGTCCCCTTCATTGAGCGTGTGGTGAAGAAGGTGAGCCTGAAGGAACAGGTGGCGGATTTCGATCCCCAGCCCGTCATCACCAAGGATAACGTCACCATGCAGATCGACACCGTGATCTACTTCCAGATCACCGACCCCAAGCTGTATACCTACGGCGTGGAGTATCCCATGAACGCCATCGAGAACCTCACCGCCACCACCCTGCGCAACATCATCGGTGAGCTGGAGCTGGACCAGAGCCTTACCTCCCGTGATACCATCAACGCCAAGATGCGTGCCATTCTGGACGAGGCCACGGACCCCTGGGGCATCAAGGTCAACCGTGTGGAGCTGAAGAACATCCTGCCGCCCCGTGAGATCCAGAACGCCATGGAGAAGCAGATGAAGGCCGAGCGTGAGCGCCGTGAGTCCATCCTGCAGGCCGAGGGCGAGAAGGCCAGTAAGATCCTGGTGGCTGAGGGCGAGAAGCAGTCCGCCATCCTGAAGGCCGACGCCGCCAAGCAGGCCAAGATCATGGCTGCTGAGGCCGAAGCCGCCTCCATCATGAAGGTGCAGCAGGCGCTGGCTGACGCCATGCGGATGCTCAACGAGAACGCCCCCAACGATCAGGTCATCAAGCTGAAGGCGCTGGAGGCCTTCCAGAAGGTCGCTGACGGCAAGGCCACCAAGATCATCATTCCCAGCGAGATCCAGGGGCTGGCCGGTTTGGCCGCCTCCGCCAAGACCCTGCTGGAGGACGACAAGCCGGAGCAGAACCAGTAATTTCCCCATAACGATCGCAAAACCATAGAAGGGACGCCCGCTGGGGCGTCCCTTTTTCCATCCCTGCCGGCAGAAACCCTTTCCGCTGCCTGCCGGCGGCGCAGCAAAAAAGGGTCCCGGACATTTGTCCGGGACCCCATATGCTCTATGCCATGCGCTTACTTTCAGCGCCTTACTCCGTCTCGATGAGACCGTAGCCGCCGTTGTTGCGGTGATACACCACGTAGATATTGCCGGTCTCCACGCTGCGGAACACATAGAAGGAGTGATCCAGCAGGTTCATCTGCAAAATGGCCTCCTCAGTGCTCATAGGCTTCACAGCGAAGTGCTTGGTACGCACCAGATGATACTCCGGCTCCTCTACCACGTCAAACTCGGCAGGGATATTGGAGGTCAGAGCGTCGGGGCGCAGATTCCGGGCCAGCCGTGTCTTGTTCTTGCGGATGCGGCGGTCAATGAAGGCCACCGCCTCGTCAATGGCGCCCCGCATATCCCCGTCGGGGTCCTCCTCCTGCGCCCGAAACAGCGTGCCGTTGGCGGCCCGGATGGTCAGCTCCACCACGCAGCGGTTCTTTTTTTCTACGGCGAAGGTCACAAAGGCGTCTGCCTCCTCCGGGAAGTACCGATCCAGCTTGCTGATCTTCTTCTCGGCATATTCCTTGATGGAGTCGTTCAGCGCAATTTTCTTACAGGCAAATGTGAACTTCATGTGGCTTGCTCCTTTCCAAGTGTCCTTTGCAAAAAGGGGGAAGGGTCGGGGAGAGGTTTCCCCTTATCCTTGTGGGCATTATACCATGTTGCATACTGTTTGAAAAGGTGCTTTGCCTATTTTTGTGGATAATTCACAAAAAGTTAAAATCCGCGACAAATTCGACAGGAAGCGGAAAAAGTTCCCGTTTTCCGCCAAAAGCTCCTATTTACAAAACTGCCGGACGGGTATATCATAAGCATCGGAAGCTTTCCAATATCCCACCCGCTTGGGCCGCTCTGCTTGCAGGGCGGCTCCTTTTTATGGAAAGCCACAAAATCATCCCATCAGCACCTGCGCTGCGGCATCACAGCCGAGAGAAGAACCTCCTTCACCCATAGATGTTCTTGCACATTTCAGCAGATATGGTATACTGTAAATCAGAGAATAACAGGATAGGGAGGGCTGATTCGGATGCGTATCACCCGTCGTGAGAAAAAATTCTGGGAGCAGCACCTGAGCTGCGTTCGCCATATCACACTGGACCCCAAGGGTCCGGGCGTAGTGCGGCTGCACATGATCCCACCACGGTCGGAGGGGAAGGACGAACCCTTCCTTCTGCTGCTGAACGGGGCCAAGCTGATCCCGCTGAATCTCAGCTGGGCCATTCTGCTGGCCAACTTCATGGCGGCCTTGGAGAGCTTCTTCACAGAGAGCGACAACGCCCCGGACCGTGAGGTGGAGCAGGCGGATTGGGAGCGCCTGGCGGAGGAGGCCGTGACGGCCACCCGCAGCGTTTACCCCCGCACCAAGCCGGAGCAGCTGCGGGAGGACCTTGCTCTGCTGATGGAGAGCCTCATCGCCATCGCACGGGGGCAGGAGCCGCCGGTGGAGGTAGGGACCCTAAGTCTGGGGGACTATGCCCCCTATATGTCGGCACCCCACCGCATGGACCTGATGGTCAGCGCCATGATGAAGGATGGCGCGTGGCACTGCAATCAGAAGTGTCTCCACTGCTACGCCGCCGGACAGCCCATGGGCGAGAGCCAGGAGCTGACCACCGCTCAGTGGAAGGAGGCGCTGGAGCGCCTGCGCCACGCCAATATCCCGCAGGTGACCTTCACCGGCGGAGAACCCACCCTCCGGGCGGATCTGGTGGAGCTGGTGGAGGCCGCCCAGTGGTTCGTGACCCGTCTCAACACCAACGGCCGTCTGCTGACGCCGGAGCTGTGCCGCCGACTGTATGAGGCAAGCCTTGACAGCGTGCAGGTGACGCTGTACAGCGCCGACGCCGCTGTCCACAATACGCTGGTGGGCGCACCGGGCTTCGACGACACGGTGCAGGGCGTCCGCAACGCTGTGGCGGCGGGCCTGATGACGTCGGTGAACACGCCGCTGTGCAGCCTGAACCGAGACTATGCCGCTACCCTCCGCTTTGTGCATGAGCTGGGAGTGCGATACGTCACCTGTTCCGGGCTCATTCCCTCCGGCGGCGCCGAGACGGAGGCCAGCCAGGCCACCCGCCTGACGCAGGAGGAGCTGACTGCCGTGCTGCGTCAGGCCGTGGAGACGGCGGAGGAGCTGGGCATGGAGATCGACTTCACCAGTCCCGGCTGGCTGCCGGAGGAGACGCTCCGGGGGCTTGGCCTGCACCTGATCCCCAGCTGCGGAGCCTGCCTGAGCAACATGGCCGTCACGCCCGACGGGCAGGTAGTTCCCTGCCAGAGCTGGCTGGGCGGCACCACGCTGGGGAACCTCCTCACCGACGACTGGTCCGCCATCTGGGACGGCGAGACCTGCCGGGCCATCCGGGCCAAGAGTGCCAAGCTGGAGCATATCTGCCAGCTGGGCGAGGGAAACAGAGAGGGGTGCTGACCATGAAAAAGACCATTTGCCGGGCGCTGCTGTGTCTGCTGCTGGCGGCCTGTCTGCTGCCCCTGACGGCCCGCACCGCCCACGCCGACAAGATCTACGACGAGATCGTCAACTATCAGGTGGATGTCACTCCCAACACCGAGGACGGAAGCTTGGCGATCCAGGTGACGCTGGACTGGAAGCCCCTGGAGGATCTGCCTGCCACCAACTCCCAGCAGGGCGGGGCCAAGATCGGCATCCCCAACGGCTCCATCCGGGAGATGACGGCCCTCACCGACAACATCCAGAGCATCGATCACGACAACAGCTACGCCTACATCGACTTCACCCAGTCCTACGATGCCAACGAGACCTTCCGCTTCGCTTTCCGCTGGGTGCAGGAATATATGTATACCCTCAGCGACAGCGGAGCTGTATCCTATGACTATACCCCCGGCTGGTTCGACAGCGCCCCGGTGGACGCCATGACCCTGACGTGGCACGACCCAGCCTCCACGGCAGGCGTTGGCTCCGACGGCCAGACCGGCGGCGACCATGTGCTCACCGCCAACAATATGGAGCCGGGGGATCGACTGAACTTCACTGTGGAGTATGCCAGCTGGCCCTCCACCCTGTATTGGGAGAACAGCCGGGATAATCTGCCGGATAACAGCCGGGGCGACGACTCCTATGACGATTCCGACGATTCCGATGACTGGGTATTCAGTGTATTCGTGATATTCGTTCTGGTGATCTTTTTCGTGGTCCGGGCCGCCGTCTATGATGGCTATGCCGGCGGCTTCGGCACCCGCTACGTATTCGTCCACGGCCTGTGGTATCCCGCCGGCCCGGATGGCCGCCATCCCCGTCCCGGCTCCGTTGGCACCAAGCATAAGCCCGCCCCGCCCCGCAGCAGCGGCTTCGGCGGCGGAAAGCGTGGCGGCGGTTTTGGAGGCGGTGGCTTCGGCGGAGGCAGCAGCCATTGCGCCTGCGCCTCCAGCTGTGCCTGTGCCTGTGCTTGCGCCTGCGCCGGCGGCGGCCGGGCTGGCTGCAGCGCCAAGAATCTGTATGGCGCCGTGAAGCTCAGCGAGGAGCTGACTGAAAACCTGTAATTTATCCCGATTACGCAGCGTGACCGCCCCGGTTGCGCTGCGTAATGATTTGCGCTGTGGGTTTACTATGGATGACAATGCTGCCCGATCATAGAGCACCGTTTTCGCACGGAGAATGTGGCACCGGCAAAACTCGCCCCCCAAAAACAAGCAGGCAGAAGCCTCACGCTTCTGCCTGCCTATTTTCAATTATCTTCTCCTGCGCCCGCTGCCCCGCTTCCCCGCCATATAGCGGTTCAGCTCCGACTGTTTGCTGTCGGACTGGGTCATGAACTGCTTCAGCTTGTCCTCGAAGGACGGCTCCGCCGGGGGCTGCATGGCCACTGTGGCCTGTGCCGGACGGGGAGACCGCCCGCCGCTGCGGGGGCCGGGACGACCGCCCTGGGGCCGGGCCGATCGGGCCGGCTGCGGGCGTTCCTGCTGGGGTTGGGCCTGCTTGATGGACAGATTGATTTTCCCCTCCGGGGAGAGGGAGAGGATCTTCACGGTGACCTCCTGCCCCTCGGTGAGGTAGTCGTGGACGTCGCTGACAAAGGCAGCGGCCACCTCTGATATGTGGACCAAACCGGACTTCCCGCCGGGTAGGCTCACAAATGCGCCGAATTTGGTGATTGCGGTGACTTTCCCGCTGATGATCGTCCCAACCGCCAGTTCCATATACTTCTCTATTGACTCCCTTCGGTGTTGAAATGGGGATGCTCAGTTGTTCACGTCCGGAAAGATGCGCTCGCCGTCCTCCGCCAGCCCCAGCCGGTCACGGGCCAGCCCCAGAATGTAGTCCGGGTCGTCGGCGTGGGACAGCGCATCCTTCAGGGAGTTGTTCTCCTCCTCCTTCTGCTCCACCTGAGTGCGGAGCCGTGCCTCCTGCTCCTTGGCGGCGGAGAGGTCACCATAGACTTCCACCAGCTTATAGGCCATCACGCCCAGCAGGATCAGCAGCACCAGTGCGCCCAGCAGACCGCTCCGGCGTTTTTTTGTGTTTTTCTTCCGTGCCATAGCGGTCTCCTTTCCTGCGCCTTGCAGATGGGGGATACTCCCACCGATACTGTTTCATTGTAGCGTATTTTTTCCAAAAAAGAAAGTGTTTTTTCAGGGAATTCCCGATTTTTTTCGCCAACTTTACACCAAAGTGCAGCGGAAGTGCCAGCAGCCGTCCAAAGGCGGCGGCAGCGGCGGCCCAAAAGTCCCACAGCGGCCGCAGCAGCGGTGCCAGCAGCAGAAAATACAGCCCCGCTCCGCCGCAGGCTCCCAGCAGCAAAAAGAGCCGTGCCTCGCCCTGGCTCACCGCCGTCAGGAACCACACCATCAGCACCAGCCCGCCCCCGGTGAACAGGGCATCCGTCAGGTGGATCAGCCGACCCCGCCGCAGGGGCCGCAGCAGATCATAGACCACCCCACCCAGCATCCCCAGCAGCGCCGCCTGCCCCAACAGCAGCAGCTGGGCGGAGACATAGTTCTCCATCCCCTCAGCCGAACAGTCGGGACAGCAGGGAGGTGCGCCCTGCGGCAGGCTCCTCATAGCTGATGGAGTCGATGTGGCCGTCCACATGGAGCTCTCCGCCGTCCAGCGTGAGCTTCCCGATGTGCAGCCCCTCGCCAGTGACCACCAGCTCCCCCACGCAGGTGGACATGACGATGCATGTCTCGTCGAATCGGGCCACGTCCTCCACTCCGGATACCGTCAGACGCTCCCGGCCATCCAGCTCCAGCCGGTGGTGCAGGGGAGCGCCGGTGATCTCATATGCCATAAAAAAGCTCCTTTCATACACATACATACTACGATATGTGTATGAAAGGGGCTCTTCGGTTATGACGGGCTGTCCATGATCTCCCGGTACATGGCGGCGGCCTCGGCCTTACCCACATTGTCCGCTACGGTGAGTACCTCCACCTCCAGCGTCCGCTGGCCGAAGCGGATGGCGATGCGGTCGCCGGGCTTCACGTCGTAGGAGGCCCGCTGCACCCGGCCATTGACCATGACACGCTCATTGTCGCAGGCCTCATTGGCCACGGTACGGCGCTTGATGAGCCGGGAAACCTTCAGATATTTGTCCAGACGCATGAAACGTCGCTCCTTTCATGAAAAGGTCGGTGTGCCGCAGCACACCGACCGAAACCATATAAAACCTTACTTCGCAACGGCGTCCTTCAGAGCCTTGCCGGCCTTGAAGGTGGGAACAGCGGAAGCGGGGATCTCGATGGTCTCCTTGGTCCGGGGATTCAGGCCGGTGCGGGCGGCACGCTTCTTCACCTCGAAGGAGCCAAAGCCCACCAGCTGGACCTTGTCGTCGTTCTGCAGGGCCTCGGTGATGGAAGCCAGAGTAGCGGTGATGACAGCCTCGGTGTCCTTCTTGGACAGGCCGGCCTTCTCGGCGGCAGCGGCGATCAGTTCGGTTTTATTCATGGTGATTCCTCCTAAAAAATGTTTCTTTGGTACGTCTATATCCTAAAACGATATCCATCGCATTAAGATCGCTTGGCCTCGACCCACAGGGTCTCCAGCGTTTCCAGCGGCAGTTGATCCACGGATTTCCCCATGGCGGCTGCCCCCTCCTCCACCGCCCGGTAGCGGCGGATGAATTTCTCACAGGTGCCGTGGATGGCGACCTCCGGGTCCACCCCGACAAAGCGCCCCACCTTCACGGCGGCAAAGAGCACATCTCCCAGCTCCTCCGTCACGTCGCCGTCTCCGGCGGCGGCCCGGTGCAGCTCGGAAACCTCCTCGTCCAGCTTGGCCAGCGCTCCGGAGATGTCCGGCCAGTCGAACCCGTCACGGGCGGCCTTGCTCTGGAGCTTCTCCGCCCGCCACAGTCCCGGCAGGCTCCGGGCCACGGCATCCAGCGCCTGAGCGGTGGTCTGCTGGCCCTTCTCCCGGCGCTTGATGGCCTCCCAGCCCTCCAGCACCGTATCGGCGTCCTGCACCGTCTCCTGTCCCCCGAACACATGGGGATGCCGGAAGAGCATCTTGCGAACCTCACCGTCGGCCACATCGTCCATGGTGAAATCGCCGGCCTGCCGCTCGATGTCGGCATGGAATACCACCTGCAGCAGCAGATCCCCCAGCTCCTCCTTCAGCAGGGCCGGATCCTCCCGGTCGATGGCCTCGGCGGCCTCATAGGCCTCCTCCAGCAGACTGCGCCGCAGGGAGGCGTGAGTCTGCACTCGATCCCAAGGACAGCCGCCCTCTGACCGCAGCAACGCCACGATGCGCAGCAGATCCGAAAGACCGTAATGCTCCTTCCTCTCAAAATCTATCATATTTACGCTCCTATTGCAAGACTTTTCGTCATTTGTGAGAGATCCTTAAAAAAATCCAGATGGTTTTCGCCGCTTTTTGGCGGCAAAAACGGCACACAGCTCCTCTCGGCGCACTGCCCCCAGCAGCAGGACGAGACCGCCGTACACCGCAGCGGCTGCCGCTACGGCTCCCAGCACGGCCAGCGGCAGGGAAGCCCGGTGTACCAGCATCCGGTAAAAGCCGGAGGCCGTCACCGCCATGGCCCCCACTGCCACCAGCGTCCGGAGAGGAACGCCCCAGCGAAAGACTATCCCGGTGGTGCGTCCCACCGCCAGTAGGTTCATCCCCGCAATAAGCGCATAGCAGAGCAGTGTTCCCACGGCGGCGCCCCGGATGCCCCAAGCGGGGTCCGACACCAGCCGGTAGCTGACAGCGATTTTCACCGCCCCGCCGGTGAGCAGCGTTACCACCGGGATGTGCTCGTGGCCCCATGCCTGCAAAATACCGCCGGAGACCACCATCAGGCACACGCACACGGCAGCCAGCCCCAGCACCCGCAGGTGATGGGCGGCGGCAGCGGCGGTCTGCACCTGAGCGGGGTACAGCAGCCGCAGGACAGGCCCCGCCAGAACGGACAGCCCTATCCCCGACGGCAGCGCCAGCAGCAGTGCCATCCGCAGGGCGGTGCGGGTGTGGCGGCGGGCCGTCCGCCGGTCGCCCTGTCCCAGCGCTCCGCTGATGGCCGGCACCAGACTGACGCTGATGGGATAGAGAAAGGAGGGCGGCAGGGAGAACAGCGTCAGGGCGAAGGCGTACTCCCCGTATTGCCGGTTGGCCTCCTCCAGCCCCAGACCCAACCGGCTCTGGAGGGCATCCATGGCCACGGACTGATCCAGCAGGGTGATGAAGCTCATGCCTCCGGCTCCCAGCGTAATGGGAACGCCGATCTTCAGCAGCTGACCCAGCACCTCCCGCCGGGAAGGTGGAGTGTCGCTGCCCATGCAGGAGGGCAGCCACCGCAGGGTCAGAACCAGCAGTGCCAGCAGTGAGCCTACGGTCACACCTGCCATGGCCCCGGCGGCCCCGATCTCCGGGGAGACGCCCCGGACAGTCAGGAGATACCACGTAAGGCCCAGCCCCACCACCAGCTTCCCGGCGGATTCCACCACCTGACTGACGGCGGTGGGCAGCATCTGCCCCTGCCCTTGGGTGTAGCCCCGGATGGCGGACAGCAGACACACCGCCAGCAGCGCCGGGGCCAGTACCCGGATGGAGGGGGCCGCCAGCTCATTGTGCAGCAGGCCCGACAGCTGCCGGGGAAAGGTCAGCATCACACCGCTGCCCACCAGCCCCAGCGCCAGAAATAACGCCAGCGCCACATGGAAAATGCGCCGCTGCCGCCGGGGTCTGCCCCTGCTCTGGGCGATGAGACGGCTCATGGCCAGCGGCAGACCGGCGGTGGAGAGGGTCAACAGCACGCCATAGACGTTGTAGGCCGCCTGAAAGCAGCCCATGCCCCGGCTCCCCAGCAGGTTGCCCAGAGGGATCTTATACAAGGCCCCCAGCAGCTTGCTGACCGCTACCGCCGCCGTCAGCAGGGCGGCACCCCCCAGAAAGCCCATGTACCCTCCCGTCCGGGGATGCTCATCCCCTCATGTTCTCATGGAATTGACGGAAGGCGGAGAGATTTTCCTCCAGCTTTTCGCTTCTCTGGATGTATTCTGTGGGGTACTTGGTGTGAAATACCCGCTCGATGCGCTGATGCACCGGATCCACCATCTTGGTGGACCCACCGGCCCCCAGCGAGAGGATGCTGTGCAGCTCCTCCATGATGTAGATATTATACAGCCCCTCGGCTCCGGATATGCACCATCCGGTGTTTTCAAAGCTGCCGGACATATATTTTTGCCGGTACAGGTAGTAGGGGTGGAAGTCCGCCTGCCGGAGGGCGGCGTTGGCGTAGTCCAGCATTTCCCCCACCGCCTCCGCCGAGGGGATGGTGAAGTTCTCCAGCAAAATGCGGCTTCCCTTTTTTAGGCTCAGGGTATGGACGGTGATGTTGTCGGCCCCGTAGGACAGGCACTTGTCCAGCGTCCGCCGGAAGCCCTCCGGCGTGTCCTCCGGCAGTCCGGCGATCAGATCCATGTTCACATGGGGAAAGCCCATGCCGGTGGCCAGTGCCATGGCCTCCTCCACGTCACGGGCCGTATGGCGGCGGCCGATGGCGGTGAGGACGTGATCCTCCAGCGACTGGGGATTGACGCTGATGCGGTCTACGCCGTGATCCAGCAGCACCTGCAGCTTCTCCCGGTCGATGGTGTCCGGTCGTCCGGCCTCAATGCAGTATTCCACGCAGCCCGACAGATCGAAGCTGCGATTCAGGTGGGTCAGCAGCCGGTCCATCTGATCGGCGGAGAGGGTAGTGGGAGTACCGCCCCCCATGTAGAAGGATTTGATGTGCAGCCCCGTCTCCTCCACCATTCGGGCGGCGTCGGTGATCTCCCGGTGCAGCACCTCCAGATACGGCTCCACCAGTCCCAGCGTCCGCTCCACGGACTGGGACACAAAGCTGCAATAGGCGCAGCGGGTGGGGCAGAAGGGGATGCCAACATACAGGGAGATATCCTCCGGGCGCAGGTCCGCCTTGGCTCTGCGGGAGGCCTCCGCCGTCTCGATACACAGGCGCCGGCGCTCCGGCGAGACGAAGTAGGTGTCCCGCAGGACCCGGTCCACCTGCCGCTCCGTCATGCCCTCCTCCAGCATCCGGGAGGCCAGCTTGCCGGGGCGGATGCCCGTCAGCGCCCCCCAGCTGGGGGTGATGCCGGTGATCTCCCGTGCCGCCTTGAAGAAGCTTAGCTTCACCGCCTTCTGGCGAAGGCGCTCCGCCTCATACTCCGTCAGCTGCGGGTCCACGGCGGTCCGGGAGATGCCACGGGCCGTCCGGCCGTGGTAGGTGATGGTGGTGACGGCGGTGTTATAGCGGGGGGAGCGGCTCAGCGTCACCAGCGCATGATCCTCCCCATCCTCCGCCGGCTCATAGACCGGCCGTTCCTCCGGGAAAAAAGCCAGCAGACTCTGCTCCACGGCGTACCGGTCGTCGTGACCACGAAAGATCAGCTTCATGGCACCCCTCCGTCACAGGGAGAGCCGCCGGGTCATAAAGGGGTTCACCCGGCGCTCATAGTCCAGCTCCGTGGCCCCCTCATGGCCGGGATAGACCTTGTAGTTGCCGGGCAGCGCCGCCAGCCGGTCCAGCGAGGCCAGCATGGCCTTGGGGTCGCCGCCGGCGAAGTCTGTGCGGCCGCAGGAGCCACGGAACAGGGTGTCGCCGGAGAACATCACGTCCCCTACCAGCAGACATACGGAGCCCTGGGTGTGGCCCGGCGTCTCCATGACACGGATGGTGAGGCTGCCCAGCGTCAGGGTGTCCCCCTCCTTGTAGTAGCGCTGGTTGTGCTCCGGCAGGCGGGAGAACATCATATCCATGTGCTTGGGCGGCTGGTCGGTGACGTCCTTCTCGTGGATGTACACCGGCACGTCGGGGTATTTCTCCAGCAGAGGCCGGACGGCGGTGGTGTGGTCAAAGTGACCGTGGGTCAGCAGGATGTACTCCAGACGGCAGCCGGAGCGGCTGACCATGTCGGCCACCTGCTCCGGCTTGTCACCGGGATCGATGAGGGCGCAGACCCCGGTCTCCTCGTCGCACAGCAGATAGCAGTTGGTGGAAATAAAGCCCACCCGGATGGAATCGATTTTCATGGGATATTCTCCTTTATCAAGCATCGCTGGGATGTGAATGGTCGTGTAGAAGATAGCGTGGGGATCGCATAGAGAAAAAACAGCCAAGCAGAGCCGGGATATACTCCGCCGATGGAGCATATTGGTCAGCTGGAGAGCTGGTCGGTGTCTACGATCAGGGTCAGGGGGCCGTCGTTGACGGACTGGACCAGCATATCGGCACCGAATTCGCCGGTCTCAGTGTGGAAGCCCTTTTCCCGGCACAAGGCCACGAATTTTTCATACAGGGGGATGGCCACCTCCGGCCGGGCGGCGGCCAGAAAGTCCGGACGGCGGCCCTTGCGGCAGTTGCCGTAAAGAGTGAACTGGGATACCACCAGAATTTCGCCGCCCACCGTCTCCAGACCACGGTTCATCTTGCCGTCCTCATCCTCAAAAATACGCAGGCCCACCAGTTTGTCCGCCAGCTTCACGGCTTGGGCCTCGGTGTCCTCATGGGTGATGCCCAGCAGGATCAGAAAGCCCTGTCCGATCTGGCCGATGGTCTTGCCGTCCACGGCAACGGAGGCACTTTTTACCCGTGTCAGTACAGCTCTCATGGAATATAGTCTCCTTTTTCGACAATATATACGATGATTTTGATGAGTTGGAGCGATTTCGAGGGAGTGTCAACCGATTTTCACGTCGCAATGCGGCTGGAGATCGGTAGACACGACCATATGCGCTTTTGCACACTTTGCCAGCTATCGGAAAAGTGTGGCGCCGGAGGCGCATTTATCACCCGGCGGGGCGGGTAACACGCATGACCCCGGAGATCTGCTCCAGCCGGCGCATGACAGCCTGCAGCTGCTGGCTGTCGGATACATCCACGGCCAGAGAGATCAGGGCGAAGCCGTCGGCGGTGGAGCGGGCGTTGAGAGAGGATACGTGGACCTTGGCAGCGGAGAGGATGGTGGAGATATCCACCAGCAGATTGGGCCGATCCTTGGACACTACCTGCAAATTGGTGCGGTAGGATTCCCGTGTTTTGCCGCCCCAGGAGACCTTGATCCAGCGGCCCGCCTCCTCCGGCGGACGGCGGGCGGGGTCGGCGTTGGGGCAGTCCTTACGGTGGACAGAGACGCCATAGCCACGGGTGATAAAGCCCACGATCTCGTCGCCGGGGACAGGGGAGCAGCACTTGGAGAACTTCACCAGACAGTTGCTGAGACCCTGCACCACGATGCCCTGCTCGCTGTGTTCCCGGACGGGGACGGCGGGACGGGTCACCTCCGGCTGGCCCTCCACCGGCACCTCCGCCTGACGCTCTGCCTGATGCTGGTGCAGGATGCGCTGGATGTCCTCCCGCAGACGGCCGATGAGCTTCAGGCTGGTGACGCCGCCGTAGCCAATGGCGGCATACATATCGTCCAGACTCTTGAAGGAGAGCCTTTTCAGAATGACGGGGAGGTTTTCCTCCGCCGTCAGCTCCTTCAGGGTGACGCCGCAGCGCTTCAGCTCCGACTCGAAGGAGGAGCGGCCGTTGACGATGTTCTCGTCCCGGCGCTCCCGCTTGAACCACTGGCGTATCTTGGAGCGGGCGTTGCTGGAGCGGGCGATCTTCACCCAGTCCCGGCTTGGGCCGTGGGCGGACTGGGAGGTGACCACCTCTACGATGTCGCCGTTTTTCAGGCGGGTATCAAAGGGGACCAGACGGCCGTTGACCTTGGCCCCCACCATATGGTTGCCCACGGCGGAATGGATGTTGTAGGCAAAATCGATGGGCGTGGCTCCGGCGGGGAGGTTGATGACGTCGCCACGGGGGGTAAACACGAACACCTCGTCGGCAAACATATCCACCTTCAGGGAGTGGATGAAGTCCTCGGCGTCGGCGCCCTCCTGATTCTCCAGCAGACGGCGGACCCACTCATAGCGGCCCTCGTCCCCGGCCCCCTGACCGTTCTGCTTATACTTCCAGTGGGCGGCGATGCCGTATTCGGCCACCTCGTGCATCTCACGGGTACGGATCTGCACCTCGAAGGGGATGCCGTTCTGGCCCACCACGGTGGTGTGGAGGCTCTGGTACATATTGGGCTTGGGGGTGCCGATATAGTCCTTGAAGCGGCCCAGAATGGGCTTATACAGGTCGTGGATGATGCCCAGCACATTGTAGCAGTCGGACACCGTGTCCACAATGACCCGGAAGGCGAAGAGGTCGTATACATCGTCCAGAGACTTGTTCTGGGTATACATCTTGCGGTAGATGGAGTAGGGGTGCTTCATGCGGCCATAGACGTAGCCGTCGATGTGGGCCTCCCGCAGGCGGCGGGTGATCTGGTCGTGGATAGAGGACATGAAGCCGTCATACTGAGCGGCCTTTTCATTCAGAGCCTCCACGATCTCCCGGTAGCTGATGGGGTCCAGATATTTCAGGCTCAGGTCCTCCAGCTCCCACTTCATCTTCTGCATTCCCAGCCGGTGGGCAATGGGGGCATAGATCTCCATGGTCTCGAAGGACTTCTGCTTCTGCTTCTCCGGGGTCTGGTACTCCATGGTACGCATATTGTGGAGCCGGTCGGAGATTTTGATGAGAATGACCCGGATGTCCTTGCTCATGGCCATGAGCATCTTCCGGAGGTTCTCCATCTGCTCCTCCTCCTTGGAGGTATAGTGGACACGGGTCAGCTTGCTGACGCCCTCCACCAGATCCGCCACTGTGGGAGAGAAGAGCCGGGAGATGTCCTCGTGGGTGGCGGAGGTATCCTCGATGGTGTCGTGGAGCAGAGCCGCCTCGATGGACTCGGAGTCCAGATGCAGCTCCTCCGCCACGATCTGGGCCACCGCCAGCGGGTGGGTGATGAAGGGAGAGCCGTCCTTCCGCATCTGCGCTCCGTGGGCCTTGGCGGCGAACTCGAAGGCGGCCCGGATCTGCTGGAAGTTGGCGCTGGGGTTATAGCGGCGGACGGTGTCCTCCAGCTTGCGGTAGCGCTGCTCCAGATCAGCCCAGACCTCCGGGCGGATCTCCGGCACCAGAGACGCCGGTGCGGTGGTATTCTGGGTATCAGTCATGGTGATCGCCTCCCCGTTTGGGCTGCATGACCTCATGCAGGCCCTGTAAGTAACCGGATTCCTCCAAGCGGACGTGTTTCCCCTGGCCGGTGAGTGTGATGGAAATGGTGTCGCCCTCTTGCCGGAGGGTCAGCAGCTGCCGTTCCCGGAACACCTCCAGACAGAAGGCAGTCCGAAGGAAGGGGTCGGCCCCCTCCAGCCGGGCGGACAGCTCCCGCAGCAGCGGCAGGTAGCAGGCGGTGAGCCCCTCCGGGGGGACGGTGTGCTCCAGCGCCCGCCACAGCTGCACGCACTGGCTGCGGGATGGCAGCAGGTGGACCGCCTCCTTGGGCAGGAGCCGATCGCCCCGCAGACAGCGCTCCAACAGGTGCAGGCACTCATCCTCCCGTGTACTGACAGTGAGGGACGGGCGGATGTCCACCATTTGCAGCTGTACCGTGCGGTTGCCCCGAAATTCGTTGATCTGCAGATAAAAGGCCGCATCCACCCGGCTGCCCGCCGCAACGGGACAGGTGTCGGGGGAGACGGAGAAGAAAATACCGTCGAACTGGCTGCTGCCCTTGCTGAGCCGCAGCTTCAGGTGGCGATTCTGGCCCACGCTCTGCAGCCGCTCCAGCGTGGCGCCCATCAGGCAGAAGAGAGGGCGGGCATTACCGGCGCCGTAGGGCTCCAGCATCCCCAGAGCCTCCACCTCCGTCAGGGTGACACGGCTGGGACAGGTGAGGGCGGCATCGATCTCCAGACATACCTCCGGCGCTCCGCCACCCTGATATTCCCGCACCAGCTGGTTCATCCGCTGGCGGAAGGAGGGGATATTGGCGACATCGATGGTGAAGCCCGCTGCCAGCTCGTGACCGCCGAAATCCAGCAGGAGGTCGGAGCAGCGCTCCAGAGCGGCGAAAAGGTTGAAGCCGCCCCAACTGCGGCAGGAGCCCTTGCCCACGGTGCCGCTTAAGTGGATCATAAAGCTGGGACAGGCGTATTTTTCCGACAGGCGGGAGGCCACGATGCCCACCACCCCTTGGTGCCACGTGTCGGAGGCCAGCACCAGAGCGCTGCGCTCCTGCGGCGGCAGATGGTCGATCTGTTCCACTGCCTGGGCATAGATGGTCTGCTCCACCGCCTGACGCTCCCGGTTCAGGGCGCACAGCTCACGGGCCAACCGGGCGGCCTCCGCCGGGTCCTGACACAGCAGGAGGTCGGCGGCCTTGTCCGCTGCCCCCATGCGGCCGGCGGCGTTGATGCGGGGGGCCAGCACGAAGCCCACCTGCACGGAGGTGATGGCCTTATCCATGAGGCCTGCCTCCTGCAGCAGGGCGTGGAGGCCGATGAAGTCCGACTGGGTGATGCACTCCAAGCCACGGGAGACGATGATGCGGTTCTCCCCGGACATGGGCATCACGTCGGCAATGGTGCCGATGGCGGCCAAGGTGCAGTAGCGGGAGAAAAGGGCCTCCTCCCGGCTCTCGCCGCCCAGCGCCAGCACCAGCTTCAGCGCCACGCCGCAGCCCGCCAGATAGGGGAAGGGATAGGTGCAGTCCGGCCGGTGGGGGTCCACCACCGCCACGGCCCGTGGCAGGGTGTCCTTGCACTCGTGGTGATCGGTGATGACCACATCCATGCCCAGAGAGGCGGCGAAGTCCACCTCCTCCACCCCGGTGATGCCGCAGTCCACGGTGATGAGCAGCTCTACCCCCTGCTCATGGAGGGAGCGGATGGCGTCCTGCCCCAGCCCGTAGCCGTCCTCGATGCGGCGAGGAATATAGTGCAGCACATCGACGCCCCGGCTTTTCAGGTAATCCACCAGGATCACCGTGGCGGTGATGCCGTCCACGTCGTAATCCCCGAACACCGCCATGCGGAGGCCCTGCCCGATGGCCCGGCTGATGCACTCCACCGCCCGGTCCATGTCCTTCATCAGGAAGGGGGAGCAGGTCAGATCCCGGCCCCGCTCCAGAAAGGCGGCGGCCTCCTCCGCCGTGGAGATGCTCCGTGCCGCCAGTACCTGCGACACCAGCTGGGGATAGCCAGCCTCGCCGAGACGGCGGATATCCGCTTCCTCCGCTGGGGCGATATGCCATTTGGAAAACTTCATCTGCCAGCGCTCCCTTCCGCATACTACTATAATCAACTATTATAACAAATCCGCCGGAAAAGGACAAGCGGAAAGTGCGGCCGCAGCGGGCTTTTTGCGGGGCAAAGGAATGGGAAAACGGTTGCAATGGATGGCGGGAGGGCGTATAATGGCTGCATCTGCATAGGAATGAGGAAAAAGCATCATGAGACCTGACGGAACCAGAGTGAAAGACCTGCCGCCGCTGGTGGCGGCCATTCCCTACATCATGCCCAAGCGCTACGATGCGTGGAACTCCATCACCGAGAACATCGACGAGGAGGCTGTAAAGGCCTACATCCGCCATTGGCGGCGGGAGGGCGTACGCTTGAACCACATGAGTGTCATCATCGCCGCCTACTACCGGGCGGTGCTGGACAATCCAAAGCTGAACTACTTCGTGATGAACGGAAAAATTTATCGGCGCAACCACTTCTGCGTCTCCTTCGTCATTCTCAAGAAGCAATCCGACGGGGTGGTCAACGAGACAGCACTGAAAGTGTATTTGGAGCCGTCGGACGATATTTTCTCCATTGACAGGAAAATTCGGGAGGTTATTGCCGCCAACCAGCATGAGCACCAGTCCAACAGCACCGACAAGTTCGCACGGTTCATGTTCTCCGTGCCGGGGCTGCCAAAGTTCGTGGTGTGGCTGGCGTATCATCTGGACAAGCACGGGCTGCTGCCCCGGAAGATCATCGACCTGTCGCCCTTCCACACCAGTATGTTCATCACCAATCTGGCCTCCATCAAGACCAGCTATATCCATCACCACTGCTATGAGTTCGGCACCACCAGCGTGTTCGTGTGCATGGGCAAGCCCGTGCCGGATTACATGGGCGGTGACCTGACCCGGAAGGTGATGCCCATCGGCGTGGTGATGGACGAGCGCATCTGCACCGGATATGAGTATGCGGCGTTTTACAGCGATTTCAAGGGCTACCTCCGGGACCTGAGCCAGCTGGAGACCCCCTTTGACGGCAGCCGCCTCCAAAAGGAGGAGGAAAAGACCCCGGCCGGTGTATCCTGACACCGGGAGGGAGCATAGGATAGACGGCCCCTGCGGGGGCGGGACAGGAGGAGACACCCCATGTATGAAGAGCACATCCGGGCGGCAGCCCGGTCCATGGCGGAGAATATGCAGCGCAGCCCCGTTCCCATGTACGGCAAGGGCCTGCGGCTGCCGGACAAGGGGGCAGTGATCGGACTGCTGAAGGAGATCCGGCGGCTGGTCTTTCCGGCCTACTACGGCGACCCGGAGCTGATGACCCTTCCGGTGGAGGACTACACGGCGCTGCTGCTGGAGCGCATCGAGGGCCAGCTGGCCCGGCAGATCGCTTTGGCCCTGCCGGAGGAGCAGGAGCAGCGGGCGTCGGTGTTGGCCCGTGAGGTGGTGGAGGCCCTGCCCGGCGTGCAGCGGCTGCTGCTGACGGATCTGGACGCCACCTTTGAATCCGACCCGGCGGCGGCCTCCAAGGAGGAGATCCTGTTCGCCTATCCGGGGCTGTTTGCCATTTTCGTATACCGGGTGGCCCATGAGCTGTATCTGCGCCAGATTCCCATGATCCCCCGGATCATGAGTGAGTACGCCCACAGCCGCACGGGCATCGATATTCACCCCGGCGCACAGATCGGCGCCCACTTCTTCATCGATCACGGCACCGGCATCGTGGTGGGCGAGACCACGGTCATCGGGGAGAATGTGAAGCTGTATCAGGGCGTGACGCTGGGAGCGCTGTCCCCTCGGAAGGGCCACGCCAGTCTGCCGGGAAAGCGGCATCCCACCGTGGGCAGCGACGTGACCATCTACTCCGGGGCCTCCATTCTGGGCGGTGAGACCACCATCGGGGATCATGCCGTGGTGGGCGGCAACGCCTTCCTGACGGACTCGGTGGCGGAGGATACTCAGGTGGTGATCCGCACGCCGGAGCCGATCTACCGGGAGCGCAGGCACCGGGAGAAATGAGATGCCCCCAGCCGGATGGTGTGCAGCACCGCCCGGCTGGGATTTTATTTCGCCTTGTTTGGCTGCCTCCGATGAGTCACTGTTTTGCCTCCGGCGGGTGCCTTTCTGATAGCAGCCCTTTTTTCTGTCTCCGACAGCCTACTTTTTGCCTCCGGTGGGTAACTTTCTTTCGCTGCTGAAAGAAAGTTACCCGCCGGAGGCATAAAAGAAAAACTGATGGCAAAAAATATGCCGCCGGAGGCAGCAAACAGCCCCCTCTGCAGACAAAAAGGAAGAGACGATGTTTCCATCGTCTCTTCCTTTTTAACATGTGCAGCATGAGCACTTACAGTGCCGTGATATGGATGCACCGGGCGTCACAGCGGCGCAGGGCAATGACGGCATCCAGCACCTCATAGGCCACCGGATCACCCAAGGGACTGATCTGCACCGCCCGGACGATCGTGCCGGGGATGAAGCCCAGCTCCAGCAGCCGCTGACGCTGGGAGTGCGTCACAGCCCGGATGGCGGCCCATCGGCCCGCCGGCAGGGTATCCAGCGTATCTGCCACGGAAAAGACCTCCTTTTAGGGGAGTGGTCTATCCTATGCCGTCTGTAGGGCGGCGGTCACAGCCACGTCTCGTCGAAGCCATAGGGCAGCAGCTCCTTCAGGGCGAAGTGCTTGGCCTCCCCCTTGCCGTTGAGGCAGATGACCTCCATCTGGGGGGCGAACTCCTGCATCACCTGCCGGCAGGAGCCGCAGGGGACGCAGTAGTCCTCGCTCTTCCCGGCAATGACGATGCGTTTGAAATCCCGATGGCCCTCGCTGATGGCCTTGAAGATGGCGGTGCGTTCGGCACAGATGGTGAGGCCGTAGGCGGCGTTTTCAATGTTGCAGCCGGTGAACACCGTGCCATCGCTGCACTCCAGCGCCGCACCCACGGGAAAATGGGAATAGGGGCTGTAAGAACGGTCCAGCATGGCAATGGCGGCCCGGCACAGTTCCTGTTCTGTCATGGGATGACCTCCTTTTGCACTTAGGTGGGAAAGCCCTTTTGGGGCCATTGTAGCGCATTTTGCCCGGCCCGTCAAGGCAGGCCTCAGTCCTCCAGCAGCAGGCGCAGTGCATCATCCGTGGGAAGCTCCAGCTCCGGCACGGCGGCGTTCAGATCCTGTACCTGCTGGGCAGTGAGGGAATAGACACCGTCCTCGTCCGGCTCCAGTCCCTGCTGGGACAGCCACTGGCGGGCCTGCTGGGCCAGCTCCGGGTGGCCCGTGAGCACATAGTCCGCCGGGCCGGAGGATTCCTGCCTCTCTGTGCCGCCGGAGGCGAAGGTCAGACCGCCGTCAGAGGGGGTGACCTCATCGGTGAAAGTATCCTCGTTGGCGCCCACAGAGTTGTTGGCGGAGGAATCCGGCAAAATACCGCTGAAGGGAGAGTCGCTGCCCTTCTCCACCTGATAGCGTACCAGATAGACGCCCAGCACCACCACAAGACACGCCGCCATGCCCATGACGGCCCGCAGCCACGGCGACCGCCGTCGATGCTGGGGCGTGGCGTGGACACGGTTCATGATATCCGGAAGCAGGTCATCCAGGACGGGATCGGTATCGGCCCGCAGGGCCTGCTCCATGGCCAGCAGCTGCCGGTAGTAGCTGCGGCAGCCGGGACAATCCCGCAGATGGGCGAGTACGGCGTCTTGTTCCGGGCCGACCAGCTCCCCGTCCAGCAGGGCCTCGATCTGTTCCTGATTGCAGTGCATACTCACCCCTCCTTTCCATTTGGTAAGACGGCAGAGTCGGGAAAGAAGTTCCCCTGCCGCAGGAGAATTTCACGCAGCTGGCGGCGGGCACGGCTGATGCGGGATTTCACCGTGCCGCTCTCCAGTGACAGGGCCTGTGCGATCTCGTCGTAGCTCAGCTGCTGTACCACCCGCAGCAGCAGCACCTGCCGGTGTTCCGGTGACAGCTGATCCAGCGCCCTTTGCAGGGCCTCCTGCTGCTCTCTCTGCTCCGCCAGAAGCTCCGGCTGCTGGGGAGCCGACCGCTCCGGGGCCTCCTCCAGCGGGAGGTTCCCCAGATGGTGCTTTTCCCGGCGCAGGAAGTCGATGGCGGCATTGGTGGTAAGCCGGTACAGCCATGAGGAGAAGCGGCTGTCGCCCCGGAAAGCTGGCAGGCCACGCCATGCCGCCAGAAAGGCGTCCTGCGTCACCTCACGGGCATCCTCGGCGCTGCCGCACATCCGCAGTGCCAGCCGGTACACCGGCCCTTCGTAGGCCACCACCAGCTGCTCGAAGGCGTCTGCGTCACCGTGTCTGGCACGGGCGATCCACTGCTGCTCGGTCATTTCAGGTCCCTCTTGATGCCGGCGGTGATGCGCTCCATATCCTCCAGCGTGTTCATCCGCACGATCTGTTCCTTATAATAGTTGGCGTGGGGAACGCCCTTGAGATACCATGCGTACTGCTTCCGGGCCTCCAGCATGGCGATGTGCTCCCCCTTGTCCTCGGCGGCCAGACGGATCTGCCGCACGGCCACATCGCAGCGCTCCGCCAGCGGCGGCAGCGGCGGGACGGGACGGCCCTCCAGCGCCGCCTGGGCCTGCTGAAAGATCCACGGGTTGCCGAAGCTGCCCCGGCCGATCATGGCGGCGTCGGCGCCGGTAAAGTGGAGGATAGCCACGGCATCCTCCGCCGAGAACACGTCGCCGTTGGCGATAACGGGGATGGACACCGCCTGCTTCACCTGACGGATGGTGACCCAGTCCGCCTGTCCGGCGTACATTTGGGTGCGGGTGCGGCCGTGAACGGCCACCGCCGACACCCCTGCCTGCTCCAGCATCCGGGCCAGCTCCACGGCATTGATGCTGCCCTTGTCCCAGCCCCGGCGCATTTTCACCGTCACCGGCACCGGGCAGGCCTTCACCACCGCCTCGGCAATGCGTGCGGCCTTCTCCGGGTCCTTCATCAGGGCGGAGCCGTCACCGTTGGAGACCACCTTGCCCACGGGACAGCCCATGTTGATGTCGATGAAATCGGCGCCGGACAGCTCGGCGGCCATGCAGGCGGCTTCCGCCATGCAGGCGGCGTCGCTGCCGAAGATCTGCACCCCGGCAGGATGCTCCCCCGGCCCCAGACGCAGCAGACTGCGGGTCTTGCGGTCCTGATAGCACAGGGCCTTGGCGCTGACCATCTCGGTGACGGTAAGCCCTGCCCCCAGCTCCCGGCAGATCTGGCGGAAGGCCAGATCGGTGACCCCGGCCATAGGGGCCAGGACCAGCCGGGAATCCACATGGATGCGGCCGATGTTCATGGTGTCTCCTCGCTTTCGGGTGATATTGCTCCCCAGTATAGCACATGGCGGGAAAAAAGAAAAGACGGGGAAAAAGAAACCGGAGGGGAGCACCGCTCCCCTCCGGCAGGTGTCATATTTTTTCCGGCAGAGCCAGATCGTCGGTGCGGACCCATTCTTCCACGTCCACCACGGTGAACTCCTCCGGCGTCCGGCGGATCACCACACGGGCCAGCCCCGCATTGATGACCATGCGGCGGCACATAGGGCAGGAGGTGGCGTCCGTCAGCAGCTCTCCGGTCTGGGCATTGCGGCCCACCAGATACAGCGTACCGCCCACCATGTCCCGGCGGCTGGCGGAGATGATGGCGTTGGCCTCGGCGTGGACGCTGCGGCACAGCTCATAGCGCTCGCCCCTCGGCACCTGCATGGCCTCCCGTGTGCAAAAGCCCATGTCCACGCAGTTTTTCCGCCCACGGGGGGAGCCGTTGTAGCCGGTGGAAATGATCTCGTCGTTCTTGACGATGATGGCGCCGTAGACCCGGCGCAGACAGGTGGCACGCTCCAGAACGGTCTGGGCGATGTTCAGGTAGTAGTTCTCCTTGCTGATGCGGTTCATAACTTCCCCTCCTGACGGAATTTTTCCTCATTATATCGGATTCCCACCGGCGACGCAAGCATAAAAAATTTACATTTTTTGCCCGCTGCCGCCCCTCGACCGCCATTGACAAACAAAAGTGTGCGGGGGTATAATACAAGCACACCCGTGTATATGAAAGGAGATCATGAACATGGCATTTTTTGAAGAACTGGGCAAGAAGGCACAGGCCGTCGCCGGCGTAGCGGCGGAAAAGGCCAAGGATCTGGCGGGCGTCGCCTCCGAGAAGGCGAAGAGTGTTTCGGATTCCGCCAAGGCCAGCATGGAGATCATCTCCGAGCAGCGTGAAATGGAAAAGAATTACCGTGCCATCGGTGAGTGGTTCGTGTCCGAGTATGAGGGCGAGGTCCCCGATGCCGTGAAGGATGTGGTGGCCGCCGTCATCGCCTCTAAGGAGCGCATCGGTGAGCTGGAGGCCGCCAAGGCTGCCAAGAAGGAAGAGGAGTCCTGCCCCTGCAGCTGCCAGGAGCAGCCCGCCGAGGAGACCCAGCAGAAGGTCTGCCCCGTGTGCGGCGAGTCCTCCAACGGCAAGTTCTGCCCCAAGTGCGGCGCCCCCATGGGCGAGTAAGCTCTGTACCTGAAACCGCCCCCGCAGGTCGTGACCTGCGGGGGCGGTTATTTTTCTGGAAGACTATCCCTTACTTCTTGATCTCACCGTTGGCGGCGGCGGTCAGATAGGCATTGATGAAGCCGTCGATATCGCCGTCCATGACGGCTTGAATGTTGCCCATTTCATAGCCGGTGCGGGTGTCCTTGGCCAGCGTGTAGGGCATGAACACATAGGAGCGGATCTGGCTGCCCCACTCGATCTTCATCTGTACGCCCTTGAGGTCGCTGATCTTCTCGGCGTGCTGCTGCAGCTTCAGCTCCGCCAGCTTGGCCCGCAGCATCTTCATGGCGTTGTCCCGGTTCTGGAACTGGCTGCGCTCCGTCTGGCAGAACACCACGATGCCCGTGGGCAGGTGGGTCAGGCGGACGGCGGAGGAGGTCTTGTTGATGTGCTGACCGCCTGCACCGCTGGAGCGGCAGGCCTGCATCTCGATGTCCTCCGGGCGGATCTCGATCTCGCTGTCGTCGTCCAGCTCCGGCATGACCTCCAGCGCAGCGAAGCTGGTCTGGCGTCGGGCGTTGGCATCGAAGGGAGAAACACGCACCAGACGGTGAACGCCGTTCTCACTCTTCAGATAGCCGTAGGCATTCTCCCCCTCGATGAGGATGGTGGCGGATTTGATGCCCGCCTCATCGCCGGCCTCGTAGTCCATGAGCTGATAGGTGTAGCCGTGGCGCTCCGCCCAGCGGGTATACATCCGATAGAGCATCTCCGTCCAGTCCTGGGCCTCGGTGCCGCCTGCTCCGGCGTGGAAGGTGAGGATGGCGTTGTTGGCGTCGTACTCGCCGGACAGCAGCGCCGCCAGACGGCGCTCGTTGATCTCCTTTTCCAGCGTCTCATAGCCGGAGGTCACCTCCGGCAGCTGGGAGGCGTCGTCCTCCTCCTGTGCCATTTCGCACAGGGTCAGGGTGTCCTCCCAGTCGGACACCAGTCGGTCGTGCTTCTTGACCTTGCTCTCCAGCCGCTTGATCTGCTGGGAGACCTTCTGGCTGCGCTCCACGTCGCTCCAAAAGCCCTCCTGCTCCGTCTCCTTCTGAAGCTGCGCCAGCTCCTCACGGGCCTTAGGAATGGCCAGAGCCTTCTCCAGCTCCTGAAGGGTCGGTTCCAGCGCCTGAAGCTTCTGCTTATATTCGTCGTATTCAATGACTGCCATAGGGTCGTCTCCTTCTTGTGTCAGATTTCCTTAGCCTTACTATTATATCCGAAAGAGGACAGGCTGTAAAGGGGAGGCGCGGGGAAAGTTTGCAAAAACCAGCCGCAGAGGGAAGGCTCTGCGGCTGGGGGCGTTTTCAGGGCTTCAGTCGATGATGCGGGAGAAGGTCATGCCGCTCTTCTGCATATGCACATCCAGCCGCACCCGGTCGCCCCGGATATAGCTGCGGGTGTACTCATAGACCCGGCCGTCCTCGGTCTTGGTGCGGCGCTGATGATAGAAGGCACAGCTGCCCGGCTCCACGCTGAGGAGATTGGCACGGGGCGCATCCAGCATCACCGCCTCATAGGTATCCTCAGCGGAGAAGGGGGTGATGCCCACATGGTACAGCAGGCTGTAAAAGCTGTGGGTCTGCACCATCTCACGGGTGAGGTTGGGGTAGATAAACTGGGGATAGTAGGACGTCTCCAGAATCAGGGGCTCACCGTCCACATTGCGGACACGGGTGAAGCAGTAGACCGACGTCCCCTCCCGCAGCTCCATCTTCTCGCAGATGGCCCGTGTAGGGACGATAACGCCGAAGTCCACCAGTGTGGAGGAGGGGGTCTTGCCCAGGGAGGAGACCTCAGTGGTGAAGGAATAGCGCACGCCCCGGCGGTTGGTGTTGGGGTCGGCCACAAAAGTACCCTTGCCCCGCTTGCGGACCACGAGGCCCTCATCCTCCAGCTCACCGATGGCCTGACGGACGGTGTTGCGGCTGACATTCAGCGCCCGGCAAAGCTCCGCCTCGGAGGGCAGCAGATCGCCGATGGCCAGTGCGCCGGAGGAGATGCTGCGCTTGATGATGCCCACCAGCTGGGCATAGAGAGGGATATCACTGCTCAGAGACAGGGATTCACTGAGAATAGTATTGGGTTCCATGAAAAAACGGTTCCTTTCATATGGGTTCTCCCGTTTGTATTGCATATGTTCGGGATGTTCTGATTGTACCATATACATTTTGGAAAAGATACCATCTAAAGAGACAAAAAAGGCGACGTTTAGCGAGAAGATTCAGCAAAGCGACGAAAACAAGCGAAACAACAACCAAGTAGAATGTGGGAAATTCATTTATCGGAGATTTCGGAAGAAATCCGTCAGCACCCGGCGGCAGTCCTCCGCCAGCACCCCGCCTACCAACGCCGGTGGGTGGGGGAAGTCCTCCATGAACAGGTTCAGCACCCCGCCGCAGGCACCCATCTCCCGATCCCGTGCGCCGTAATAGACCCGTGGAATGCGGGCGTTGAGGATGGCCCCGGCGCACATGGGACAGGGCTCCAGCGTCACATAGAGGGTGCAGTCGTCCAGCCGCCAGGTGCCAAGGACCTCGTTGGCCTGCCGGATGGCCTCCATTTCAGCGTGGGAGGAGGTGTGCTGCTTCTCCTCCCGGCGGTTGCGGCCCCGGCCCACGATCTGCCCCTCCCGGACGATGACGCAGCCCACCGGTACCTCGCCGTGGGCGGCGGCCTCCTGAGCCAGCGCCAGCGCCTGACGCATATATTCCTCGTGCATGGCACACCTCCTGAAAATTTCGGCTTGTCCCACGGCTAAAGTCCGGCATATCCGGATAAAATATCCGTACAATGAAAGGGAACGGGGAGGACTTGGACATGGGAAAAAAGGTGGAGCATCCGCTGGATATCCTGCGGGAGGAATTGCAGCAGACCAATGTGGCGCTGAAGTGCGCCTACGATAAGTTCAACTATGTCACGGAGCCGGAGCTGATAGAGGCCAGCATCTACGAGATCAGCGCACTGAAGGCCCGATACAGCTACCTGCTGCGGTGCATCAAGGAACAGGAACCGGCGGCCCGCTCCGGGGGCCGGACGGTATCACCCGCCGCCGTGGCGGCCTCCGCCGGGAAGGGAGGGCCTGTATGTCCGGTATAGAGATCGGCGCACTGTGCGTGGTGGGGGCGTTTTTACTGTTCGCCGCCGTGCGTCTGTTCCGGGGGCCGGTGAAGCTGGCCCTGCGGGTGCTGGTGAACTCGGCGCTGGGCTTCGGGGCGGTGTGGCTGCTGAACCTCACCGCCGCCGTCACCGGCATCCGGCTGGGACTTAACGTGTTCAACGCCCTCTTCATCGGGGTGCTGGGTGTTCCCGGCTTCGGCCTGCTGTTGCTGCTGCAATGGGTGCTGGCGTGACAAAACGACAGGATATTACATATTATCTGCAAGATAGAAATGGAAATCGCCGGTCAGCGCTCCTGCTGCTCCAGATTCCAGCCATAGAGAGGGTAGCGCTGGAGACTGCCGAAAAGCTTCTGCTTGATGTCGGGATAGCGCCCCTCCAGCTGATGGATCAGATCCTTCACCTCCTGTCGGCGGGTGGAGCCGTTGGCAGGACAGGGGTTGTGGACCACCGGCAGGCGGAGCCGCTCCACCGTGCGGCGGATGTCATCCTCCCGGCAGTACAGCAGTGGGCGGATCTGGGTGATGCCCGTGCGGTCCAGATACGTCACCGGCTGGAAGCAGCCGATGCGCCCCTCAAACAGCAGATTCATCAGCAGCGTTTCGATGGCATCGTCGTAGTGATGACCCAGTGCGATCTTGTGGATCCCCCGCTCCGTCAGCGCTGTGTTCAGGCTGCCCCGCCGCAGCTTGGCGCAGAGGGAGCAGGGGTTCTTTTCTTTGCGCTCTTCAAACACGATCTGGTATACCGGCACATGGATGCGGGTGTAAGGGACCTCCAGCTCCCGGCACAGCTCCGCCACGGCGTCAAAGCTCATGCCCGGCGTGCCGGTCTCCAGCGTGATGGCCTCCACCTGAAAGGGGAGGGGGTAGAAGTCCCGCAGCCGGGCCAGAGCCGTCAGGGTCAGCAGGCTGTCCTTGCCGCCGGAGACGCCCACGGCCACCTTGTCCCCGGCCTCGATCATGTGATAGTCCTCCACGCAGCGGCGGACCTGTCCTAAAATATGCTGCATATGCTGCCTCCGGGAAATGAAATTGCGTTTTTAGAAAACGGGAGATAAACAGAGAAAACAAGAGATAATCGCAGATGTTCTAATGGTAAATTAAAACGCTGTTGACATTTTTGCGGGGGTGTGCTATAAATATCCTTGCGCTGTTTGCGTGTTTTCTCTCCCCATGATAGCAAGGGAGCACGGAAAAGTAAAGCAATACATTATATAAATTGGAGGAAATCACCATGTCCACTTATATGGAAAAAAAGGGCAATGTTGTCCGCAAGTGGTACGTCGTGGATGCCGCCGGTAAGCCCCTGGGCAAGACCGCCGTCATCGTCGCTGACCTGCTGCGTGGTAAGGGCAAGCCCACCTACACTCCCCATGCCGACTGCGGTGACAACGTCATCGTCATCAACGCCGGCAAGGCCGTCCTCACCGGCAACAAGATGGAGCAGAAGTACTACCGCACCCACTCCGGCTGGGTGGGCGGCCTGAAGGAGACCAAGTATCGCCTGCTGATGCAGGAGAAGCCTGAGGTCGCCGTGCGTGTGGCCGTGCGTGGCATGATGCCCCGCAACATCGTCACCAAGGACTCCCTGAAGCGTCTGCACATCTACGCCGGCGAGCAGCATGAGCATCAGGCTCAGAAGCCCGAGCTGGTCAAGTAAGGAGGAAAAAGAGAATGTATCAGTCTAAGAATCCCTATATGTACGGCACCGGCCGTCGTAAGTCCTCCGTGGCCCGTGTGCATCTGTTCCCCAACGGCACCGGCTCCATCACCATCAACGGCCGTGATATCGACGATTACTTCGGTCTGGAGACCCTGAAGATGGTGGTTCGCCAGCCCCTGAACACCACCGGCACTCTGGGCAAGGTGGATATCGTGGCTACCGTCGAGGGCGGCGGCGTGTCCGGTCAGGCCGGTGCTCTGCGCCATGGCATCAGCCGCGCACTGCTGCTGGTAAATCCCGAGTACCGTGCCGCCCTAAAGAAGGCAGGCTTCCTGACCCGTGATCCTCGTATGAAGGAGCGTAAGAAGTACGGCCTCAAAGCCGCCCGTCGCGCACCTCAGTTCAGCAAGCGCTGAGCTTACGAAGAGACTGCTTCCAAAGCCTTGGAGCGTCAAGGCTGCATAGGGCAGGCAGCAAGCCTGCCTCCCATTGGAACAAAAAACGGCGTGACCGCATGGTCACGCCGTTTTTCTGTGTTCTGCTTTACGCCGCCGGGACGGCCTTGGCCACGCTGTAAGCCTGCAGGATGCTGCCCTCGCCCTCGGCATACTTCACCGTCACCGTGTCGCCCACGTTGAGGATCACGGCCTCCGGAGCCTCGGCGGCGGAGATGGTGTAGTACACCGTGCCGTCGGAGAGCTGGAGGTAGTACCAGGTGTTGCCGTCCATAACGGCGCTGCGGAGGTCGGCGATGACGCCGGTGACCTCCCCCTGATCCGAAGCGGAGGGCTCCGTATCCGCCGGGTCAATGAGGTTATACCGGGCCAGCATCTGGCGATAGTTGCTCTCGCATTCCGCCACGCTGCCGCCGGTGGCCACGATCTGGTACTGGCTGACGTTGACCATGGCGTACATCTTCACCAGACCGGCGGCGTCCTTCAGCGCCATGAAGTAGCTGGGCTGATCTGCGATGTTCAGCAGCAGAGGGAAGGTGGCGGTGTAGTTCATCTGCTGCACCTGCCCCCGTGCCGAATCCATGGCGGAGTACTCCTCGGCGCCGGCCACGGAGTAAAAACGTGTCTCCTTGGTGCGCTGGTTGGAGAGGATGAAGCCGATGTTGGACTGATCCGACACCACCGACGTGATGCCGGTGTACATATACACGTCGTCTCCGATGGCGATGTAGTTATAGCCATCGGTGGTGACGGTGACATCCCGCTGGCCGAACAGGGAGTTGATGAAGCCGTGGATATAGGTGCCGTGGTAGTCGTACTGCTGGACGATGAGATCCGCCGTGTAGACGTGATCCACCCAGTCCGGCACATCCTTGGCGTCATAGTACTGATGCTCACCGGTGACGGCGTTCACCAGCACGGCCCCGTTGATGTCCGTGCCGCCAAAGAGCCCGATGGTCTTTCGGATCCGGGGGCAGACCCAATAGGGATTGCCGCCCTCGTCGATCTCGAAGGCCGGCTTGTCAAAGATATAGGTGGGGTAGTGGAACTGCAGATAGCGATAGAGGTTGCGGCCGAAGTGCTCAGCGGTGGTGTAGCGGATGCCCTGCTCCAGACGCACCACCTCCACATTCTGGGTCACCATGTCGATGATGAGATAGGCGGGCAGACCCTCAGAGCGGTTGTTGAACCACTTGATCCAGTCCCCGTACCGCAGGGGCGTCACCCGCACCGGGCGGCCCTTGTAGTTGATTTGCGTGTACTCCTCCGCCACCTCGAACTGGGACACCATGTCCGACAGCTCACCCAGCTTGCGGTTGCCCAGCTTCTCGGCGGAGTCCTTGTCCAGCATGGGGATCTGGTCATAGCTGATCTCCTCCACCTCGGCGGCGAAGTCGCCGGTCTCCACCGTCAGCAGATCCCGGTAGGCCCCGGACCGGATCACCTGCCAGCCCACGATACCACCCACGATGGCCACGGCCACCAGCGCCACGGCGATTATCATGGGGATGCGGCACTGCTTCTTCACGAAGCCAAAGTAGCCCTTGGCCCCGCTGCCCTGAAACCCGGAGGTCAGCACGGCGCAGCCGCAGTACACAGCGCAGCACAGCAGCATGAAGAAATAGAACTCCTCCGCCTGCAAATTGATGGGCGGCAGCACCACATAGAAGTACACCGCCGCAAAGATCAGCGTCACCGCCAGATTGATGAGGGTGCGGCTCAGGGGCGTGCCGATGGCCTTGTGCTCCTTTTTGGGCCGTGGAGGCCGCTTCCCGAAGGGACTCTGCCTGCCGCCGAAGCCCTGAAAATTGGGGTCGTTCCAGTTGGTGTTCATAAATGCTCCTTTCGGGAAACAGGCTGCGGCCGGTCTCCTCTGTCATATTCTGCAACTACTTGTAATATTATAAGAAAAATATACGAATTGTATTCATCAAACCACCTGAAACAGATAGAATTTCAGGTAATTGGTCTCCTCCACGCCCCACAGAATGGGGTGGTCGCAGCACTGCTGCCGGGCCTCGATCTGCCGCAGCTGCACCCCGGCGTCCTTGGCTGCCGAGCGCAGCATCTTCAAAAACAGCTCCTCCGTGGCGAAGTGGCTGCAAGAGCAGGTGGCCAGATAGCCGCCCCGTGGCAGGAGCCGCATGGCCCGGTAGTTGATCTCCTTATAGCCGGTCATGGCCCGCTGGGTGGTCTTGCGGCTCTTGGTGAAGGCCGGGGGATCCAGAATGATGAAGTCGTACCGCTTGGGCTGCTGCTCCAGTTGGGGAAGCAGGTCGAACACGTTGGCCGCCACGCACTCCATCACGTCGGAAAGCCCGTTGCGCCGGGCGTTCTCTCTGGCGCACTCCACGGCGAACTCTGATACGTCCACCGCCGTGACGTGCTTGGCTCCGCCCCGTGCAGCGTTCAGGGCAAAAGAGCCGGTGTGGGTGAAGCAGTCCAGCACCGTCCGGCCACGGGCCAGCTTGGCCACCGCCTGCCGGTTGTACTTCTGATCCAGAAAAAAGCCGGTTTTTTGCCCGTTTTGGAAGTCTACGGTGTAGCGGATGCCATTTTCAACAATATCCACCGCTGTAAAGTCCGGAGCCTTTTCACCGCCCACGGGATGCCAGCCTTTGCCCTGCTCCATGCCCTCCAGTCCCCGGATGGCCACGTCGTTGCGCTCATATACACCCACCACGTCCTGTCCGTCGGAGCGCAGCACCTCCAGCAGCAGGGAGAACAGCTCCTCCTTGATGAGCTCCATGCCCAGACACAGCACCTGCGCCACCAGCACACTCTCGAACCGGTCCACCGTCAGACCGGGGAAGCCGTCGGCCTCTCCGAAGATCACCCGGCAGCAGCGGCTGTCCTCCGGCCCCATGACGGTCTTGCGATAGTCCCATGCGTACTGGATGCGCCGCCGCCAGAAGGCCCGGTCGAACCGGTCGTTGGGGTTCCGGGACAGCACCCGTACCCGGATGCGGGAGCGGCTGTTGAAAAAGCCGCAGCCCAGCCAACTGCCCCGGCGGCTGATGACGTCCACCAGCTGTCCGTCGGACACGGGGCCGCTGAGTCCCGTGACCTCCCCCTCATAGACCCAGGGGTGTCCGCCCACCAGAGCGGCCTCCCCCTTGGGGGTGATGGTGATCTGCGGATAGGGACGCTGGGCTTTCATAGCGGCCACCTGCTTTCTGTCAAGGTTTCTTCATTATATCACAGCTTTCTGCCTCCGTAAACACCGCCGTCCACGGAAAAATCCGCCGGACTCCATTTCCCGACAGCTTTTCCCGCCGCCGGTGACTACAATAGGGGAAAAAGGAGGGCTTGTCCATGAAGTTTCACCTCCCGCCGCCCGGCAGACGGCTCCGCCGCATCCTGACGCTGCTGGGGCAGGCGGCGCTCTGCTGCGTCCTCACCGCTGCCCGGCTGGGAGGACTGTACGCCCCCTTCAGTCTGGCGGCGGCCGCCGCCGCAGGGCCGGGCCTGCCGGGTCTGCTTTCCCTGTTGGGTGTTACCGGCGGAGCGCTGCTGTTTCTGGATTTTCAACCGGGGCTGCGCCATGCCGCCGCTGCCGTGCTGCTTTTCGCCGCCCAGACGGCCTTCTGTGATACGAAGCTCTACCGCCGCCCCGCCTTCCGGCCCCTGACGGCGGCCCTCTCCCAGCTGCTGATCCAGTCGGTGTACCTGCTGTACCGCCCCCTGAGCCAGTGGGTACTGTGTCTGACGGCCTCTGCGCTGCTGGCAGCTGCCACGGCGCTGCTGACCGCCCACGGCACGACCCTCCGGCAAAAGGGACTGCTGTACGCCGCCGCCCTGTCGCTGGCACTGGTGCCGGTGACGGTAGAGGGCCTGTTCTCCGTGGGGAAAGCCCTGCTGATGGCGGAGCTGCTGCTCCTCTCCCGCCGTCTGCCGCCCCTGACGGCGGGATTGGCGGGGGCCTGTGCGGGCCTTGCGGCGGATCTGGTGCCGGAGACACCGGCGCTGCTGCTGACGGTGGCCTACGGCTGCGGCGGAGCGCTGGCCGCCTTCTATGGCCGCCTGCCCCGCATCCTCCCGGCGGCGGCCTTTTCTCTGCCCATCATGGCCCTTGCGGTGCTGCTGGATGTCGGTCCTCCCCGACAGCTGCTGCTGTCATGTCTGGCGGGCGGTGCGGCCTATCTGCTGCTGCCCCGGCGCTGGCTGCCTCCCTGCGCAGAGCGTGCCGCCCGGGCGGATGCACCCGGAGAGACGGCAAAGCCCCGCCGGCTGGAGCAGTCCGCTGCGGCTCTGCGCTCCCTGTACGACAGCTTCTTCCGGGACACGGCCCCGGCCCCGCCGGAGAATCCCTCGGTGATCTTCGACCGGGCGGCGGAGCAGGTGTGCCGCTCCTGCGTCCTGTGCGCCAACTGCTGGCAGCAGAACTATAACGCCACCTACAACGCCTTCAATGATGCCTGTCCGGCGCTGCTGCGCCGTGGCACGGCCCAACCGGAGGATTTCCCCCTGTACTTCACCGCCCGGTGCGTCCATCTGCGGGAGTTTATCGCCGCCGTCAACGAGGAACTGCGGCTTTTCCTCCTGCGCCGCCAATATCATCGCCAGCTGAGCTGCTCCCGCCGTCAGGCTCAGGAGCAGTACGCCCAGATGGGGGATCTGCTGGCGGCAGCAGCCCACGCCCCGGCGGAGGAGCCCACCGTCCCCATGGGCTATCGGGTGTCCTCGGCCCTGCGCCCCAAGGAGGGACAGCAGCTGTGCGGCGACCAGCTGGCCACGGTGGAGACCGGCGGGATGCTGTACCTCCTGCTCTCCGACGGCATGGGCAGCGGCCCGGAGGCCCACCGGGAGGCGGCGCTGACGGTGCGGCTGCTGGAGCAGTTCCTGCGGGCGGGCATTGAACCGGCTCCGGCCCTCAAGACCCTGAACTCGGCGCTGGCCCTGCGGGGAGAGACCGGCGGAGCCTTCACCACCATCGATCTTTTGGCTCTGCGCCGCTCCACCGGCGAGGCCACCCTCTATAAATACGGCGCTGCGCCCTCCTATCTCAAGCACACCGCCCACGTTACCCGCTTCACCGCCCATTCCCTTCCGGCGGGGCTGCAGGCCACGGCGGAGCCGCCGGAGGTCACTCGGCTGGCCCTCCCGGCAGGCAGCTATTTTGTCATGATCTCCGACGGCATCGCCGACGAGAACAGCGACGAGTGGCTGCAAAATCTGCTGGCGGGGTGGAACGGCACCGACGTCCACGCCCTGACGGCGCTGATCCTGTCGGAATCCCGCAGCCGCAGGGGACTGGAGGACGACTGCGCCGTGCTGGCGGTACACCTGCCCCTGCCGGGAGAAAACCGCCCCCGGCAGGTATAACCGCCGCCGACGCCGGAAATACTCTATCTGTCAAACATCACCGGACAGAGGAGGGCGTGGCCTTGGTAAAAGGTATTTCCAGACGGGTGATCGTGGTGGAGTCCCCCGATCCCCATATTTTCGAGCAGGCGATCTTCATTCTCAGCAACGACGCCGCAGGCGGCGGCGTCTCATCCCAGCAGGTGGTGGAGCAGGCGGTCCGCATCGCCAAGAGCTACGCCCGCACCCACGGGGCTCCGCCCCGGCGCAGACGGCTCACCACATGGATGGCGGCGCTGCTGGGCGGCGGTGTCATCGGCCTGCTGTGGCTGGTGCTGGCCCTCGTCTGAGGGACGGCGTTTTCAATGCTTTATCCATTTTTTCTCCTCACTTGGGGCGGACAGCTGACTGTCCGCCTCCCTTTTTTGCCCCGTTAGCTTGTGCCGCAGGTCAAAAAAATACTCCGGCGGGACACAAGGCGTGTCCCGCCGGAGCAAACATCTTATTCGTCCCCGAAGCGGAGGATATCCTGCGCCACAGGCTGGTAAAACAGCCGCTCCACCTCCGAAAATTCACGGGTCTGCCCCATGATCCACATGAGCTTGGCCACGGCGGCCTCGGTGGTCATGTCGTAGGCCTCCAGCAGCCGGAGGGTGCTCTTCAGGTGTCCCCCCACATGGTATACCGTCAGGTCGCTGCCCTCGTTGGGGACCTGCGTGGTCATGACCACGATCTTGCCCCGCTCCACCCCACGGCGTACCACGTCGTAGAGGTGTCCGCCGTCGTATTCCGGCAGGCCGCCTACGCCGAAGCTCTCGATGATGAGGCCGTCGTAGCGGTCCAGCATGAACTCCGCTAACGCATCCTCCGTGCCGGGGATCAGCTTCAGCAGCCCCACATGGGGGTCCAGGCGGTCATAAAATAGCGGCCGTGGCCGGCTCTCACAACGGATGTACTGTAACAGATGCTCGTCCTGCACCACCGCCAGATCGGGGTAATTGACGCTGGAGAAGGCCCGGAAACTCTTGGAGTAGGTCTTGCGGGCACGGGTCCCCAGAATGACCCGCCCGTTAAAGACGATCTGCACGCCGCCGCAGCCCCGGCAGGCGTAGAGAAAGGCATCGGTAAGATTGCGCTTGGAGTCGGTGCCGTCGAACCAGATGGGCTTCTGGGCGCCGGTGAGGATGATGGGCTTGGGGCTGTCCTGTACCAGATAGCTCAGGGCTGCCGCCGTATAGGCCATGGTGTCCGTGCCGTGGCTGATGACGAAGCCGTCGTAGTCGTCGTAGTGCTCCCGGATGGCTTGGGCCGTCCCCAGCCAGTGGGTGGGATGGATGCTGGTGCTGTCCAGACTGTACAGCTGGATGCAGTCCACATGGCACAGCTGGGCGATGCGGGGGAGATAGGCCAGCAGCTGGTGGGTGTTCAGCTCCGGTGTCAGGCCCTCCGGCGTCATCTCCGAGGCGATGGTGCCGCCGGTGCCGATCATGAGGATCTTTTTCATAGGAATGGCTCCTCTCTCACGGCCTGCGCCGTGGGCAGTAAATGAAAAGTGCTTTACAACTCCCGGTTTTCCAGTGCCGCCAAGCCGAATCGGGCGGCCTGCAGCAGTCGGGGCTTCTCCTCCGCCGGTGCGGCGTCGTATCTCTGGCGCAGGTCTCGGAGGAACAGGCCCCGCAGGGTGTCCTCTCCGCAGTGCTCCCACAGATCCCGGCAGCGGGTGGTGCGGTCCTGTAGCTCCAGATAGAAGCAGTCCGGGGACAGGGCGTCATAGAGGGCGTCCAGCCGGGGCGGCTCCTCCGTCTCGCCGGTGAGGACCATGCGGAAGATGTCCGTCTCCGGGTGTGGGGGCAGCTCCCGGCGCAGCGCCTCCAGCGGGTCAACGCCGGTGACATCCGCCGTCAGCCACTGATACCGGCGGCGGGCAAAGGGAACGAAGGTGAGCTTCACCTGTCCCGGCTCCACGGTGCCGGTGAGGAAGCCCTTGTCCCCCAGCTCGTCGAAGCCTCGGCCCTCCGGGCAGCCGGGATAGGCCCAGAAGGTGCGCCCTGCCTGCTGCACGCCGCCAAAGGCATGGACGTGGCCCAGCGCCAGATAGTCGGCGCCGCTCTGCTCCACGTCCTTCAGGGTCATGGCCCGGTAGCGGCTGTCCCGGACGCCCACCTCTCCGTGGAGCAGCAGGATGCGGGCCAGCCCCTCATCCTCCGGGTCAAGAGAGCCGGGGATCCCGGCGGGAGCGGCGGGGGAGGCGAAAGCGGCTCCGTATACCACGCAGCCGTATTGGGGGAAGGGGAGTCGCTGGAGCCGCTCCTCCCGGAAGATGTGGACGTTTTCCGGCCACAGCAGCCGGGCGTAGGGGCTGGAGGCGGCGTAGAAGTCGTGGTTGCCGGGGGCGATGACGGCGTGGCCCCGGAAGCGGGCCAGAGACTGGGCCAGCTCCTGTGCCGTCTGGCCGTAGAGCTGGTCAGAGTCAAAGAGATCCCCGGCCAGCAGCAGCAGCTCCACGCCGTGGTCATTGGCGTAGTCCACCAGCCGGTCCGTCAGCTGGCGTGCCTCCTGGCGGCGCAGCCGGGCCTTCTCCTCCGGCAGGGCGGTAAAGGCGCTGTCCAGATGGAAGTCCGCCGTGTGTAGAATTTTTGCCATAGCGTCCTCCTTTTATGCCTCCTGCCAGCCACGGCAGAGGTCTACCCATCGGCAGAACCGCTCTCCGCAGCAGCGCTCCAGCTCCGGGCAGGTCAGCTCAATGGCGGAGGCGGCGCTGCCCACAGCGGGGAACACCGTCTCGAACCGCCGCAGAGACTCGTCCAGATACACGGACACGTTCTCCGGCAGGGCGAAGGGGCATACGCCGCCCACGGCGTGGCCGATGCGCTCCACGGCCTCCTCCGGTGTCAGCATCCTGGCCTTGACGCCGAAAAAGTGCTTGTATTTGCTGTTATCGATGCGGGCGTCCCCGGCGGCCACCACTAAGATGGGACGCTCTCCCACCTTGAAGCTGAGGGTCTTGGCGATGCGGGCGGGGGCCACCCCCAGAGCGGCGGCAGCCAGCTCCACCGTGGCGCTGGAGACCTCCAGTTCCCGGATGCGCTGGGCCACCCCATAGGGCGTCAGGTACGCCCGGACCTTTTCAACAGACATGGCTCATTTCTCCTATGTGACAGAACCTGCGTAACGGGTCCTGTGTGACAGCTTCTACGTGACGGATTTTGCGTGACAAATGCCGGGCCGTCAGCGGATATCCACCCGCTCCACCGCTGTACACAGGCCCGTGGCGCTGTCCAGCGTGAAGAGCGCACCCTGGGCCTTGCAGGGGCCGGAGGCGGGGCGGAAGCGGCCCGGCAGACCGCCTAAGAACATCTCCACCGACTGTTGGGGCTGGATGCCCAGCACCGACTCCACGGCGCCGGTCATGCCCAGATCCGTCAGGTAGCCGGTGCCCTTGGGGAACACCCGCTCATCGGCGGTGGGGACGTGGGTGTGGGTCCCCCACAGGGCGGAGACCCGGCCGTCCAGATAGTAGGCCATGGCCAGCTTTTCACTGGTGGCCTGAGCGTGAAAATCCACCACCGTGAAGGTGGGAGCGTCCGGCTCCGCCAGCAGGCGGTCCGCTGTGGTAAAGGGGTTGTCGCTGCCCCATGACAGGTCACAGCGGCCGATGAGGGAGATGACCCGGATGCGGAAGCGGCCGCAGTCGTAGACTCCCACACCACGGCCCGGCGTGCGGGGGGAAAAGTTGGCAGGCCGTAGGATGTAGGGACTGTCCTCCAAATAGTCAGCGATCTGCATTTTGCCCCACGTATGGTTGCCCAGCGTGATGACATCGGCGCCGGCGGCGAAGAGATCCTCCGCCTGATCCGGGGTCAGCCCTACGCCGGAGACGTTCTCACCGTTGACCACGGTGAAGTCCACGCCGTGGACCTTCTGAAAGGGGCGCAGAGTACGGGCCAGATGGCGGGTGCCATCCTCGCTGGTAACATCTCCCAGTGCCAGCACACGAAATTCCATAGGGTATCCTCCCGGTGAATTGGTACATTCTGCGGACAAAAGTGGACATGGTAACTGGACATGGCTCTGTCCGCTGACAGTCCTATTATACCACAAAACTGTCAGGGCGCAACGTCTTATTCCCGGCCGGAGATGATAGGGCTTATTTCCAGCCAAGGATGCAGAGGACCATCCCCGGCCGAGACTGCGAATAATCATTCCCGACCGCCTGCTCATGGGCGGCGATGCCGTCGGCGCAGAATACGCCGTCGGTGCTCGGATCCGTCAGGTCCCCCAGCGTGGTATAGTAGGCGGTCATATAGCGGTGAAGCGCCTGCTGCTGGCCGTCGGTGAGGGGAAAATCATCGGTGTCGATAGAACCGCTGACGGCGACGGGAGCGGCGGGAGCGGCGGGGGCAGCGACGGCGCTGTCTAACGGGGCGGCTTCCGATGGGGCGGCTTCCGATGGGGCGGCTTCCGATGGGGCGGCCTCCTGAATGGCTGTGCTGCTATCGACACCATCCTTTTCGGCGGAGGCATGGAGCATTGGATACAGGGCGATGGCCGGCAGCAACAGCAGCAGGGCCAGCGAAAGAATGAGTGGAATGCGTTTCATGGCAGAGTCCTCGATTTTTCGGGTTTTGAGGACAGGATATCACCGCTTCCTAAAGCAAAGTTAAAGGGCATAAAGAAACGGCGCACCGCAGCAGTGGTGCGCCGTTGGGGATGAACCGTATGGAAGGATGTTTACTTGGCGTATTCCACAGCCTTGGTCTCACGCAGCACGTGGACCTTGATCTGGCCGGGATACTCCAGCTCGTTTTCGATGCGGTGGGCCAGCTCACGGGCCAGGATCACCATCTGATCCTCAGAGACCTGTTCGGGCTTCACCATGACACGAACCTCACGGCCCGCCTGAATGGCGTAACTCTTCTCCACGCCGGGATAGCTGCTGGTGATCTCCTCCAGCTTCTCCAGACGCTTGATATAGTTCTCCAGATTCTCACGGCGTGCGCCGGGTCGGGCGGCGGAAATGGCATCGGCTGCCTGCACCAGACAGGCCACCAGCGTCTTGCACTCCACGTCGCCGTGGTGGGCCTGAATGGCGTGGAGGACGTCCTCCTTCTCCCGGTACTTCCGGCAGAATTCCACGCCCAAGGAGACGTGGGTACCCTCCATCTCATGGTCCACGGCCTTGCCGATATCGTGCAGCAGACCGGCACGCTTGGCGGTCTGGACGTCGGCGCCCAGCTCCGCCGCCATCATACCGGCGATGTGGCTGACCTCAATGGAGTGCTGCAGCACGTTCTGACCGTAGCTGGTGCGGTAGTGCAGGCGGCCCAGCAGCTTTTGCAGCTCCGGGTGGATGCCCCGGACACCGGTCTCCAGCACGGCCCGCTCACCCTCAGAGCGGATGACGGCGTCCACCTCACGGCGGGCCTTCTCCACCATCTCCTCGATGTGGGTGGGATGGATGCGGCCGTCGGCAATGAGCTTCTCCAGAGCCAGACGGGCGACCTCACGCCGCACCGGCTCGAAGCAGGAGACAGTGATGGCCTCCGGCGTGTCGTCGATGATGAGATCGGCGCCGGTGAGAGTCTCCAGCGTCCGGATGTTGCGGCCTTCCCGGCCGATGATGCGGCCCTTCATCTCGTCATTGGGCAGGGGAACCACACTGACGGTGATCTCGGCCACATGGTCGGCGGCGCACCGCTGGATAGCGGTGGCCACGATCTCACGGGCCCGCTGATCGGCCTCTTCCTTGGCGCGGGCCTCGATCTCTTTGATCTTGATGGCAGTCTCGTGGGTGACATCCGACTCCACCTGAGCGATCAGGTAATCCTTGGCCTCATCGGCGGTGAAGCCGGAGATGCGCTCCAGCATCTCCATCTGGCTGTGCTTGATGTTTTTGATCTCCTCCGCAGCCTTGTCGGCGGCGGCGTGTTTTGCGATGAGGGCTTCCTCTTTCTTCTCGATGGAATCCATCTTATGATCGAGGTTTTCCTCCTTTTGCTGCAGTCGGCGCTCCTGCTTCTGCAGGTCAGCGCGGCGCTCCTTGACCTCTCTCTCGTACTCGCTGCGGCTTTTCAAAATCTCTTCTTTGGCTTCAAGAAGTGCTTCTCTCTTTTTATTTTCGGAACTCTTGATGGCTTCGTTGATGATGCGGGTGGCTTCTTCCTCCGCACTGGAGATTTCTCTTTCCGCTACGTTTTTGCGATAGCGAATACCGAGGAGGAAAAAGATCACCGCCGCAACGACGAAGGCAGCAATGGATACGATCCAGCCGATTGTCGTCATGACAGATATTCCTCCTATGTTGTTTTAACGTATGAAAACGGATAGCTCCGTTCAGGGCAGAAAATAACCGAAGATCCCCCTTGAATCTCCGATGATAATCTTCCTAATAGTTTAATCGAATTGTGCAAAACTGTCAAGAGAAAAACCACATTCTGTTTATTATTTTCGCAGGTCGCCGGGGAGATTTTGCCGATGCCTTACGACAGGCGGATAAAGGGGGCGCTGACGTAGCCCAGATGCTCCCCGTGGGACACCACGTACCAGTCCTGATAGCGGCCGTACACCGTTACGCCGTCGCCGTCGGGGAGCCGGGCCGTTACCGGGGACTGGAGGGAGGGGGCGGAGCGGAGGTTCACCGGGCCGCCGGAGACGGTGGATACCTGACCCGGCTGGGGCGTGGGGGCGGTGTAGGGCAGGCCAAAGTACTCCGTGAGGCTCAGCACCAGGTTGGCGGCGATGCGGGGGATATTCTCCTGGATCCACAGGGCATCGTCGGGGTTGTCGTGGTAGCCAAGCTCCAACAGCACCGAGGGGAACCGGGGCTGGCGTACCTCTCCCAGAGAGGTGGTGGCCCGTGTGGACACCTTCTCCGGCAGGGGGTAGATGTCCCGGAGGTTTTCCACGAACAGCTCCGCCGCCCGGCGGCCGTTGGCGCTGGTGGGATAGTAGAAGGCGAGAATGCCCCGGCTCCGGCCCCCGGCACCGGGGCCGGAGGCGTTGGAGTGGAGGGCCAGATAGAAGTCGTACTGTCCGGCGTTGGCCTGCCGGATGGAGGAGGCGGCGGTCATGTCCGGCGTATTGCGGGAGAACTGGATGCCGTTGAGCAGCAGAACGGGTTCCATGGCATCGGCCAGCAGGTTCATGAAGTATTCCTCTGACCCGGCGCCGGTGACGTAGGGGTTATACTCCTGGGTGCTGGGACTGAGATAGATCTTGGGCATGGAAATGGCTCCTTTCCGGAATGTTCCTGTGACAGTGTATGCGGGAGGGGGAGGGGGTGTTCGGGGGATACGGGGGGGGTTCTGCCAATAGCTTTTTCTTGCCTCCGGCTGCTCGTTCTTCTTTTGTCTCCGACGGGTGACTTTCTTTCAGCAGTCCCTTTTGCGTAAGGAACGTGCCTCCGGCGG
>ERZ840096.370-NODE-370-length-69965-cov-9.199013_pt1 | contig 69965 bp, 65 predicted proteins | sample MGYA00519878_ERZ840096 | MGnify/ENA primary metagenome ERZ840096 (study PRJEB31850, sample SAMEA3708865) | human gut metagenome | biome: human gut; feature: human-associated habitat; material: faeces | place: China | collected 2014 ...
TCTTATATCCGATAGAGGATATTTTCACTATCTGGTTTACCGATGTAGCTTCCAGTTTAAAAGAACCGTCTTCACCGCTGATGGTTCCGCTTACAAATGCCGAATCCGGCAATGACAGCAGCACCACATTGGCGTATGGCAACGGATGGCTACTTTCATCTACAAGTCTCCCCTTTACAGTTTGTGCCGACACTCTTATCGGCAGCAACATGCTCACAACAAGCATGACTAAATGCATTTTTATCTTTTTCATTGTATGATGTTTTTTTGATTTCTGCTGCAAAGTTCCACACTTCCGAAAACATTTCCACTACCCTACAGAGTAGTTTTGATTATACTCTATGGAATAATCAACTATAAATCCGTAGCATTCAAAGTGTCATCGTGTCAAAAAGGTCAAAGTGTCATTGACCTTTTTAGATTTTGCAATAATGGCCGTGAGCCTCTTTCATTGTTCCAATGGTGAGATGTTTGGAAGCCTTGATGATGTTAAATATTACCCTATGGCACGGCTGAAACATTTGATAATGGTATGGAACGTTGCCAATACAGAATATTTAGGGCATCTATATTTTGACGAGAATGAGGTTATACGCAATTATCCTGCGGCATTTGACGATGAATCCAATCCCGATATTCGGGGAAAATTTCTGATTAAAGTCGGAGAAGATAATAACCGATTTGACATCAGCCTTAAAGTTGGCGAGAGGGAATGTAAATTTGAGGAAACAAAAATTCATGTGTTTAAAAAGGAATTAATCAGCCAACAAAGAGTTTCTTATATTCTATAATAACCATAGAGATATCCATTCAAGCGATATTAAATTTATAGGAAAATAAGAATATATCAATCGGGATATCTTTGGCAGAAAATGCAGTGCATCAAATATCCGGCAGGGAAAATTTGAAACATGGGACGAGGTACACGAGTCATATGATGAAAACCATGTTTATATTTTGTATAGAAAACAACTTGACAAAATTAGAGATAAATATATTTATGTAATTGAAACCTTTTTCATAGAATAAAAACATGATGAAAATATTTTGTATAATATTCACAGTATTAATAGCTGTATCTTGCGTATCATCGAATTTTTCAGATAATGTAACAATCCGTCAAACGGAATCTGATTATTCTGTTGTTATAAGCAAAAATAAGGAAGATAAGGTGCTTGTACTATTTTATTTAACGTATGATATAAGAAAAAAAGATGTTGCGCCTTATTTTGAAAAGATGAAATCAGAGCATAAGGATACATTACATATAGGAACCATACAGCAATTGAAACAAACTAATCCTGAGCTTATGAATGAGCTTTTACAAGAGGACAGTATCTTGTTTAACTTTGTGTATAAGGATAATTTTCATCATATAAAATTACCCGTGGAGATTAGATGAATTGTAGCAAGTTTACGGCGGGGGGATCGCTACTTGTCGTCCGGTTCGCTGGTTTGTCGTGGCAGATGGCGGGAGAACGGGGAAAGTTCGGGGTGCAAAGTGATATAAGACAAAGGGGAAAGTCTTTTATCAGGCATCAGAAGAATAAAATACGGTAATCACTGTATTTTCGGGATTTTGTTTTATATTTGGGCAAAAGGACAAATGAAGCCGTTAAATATCCTTTTACGGACGATTATCGAAAAAGAACAGACGGGAAACGAAAAGAGGATTGAGGGACTGCGGGGTATCTTTGGCGGAGAATGGAAACGGAATTGTTCAACTTGAAATATTGAGGAATGAAAGCAGTAATAACTCTATTAATATGCATAGCTATGGCGACTGGTTTCAATACCAAACGAGAGACTTCTTATAGTTGGGCTTGCTCCGGGTGGAGTGGTTGCCCTGTGGGTAAGCGGAATTCACCACAGGGTTCAGGTCGGTTGTTGGACAGCTGACATTCAATTTGAGGAAACCTATTTGTTTCGTTCATTTGAGTAAATGGTTGTTGCTCCTTCATTCGAGCTATGTTTTGCTGTAAATAAGGGAAATAACTTTATAGATTGTTTTCTACAAGGTGACGGCAAGCGGATAGAATTACCGGATGAATACAGAAAAATCAAAATATTCAGGAATCACAAAATGGTTTATGGCAATTATTCGCAAGAAGGTATTGAGTTTTGGGGAGAGGGATATTTGTATTGAATGTAATTACAAGATTTTACAAAACGGATATTCCGCCAGCAATCTGTCTGGTCGGAACATCCGTTTTTCATTTATCACACGTTCTTAATCAGGTGCGAGAGTTCGGGATCAGCCTTGATGCGCCAGCGGCGAAGGGTTAAAAGAGAGGCAGGCTGCTGAAGAGGCAGTGGATGAACAGGCGGCCCTTCTCGGTCCACACCGTATGCATGGCCGTGCCGGTTTCCCCGCAGCGGCTCTGCCAGCTGTGCGTATGGGTCCGTGTATATCCTTCCTTCTGATAGCGTGCAGTGAGCATCCAGGTTCCGCTCTGGCGGAACTGGATGCCCAGAGTCTTCAGCCTCAGATTCAGCTCCCTGCCGCTCATGCCCAGTTCCTTGGCGATCTGCGTGGCCGTGTAGGTGCTTGAAGAGCGGAGCACCTGGTCAAAGTAATGTACTTTCGGGGCCTGCAGGTTCAATTTAAGGCTGTTCAACGCGTTTTCCTTTTCCAGTCCGGATATGTATCGGTCACGTTCTTTCAGTTTGTCCTCAGCCAGCTGCAGGGCCCGTGAAAGCAGTTCTGCGTCCGTTTCCCCTTCTTTTTCCAGCAGATAACCACCCTCCTTGAGCGTGTGCGGGACCAGTTCGTCAAAGATCCAGCTTTCAAACCTTTCAGCCGAAGGCAGACGGCTTCCGGCTATAAGCCTGTACACGTTCCCTTCATCTATGAACTTGACTTTCTGACGTCCGCCTGTGGTAGGGATGTCGTGAATGCAGACTCCCTTCTGTTTACAGTGCCGGTCTATGGCATCCCTTGTATTGGCGTATCCCAATGATGCGGCGATATCCCTTGCGCAAAACCATATTTTGCCGTCCTTTTCGACTGTCCGGATTTTACCGAACTCAGGATGTTCCGCTATAATGAATGTATGCATGCTGTCTATTATTTATAAGTTGATTCTATTGCTTTGAATATCTCATAGATTACCTGGGGGACGATGGCGTTTCCGTATCCCTTGACGGACTGCTGCCGCCAGGAAGAAAAGGTGATACCGTCCAATTGACGGGGAACCCCATCATCTCGGCCACAAACAGGGGATTGAGTTGGAAACTCCTCCCAGCCTGGGCAAAGAAATCGGGAAGGCTGCCCTGATGCGGTTTTTTCCCCTTCCTCGCGAAGTGTTCCAAGGTCGGTGCGCCCTTCCAGTCCCTTGCCGTCGGCGTCGGGAGCAGCCCGTGGAAGTCCAGGAAGTCCGTCAGGCCGTTGGGGTTCTTCTCCCCGTCCTCCTTCTCGTGCATGGATGTGCGCCCCTGACGTTTCCAACGTTCCACCCGTTGCCAGTGGTGTATCTCCGCCGCTGTCGGGGTGGGCAGTAGCATCTCGCGGATGATTTCCGGAAGCCCCTTCTGGAGACAGTTCGGTCCCCTCGGGCTGTAATCCCTCGCCATCGGCGTGGGCAACAAACCATACGCGGTCCCTTCTGTGCGGGGCACCGACGGCACAAGCCGGAATAAGCAGCGGCTGGACGGTATATCCTTCACACTCAAGATCACGGCAGATGGTCTCGACGACGTATTCCTCCCGTTTGCGGTATACAGGCTGATCCTCTCCGAACAGAGAGGGCTGACATCCCACGTGAGCCGCCTTGCCGGGCTGTACCATCGTGAGGATGCCACCAACGTTCTCACCAACAATCCAACCGGGCCGGATCTCGTGAATGGCACGGAGCATGTGAGGCCAGAGGTAACGGCTGTCCTCCGCGCCCTTTCGCCGGCCGGCAACGGAAAAGGGCTGGCATGGGAAACCTCCTGTGAGGATGTCGATCCGTCCCCTTCATCCCCGAAAATCTGTAGTTGTAATATCCGTATAACTTTCTGCATGGCTGAACCAGTAATTTAAAATTCGGTTACAAAACTCATCTATCTCACAATGGAAGGCGTTACGCCATCCCATTCATTCGGCGGCAAGATCCGCCGCACCAAACCCGCTGAACAGCGAGGCATGTACCAACTGTCTCATATTGAATCCTATTAATCGGTTAATGAATCCGTTACATTTCCTGTCTCTTTTTTCACCGGAACGGTTATCGCCATTCCGTCGATCTTGCGGTATATCTTTCCCATCTCCAGCATGTTCTTTAACCGCAGGATGTCCGTAATCTCGTAGACGGTTATACCATTCTGCACGCTGAAACGGATATACCCCTTCTGACGTTGTGTCTCCACTTCCTCACGGGTCATCTGAAGAAGCTCGCAGATCTCCTCCAGCGTGAAGGTCAGTTGCACTTCCTTGACGGTATGCGCATAGGTCAGGATGCTTAGTATCTGCAGGCATTTACGGTGTGCCTTGACAAGGGCGGCAAACTTGTTCCGCTCGATCATGATGTACTTACTTTGATTTTCCATTCTTCTTATTATTAATTGTTATTGGTTCCTGTTCTTCGAGGGCTTCCGGCAGGACGGCCGTGCCATATTCCTCCCGGAGGAACTTGTACACGTCGAATGCCCAGAAGTACACCTTGCCGCTGATCTTGAAGGACGGCAGCTTTCCCGACATGCGCCAGCGTATCAGCGTCCGGTCGCAGACTTTCAGCTGGAGACGCATGTCGCGGCTGTCCAGCATCTGCTTGCCGTTGAAATTACTGAGTGCTTCCAACTCCATTTCCAGACGGGCGATGAGCTTGTTCTGACGCTCGAAGCATCCTTCGATCATCTGCCTGAGCTCCATGATTTCATTCTTGCCTTCTTCCATTTGTCGGTTGTTTTTAGTTCGATACTGTTTTTGTCTTTCTTCGCTTGCAAAGTTTGGGAAAATCGGAGGGTGAACATAGGGCTGACGGATACCGTCAGCCCCATATTTTGCCAGTAAACTATTATGTATCAATGATGTATTTTTTGAAGTTTTTTGAGAGGGTAAAACGCTATTACCGGGAATAAACTATTCGGAGGAGAGGTAATACAGTAAAAAGAGGATATCTTACGGATGGCAATAAAAAAGGAGACCAAGTCCGAAATAGGACCTGATCTCCCTTGAAAATCCCGCATAAAAACTTGCTAAGGTCAAGTAATTTAACTACTTTTGTAGCTGAAGAGTTATTTGAGGTTATGCAGAAAAACGCAAGCGAGCGATGGATTTTCGTCACCTAATCGTTACCTGCCTATTTTCTAAGCTCCGATTACCTTTTGACAATCAAAAGGTTAAAGAAAACTACGCTATTTTATTAAGTATAGTGCCTGCCTTCCCGATACTGCCTTACAGCATTTTCTGCTTCACCATCTCCTCCACCACCATTTCCAGTTCAGCATACCAGTCCTCGCCAAACTTACGGACCAACGGTTCCTTCAAGAATTTATATACAGGAAGATTCTCTTTCTGCCCCAGCAGGACGGCAGCCTTGCAAACATCCCACCGGTTATAGTTCACAGCCTTATAAACGCCATAATTACCCACCCTTATGGGATACAAATGACAGGAAACCGGCTTATAGAAATCAGTCTTGCCTTCACGGTAAGCTTTCTCGATCGCACAGAAACAGCAGCCCTTCTCATCATAACAGGTAAACACACAATCTTTGTTGTTTACGATGGAAGTAACCAAATCGCCTTCCTGGTCGGTGTATACCACGCCCTGCTTTTCTATCACTGCACGCGCTTCGGGCGCCAGCTCATCCCAAATCACGGGCAACACCTCTTCCAGTCTCGCAATTTCTTCAAACTCCACCGGTGCACCGGCGTCTCCTTCTATACAACATGCTCCCTTGCAGGCATCCAGATCGCAGAGAAACTTCTCGCGCAACACATCAAAAGAGACTACAACATCGCCAATCTGCAACATAATTATTGAATTGAAAAAAGGCGCGGATTATACGGAATCCGCGCCTAAGATATAGTTATCAACGCTATTTACTTAATCAGGTCCTTGCCGGTCATTTCGGCCGGCTGCTCCATACCCAAGATATGCAAGATGGAAGGAGCCACGTCAGCCAATACACCGTCTTCTACCTTCGCATCCTTGTTGGCAGTCACGTAAACAAACGGAACCGGATTCAGCGAGTGGGCGGTATTCGGAGTTCCGTCCGCATTCAAGGCGTGGTCGGCATTACCGTGGTCGGCAATGATGATTACTTCATAATCGCTGGCCTTAGCAGCTTCCACTGTATCTTTCACACATTCGTCGATGGCCTTCACCGCTTTCTCGATGGCTTCGTAGATACCTGTATGGCCTACCATATCACCGTTGGCATAGTTCACAACGATAAAGTCGAACTTCTGCGTCTTGATAGCCTCAACCAACTTGTCCTTCACTTCGTAGGCACTCATTTCCGGCTTCAAGTCGTAAGTGGCCACCTTCGGAGACGGAACAAGGATACGCTCTTCCGCATCATACGGAGTTTCACGGCCACCGTTGAAGAAGAATGTCACGTGGGCATACTTCTCTGTCTCGGCAATGTGAAGCTGAGTCTTGCCATTAGCGGCCAAATACTCACCCAGGGTATTCTGGACATTTTCCTTGTCGAAGAGGACATGTACACCCTTGAAAGAGGCATCGTACGGAGTCATGCAGTAATACTGCAAGCCCGGAATCGTATGCATGCCCTGTTCCGGCATATCCTGCTGAGTCAGGACAACAGTCAACTCTTTGGCACGGTCGTTACGATAGTTGAAGAAAATCACGACGTCACCTTCCTTGATGGTACCGTCGAACCCACCGTTCACAATCGGTTTGATGAATTCGTCCGTCACACCTTCATCGTACGATTCCTGCATAGCTTGAACCATGTCTGTAGCCACTTTACCTTCACCGTTTACCAGCAAGTCGTATGCGACTTTCACACGTTCCCAACGTTTGTCGCGGTCCATGGCGTAGAAACGGCCTACTATGGAAGCAATCTTACCAGCCGACTTCCCGCAATGTGCCGTCAGTTGTTCGATAAAGCCCTTGCCGCTTTTCGGGTCCGTGTCACGGCCATCCATGAAACAGTGGATGAAAGTATTCTCGATACCATATTCCTTGGAAATATCGCAGAGTTTGAACAAGTGGTCAAAAGAACTATGCACGCCACCGTTGGAAGTCAATCCCATAAAGTGGATGTTCTTGCCGTTTTCTTTTGCGTATGAGAAAGCAGAAACGATTTCTTTGTTTTTCAAGATACTGCCGTCGGCACAAGCGCGGTTTATCTTTACCAAATCCTGATAAACGATACGTCCGGCACCGATATTGAGGTGGCCTACTTCTGAGTTACCCATCTGTCCGTCGGGCAAACCAACGTTCTCACCGCTTGCCTGAAGTTCAGAGTGCGGATAATTTGCCAATAGACTGTCCCAATAGGGAGTCGGTGTATTGAAAATTACATCATCTTTACCTTGATCGCCAATGCCCCAGCCATCAAGAATCATTAAAAGGGCTTTCTTACTCATAATATTAATTGATTATAATTGTAAAATCTTTTTATATGCCAAAAACGTTCTATACATAGAAGGAAGTTTTTTGCGCTGCAAAGGTACAAAAAACAGCGGTTAAAGCGTACTGTTTCAAATGATTTATGTACTTTTGCCGCGCTTAAAAAACAAAAAACAAGAAAGATGGACGATTCAAACCCACGAACGTACAATAGTATTCACCCATAAAGCGAACGGAGACCGTTTTTCGCAACGCCTCTGCTCGCACTTTAAAGAAAGGAGGCAAACCTTATGAGAAAGTATCTCTACAGCGAAAACGGCTTTGTAGAAAAAGAAGAGTGGCAACCCAACTGCTGGGTCAATGTAGAATGCCCGGACGACAATGATTTCCAATTCCTTACCGAAGAACTGAAAGTTCCCGAATCATTTCTTGAAGATATAGCCGACGTGGACGAACGCCCGCGTACGGAAACCGAGGGCAACTGGCTGTTGACCATCCTGCGTATTCCCATGCAGAGCAACCAGCGTGGTGTCCCTTTCATCACTGTCCCCATCGGCATCATCACCAATGACGGGATCATCATCTCCGTCTGCTACCACCATACGGAGCTGATACCCGACTTCATCCAGCATACGCGCCGCAAAGGCATTGTTGTCAACAACAAACTGGACCTGATCCTGCGGATTATCTACTCTTCCGCCGTCTGGTTCCTTAAGTATCTGAAACAAATCAACAACGATGTAGCCACCGCCGAAAAGGAACTGGAGAAGAGCATCCGCAACGAGGATCTCCTCCAACTGATGAAACTGCAAAAGACACTGGTTTACTTCAATACCTCCATTCGCGGCAACGAGGTCATGATAGGACGGCTGAAGAACATCTTCCAGGACACCAACTATCTCGACCTGGAACTATTGGAGGATGTCATCATCGAACTGAAACAGGCATACAACACCGTAAACATATACAGCGACATCCTAACGGGAACGATGGATGCCTTTGCCTCCATCATCTCCAACAATGTAAATGCCATCATGAAGCGCATGACAAGCCTTTCCATCACATTGATGATACCTACACTGATCGCCAGTTTCTACGGCATGAATGTAGATATCCATCTGGAAAGCTTCCCACACGCCTTCATATTCATCATCGTGCTTTCGGCATTGCTGTCAACCGTCACGTTCGTATGGTTCCGGAAGATCAAATGGTTCTAAAAAGAAGGAATCAGTATTTCAGGACATTTGCCGCTACCGTTTTAAACATCGGCATGGTCATGCCGATGCTTGCTCCGATAAAGGTCGGATCACAGACAGTATATCTATGTCCTTCCACCATCAAGTAGTCACCGCCTACTTCCTCGTTGAAGCGCACGGCAGTAGCTATATGGTCGGGATAGTCTAAATAGACAACGTCAAGTTTCAGCAGCTTCTTCACCAGGTAGCCGTAGAGCACGGACCGGTCCTCGCAGTCGCTGTACGGATAATAGAAAAGTTCTTCTACAAAGAAAGGTTTCTCATAACCGAACTGTTCATCGTCCATGGCATACTGGAAAGCAGTCTGTACAAAGTTGAGCAGAATGTTCGCCGCCTCTTCCTCACTTTTGTTTGCCACCAAGGGAGCCAAAGACGACAAAAGCTCACTTTCCACACCGGCATCGACGCGTGCCTTGACATATACACTGTAATCGCAGTGAGGATAGGTTTTATAGAAATCAATCAGCGCTTTGGGGATGCTGACCATTGTCCGGGCGGTACTTCCCGCAGCCTGATGAATAGAAACGGCTTTCTCCCCTGCCAGTACAGGTGTTTCCTGCCAATACATGCTGACGCTATGCTTCGCCTTCGGAGAATCCTTTTGACACATATAGAACGCGTATGGCTGCTGATTGTCGAGGTCATAATACTTCTGCCCGCCCTGCGTAATGAAGATATTGCCATATATCTGGCAATCGGTGGCAACGTACAGCACCATTTTATTTTCATTGGCTTTCCGTGCCATTCTTGCCTTGTAGCCCATCTCGTTCAAGATAAACTGCCGCATGACAATGCTCTCATTATAAGTGCTGCAATACTCTTGGGCAATCTGTTTCACCAACATGCAAACGGCCCAGTCATTGTAAAGGATATCCTTCTTGATTGTATGGAGATCATTGAGCAGGGGCTTATAATCAGAAGCGCACAGCGTTTCGTACGCATCCGCTATGGCATTTTCATCCAGTGAAGACAACCGGCATTTACGGTTCAATGCATTGCTCAAGTAGTACGTCATTCCTCCATAAACAAACTTAGTACGTCCTGCACCTCCCGCAAACAGAGGGACATTCTTGACGATAGGCACCGCAGGCTTCACAGCAGGTATTTCAGGCTTCACGACAGGCACTTCCGGTTTCACGACAGGAGTTTTCTCCACCGGTTTTTCCACAACGGGCGTCTCTTCAACTTGTACCACAACCGGTTTCTTTCCAGGCCGTTCTTTCACAGGCTTTTTGTCCGTCACCTTCTCTTCCACAACAATCACCACCGGTTCTTTCTTTTTCTTGACTATAACCGTAGGTTGGTCAAAAGTCAGTTCATCAACCTCCTTTACCTTAACTACCGGTCTTTGCTTGCCTTCGCCGGTTGTCATGTCCAGAATCTTTTCAATGTCCAGACAGACAGGTTTCCTATCCTTCGGAGCCGTCTTTTCATCATAGACCACCGGCTTCACAGGTTCCGGCTTAACCCTTTTCTTCACAGGCTTCTCCGCCTCGAATTCTTTCCAGGGGTTGCGCATGAAGTTTATAAAATCCTTATTCGCATCATCCACAAACTTGTCAAAGTCTGCCGACTGTTGCTTCACAAAGTTGGAAAAATCATCTTCCTCCTGCTGGGCATTCATCGCCAACGGCAGTAAAAGACTGATAACAAGAAATCCTATTTTCTTCATGGCTACGCTCTGTTTAATATAAGTTTGATACAAAAAAAGCATCTCAAATTCTCCTCCTTCCGGGAACTCACCTTACACATATTCTTTAATATCCAAGGCAGAATAACCCAGGTTCTTCTTCTCCCGGGAGGCTGTGCAAAAGCTCTCTTGATGCTCTCTAGCAGTTCAGTATATAAATACTTATATGCTTCAGTCTCCCGGGAAGAGAATTTAAGACAGCCGCCTGTTACTCTTCCGGCTCTATCGGTTCACCGATAAAATCTTTCACATCTTGGGACAAATCAGCCAGTCCGGCCTTTTGTCTTGCCGTTTCCGCAGCTTCTTCCCTGGCCTTGCGCGCCTTGGATTCATCCAATGACATGAAAACATTGAATTCCTTCTTGCCATTGCCCATGTCTCTTACCAATACAAAATGCTGCTTCACAAGTCCTCCAATCTTGGCAGCTACCCCCATCTCGTAGGCGGCCGCAAACCGGTCGGTCTCTTCAGACGTCGCTTCCTTGTTGTCCGCACTGAGCAAACCTTTCAGTTTACCCTGTATCTGTGCTTTTGCCCTACCGGCATAACTTGAAATACCGAACATAATGGCATTCTCACGGCCTATCTTCAAGTTCTTCCCTTCGGCTATTCCATTGATGGCAATGCGGTTGTCCTCATCTTCCTCCATATAGGTGCGATACTTCAACAAGGCATAGTCCATTGTGGAAGTGCTTGCCTGCATCGTCCAGCCTTCCTTCTTCAATTCCTTCACTCTCTTTTTCACATCCTTGGCCAATGCCTTGGACTGTGCCCCAACGCTGGCTACGCCCCCAAACAGGATGGCGAAAACAAGCATGAAATACATAAAACTCTTCTTCATAATCTTCTGATGTTAATCGTTAATATTACTATTCTATTTAAATTCTGAACGTGTTCAAGCCGGCTTCCGCTATTCCCAGTTTGTGACGTATGGCAACGAAAGCTTCACACGTTCCACGGCACCTGTCAACGGATTGACCAACACCATTGAACCCTGTACAAACGAGAATGCGGATTTCTTTTTTTCCAATGCCGTGAACTCGCCCTCGGCCAAAGCCTTGATTTGCAGTATTCCCTTTGTTTTATATACCGCGTCTATGTCATCAAACACGATGGGAGCAGACAGGTCGGGAACATGCAGTTCCAATGCTTTAAGTCCAAAAGCCGTTCCGCCACGGTTGTTCAGCGTCAAGCGAATATTGATATTGAAAATCTTCCGGGTACCGGCCGCCACGGAGTCTGCGGTAAAAATCAACTTACCTTCGGGAATCACCGAAAAAGTGGACGTACCTGCACCGCCAGCCTCTTTGATGTATGCCCGATGTTCCAGCTTTTTCCCGTCAATGCGGAAAAGGACATGAAGAAAATTATCCTCCTCGGGCAAGCAATCTATCGCATCGTAAGAGACGATGAACATACCGTCGGACGGACGCACGCTGATTTGAGCCGCACAGTTGGAAGTGACTTTCGGCATAACCGACACCTTGACCGGGTTTCCTTCCAGCAAGACCTGGCATTGGTATTTCCCTGCTTCCAGAAACGTGCCTGTGACCGAAAGGGCGTCATACAACCGGCGATAGCGTTCTTTCAGCCCTTCCGCCTCGCTCAAGCGAACTTCATCGAAGAAGTACTCGCACAGAGTGTTCAGTTCCGTCACGGCATTTTTTATTTCCTCAACGGATTCTATTTCCCGTATTTTCTGCTCCAAAGCCTTGTACCGGGCCACCTTTTCAGCATCCAGCGCCTCAAACTCCGCCACCAGTTTCTGGTGTTCCGCCTGCGAGAAAGGATATTTCACCGCATAATCATAGTACTCCTTTTTCGTGGACTTATCCTGCACCTTCTGCCAATAAATTTCTTCTATATTGGTTGAAGAGATCCCTTTCAGGAACGGCAGGTTAGCCGATTTGATCTTTGATACCCGACTGTAAGCATCTTTCGAATCAATATTCCCGTTTATATTCACTTCCGAGAGTTCACTCTTCTGCGAAACGGTAACATGACTTGCCACAGCCTGGATAATCCGCTCCGTGATTTCCGCCATTGCCTTCGTCTGCGCCTCCGCCAGCGAATTGGCAGTTACCGACACCACCAGATAATCGTCCAACGCCGTATTCATCCATACCGGAACCTTTTTGGCACTTTTCTCTATTACCTTGGTCTGGGCTCCTGCACCGGCAACCAGCAGCAAGGCACAAACTATTCCTATCAATCGTTTCATAATGATTTTTTTCTAATTACCACTGTACGGGCAAATTACGAATATAAACACGTGTATCGGCTATATATAGTTCCACGTATGAAAAGCCGGAAAACTTATCGAAAACTTTAGTGACATAAAACTCTTTGCGCAACTTGACCCGTGGAGGCATCTTGAGCCACGCACCGTTTTGTATCTCAAAACTGCTGCACTCCGTACCGCTGTCCGTAATGGCGGAAGTAACCTTCAGAAACTCATCGGTATTCCTTTTCGTATCCACATTCATCATTTCCACCAAAATCGTGATGCGTTGCTGAGTAGCGTTTCCATAACATTTCAATACCTTGAACTGCAACCGGTTCGTCGACATCGTTATTTCACAATCAGCCTGGGGAACAGGCCGCTCAACCGGCTTCTCAACCACTACCGGCTTTTCGACAATCTTTTCTACAACAACCGGCTTCTCCACGACTTTTTCAACAACTACCGGTTTCTCCACCACCTTTTCAACTTCCACTATCTTCTCCACTTCCACCGGTTTCTCAATGATCTTCTCTACAATAACCGTATCAGCCACCTCCGGCATATATTGCGCCAGTTCGGCCTGCAACACGGCAGCTTGCTCATAACAAGGCAGAACATCGGAAATAGCAGAAAGATAGCTCATTGCTTCCTGATACTTCTTCAAATCGTACAGACTTTGTGCTTTCTGAAGTATGGTCGCACAATTGGCGGCATAGTAATCCTGAATCTTCTGACGGGTATTACGGATAAATCGTGTGAAAGCCGTATCCGTACTTTTGATATTGGCTACCAACGACTTCATCGCTTTCTCCTTATCACCCACCGCATTGCCTTTCACGGGAATAACCATACTGTAGTACATGGTTCCGTCCACCAGATTCTTCGCCATCAAAGTCAGTTCCCCTTTTGCCACCGATACATTCTGTATCAGCCCTTCGGAAGTCAGCACATCCGTCATTTCGAATATCGGCTCGATAGCAAACACATTGTACTGGTTGGCAGAAGCCGCAGTATTACGCGTCAGCACCTGCTTCAACCTTAGATCCAACGCATCCGCAACACTTTGGGATATATCCCCCTGCGATGCCTTCAACAATGTAAACTGGATTTCACCCTGCGCAAAAAGCGGCGAAAGACCTATGCACCACCCTATCACCAGGAATAATAATTTCTTCATTTCTGCTGTGTATTAAGTTTAAAACAATCGGCACACGGCTATTTAACAGTAATACTCATACCCTGTCCCATAGCCACTACTTCAGGACTATAGTCACTTCCAAGCTGTGACTGCAAGAATGCATTCAAGTCGTCACCGAAGTTGCTCAGATTATAAGAGCAGTTGTTTTCTTGATCCCACAGAGGTACGTTTACGGATAACTTGATATATTTATTCGTACTATAATCCATACTATACACGCTCTGGAACGAATGTTCACGTACCCAAGCGTCAAGCGCCCTCTTGAAAGGTTTTCCCGTAGCCGGAGAACTCTGGCTGAAATCCCAATCGGTCACCGCTTCCGACAAGTTCAGCTCGATTGCCACCTCACGGCCTTCGGCTACCATTTTCTCGAAAGCCGCCTGCAACTGGCTGAAGAAATCCGCCTGCATCTTCTTCACTGCATGGTCGGCAAGCATAATGCCGTCTGTTGTCATATACTGTCCGCTGGCAAAACTCTTGTTCGCAAGGTTCCCCTGTGTCTGAAATTCCACGGCAGCCAAGTTTATGGCACATTCTCCCCGATTGGATGCACTATTGATATTGAGATTCATTGAAGCCGTCACTATGATATCAGCCTGCAAGTTCCTCACAAAATCAGTAGTTCCATCGGATTGCGCACCCGCTTCTGCCCGCAAGAAAGCCGAATTCTTGGCACCCTGCAACTGAGCTATGAAATTCTTGGTCTTATATCCATGCTTGGTAAATTCTTCCGTCAACTTGGCTATAAGATGCTTCATCACCGGATCTTTGTCCATTACCTTGCGCATGGCCTCGGCATCCGAGCCTTCTCCCTGCGTATCCGGCACTACCACAATGGTAGGAGTCAGCGCGGCAGTGGCCTTCACAGCCTTAGCATCGGACCAACCCGGACTGACGCTCAAATTATTACGTACCAGGTCGGCAAGCAAGGTTTTCAGTTGGATGGTCAGTCTCACCGTCACCCGGTACTTTCCACCTATCTTCGTGTCATCCACAGTCTTCACTTCACTGCCTATAAAATTGATGTAACGAGATTCATTGAAGAACCGGTAATCGTAGTCCTTCTTCTCCACCGCAACCATAGGCACACCATTCTTCACTCCTTCCACACCCGCATGAAATAACGTATAAAACGCCGACTTCGCGGCAAGCAAAGCGGCATCCTTTTTCTTGTCTCCCACTGCGGTGGCAAGCACAGTAACCGAATTATTGTCCTGTTGTACAAGACTTACTTCTGTAGAATAATTCTGTGCGCAGATATCTGCGCACAGAATTACCACCAATAAAAACGTCCAACAATATTTCATCACTGAACAATTAAATTATAAACTATTTACAGCACCTGCTGCCTTATCAAAGAAGCTTTTCTTTTCCTTGCTCTTTATCACGACAGTCTGTCCTGCATCAATTGCCTTCTTGATTTCCTCCCCACCTTTTTTTACTTCACACAAAGTGAGGTCACCGGCTTCCACATTCTTCACTTTCAATTCACCAATTTCTTTCTGTGATGTTCTGCCCGCAACCTGGCGTTCGATACATGCGCTGAAGAAAGCACCGTCTCCCACACCGTGGTCTGAACCTATACTGATATAAACTTCCTTGGCTTCGCCTTTCTTTTCAGCGGCAATCTCAAGAATAGTACCCTGTACCTTAAACGCATCTTCCACCAGTGTACGGACTGCCTTTATGGCTTGTCTGCAAACTTTAGCCACGGCTTCTTCTTCGGTATCGGCAGTAACAATGTTGGTCAAGCCATCGCCATGCTTGAAGGTCTTGGTAGAAATCAACTTGCCATCCATCGGATTGATGACTTTCAATGTATAGGCACAAGTTGCCGTATAATAATAAGTACCTTCCTTTGTCTTGCTGATGTCAGTGGCAATAGATGAGATCCTACCTTGAATCAGGAAATTGGCTCCCTCTGAAGTCATCACTTTCATGCGGTCCATATCATCACCCGCAACCGCTTCTCCAGATTCACGACGGGACCGCTCTATATTCAAGGCATCTTTAGAATCGACATCTGTCAGTTCCACACGGCCTGTCGCACTGATTCCCTCGATCACACAACTACGGAGGTTTTCAGCCCAAGTGAAAGACACTTCAGCCGGACGCCAGAAATAATCAATAAATACATTCGGTTTTCCTTTCGCTTCCCCTCCTTCTTGAGCATTGACAGTCAGTGTACTAAAAGCGCAGGCAACGAGTAGCATAGTACTCTTCAGATTCAATAAATACTTTTTCATAAATGTGTAATAGTTAATGTGAAGCAGAAGCGTGTACTCCTGTTTCGGATTTATAAATATCTAACAAGCTTTAAATGTCCTCTCTCGCCGTAATTGAAATTCTATCGGGACATCGGTTCTCTTCTTGTGATTCCGTATCACATTAACTGGTCTGGTATGAGTGTTTTCCTTTGTTCACAAAGATAAGCACGCATTAACATTGATTATATCCACTATATTTATTACATTTGCCCGATAAAAGACGAATAACTCCCCTAATTTTTATGACTTATGGAAACAGATTTGAAAAAAATAGTAGGACAACGGCTACAGCTGCTCCGTATGGAAAAGAATTTAACTCAGGAACAGATGGGAGAACAATTAAACTTATCGACAAGTGCCTACTGTAAAATAGAGTATGGAGAGACCGACCTCACACTGACCCGGTTAAATAAAATTGCAAATATACTGAATATGTCGGCCGCTGAATTATTCAGCAAAATAGACGGCAATATCTATTTCACCAATTCAGGAAGCATCAATGTAGGTATTTCACAAGACTACAGCAATATACATACGGATAGCTCTGACCTCCGCGAACTCATCAAAGCCAACAGCAAACTGATTGAAATGCTGGAAAAACGCATAGAAATGTTAGAAAAGCACCTATCCTGACTTCTCCCCATAACAGTTGAAAAAAAGCGTACTTGCAGAACGAACGGCAATAGAAACGGAGCTTCTTATCAAGGCATGAGAGCAAAGTCAAGCTCCAGCTGCCCGTCGCCTCCCAACAGATTGAACGTCATGCGGTGATAAGGCGTAGTACCCCGTTCGGCAATGGCGGCACGATGCTTCTTGGTAGGATATCCCTTATTATGGTTCCAGTCATAATAAGGATATTCCTCATGCAGTCCGTTCATATAATCATCACGGTAAGTCTTGGCAAGAATGGAAGCAGCAGCAATGGAAAGATACTTGCCGTCACCTTTTACTACAGTGGTATGAGGCACATCCCGGTATTTCTTGAAACGGTTACCGTCAACAAGCAGGTGCTGGGGACGTATATTCAACTGATCGACAGCCCGGTGCATAGCAAGAAAAGAAGCATTAAGAATATTGATCTGGTCTATCTCTCCGGGAGAGACAACACCCACGGCCCAAGCTAAGGCCTCTTTCTCAATCACTTCCCGCAAGGCATAACGTTGCTTCTCCGTCAGTTGCTTGGAATCATTCAAGAGTTCATTCTTAAAATCTTTGGGCAAAATGACAGCCGCCGCATAGACTGCACCCGCCAGGCATCCGCGACCCGCCTCATCACAGCCGGCCTCTATCAAGTCTTTATTCAAATAAGGTAATAACATAATATGGCTTTTGTTCGGCAAAGATAATCCTTTTATCCGTATCTTTGTCTCCCAAAAACGATATAGACATGTTTATAATTATCGGACTGATGCTCACGGGAATATTGCTGGGCTATCTCCTGCGAAAACAGAACTTGAATAAAATCCATACAGTCATCACCCTGCTTATCTGGTTGCTCCTTTTCATTCTCGGAATAGAAGTGGGAGGAAACGAGCAGATTGTCAAGGGACTCCATACCATCGGCCTGGAAGCCGTCATTTTGACCATAGGAGGAACAGCGGGAAGTGTCATCGCAGCCTGGGGACTCTGGAAGGCGCTGTATAAGAGGAAAGGAGGACAACTATGAAAGGAAGCCTCATCATTGTAGGATTTTTTGCATTGGGGACACTTTGCGGAGCTTACAAACTGATTCCCGCCGACCTGATAGCAGACAGCCAAATCAGTTTCTACGCCCTTTGCGCACTGATGTTCAGTGTAGGAATCAGTGTCGGCAACGATCCCCAAACATTGAAGAACTTCCGTTCACTCAACCCCCGGCTGATCTTCCTGCCCATTATGACCATTCTGGGTACATTGGCCGGTTCCGCCGCCGCCAGCCTCATCCTGACACACCGTTCTCTGACAGACTGCCTCGCCATCGGTTCCGGATTCGGCTACTATTCGCTCTCAAGCATATTCATCACCGAATACAAGGGAGCAGAACTGGGAACAATCGCCTTGCTTGCCAACATCAGCCGTGAAATCCTGACTTTACTGGGTGCTCCATTGCTGGTAAGGTGGTTTGGAAACCTCGCCCCCATTTCGGCAGGCGGTGCCACTACGATGGATACGACACTGCCTATCATCACCCGGACAGCGGGGCAACAATTTGTGGTCATATCCATCTTCCATGGCTTCGTGGTCGATTTCAGCGTACCGTTCCTGGTTACATTCTTTTGTTCCTTTTAGAACAAACTCCATGCAACGGTAAGTCCCGCCATCACAATAGCGACCATACTCATCAGCTTGATAAGAATATTCAGGCTCGGACCGGAAGTATCTTTAAACGGGTCGCCCACGGTATCGCCTACAACCGTAGCTTTATGTACCTCACTGCCTTTTCCGCCGAAATTACCTTCTTCCACATACTTCTTGGCGTTATCCCATGCACCGCCCGCATTCGCCATAAAGATGGCAAGCACGAAACCGCTGCTCAATCCTCCAACCAACAGTCCCAATACACCGGGAACACCAAAGACCAGTCCGGTGGCAATCGGCGCCACAATCGCTATCAAGGACGGAACAACCATCTCGCGCTGCGCCCCCTTGGTGGAAATAGCCACGCAACGTTCATAGTCGGGTTCCGCTTCACCCGTAAGAATACCTTTAATCTCACGGAACTGGCGGCGTACCTCATCCACCATGTGGGCAGCGGCACGTCCCACCGCATTCATGGTCAGGCCACAGAACAGAAAAGCCATCATGCTGCCGAGGAACATACCGGAAAGGACTTTCGGGTTCATCAGCGTCACATCGTAGTAATGCATGAAGTCGAAGAAGGTAGCATCCTGCACGGAGACCGTCTCTCCTCCTCCGGAAACGATTTCCGTCATGCCGATACGGGTAAGACCGATTCGGATTTCCTCTATATAGGAAGCAAGCAAGGCAAGCCCCGTCAAAGCAGCGGAACCGATGGCAAACCCCTTGCCCGTAGCTGCAGTAGTATTACCCAAAGAATCGAGCGCATCGGTGCGTTTACGGACAGCCTCTCCCAGACCGGACATCTCGGCATTACCGCCTGCATTGTCGGCGATAGGCCCGTAAGCATCCGTAGCCAGAGTGATGCCCAAGGTAGAGAGCATGCCCACGGCGGCGATACCGATGCCGTAAAGTCCCAGCCCCACGTTGGAGAAATCGAATCCGGAAGCAAACAGGTAGGAAGCAATGATGCCTATCACCACTGCAATCACCGGAATGGCGGTAGAGAGCATGCCCAAACCGATGCCGGAAATGATTACGGTAGCCGGTCCGGTCTTTCCACTCTCGCTCAGTTTCTGTGTGGGACAGTAAGACTGGGAAGTATAATATTCCGTGGAACGGCCAATGATAATACCTACCACCAATCCCACCACCACAGAACAGGAAATCCACATCCAGTTATCCAGTTTCAACAGCCAGAGGATAAAGAAAGTGGCTATCACTATCAGCACGGAACTAAGATTGGTTCCGAAAGCCAGTGAATTCAGCAAATCTTTCATCTTCGCATCCTCTTTGGTACGGACAGAGAAAATGCCGATAATGGAAAGTATGATTCCCACTGCGGCAATCAGCATCGGTGCGACGACCGCCTTGAACTGCATCAGCGTATCTCCGGAATGGATAAAAGCCGCCGCCCCCAAGGCAGCGGTAGCAAGGATGGAACCGCAATAGCTCTCGTACAGGTCAGCTCCCATACCGGCTACGTCACCTACATTGTCACCCACATTGTCGGCAATGGTGGCGGGATTGCGCGGGTCATCTTCGGGAATACCGGCTTCCACTTTTCCCACAAGATCGGCGCCCACATCGGCAGCCTTCGTATAGATACCGCCGCCCACACGCGCAAACAACGCTTGCGTGGAGGCTCCCATACCGAAAGTCAGCATCGTGGTAGTAATGATACAGAGCTTATGGGTGGGTGTCATCAAATCCACCGGAATCACGGCATTCAGCAACAGATACCAGAAAGAGATATCGAACAATCCAAGACCGACTACCACCAGTCCCATCACCGCACCACTTCGGAAAGCGATACGCAAACCGGCATTCAGAGAGTTGCGGGCAGCATTAGCCGTACGTGCCGAGGCGTATGTGGCGGTCTTCATGCCCAAGAAACCGGAAAGCCCGGAGAAGAAACCGCCCGTAAGGAAAGCAATAGGTACCCAGGCATTCTGTACCCCGAACCCGTATGCCATAATGGAAAAGAGAATGACCAGTCCCAAGAATACCCACCCCACAATCTTATATTGTTGACGGAGGTACGACATGGCACCCTTGCGCACTGCGGCGGCAATCTTGATCATTTGAGGAGTACCCTCACTCTCTTTCATCATCTCACGGTGAAAATACCAGGCAAAACAAAGTGCCAGAACGGAAGCGGCTGGAACCAGCCAGAAAAGCAATTGGTCCATAGCATTGTATTAAAGAAGGTTGAACGAAAGCCTAAATGTAAGGATTTGAAATGAGAGATGCAAGCAAAACCCTTAAAAACCGCTTTATATCAGTTCTTTCCGTCTATTTTATTGCATATTTATTGTATATTTACGATGTTAATTTGTATATTTGCACCGGTATTATAACAACAAATGTATGAAATCAAACCCAATCTATCAACTCAGTGAGAAATTGACCTACATTTTGCTCAGCATCATGATGGTTTCCGCATTAGCAGGATGTGAACACAACAATGTTTACAATCCCGACAACGGAAAGGATGAAGAGAAACCCAACACTTTTGACTTCGCCACCACTTCCGCTATCCGACTAAATGTGAAATACGATGTACCGAAAGGTTATGAAATTCTTTTTGACGTTTATCTGGAAAACCCTTTCACCACTGACGCAGACGGACAAATCGTGAAACGGACAGACTTGGAACCCGCCATTAGACGCATCACAGACGGCAACGGTGCATACAGCGGAAAAGAAATCATCGAAGCCGCCCACGGCAACGAAGTATATATCTATACCGCCTATACGGGTGTGCCTGCCCTCTTCAAGACCTCTTTCAACGGAGACGCCATCACAGCCGACATCAGTTGGGATACAGCCAATGCAGCAGCGGAAACCCGTTCGGCAAAAGGAGCAAAAGCAGCACCGGCCAGCTATCACACACTGGGTGACTGGAATGCCAAAGGCAAGCCCAATTACTTGGAGAAGGAGCGGATAAACATCCCCGCAGATGTCTTGAAAACCATCAGCAATACGCTGCAAGAAGGCGGAGACTGTCCGGAAGAGTTTCGCCAATCGGTGGATTTTGAGCTGAATGACCCTCAAGGGCGCAAAGCCGAAGTTTCCGTCCGCATGATTGGAGGTACCAGTGGCGCAGCCAGTATGTTTGGCTATTACTGCTATAAAATCGGCGCAAGCCAAGAAGAGATAGCCCAAGCCCCGAAATGCATCGTATTCCCCAACACCTTGATGAGCAACTATAATGGAAAGAAAGCTTCCGGTTTGAAAAGCGGTGAAAGCGTCAAACTGCATTACATCAACGATAAAGGGGAAGATGAAGGAACCGCATTCCCCAACGGAATAAAGATTGGCTGGTTCTTGCTGAACGACAAGTTCTATAGCGGAAACGGAGAAGCTTTCTACTCTACCACGGCTTTGAACTCGGACCTCCGCACGCATACCGCCGCTTTCCGCATCGACGATTTCATCGTATTGTCGTTTGAGGACTGGACTGACCAGGACTACAACGACATCCAGTTCAACGTATGGTCCAATCCCATCGAAGCCATCATCAGCCCTGAGATACCCGACATCAACCCGGACCACGGCGGCAGTGATGACAACGGCGGCGTGAAATACAGCAAGGACTACAAGGGAATCGTCGCCTTCGAGGACAACTGGCCCGCCAAAGGAGACTATGACTTGAACGACGTAATCGTGAAGTACAGTTCCCGACTGAACTTCAACAGCAAGAACGAAGTGCTTTCTACCGAAGACACTTATGAGTTGCTCTGGTCCGGCGCTTCCTTCAAGAATGGCTACGCCTACCAGTTGAACACCGAACGTGCGAACGTCGCCACGCAGGTCACGGAGGCCGCCACCACCTTCACCGGACAGGGGCTGGATGCCGACCTTTCTCAAGCCACCGTCAACGTACTGCTCAGCGCCATCAATGTAACGGACAATAATACCCGCACCGGTACCTATAAGATAAAGAACAGCTTTACCACGCCTGTTCCTCATGCTACATTCGGCATTCCTCCTTACAATCCGTTCATCATAACGCATGACAATCTGGAAGAACAACGCACCGAAATACATTTAGTGAACTACGCTCCCACCGAGAAAGCAGACAAGAAACGTTTCCATACCGGAAATGATTTGTCTAACCCTCCCGGCAGCTATTATGTCGCCAATGGGAATTATCCTTTCGCCATTCACCTGATAAATGTGGAGAGTTTCAAAACCCCTGAAAATAAAGCCATCGACCAGAGCTTCCCGAACTTCATGAATTGGGTCAACTCCAATGGCGCAGACCATAAGGACTGGTATAAATGAGAAGTGCCCCTAAAAGTCATTTTTTCAATGATCTCCCAATCAATATGACACGATAAGCTTCATGAGCAGTTCGCCAGCGTTGTTTTATTCTACCGTTACCGCCGTGCCGCAGGCTGTTACCATCAGCATGCTTCCGCTGCCTCCTACCGTTTCATAGTCGAGGTCAACACCAATCACAGCGTTCGCTCCCATGGCACGTGCATGCTCCTGCATCTCCCGCAAGGCAGTGTCCTTGGCCTCACGAAGCACCTCTTCGTATGAACCGCTTCGGCCGCCCACCACATCACGGATGCTGGCAAAGAAGTCACGGAATACATTGGCACCGATAATCGTTTCACCGCTGACGATACCATAATAGCGGGTGATACGTCCACCCTCAATAGTCGGAGTTGTTGTTACTAACATAATCTTATTCTTTTAAGTTATTTGCTACTATTAGACGCACGGAGCAGGCAAAAAGTTGCAGCAACAGCTTAAAACATTTGCCGGATACGATTGATGCCGGCAACCAGGACATCTATTTCTTCTTTAGTATTATACAGTCCGAAGGAAGCACGTACCGTTCCTTCAATGCCCAGACGCTGCATCAGCGGTTGGGCACAATGATGTCCTGTCCGTACAGCTATGCCGAGTCGGTCGAGCAAAGTGCCCATATCAAAATGATGGATATCACCCACCAGGAAAGAGATGACACTCCCTTTCGCTTCCGCCTCGCCGAAGATACGCATATCGGGAATCTCTTTCAACCGCCGCATGGCATACCGGGTCAACTCATGTTCATAAGCGGCAATCTTGTCCATACCGATAAGCGATACATAATCCAAAGCCTTGGCAAGCCCGGTTGTCCCTATGTAGTCCGGAGTACCGGCTTCGAACTTGAACGGCAGTTCGTTGAATGTGGTCCTTTCAAAAGATACATGCTGTATCATCTCACCTCCGCCTTGATAGGGAGGCATCTTTTCCAACCATTCTTCCTTACCATAAAGCACACCGACACCCGTAGGACCATAGACCTTGTGTCCGGAGAAGACAAAGAAATCGGCATCCAAATCCAGTACATCCACCGGCATGTGGGGAATGGACTGCGCACCGTCCACCAGTACGGGAACTCCTTGTGCATGGGCAAAGGCAATCATATCCTTAACGGGGTTCACCGTTCCCAGCACATTGGACACCTGTGTCACACTGACAATCTTCGTACGTTCGGAAAACAGATCCCTATAATCATCCAAAAGAAGCTCACCTTTGTCATTCATCGGAATCACCTTGATGGCAATCCCTCTTTTTGCTGCCAGCAACTGCCAGGGAACGATATTGCTATGATGTTCCATGACGGAAAGAATCACTTCATCTCCCTCCTGCATGAACTCCTCGCCGAAACTGGTGACAAACAGATTGATACTCTCCGTAGTCCCGCATGTAAAGACAATCTCGTTGGTACTGCGTGCGTTGATGAACTTCCGCACCCTCTCGCGAGAAGCCTCATGCAACTCGGTAGCCTGCTGAGAGAGGAAGTGCACGCCACGATGTACATTGGCATTCACCGAATAGTACTCGTCTGTAATGGCATCTATCACCTGGCGGGGCTTCTGCGTAGTGGCTCCATTGTCCAGATAAACCAATGGCTTGCCATATACAGTGCGGGAAAGGATGGGGAAATCAGCCCGAAGCCTCTCCCCGAAGTTGGTATCGTTATTCATAATGAATCGGAATTATAAGTTATGGATGACATTCTATTTGCATATCGCGCATCCCTGGCACTTGTTCAACTCACCGCGAAAACGTTTTTCCACCAACAGGTGCAGACGGTCTTTCAAAGCGTCCAGACGGATGGTGTCAATAACCTCGTTGACAAAAGCGAACATCAGCAACAGGCGTGCTTCACGTGCCGGGATTCCACGCTGCTGCATATAGAACAAGGCACTCTCGTCGAGTTGCCCCACCGTAGCGCCATGACTGCACTTCACATCATCCGCATAGATTTCCAGCTGCGGTTGGGTGTACATGTGCGCGTCACGGGTAGCGCACAGATTCCGGTTGGTCTGCTGTGAACTGGTATGCTGTGCGTCAGGACGCACCAGAACCAGTCCGGCAAAGGCTCCCACCGCCTGATCGTCGAGAACATACTTATAAAGTTCATTGCTGGTACAGTTGGGCACGGCATGATCAATGGCCGTATGGTTATCCACATGCTGGTTCTTGTCTGCAATCGCCATGCCGCAAAGATTCAGTTCGGCATGCTCTCCGGCGAGAGTCACCCGGGTGGTATTACGGGTAGTACCGTTATGCAGAGTCATCCCGTTCAACAAGACATTGCTGTTCGCTTCCTGCTTCACGTACATATTGCTGATACGTACAGTACTGGTATGGGTTTCCTCCAGTTCATAAAGGTCGAAAGTGGCATTTTCACCGGCAAAGACTTCTATGACTTGCGTTGCCAGGAAGTTTACCCCGTCCATGGCATGGTCACAAGCCAACAGACGCGCCTGCGCACCTTCCTCCAGAATAATCAGTACACGGCGGTTTACCAGAAAGTTCACGTCACCACGCAGGATATTCACCAACTGAATCGGTTTCTCTACCACCACGTTCTTAGGGACATACAACAGAACACCGTCTTGTGCAAAAGCCGTATTGAACGCCGTCACGCCATCTTCTGAAGTATCTGCCAGCTTACCATAATATTTCTTTACCAGCTCCGGATGCTGCTGTGCCATTTCCTTCAAACTGCCGAAGATAACCCCTTCCGGGAGATGCGGTTTCGGCAAAGCCTTATTATAGAAAACATCGTTCACCACAAAGTAAAGGGAGGTACTCATATTGGGCACGTCGCACTTGAATACTTCGTAGGGATTTACAGGAAGCTCCAGACGGTTCAGATTCAGACCATAATCCGGTTCAAAAAACTTGCTGACATCCGTATATCTATATTTCTCCTGCTTGCGGGTAGGAAAGCCGAGCCGTTCAAAGTCGGCAAATGCGGCAGCACGCGGTGCATTCAGCACCTCCGCACTATGCCTGCATATCATGGCTTCCGTCTGGGAGAATAGATCTATATATTGTTGTTCGATAGTCATGTTGTTTAAATTCAAAACTTATAATTCACTTGTTTCTTTCTTTATCCAGTCAAAACCGCGCTTCTCAATCTCCTGGGCCAGTTCCGGACCGCCTGTCTTTACAATGCGGCCACCCAACAGGACATGTACGGTATCGGGTTTCAGATAATCCAGCAAACGTTGGTAGTGAGTGATGACCATGGCACTGGTCTGCGGTGTCTTCAGTTTATTGAATCCGTCTGCCACAATACGCAAGGCATCTACGTCAAGGCCGGAGTCGGTCTCGTCCAAGATAGCGAAAGTGGGTTCGAGCATAGCCATCTGGAAAATTTCGTTACGCTTCTTCTCACCACCGCTGAAGCCTTCGTTCACGCTGCGGTTGGCAAGTTTGTTATCCAATTCCACAATGGCACGCTTCTCGCGCATCAGCTTCAGAAATTCACTGGCAGACAAAGCAGGGAGGTGGCGGTACTTGCGCTGCTCGTTCACGGCGGCACGCATGAAGTTTACCATCGAAACACCCGGAATCTCCACCGGTGACTGGAAAGAGAGGAAGACACCCTCGTGAGCACGGTCTTCGGGACTCATGGCAAGCAAGTCCTTGCCGTTGAAGGTAACCGAACCGCGAGTCACTTCGTAAGCGGGATGCCCCACCAACACGTTACTCAATGTACTTTTACCGGCACCGTTCTGTCCCATCAGCGCATGTACTTCACCGTCACGGATAGTCAGGTTAATGCCTTTCAATATCTCTTTGCCATTGATGCTGGCATGCAGGTCTTTTATTTCTAACATGATATTTAATTTTGAATTTTGAATTCCAACAATTACCCTACGCTTCCCTCCAGCGAAATGGCGAGCAGTTTCTGTGCCTCCACCGCAAACTCCATCGGCAGTTTATTCAGCACTTCCTTGGCATAACCGTTTACAATCAATCCCACAGCGTCTTCCGTAGAAATACCACGTTGGTTGCAATAGAATATCTGATCCTCACTGATTTTACTGGTAGTGGCTTCATGTTCCACGATTGCCGTCTCATTATGGATATCCATATAAGGGAAAGTGTGCGCACCGCATTTGTCACCAAGCAGCAAAGAGTCACACTGGCTATAATTACGGGCATTGTCCGCCTTCTGCGCCACACGCACCAGACCACGGTAAGAATTCTCACTCCTTCCGGCAGAAATACCTTTGCTCACAATCGTACTGCGGGTGTTCTTGCCGAGATGTATCATCTTCGTACCTGTATCAGCCTGCTGATAGTTATTGGTCACCGCCACGCTATAGAATTCGGCCGTCGAATCATCTCCGGAAAGGATACAGGAAGGATACTTCCAGGTAATGGCCGATCCGGTTTCCACCTGCGTCCAGGAAAGCTTGCTGCCTACCCCCTTGCAATGGCCGCGTTTCGTCACGAAGTTATAGACCCCACCCTTGCCTTCCGCATCTCCCGGATACCAGTTCTGGACGGTACTGTATTTCACTTCTGCACGGTCGTGCACCACAATCTCCACAATAGCAGCGTGCAATTGGTTCTCGTCACGCATCGGCGCGGTACAACCTTCCAGGTAAGAAACATACGAATCATCATCCGCCACAATCAGGGTTCTCTCAAACTGTCCCGTATTGCGGGCATTGATACGGAAATAAGTGGATAATTCCATCGGACAGCGTACCCCCTTCGGAATATAGACAAAAGAACCGTCAGAAAAGACAGCCGAATTCAACGCCGCAAAGAAATTATCACGGTAAGGCACTACCGAACCGAGGTATTTCTGCACCAAATCAGGGTGCTCACGTACCGCCTCGCTGAACGAACAGAAAATAATCCCTTTCTCCATCAAGGTCTCTTTAAAGGTAGTCTTTACAGATACGGAGTCCATGACGGCATCTACGGCCATACCACTCAACGCCATCTGTTCCTCCAAAGGAATACCGAGCTTGTTGAATGTCTTCACCAGCTCCGGATCCACCTCATCCATACTTTTCGGCCCTTCTTTCTTCTTCGTAGGGTCGGCATAGTAAGAAATAGCCTGATAATCTATCTCAGGGATACGGAGATGCGCCCATGTAGGCATCTCCAGCGTCAGCCAATGGCGGTACGCTTTCAAACGGAACTCCAACAGCCACTCCGGTTCACCTTTTTTCTCCGAAATAAGCCGCACCACCTCCTCATTCAGTCCACGCTCAATGATGTCGGTATGTACATCGGTGGTGAAACCGTACTTGTACTTCTCTTCCGCAATCTTTCGGACAAATTCATTAGAAGTCTTTTTCTCTTCCTTCTTTTTCTTTTCGTCCTTTTTCCGATTCTTATTATTGGGGTCTTCTTGTTGCATCACTTCTATAATTACAAATTATGAATTACAAAATCACGGATTACGTCATCAGTCAAAGTCTCCGTTTACAATCTGCTCCGTAACCGCCTTTGCAGCGGGAAAAAATATCCCGGCAAATGATTCCATAGGATAATATAACGCAGACTCTTTCTTTTTTGTTTTATCAATCAGCGTATTGTCCGAGTCGATAAATTCGATAACACCGATCAACAGGCTTACCAGCAGAAGGAACTTCAAAGCTCCCAGCCCGGAACCCAGCCAACGGTTGAGCCAACCCAGTGAAACGGCTTCCATGGCTTTGGTCAGCAGTGAAGCCACCAAAGCGAAAGCCAACGGAACGGCTATCCAGATGATGACGAACGCGAGTATCTGCGCAAATGTCATGGAGTCCGTCACCGTAGGGCAAAGCTTCTCTGCCAACGAAGCATACAATGCCTTGGCAGCCAACAGTCCGACAACCAGGCCCAACAAAGAAGCCAGTTGCTTCACAAAGCCTTTCATAAAGCCAAGTACCGCTCCTATACCGACAATCACCAATATAATAATGTCTATGGTCTCCATCATCCTCCGTTTTCTAAAAAAGGCACGGATTACACGGATAAGCACGGTTTTTCTTTTAACCAATCCGTGAAATCCGTGTAATCCGTGCCTAACTATCTATTGCGCTTATTACAGCGTCTGCTTCACTTCTACTTCTTCGTAAGATTCAATTACGTCACCTACCTTGATATCGTTGCAGTTGGTCAGGCTGATACCACACTCGAAGTTGGTACCCACTTCCTTCACATCGTCCTTGAAACGCTTCAAGGCGTTGATGGTCCCCGTGAAGATTACAATACCGTCGCGGACCAGACGAGCCTTGTCGCTGCGCTTCACCTTTCCGGTCTTCACCATGGCACCTGCCACAAGACCCACCTTGGTAATGTTGAACACCTCGCGGACTTCGATAGTTGCAGTCACCTGCTCCTTCAAGGTCGGTGCCAGCATACCTTCCATGGCCGCCTTCACCTCTTCGATAGCGTCGTAGATCACGGAGTACTTGCGGATGTCCACACCCTCCTGTTCCGCCAGTTTAGCGGCAGCGCCGGAAGGACGTACCTGGAAACCAACGATAATCGCATCCGAAGCAGCAGCCAGAGATACATCCGACTCGGAGATGGCACCCACACCTTTGTGGATAACATTGACCTGTACCTGCTCGGTTGACAACTTGATCAAGGAGTCGCTCAAGGCTTCTACCGAACCATCCACGTCACCTTTGACAATCACATTCAGTTCGTGGAAGTCACCCAATGCCAGACGTCGGCCTACTTCGTCGAGCGTCAGCATCTTCTGGGTACGCAGTCCCTGTTCGCGTTGCAGCTGTTCACGCTTGTTGGCTATTTCACGGGCTTCCTGTTCGGTCTCGATTACGTGGAACGTATCACCGGCAGCGGGAGCACCGTTCAAACCCAATATCAAAGCCGGTTCGGAAGGACCTGCCTCTTTCATGCGCTGGTTACGTTCGTTGAACATAGCCTTCACCTTCCCATAACTTGTACCAGCCAACACGATATCACCCATCTTCAGGGTACCGTTGGATACCAGCACCGTAGCCACGTAACCGCGTCCCTTATCCAAAGAAGATTCGATGATAGAACCGGTAGCGCGGCGGTTCGGATTTGCTTTCAAGTCGAGCATCTCAGCCTCCAGCAGCACTTTCTCCATCAATTCGGGCACACCTATACCCTTCTTGGCTGAAATATCCTGCGACTGGTACTTACCGCCCCACTCTTCCACCAAGAAATTCATGGCGGCCAATTGTTCCTTGATTTTATCAGGATTGGCAGTCGGTTTATCAATCTTATTGATGGCAAACACGATAGGAACCCCTGCAGCCATGGCATGGTTGATAGCTTCCTTGGTCTGCGGCATCACGTCGTCGTCAGCGGCAACAATGATGATGGCGATGTCCGTAGCCTTGGCACCACGGGCACGCATGGCAGTAAACGCCTCGTGACCCGGAGTATCGAGGAACGTAATCTTGCGTCCGTCGTCCAGCGACACGTGATAGGCACCGATATGCTGTGTGATACCACCGGCCTCACCGGCGATTACATTCGCCTTACGGATGTAGTCCAGCAACGAAGTCTTACCGTGGTCAACGTGTCCCATCACCGTTACAATCGGAGCACGGGGCTCAAGGTCTTCCTCTGCATCCTCCTCCTCAACGATGGCCTGAGAAACTTCCGCGCTGACATATTCCGTCTTGAAGCCGAACTCTTCAGCCACCAGGTTAATAGTCTCGGCATCCAGGCGCTGGTTGATGGAAACCATGATGCCTACGCTCATACAAGTAGCGATGACCTGCGTAACGGAAATATCCATCATGCTTGCCAACTCGTTGGCCGTCACGAATTCCGTAAGTTTCAGTACCTTGCTTTCCGCCATTTCCTGGTCTTCCAGTTCCTGCATACGGTTGGAAGCCATATCCCGTTTTTCCTTACGGTACTTGGCACCCTTGTTCTTTCCCTTGGATGTCAGGCGCGCCAGAGTTTCCTTCACCTGCTTTGCCACATCCTCTTCATTTACCTCCTGCTTGATGACAGGCTTCTTGAAGCGGTCTTTATTACGGTTCTTGTTGTTGCCACCTTGTTGGTTGCCGCCTTGCTGGTTGCCGCCGGGACCTCCATTATTATTTCGCGTACGGTCATTTCCGCCACGTTGGAAATTGGAGGCATTATTGATGTCAACCTTCTCCTTATTGATGCGTACACGCTTCTTCTTGTTCGGATCACCGGTACCATTGTCCTTCGCATCTTTCTGTTTGCTGTCATCACGGCGTATTTCCTTGATGATGGCCTCCTTCATCTGCTTCTTCTGATCCAGACGAATCTTTTCCTTTTCTTCACGTTCCTTACGCTTCTCTTCTTTCGATTTCTTCTTCGGGCGTGTAGATTGGTTCAACGCAGCCAAGTCAATTTGTCCGATCACATTGATTTTCGAAACAAACTCAGGCTGGTGTATCTTAAAGATTTCTTCTCCCTTTTTTTCCTTTTTCTCCTCTTTTTCGGCCGGAGCTTCTTCAGCCACCGGTGCCGAAGCAGGCACTTCTTTCATTTCTTCCTTTTTAGGTTCTTCTTTAGCCTCAACAACTGGTGCGGGTTCTTCCTTAGCTACCGGTTCGGGTTGAGGCTCCGGCTGGGGCTGAGGCTCCATTTTGGGTTCGGGCTGGGGCTCCGGCTGGAGTACGGGAGCAGGTTCCGGCTTCGGTGTCTCCACGACTACCGGTGCAGGTTCTTCTACCTTCTTCTCCTCTACTGCCACCTTCTTCTCCACCACTTCTTTCTCCTTCTCCTGGACAGGCGCAGGCCTGCGGTTCAGTTTATCCAGATCAATCTTGCCGACAGGCTTAAACTTCGGACGGGCATCTTCCGGAATCACAGTCTTTATCTCCTCGGGCTTCGCTTTTTCCTGCGTTTCCTTCTCGTAGCCGTCAATGGACACGGACGCCTTGTTACGGTCCTTGCTTTGACGCTCCTGGCTGAAACGTTCCGATTTTATCTTAAGGTCCTTGTCTGTACTAAATTCCTTCTTGAGTAAATCAAACTGCTCGTCGGTAATTTTCGTATTCGGATTTGCCTCCACGGTAAATCCTTTCTTTTGCAGGAACTCGACAGCCGTCGTAATCCCTACGTTTAAATCTCTTGTTACTTTGTTTAACCTTATCGTCATACTTTAAATTTAATGAATAATGGAGAAAGAAGCAGGAAACACTAATCACTCATTGTCGCCCTCTTCTTCAAACTCCTGTTTCAAAATGCGTAATACCTCGTCCACCGTTTCTTCTTCCAGGTCCGTCTTTTCAATCAACATTTCACGGGGAGCGTTCAACACAGCCTTAGCCGTATCGATACCGATAGCCTTGATGGCATCGATAACCCAACCGTCTATTTCATCACGGAATTCGTCCAAGTAGATGTCTTCATCCTCTATGGCCTCATCCAACTCACGGAACACGTCGATGGTGTACTCAGTCAACATACTGGCAAGCTTGATATTCAAACCGCCTTTACCGATAGCCAGCGAAACCTCTTCCGGTTTCAAGAACACTTCCGCCTTATGTTCCTCCTCGTTCAAGCGGATGGAAGAAATCTTGGCAGGGCTCAAGGCACGCTGTATAAACAACTGGATATTCGACGTGTAATTGATAACGTCGATATTCTCGTTGCGGAGCTCGCGGACAATACCATGAATACGGCTGCCCTTCACACCGACGCATGCACCTACCGGGTCTATACGGTCATCGTATGACTCGACGGCAATCTTGGCACGCTCACCGGGGATGCGGGCAATCTTCTTGATGGTAATCAGTCCGTCATTGATTTCGGGCACTTCCATCTCAAACAGACGTTGAAGGAATACGGGCGACGTGCGGCTCAAGATAATCTTCGGGTTGTTATTCTTGTTATCCACACGGGCTACAACGGCACGGGCAGTCTCGCCCTTGCGGTAGAAGTCGCTCGGTATCTGTTCGGTCTTGGGCAGCAGCAACTCATTGCCTTCGTCATCGAGCAGCAGCATTTCCTTTTTCCAAATCTGATAGACTTCCGCGTTGATGATGGTGCCTACCTTATCAATGTATTTATTATAGATACTGTCTTTTTCCAGTTCCAGAATCTTAGAGGCCAACGTCTGGCGGAGGTTCAGGATGGCACGGCGTCCGAAGTTGGCGAATATAACCTCATCCGTCACTTCCTCACCCACCTCATACGATGCATCAATCTTCTGTGCTTCCGACAGCGCAATCTGCAAGTTCGGATTCTCAAGTTCCGCATCCTCTACTACTTCACGGTTACGCCATATCTCGAAGTCACCCTTGTCGGGGTTCACGATTACGTCGTAATTCTCATCGGTGCCAAACATTTTCGCGATTACACTACGGAATGACTCTTCGAGCACACTTACCATAGTGGTTCTATCGATATTTTTCAGTTCCTTGAATTCCGAAAATGTATCTATCAAGCTGATAGTTTCTTCTTTTTTGGCCATAGTCTTATTTAAAACTGATTAAGTATTTAGTGTATTTTATCTCATCATACTTCAGAGTCAGGTCCTCGTCCACCATCTTGGGACGTTTGGCACCCTCTTCTTTCACCTTTTTCTGCACAGTAACCACAAAATGCCGGTCGTTCGCTTCCTTCAGCACACCGCCGAGTTTACGTCCGTCCCTTGTCAGCACCTCCACTTCTTTACCGACATGATTGATGTACTGCTGCAATACCTTAAACGGTTGTCCGATTCCGGCAGAGCCAACCTCCAGTTCATAATCTTCCTCCTCACGGTTCAACTTCGACTCGATGTAGCGGCTCAGCTCCACGCAGTCCTCAATCCAAACGCCTTCCTTGTGGTCTATTTCCACCACAATCTTGTCATCAGGGCTGATCGTTACTTCCACCAGAAAGTAATCTTTTCCTTCCAGCCACTCGTCAACAATCTGACAAACTGTTTTCTTTTCTATCATAGATTAACTAATAAGAACAAAAAAGAGGAGCTTTATCGCCCCTCCACCTTTCATCCGTTTTCGCATGCAAAGATATAAATAATATGTTCGACTACAAAATATTAGAGAAAAAAAGATAGATTTAACGGTTCAAACAACAGAAATACTACTTCCCATACTCAACTACCCTCCTCAATGGCGCCAACAACCGTTCCAGCACATTCCTGTCAGCAAGGATGATATCCGCAGTGCCTTTCAGTTCGCGCGAAACGGGCAACAACCTGCCGTAATTGGTCCGCAGTCCGTCGGGTAAAGAGATTTCCACCACATACATGCCTTCTTCCGTCGAAGCGGGAGAGACGCTCTTCACCCGCCCTTTGACATAGCCGAACTCCCGGTCGGGATAGTTATCCAAGCGTATATGCACCCGCTGACCCGTATGTACCTTGCCCGAGCCCTGCAACGGAAGCAGCGCCTTGCCAAGCACCCCCAGATCGGCATCCGCCTCCACCGGGCTTCCGTTCTCCACATAAAGCGTGTCCAGTTTCCCCGTAGCATGCGACAGTACAAAGGCGGGAGGCTCCTCCGTGACCAGTGTCACCTCCGCAGCCAGGGTGTCCGGACACCTAAATATCCAGCACCCCGCCAGTACCGTCAAAAGAATCACTGCCAGAACCGTAATGCCACACCTCAGCACCCGGGAGGGAATATGGCTCATCACCTCCTGCACCTCTTCACTACGAAGCTCTATGTCCATATATTTCTTCTCTTCCTCCATCCGTCAACTCCCCAATTCCAGTTGGTTCTTCACTAGTCTGTAATACAACCCCTTCCGCTCCGTCAGTTCGTGATGGGTACCTTCCTCCGCAATGTGTCCGTTGTCCAACACTACTATCTTGTCGGCATCCTTCACCGTACTGAGGCGGTGAGCCACCACCACTACGGTGATAAAGCCAAAATTCCCGTCACGGATACCCACATCCACCAGAGCTTGCGTAAGGAAAGGTAATATGAGTTGGAGCAGACTCACCACCAACATGCCCAGTACCAGCTGTACCAATTGCTTCTTGTAAGGTGTCAGGTAACGAAGAAAGAAGCGCAATCCTCTTGCTTTCAGTTCTTGTTCGTCGTCACCGGCATAGAAGTCCGGAGTAGGCTCTAGTGCAAGTGCCGTTCCTTTTTCTTCTCCGTCCGATTTGGTAACCAGCCAGCACCTTCTCAGTTCCTGTTCATTATAGGTAACCAACCGGCTTGCCGGATCTGCTATTTTAAACCAATATTGCCCTCTCTTTTTCCTCACATCATAGCAAACCACAAAATGATTCTGGTTCCAATGCAGGATACAGGGCATGGGAACATCTTCCACCAGTTGTTTAAAAGAGACACGTACCCCCGATGTTCTAAAACCGATAGACTCTGCGGCATCGCTGATACCTAACATAGAGACACCGTTACGGGAAATAAAAGAGCGGGCACGTAAAGACTGCAATGAATAATTCTTACCATAATATTTGGCTATCATGCGCAGACAAGAAGGACCACAATCCATGGCATCCAACTGAGTATATAAATGGAACTTTCCTCTCATATTTCCGAAAACTACTTATTTCAACTTAAACCTCACTTTCAGTAAAAGACTAAGAGGACGTAATTCATACTGACTAACGTAAGTGCTCATTGCGGAATAAGTGGTAGATACATATCGCTTGGCATTAAACAGATTGTTACATTCCAGCTCCCATTCGGTCTGTTTATATTTATACCGAACCAATGCATCAGCAAAAGCCATGTTCCGGTTACCAGCTCCGTTCTTTGATTTTAGGTATTCCCCATGATAGAAAGGAGAATAAAAAAGTAAAACACTACTGCATGTTTCATGATATACATATTTTTTTTAGATGAGCTACTTTTTGAGTTCATTAATACCTGTGTCAGAATAGATTCCATATTGAGTCTTAACGTGTTGCTTTGGGGCGTATGTTCAATCTATATGTCAGGTGCACCATAAAGTACCGAGGGACAACGTTTGTATAAGTTTCCACCCGTGCCTGTGCGTTCAGTGTGCGGGTAACGTTACTCAATTGTTGGAGGATATCGAATCCGTCTGCGGACAAAAGCAGGCGATTCTTGAAGACAGGGCGGCTGATGCGGGCATTCCAAACCAGATTATCCGTATTCATCGTTGATTCGGAATATCCCCGGCGAGTGTACATGGTGAGGTCGGTATCGAACTGCCACTTGTAGGGCAACTTCCATTGCAGGGTGGCACCATAATGCAAGTCAACCGCATTGATGGTGGCAAAAGTCTCCCGGTCACTTTGGCTATTGTTCCATGCCACATTGGCATTAAATCCTACCGTGAATTTTTCCGTACGGTATTTGATTCCTAACTTCTCCGTCAAGCGGAAAGTATTGACGATACTTTTCCTGTCAGTAGGAGCATCGGTGGTTTCCACCAAATCCACGCTATGAATGTAGTTGCCCGATATAAGGTTGGACAGTTCTACCTTACGCTGTTTATCCAAAGGCATGAAAAAACTGACGTCGGCATTGGCATCCCAGTTCCCGTTCACATTTTCCGGCCGGAAGGTGCGCACACCGGTTTTCCGATCATACGTATATCCCATGGCAATGGCATTGCGAATCCTATTGTAGCCAAGGAGCAAGTAAGCACTCCTTTGTTTGCCTTTGTTGGTAAAGGTGTAGCTGCCTCTGTAACTGTGTTGGTAGGAATCTTTCAGGTTCTTGTTGCCGACGGTCACGTTCAACGGGTCTGCATCGTTCCTGACATTGACAAAATAAGTCATTTCGGGCGCCTTGGAATGGATGTCATAGTAAAGAGTGATGGAATTCTTTTTATTGGGAGCCTCCCAATTAAGGAATGTACTTCCCATATTGACCAACGTTGTCCGCCGGGTGAAAGCGGTGTCTTTCTTCGCTTGCAAATGAATCAGCTTACTATTCAGCATGGTTAGGGTAGGACGTACCTGTGCCCACCATTTACCCTTGGAGGTCTTCTTGTTCCAGTTAAGATGAATACCGGCTTCGTGCGTACGGTTCCATTGACGGCTGTCGTAGCTGTTCATTACATCCATGGTACCCAGATAGTCCTGTTCCGAGGGCAGTGTGCCTATTTCGTGTTCAGCATCTATATTCCATCCCTCCAGCTGATCCAGTCGGTACAAAGATGAACGGCTTGACGTATATTTCTGCCCATATTGATAAAAGAAAGTCCAAGTGGGCCATGTCCAATTCTTATAGATATAGGAGGCTTTCAGCTTATAATCATATCCTCGTTCCGGTTGGTTGTCCCGATACTGGTTGCGGAAGTCGGAAGAATGTGCCACGGTTCCTTGATAGTAATCCACGCGATTCTGCGCATATTGCTCTTCTGTCCCACCTTGAAAAGAAGCTGAAGCACTAAGGTTCAGTGCATCGGGTGAATACTTCATCTTGATATTCGAACCGGCTTTCAGTGTACCGTTCCATTTGGAACCGTTTCCCAAACTTTCCTGCATGTTACGGTTTATCAGCACTCGGCGCAACGTTTCTCCTGCGTCCGGCGCAAAGAGTTGGTCGGCCAATTCCTTTCCCAATCCGGAAAGTTCGCTATCCGCCGTTGCTGATGAATAGTTACTCGCACGGTCATATTTGTTGTAGCTGAATTTGGGGTCCAAAGAGAAATCCGCATGCGGGCGCTTCATGTAAAAATGGTGGTCTGTGGTGAACGACAGGTTCTTGTTCCGGCTAAGGTTCTGTATGCGGTCGTAGGTGTTGCCCGCCTGCAAGAAGTTCATACGGTCAGTATAGCTGTCCAAGTCATTGTCCGTATGCGTGAATTGTGCGTTACCATTTAGTTTGAAACGGTCGTAACGATCGTCTATAGCATAGTTTACTCCTGCCATGTGGGTAGCGAGTTCACCACCTCCCACTTTGTCCGGTGACCAGTTACCGTTTTGCCCGGGTTTCCGATTTTCGTTGACATTGTTCACGTTGCCATAGAGCGACACTTGCGAGTTGTTGGTAAAACGGGTGAGAAAAAGTCTTCCCTGATAACGTTCCTCAGTACCTCCACCGCCTTCTATGTTACCCATCCATCCCACAGAGTATTGCTTTTTCAATTTCACATCCATCACATACCGTTCGTCACCGGTGTCATAGCCCAAGAACTCGCTCTGTTCACTCTGCCGGTCATACACGTTAACGGTACTTACCATATAATTGGGCAAATTATCCAGCAGGATGCGGTTGTTTCCTTTGAAGAATTTTTTCCCGTTGAGCAACAGTTCATTCACTTTCTTCCCATTGACGAAGATTTCCCCGTTATCATTCAACCGGGTATTAGGCATCTGCTGCACCAATGCGTCCAGCATGGAGCCTTCTTGCAAATGAAAAGCGCTGGCATCATACACTATTGTATCTCCTTTGTTGTAAAACAGCAATTTGGTGGCTTTCACCACCACCTCGTCCAGCTGCTGGGTCATCATACGGACAAGAAAGGCTGTAGGTATCTCTTTGTCCAACTCCCTCTTTCGCAGGTCTGTCAGGTCGATGTCCAGATATGCAGTATTATAATCTTCGTGCGAGAAGCGGAGAATATACTTTTTGCCTCTTTCAAGAATGAAATGGTATTTGGCACTTTTAGCCATATTATCTGTCCCATTGTTGTATTTTTTCCCCTTTGTTTTGGCGGATTGTATCAATGCGCTGTCTGCCGAGAGCTGTTCCACCAACACACCGAGTATGGGAGTATGGAGCGCATTGTCCTTTACTTCCCCTTCTACTAACGCCATCTTCCGGATGTCTTTGCTTTGCTGCGCCCACGCACAAGAGAAAAGAAACAGAATGTGGAGTAATAGTATCAATCGTTTCATAGATATAAATATTATTAATTTGCCTGATAATTTACTCTTGCAAAATTCACAAATAATACAAGAAACGGTTTACTCTAATCAAGATTGTATTTACTGAATTTCGTTTTTGGGAATCTATTTACTCCCTATTCCTCTTTTTAAATTAAACAAACAATAGCTACAACCTTCCATTCTCAATTCTGTTTGAATCTACAAAGCATCAAAACCCCATTGTCTTCCGCCCCCATTTTTGAAGCAATATCTTTCAACTTGCCTTGCAATTGCCCGGGCTCAGTCAATAAAGAGCTATTAGTACTCTTAAATACATCCTATATCTATTTTTTACCAGCCAAACTTTCAACTTACTTTGAAGCTGAAGCAATGAAAAAGTCACACCCTCACCACTCGATAAACCACCCCTTTGTTCGTCCGTTTCGACTGTGCTCCATTCTTTTTCAGTATCCTGCCGAAAGTGCTCACATGGCTGCCGCTCAACTTTATCTCCCGGTTCCGTGCATGCAGCACCTCCAATATCTGCATCGGCGAGAGATACTCGCCCTCTTCACCCTCCCCGGGCAGGCGGAAGCAGCAATGAAACTGCTGCTCCAACGGACTGAGTTGTTCAAATTCACGGTTGGTCTCTTTCAGAATCGCCTCATCCTCGTCGTTGAACCAGTAACGTTCCCCCTTCACGATGTCATGCATGGCCTGCGCATACAGCTGCCTATAATTTATCGTTACATCCGTACGGATGGGCGCCGTTACCTCCACACAAACAAAACGACGGCTGCCGCTGGTATCTGTAAGCAAATCTTTATGGTTGCTTGTGCCGATGAACGAAGCATAACGACGTACCTCCCGAATGCTGCTGCCGTAGGGCTTGCGCAAGTTCGCCACCGGCTTCTGCAACAGATGCTTCAAAAACCCCTGCTGATTGACGCTGATTTGATCGAATTCGTCTATATTCACCAACAGGAAGCGCCCCAGATACATCTCCGCATCGCGCTTGCTATTGAAGTCCAGGCTGTCCGTATAGCCGAAACGGAGTTCCGGCGGCAACAATATCCTGCAGAAAGTACTCTTGCGGTACCCCTGCGCACCTATCAGCAAGGGCGAGGTACTGTTGGCGTGAAGCTTGTCCGACCCACGCCAATGCGCCACCATATTGAGAAACCAGCGATAAAAGAACTCCCTCCAATGCGGATTGTCGCACGGGACGAGGTCGGCCAAGGCACGGATGCGGTCTTTGCCGTCCCAACGGCCTGTATCGCAAAGATATTCTTCCACGGGGTTGTAGAGGGGGATACGGTTGGAGGTGAGGTAACGGGCAACGTCCCTGTCCCACACGCGGATGCCCTCTTGCAACGCATCCAACGCCACACTGCTGCGGGCACGCTGGTCCATCGGCCGGAAATAAAAGTGGATGGAGTCGCGTTGGCGATATTCCAGGTCGCCCATCAGCTCGTTGTAACGAATTTCGTAACGGCGTTCCATGAATTCTTCCAGTTTCAGGCAAGTGGATTGTTCCGGAGTGAGTATGCTTTTCTTTCCGAAACCCTTACATTCACGGTAAATGTTATGCAAGGTGGCACGCACCGTCTGCTCGTCCGCCTGCCTGTAAAAATGCACCAGCACTTGCCGCACCGCCTCCTCTTCGGGGATGCCCGCCCGGAAACACGGCTCGCCCAGGTGCACCAGCAAGGGGTACAGCTCGTCACCTCGGCGCCAGTTCTCCAATTCGTCCAACGCCCTGCCCAACGCCGTTTCAAACAATAACGTGAAGGTCTGCGACGATTCATATCCCGGCTGCAGGCGCAGCAAGGGATTCCGTTCCGCCAGCTTATGCTCCCCGAAGGTCTGCTCGGCAGGCATGGAAAGGGGTTGCTCCAGGCAAAAAGGTACAGAGGAAGGATTATAGTAGGGTGCGCTGTCCTGCGTCATGCGGAAACTGTCCGCAGGCAAGGGCTCTTTCAGCAGAATGGGAAAAGGAAGTATGGGCTGGTAACACTGCACCGCCATGCGGTAGGCATGTGCATGAAACAGACTGACTTCCTCCGACCCCTGCGGCAGGCTACCGTCCGGCAGGGCAAAATTCACCCATATCTTCACACTCCGCCCGCTGCTTCCGGCAAAGGCGGCACAGGTCTGGGGCAGAAGCGCAGCCTGTCTTTTCACCAGCTCCACCTCCGAAAATCCGGAAAGCCGCTGCACCTCCAGCATCACGAGGCCGTTGTAGTGCTTCAACTTCCGTTCCCCCTCCCTGGTACGCCCCCACTCCACACCGGGACAGACACGGGGCAGGCGGTCTATATGCGTGTAGCTTCCATGATCCGTGCCGAAGCCATAGGCCAGCATGGTGCGCAAACCGCTGACATACTTCCCTTGGGTCTCCGTCTTTATCCGTTCTATAAAGGCACCCGCCTCGCAGGTGACGAGACTCTCTCTTCCGGTGTCCGCACCGGTTCTTATCAATGTGATCTTCACGTTCTATCTATTTTTGAAAATATCAAACACTAAAAGGACTATTCCCTTAGCTTCCGCAAGGTACGGAAAAAAGTCCATATATCCAAATAAACAAAGGCATTTGCGCTCATCAAGAACAACGTTTCCCAACGTCTGAAAGATAGACAAAAGATTAAGAAAAGATTAATCATAAACTTGCATTTGCCTTATACATTTTGTATCTTTGCCTTATGCAAAGCCTCGTCCCACGGGCGTGTGCCCGACGGGGCAGGTACGTGTGCCCGACGGTTCACGTGCCTGTGGCGGACAGCCCAGGGTCGTGGGACGAAGTTTTGCATAAGGCTTCAAGGCATTCTGCACTACTCTTTCCGGCATCATATACCTATGGAAAGGAGAAAATACACCAATGTCCCGAAACTCCAATCTATAGATTCAACCTTTAAAACAACAAGCTTTATGGCAGCAAAGTACGATTTCAAACCCATGCCGCACGCTAAAGGCGACGACAAACCACAACTCATGTATCCACGCATCGTAAACAAAGGGACCATCGACACCGAACGGCTGGTGAGCGACATCAGCCACATGTCCAGTTTCACGCCCGGCGACATCAAGGGACTGCTCGCGGCATTTGAGGACCGCATTTCCTATTATCTTTCCGAGGGGCACCACGTGCAGATGGGAAATATGGGATTCTTTTCCGCCGGACTCACCGCCCGCCCCGTAGAAGACAAGGGTGAGATTCACGCACAGAGTATCAGTTTCGGGAAAGTGAATTTCCGCGTGTCGCCCGCCTTCCGCAAGCAGTGCGGCGGATTTCTGGAGCGCGTCCGCCCCGGATATGGTTTCCGGCAAAGCCAGGAAGTGAGCGGAGGCGAACGTTACCGCCGGCTGACGGCGTATCTCGACACTCATCCCTTCATTACACGCAAGGAATATAGCGGAATTACAGGACTTTTGAAGAACAAAGCGCTGAATGACCTCAATTTGCTTGTTAACAAAGGTTATTTGGGAACAATGGGAAGAGGGTCTCACAAAGTTTACGTAAGGCCTATGAAACAAGAAGTTACAGAAGAAAACTGTTGATATTAAAGAAAAAAAACGTGACGGCAAGCAGTTGCCGTCACGTTGCCGTCACGCTTGCCGTCACTACGCAAATGCCGATGGAGAGGGAGTTTCAGGGCAGCAGTGACGGAGTGACGGCAAAATATGAAAAAACTCCCTGTAGAGAGAATATCACTGAACGGCTATCTCGGCAAATCCCATGGCCTCGCCGGGGACAATCATCCGGGTGGCCTTCAAGAGGATGTAACGGGCCGTGACCGGAGTGAAATACACCGATTGCATGACCGGATTGTTCTTGATGTTGGAAAACTCACCGGCTTTCACCACCCGATTGATGTGACCGGCATCCGTGCCCACCGACAGTTCATAATTGGCGATAAGTCCTTTATTCGGTTCTCCCTGGTCGGGCAGGAAGTGGAAAGAAGAAACGGTACGTTCCTTGCCCAAGTCGATGACCAGGCTGTCACCGTCTATGAAGAGAGTAGTCTGCCCGTTGCGGTCGGAAGCAGCCGCCATTGCTTCCTCCGACTTGCCCGGCAGGCTGAAAGGCATGCTTTGTATCTGTTCTGCCGGCACTGCATAAACTACGTCGGCTCCTTCGCCCGCATCATAGACGCCTATATTATTGATGCACAAAGGACCGCGGGAATCTGTGAAACGAATGCGGATGCCATCGGATACAACCGTCTCGAAACGCAGCAAACGCTTATAGCCTACCGTGGTCGTTTCTTCATTCAGACGTACAGGAAGCCATTCGCCGCCCTTATCCTTATATTCCACCACAAAAGATTTCACCCGCTGCCCAAGCGGGATATATTCCTGCAGCAGCATACGGTTCATGCGCTGAGGCCGGCGGAACGAAAATTCCACATCAGCGGCATGTACCCCGTCTTCCGTAGCCCAATACGTATCATAGCCGGTATCCGTCATGGCAGATGCCGTGAACTTGCCGCCCCGTTCGTTGGAAACCTCCGGAACCACGCCTGCCACCAGGTTGGTCTTCAATTCTTCCTGCACAAGCTGATGAAACTTGACGGCATTGGCCGAGTCCACCGGATGAATCAGTCCGTTACGGTCAACGGGGAAGTTCAGCAGAAGCGTGCCGTTATGCCCCACACTGCGGTAATACAGGTCAACCAGTTGTTCGGGAGTCTTGACGCGCCCGTCCTCTTCGGGATGGTAGAACCAGCCCGGACGGATGGATACATCACACTCCGCCGGAACCCATTGATTGCCGTCCGCATGCCCGTATTGCAACTCCAGGTGCTTGTTATAGCCGGGATAGACCTCTCCCTTGCGCAGAAGCGACCAGTTGGTAGCACCGGCAAAGCCCCTTTCGTTGCCCACCCAACGGCATCCGGGACCTCCGTCGGAGAAAACCACCGCCTGCGGCTGGATACTGTCCAGCATCTCATAAATACGCGGGTAATTATAATAGTTCCTGCGGTCTATGGTACGTGCTTCCTTGGCGCCTCCATACCAGCCGTCACCGCCATTGGCGCCGTCAAACCAGACTTCGAACACTTCACCGTAATTGGTCAGCAGGTCACGCAGCTGCGCATAGAAATAATCCAGATATTCCGGCGTGCCGTAATTGGCCTGATGCCGGTCCCACGGAGAAAGATAGACGGCGAACTTCAGCCCGTATTTCCGGCAGGCGTCCGAAAGTTCGCGTACGATATCGCCCTTCCCTCCCTTATAAGGAGAATTGGCTATGCTGTAGTCTGTACCCTTGAAGGGCCAAAGGCAAAAACCGTCATGATGCTTGGCGGTGAGGATCACTCCTTTCATGCCGGAGTTCACCAAGGTCTTCGCCCACTGTTCGCAGTCCAGCCGGGCAGGGTTGAAGGTAGCGGGATCGGAATCACCATATCCCCATTCACGGTCATTGAACGTATTCAGGCCGAAATGGATAAAAGCGTATGTTTCCATTTTTTGCCACTCCACCTGTTTCTGTTCGGGAATAGGCAAAACTGGTTCCGGCGCCTTGACGTCCGGCGAGGAACAAGAGGCTACAGCCAAAGCTACAGCGAGACTGAAAGTCATTGATGCAAAAGATTTCATAGCATTACATTTAATTGTCAATGACAAAATTACGGAAAAATATTCATTCCTGCCACAAATACACGGCTTTAAGAGAGAGAAAAGTCTGCCGGCTCAATTTTAATCACTACATTTGCAATGTTCTTAAAACTATCCCGTATATGGCACATCGTCTTAACACCAACAAACAGTTTATGGTAGGCAACGGTATTCTTGCCTTTGCCGTCATCTTCGTAGTCGTAATCTTCGTTTACATGAGCATGAGGCTGCAACAGCGAAAAGCGGAAGACAGGGTTTTCAATGAAGTATATACCATCACCCTCACCGGCGGGTTTGCCGGCGACTCCACCTCCATTTTTATCAATGACAGCCTGTTGGTCAACCGGAACATCACCGAAGAGCCTTTCACCATCGAGGTAAAACGCTTTGCCGAACAAAGCGCACTGATGATTGTCAATAACGCAACGGAAAAACTCTCATTATTCGAATTGAGCGAGAAGGGCGGAAAATACCGCTTCGAAAAAGAAGGGGAAGAAGTAAAGCAACTGTCACAAGAGCAATAGTCCGGCTCAGATACCTGTGCGGCATTGCTTCAGCTCTTCCCGCAAAGCTTGCGCCCGGCCTCCGGTCAGCCGGTCCAGCAAGGCCCAGAAGCGTTCTCCGTGGTTCATCTCACGGGTATGAGCCAATTCGTGCAACAGCACATAGTCTATCAGATGCCCGGGAAGCAATACCAGATAATAGGACAGGTTAATGTCGCCCCGGGCAGAACAACTCCCCCAGCGCCCGCTGCTGGAATTTATCTTCACACGCTTATAAGGAAGGTTGTGCTGCATGGAGAGCATGTACAAACGGGGAGGTAAAATGATCTTGGCATTCCGGCGCAAAGCCTCCTCAATGACTTTGCGAAGCCAGGTTTGCAGGGACTTATCCGAAAAGTCGGCACCCGGAGGACAGATAATCTGCATCTCTCCAAGTTCGGAACGCGACAGGAAACGTTCTCTCTGCCCGCCGACCAGCGTCAGTTTGAAGTACTCCGTGTCAATCCGGTAATTCAAGTCGATCAACGGACGGGAGTGCCTTTCTTTGGCAACCTTCAAACGCGGGCGCAGCTGCTCTATAGCCTTCTTCAGCTCTGTCAATGTGGTACCGGGAGGTATAGTCACATATACCCCCTCCTCCTTCGTGCGGAAAGTCAAGCGTTTTGCCCGGACGTTTACCCGGACAAACAAACGCCCCAGTTCTTCATCTTCCAATATGCGTTCTGGTTCCATCAAATTCTTTATGAAGGAACAAAAGAACGAAGAATTGGCTGAAAAAACAAGTAATTGTTTATCAAAAGCGAACAAGGTGTCCGATAACGAACACCCAGACACTTTATCTACACGCACTGTATCAACAGGTTACATTTATGGCACAGAAATTGGATATAATGCAGCAATACAGGTTCTTCAAAAAAAAACACTTCAATGTGCAACTTTTGGAGAACGGTTCACGTCTAATGAGTAAATACAAAATCTAAAATAACAAACGAATATGAAAAGTTTAACTACATTCCTCGCCATCATCAGTCTGGCATTCTGCACGACCGCTTGTTCACAGCAACGTACGGTCAGTACAGGCAGCATCTTTGGAAAAACCATCAAGGCCAGCAAGAATTATGTAACCAAAAAGATGAAAATAGATAAGTTCGAAAAAATCTCCGTGGCCGGCAGTATGGATGTGAGCTACAAGCAAAAAGCGGGTTCACCGGACCTGGAAATCTATACTTCTGACAATATCATCGACTTGCTTGACATCCAAGTGAAGGGCAGCACGCTGCACATCGGATTCAAAAAGAATACAAAAGTATCTTACGACAAACTTGAAGTGCGTGTCACTTCTCCCGATTTAAGCGGCGTTTCATTAGCGGGCTCCGGAGATTTCATCTTTGCCAACGGACTGAAAACCGAAAACGACCTTTCAATCAGCGTTGCGGGCTCGGGAGACATCAAAGGGCAGGATATCAGTTGCAGCCACATGAAGGTTTCCATCGCGGGTTCGGGAGATATCAACGCACAAGCCATCACGTGCAACAGCCTGAAAACATCTGTTGCAGGTTCGGGCGACATACATATCAAGAACATCACGGCCACGGATGTAGAAGCCAGCATCGCAGGTTCCGGAACAATCGTGCTGAGCGGTACCGCACAAGATGCGTCTTATTCCATTTCCGGTTCGGGAGATTTATTTGCAGAAGGACTGGAAGCCCAGAAAGTCAATACCTCCATTGCCGGTTCGGGTGACATCAAGTGCTTTGCCACAAAGTTCTTAAAAGTCCGTACCAGTGGCAGCGGCAGTGTAGGTTATAAAGGCGAGCCGCAATTGGACATTCCCAAGAAAGGACTGTATAAACTCTAACCGGATGGTATAATAAATCCGGAAATCAATCGATATAGACCTAAACAAGATTCTCTCTAAAAGATTATTTTAACAAAAGGCATAAGGCTTCCGTGAGGAAGCCTTATGTGTTATCCGGATAGCCAGTAGATAAAAATATAAAAGGGACGCTGCATCACGCGGCGTCCCATTTATTTTAGTTAGTTTTTATAAGATTTTGAGAGAATTGAAACTTCACAGCCTCAAGTTGTTTTAATAAAGCACACTAACTATATTATGTTTAAAGCAAATGAAAATGTTATTTAAAAAGCAAATGAAAATGTCTATTCCTTGATTTCCTGCTCCTTATCCACACGTCGCAGACTGTCTATGATCTGCTTCTCGTGTGCCACGCTTGCATCCCCCGAAAGGGCTACCGACGGTGCGGAAATCTGTTTACCGATAGTGTCGGCTGCGGCTACCTCCTTCACATCCGAGAAAAACGAATGTTGCATCACGTTCCCCAGTGAAAGAACCACTGCCACTACCGCGGCGGCTTTGAACAACGGCAGGAAGCGTGCAGTCAATGTCAGACGTCTCGCCTTGACAACCGGAACTTCAATCTCGGCAAGTACCCGTGCATCGAAATCTTCGCCCAAGCACTCTTCTTGCTGGAGTTGCTGATATACAAACAATTCCTTGTAACGCAGCAAGTGTCCGGGAACACAATTTCCATTAAAGAAAGCACGTAGCTGATCTTCTTCCTCCAGGGAAGTTTCACACTGCCAGTAGCGTTCCAAGAGTTGTTCTATATATTTAGAGTCCATAACCTTCTATATCTATAAACTTTTGTTTTACTTTTTGCCTTGCCCTGAAGAGGTTCACTTTCACTTGCTCCTCCGTCAGGCTCAAGACAATCGCTATTTCCTTATAGCTCTTACCTTCGATATCCCTCAGCTGCATAATCAGCCGTTGCTTTTCGGGAAGTCCGTTCATCAACCTGTGAATCAGCGCCATCCGTTCTTTAGTCACCAGCTTCTCGTAAGGGCTCGATGCATCGGAGGCCTGCTCCATCTCGGACGTCAATTCCACGGTTTGAGCGTCTTTCTTTTCGCTGCGGTCTATCGCCAGATTCTTTGCCACTGTCAAGCAATAGGCTTCGACAGAACCGAACTGCGTCCACTCGTCACGCTTGTTCCAGACCCGTATCAGCGTTTCCTGCACCACATCTTCCGCTTCCGCCCTGTCAAATGTGATTCTCAAGGCTAACCGAAAGAGTTTGTCTTTCAGCGGAAGAATATCATTGCGAAAGCTGATTTCTTGCATCTCTAATAAATTGACGGTTAAGTATTCGGAAAGTTACAGGCTGCCGCCATATTTTTTCGGATTATTTTTTGATCCGAGTTCCACCGGTAGCATTAATGGCTGAAGCCAAGGTAATTACGACCTCAGACACTCCGGCATTTATTGCCTCAAAAGAATTTTCCAGTTTGGGAATCATCCCTCCTTGAATCACTCCATCGGCAACGTATTGCCTGAACTCATCGGGCGTAATCTGCGGAATGACACTGTCGTCATCATTCTCGTCACGCAGTACGCCTTTCTTCTCAAAGCAATACACCAAGGTCACATCGAACTGCTCCGCCAACACCTTGGCTGTTTCTCCGGCAATGGTATCGGCATTCGTGTTCAGCATATTTCCATTGCCGTCATGGGTCAACGGAGCCATGACCGGCACCACACCCTTGTGGATAAGTTCGCCCAAGAAAGCCCCGTCCACTTGCTTCACATCGCCTACAAAGCCATAATCCACCTCTTTCACCGGACGTTTTACGGAACGGATCACGTTCATGTCGGCACCGGTAAGCCCCAATGCATTCACGCCACGCGCCTGAAGCCCGGCCACAATATTCTTGTTTACCAATCCGCCATACACCATAGTCACCACTTTCAGGGTTTCGGCGTCAGTGATGCGGCGGCCGTTTACCATTTTACTCTCGATGCCCAGTTGGGCGGCCAGCTTCGTAGCCGAGCGTCCGCCCCCATGTACCAGGACTTTATAGCCGTCAATGGCAGCAAAATCATCCAACAACTTGCAGAGGGTGGCTTCTTCTTCTACAATCTTGCCACCCACTTTGATTACAGTCAGCTTTTCTCTCACTTTCTTATTACCGGTCATTCATTAAACAAATTATTCCAAGTATGTATATCCGTACAATCCCGAACGGTAATTGGACAAGAATTCCTTCCCTTCTTCCAAGGAGATACGCCCTTCCTTGACAGACTGGGTCACCCAAGTTTCAAGGGTCCTTACCAATTTCTTAGGGTTATATTGTACATAGTCAAGCACTTCCGCGACTGTTTCGCCGTCAATTACTTGTTCAACGGTATAGCCTTTCTCGTTTACAGATACATGCACGGCATTCGTGTCACCGAACAGGTTGTGCATATCACCGAGAATCTCCTGATAAGCCCCCGCCAAAAAGACACCCACATAGTAAGGTTCCTTGCCTTTCAGAGTATGCACCGGCAAGTAATGGGAAACATTCTTGGTAGAGACGAAGTTGGCAATCTTTCCATCCGAATCACAGGTAACATCCTGCAACGTAGCCGTACGGTCGGGTTTCTCATCCAGGCGCTGGATAGGCAGAATCGGGAAAATCTGGTCTATCGCCCAAGAGTCCGGTAAGGACTGGAAAAGTGAAAAGTTACAGAAGTATTTATCTGCCAATAACTTAGGAAGTCCGCGGAATTCATCGGGCGCATGCTTCAAGCCACCGGCTATCTGGTTCACCTCACGCATGATTGACCAATACAGACGTTCGATTTTGGCACGTGTCTGCAAATCGACGATACCATGGCTGAACAAATCAAGGGCTTCCTCGCGTATCTGCTGCGCATCGTGCCATGCTTCCAGCATTCTGTTCTGATTCAATGTATCCCAGATTCTGTACAATTCCTGAAGCAGTTCATGATCTTCCTTCGTCACCTCCTCATCATCATCCCATTCGGGCAAGGTCGCAGTCTCCAACACTTCAAAAATGAGTACAGAGTGATGTGCCGTCAAAGCGCGCCCGCTTTCAGTAATGATATTGGGATGGGGAATGCCGTTCTTGTCACTGGCATCGACAAGCGTGGAAATCGAGTCGTTCACATATTCCTGGATGGAGTAGTTCACGCTCCCTTCGCTATTGGAAGAACGCGTACCGTCATAATCCACACCCAGACCACCGCCTACATCCACAAATTCCACTTTGAAACCCATGGCATGCAACTGTACATAGAATTGTGAAGCCTCACGCAGCGCCGTCTTGATGCGACGGATCTTAGTAATCTGGCTTCCGATATGGAAATGGATCAACTTCAGACAGTCCTGCATGTTTTTTTCCACCAAATAATCGAGCGCCTCCAACAATTCGCTGGAAGAAAGGCCGAACTTGCTGGCATCGCCTCCGGAATCCTCCCATTTGCCACTTCCCGAAGAAGCCAGCTTGATACGAATGCCAAGATTGGGTTTGACCCCCAATCGCTTCGCCATCTTGGCTATCAGCTTCAACTCGTTCATTTTTTCTACTACGAGGAAAATGCGCTTTCCCATCTTCTGAGCCAACAGGGCAAGCTCTATGTAACTCTCGTCCTTATATCCATTACAGATAATCAGCGAATCAGAGTCCATATTGGTGGCAATCACCGCATGCAACTCCGGTTTGGAGCCTGCTTCCAGTCCCAGGTTGAACTTCTTCCCATGACTGATAATCTCCTCGACCACAGGGCGCATCTGATTGACCTTAATGGGGTAGATGATAAAATTCTCCGCCTTGTAGCCATATTCCTCAGACGCCTGCTTGAAACAGCAGGAAATCTTTTCAATCCGGTTGTCAAGAATATCGGGAAAACGCACCAGCATAGGAGCCGCTACATCACGCAGCTGCAGCTCATCCACCAATTCTTTTAAATCGACGGCAACTCCATCCTTACGCGGTGTTACCACAACATGACCTTTGTCATTGATACTAAAGTACGAAGTGCCCCAACCTGTTATGTTGTACAGCTCTTCTGAATCTTCAATACGCCATTTTCTCATTTTCTGTTACTCTGCAGTTTTAGTAGTTTAATTTATAAGGGGGACAAAAATACATATAAATATGATATTTCCCGCCGTTTTAATCGGAAAATTCACATTTACAAGGGATTAAACCTCCAAGAGTTTACGTAATTGTTGCACGGACTCAGCGATTTGCCGATGACTTTCCAGATGTCCTCCGTCAAAACGATACCGCGCCTGTGTGTAGTAAGGGGCACGCTTGGCCAATGCATCCACAATAAAGGCATACAGTTCTTCATCCGTTTTTCCCTGTAGAATAGGGCGTTGCACGGTAGCTATGCGAAGGCGGCGGAACAGGATATCAGGATGGACGTCCAGGAATACGGTCTGCCCATGCCCGTTCATATATTCCATATTATCGAAAAAACAAGGTGTGCCCCCTCCGGTAGAGACAATCACATCTTCAAATTCAGCTACCTCGTGGAGCATATTCCGTTCCAGTTCACGAAAAGAGGCTTCTCCCCGCTCAGTGAACAATTCACGAATAGATTTGTGAAAACGTTCCTCGATATACCAGTCCAAATCAACGAACGGCACATTCAATGCACGGGCAAAAGCCTTTCCTAATGTTGTTTTACCGGCCCCCATATAGCCGGTCAAGAATATACGTATCATATCTGCCACGAATTACAAGTTTAGAGCCGGGAACCACCAGTAGCTCCCAAAGATATGGGCAAAGGTAAGCAATTCTGGGTTGGGAGTACTCTAGATCACCGGAAAATCTTGATACGCTTGCTTAAATCTTCAAATTCCTTCTCTCCCGGTTCACCGGTCGGTGTTCCGAAAGGCATTTCCGCAACCAGTTCCCACTCTTCGGGGAGGTTCCAGGTACGGCGCACCTCCTCATCGATCAATGGATTGTAATGCTGCAGGGAAGCACCCAACCCCAAATCTTCAAGCATAGCCCAGACAGCCAGTTGATGCATGGCAGAAGCATGCTGCGACCAAGTCGGGAAACGGTCTTTATAGGAGGGGAATGAATCTTGAAGCTTCTTGACAACGGACGTATCCTCCAAATAGAGTACAGTACCGTGCCCGCTGGCAAAGCAGCCGTCTATCTTGGCCTCTGTCTGCACAAAAGCTTCTGCAGAGATGCGTTTCTTGAGAGTGGACTTCACAATATCCCACAATTTCCGATGTTCGTCTCCAAACAACAATACAATTCTCGTTGACTGGGAGTTAAATGCCGAAGGCACATTCTTTACTGCTTCGCGTACGACATGTACTATTTCTTCATCCAATACCGGTGAGTCACTGCCGATAGCGTAATAACTGCGGCGATGCTCCAAGGCTTCTTCAAATGTTCGTTTCATGATTATTTCTTTTTTTCAATTTTATCTTATATAAAAGAACAAAACAAAAGGCGGTTTGTTCTACCCCTCAAGTATTTCCAATTCTTTTCACTGAAGATATTTTTATTTCCTACCTTTGCCCCCATTATGAAGAAAGAGAAATTTTATGTCGTATGGGCAGGCGTCAATCCCGGTATTTATACTTCGTGGACAGATTGCCAACTACAAATAAAAGGGTACGAAGGCGCAAAGTACAAGTCTTTCGAGACACGTGAAGAAGCGGAAAAGGCCTTTGCCTCCTCCCCCTATGCCTATATAGGCAAGAATTCCGTATCCAAGGTTTCCAAACAAAGCGGTGCAGATGCTCCTCTGCCCCTTTCTGTCATAGACAACAGTTTGGCTGTAGATGCTGCCTGCAGCGGAAATCCCGGAGCAATGGAGTATCAGGGCGTACACGTTGCCAGCCGCCAACGGATTTTTCATTTCGGCCCCATGTACGGCACTAATAATATCGGAGAATTTCTGGCCATCGTTCATGGGCTTGCCTTACTGAAGCAAAAAGGTTTTGATATGCCCATCTACAGCGACAGCGTGAATGCCATCAGCTGGGTTAAACAAAAGAAATGCAAAACCAAACTTCCCCGCGACTCCAAGACAGAAGAGCTTTTCGTTTTAATAGAACGTGCAGAGAAGTGGTTGCGCGAAAATACTTATAACACCCCCATCTTAAAATGGGAGACCAAACAATGGGGAGAAATTCCCGCCGATTTCGGCAGGAAATAAAGGGAGTTCACAAAGGAACAATACAGACGGCAGGCACAACATGCAGAGTTCTTAAAGACTCTGCATGTCGTTCAGTTTCTTATAGTATCCATTAAGAGCAATCAGTTCGTCATGCGTACCGCGTTCTACAATTTCACCCTCGTACAGCACACATATTTCATCGGCATTCTTAATCGTGCTAAGTCTATGGGCAATGGCAATGGTCGTACGCGACTTCATCAAACGTTCCAAAGCTTCCTGAACCAAACGTTCACTTTCCGTGTCGAGTGCCGAGGTTGCCTCATCCAAAATCAAAATAGGCGGATTCTTCAAGATGGCGCGGGCTATGCTGACACGCTGACGCTGCCCGCCCGACAATCGTCCTCCACGATCACCGATCATCGTGTCGTACCCTCGTTCGGTTTCCATAATAAAGTCGTGCGCGTTAGCAATTTTCGCGGCCTCAATCACCTGTTCCATAGTGGCATTCTCAACACCGAAAGTAATGTTATTATAGAAGGTATCATTGAACAGGATAGCCTCTTGATTCACATTGCCTATCAAGGAACGCAAACTGCAAATAGAAACATCTTTTACGTTCTTACCGTCTATCAGCAGCTCTCCATCCGTCACGTCATGGTAACGGGGCACCAAATCCACCAGAGTGGATTTTCCCGATCCTGACTGTCCCACCAAGGCAATCGTTTTACCTTTAGGCACTACCAAATTGATATGCTTCAGCACCATCCGCCCCTCTATATAGCTGAAACTAAGATTACGGAATTCCAACCGTTCCGTAAACTCCTTCAGCGGCAAAGGATGTTTCGGATCCTCTATATGGTTCTCCGCCTTCAAAATCATATCAATACGTTCCATACTGGCAAGCCCCTGCGGAATGTTATAAAATGCCTTTGAGAATTCCTTCAACGGATTGATGATACTATAAAGAATGACCAAATAAAAAATGAATGTCGCCGCATCCATGGGCGAATAGGTATTACCCAGAATCAAAGAGCCACCGAACAACAACACGATAACAATAATACACGTTCCCAGGAACTCACTCATCGGATGTGCCGAACTTTGGCGGATGACCATCTCATTCATCGCATCTCTAAAGTCATTGTTGGTCTTTGCAAAACGTGCCGACATTTTTTTCTCGGCAATAAAAGCCTTGATGACACGCAAACCTCCCAAAGTCTCGTCCAACTGCGACATAATATCTCCCCATTGAGCCTGTGCAGCAGACGATTGCCGTTTTAGTTTACGGCTAATCACCCCCATTATCCAACCGGCTAAAGGAAGAATCACTAAAACAAACAACGTCATTTCCCAGCTCACCGTAAACAAAGTCACGAAGCAGACCAAAAGAGCTATCGGATTACGAATCAACATATCAATGGAACTGGTCAGAGAATTCTCGACAACCGTAACATCGGCACTCATACGCGCAATAATGTCTCCTTTACGTTCCTCGGAAAAAAAACTCAACGGTAAATCCAATACTTTATTATACACTTGAATGCGAATGTCCCGGACTATACCGGTACGAAGAGGCACCATAATGGCGGAAGAAGCAAAATAGCCGGAAGTCTTCAAAAGCGTCATACAGACCAATACTCCTCCCAACATGGTAAGCGTCAAGAAAGCGCCATGATCCAGCACAAACTGGCTAATCCAATAGTAAGCGTTATTCACCAAAATATCCTTGTCGATATGTCCCCACTCCATCGGCATGTATTCATATACTTTCGTATCTATTTTGAACAGAATATTCAGAATAGGAATAATAGCCATAAAGGAAAATACATTCAACCATTGAGACAGAAAATTCAGAATCAACGCCCAAGTCAAGTATTTACGATACGGCATAATATACCGCTTCATCAAAGAAAAAAATTGTTTCAACATATCAGCAAAATCTAATCTAAATAGATATAATTATAGAGGGTGCAAAAATACAAAAAAACATCAAGATACCCAACTGCTTAAGCCAATTCAGTTCTTCAGACACACAAACTTCAAGGAAATTAACATAAAACATTTCTATATATGCCGCATTAATGTTAAATTTGTAATTTTAAAGCAAATTCTATTATTTTTTCATGAAAAAGCCGCTACATGAAACAAAGAAATAACGCCGTTCACAAAACAAATCCCCACGTCCAAGAATCCAGTTTCTCGGTTCTATATGATTACCAAATTTTTGGAATACAGCGCTTCGGCGGTATTTCCCGCTATTTTTGTGAAATTATCCGCAGACTAAACAGCAGATGGGATATCGGAATATGGTTTTCCATCAACTACTATCTAACGACATGGCACTTGGGAAAACATCTGATCCCCATTCCCCGATTCATCCTAAAGCACTACAAAAAGTACTGTGAACAAAAGAACCGTGAACTGACGATACGCCTGCTGCAAGAAAAGAAAAACTACATATTCCATCCAACGTATTATAATTCTTATTTCTTGAAATATATAGGCAATTATCCCTATGTCATTACAGTCCATGACATGATTCACGAGATATTTCCCGAGTTTTGCAGTGATTCCGACATCATGATACAAGAAAAGAAAGAAACGATAACCCGGGCTACCCGAATCATCGCCATCAGCGAGAACACGAAAAGGGACATCATCAGATTATTGCATATAGATGCCGATAAAATAGACGTCATCTATCATGGCACAAGCATGCGTCCTTTCTCAGGAAAACAGCGGTTAAAACTTCCGGAAAGATTTCTGTTATATGTAGGAGACCGGACTCCATACAAAAACTTCGACCGATTCATAAAGGCCTTCTCCATCTTACAGAAAAATGACCCAGACCTATACGTCGTATGTACCGGACACAGCATTAAACGCCCCGAAAAAGAAGCTCTCTCCCGATTAGGAGTCTTAGACCGCATAGTCCATATAAAAGCTTCGGACCAAGCTCTTAGCGAACTATACAGCAGGGCATTGCTTTTTGTTTATCCTTCCTTATACGAAGGATTCGGCATCCCCATATTAGAAGCCTATGCATGTCATTGCCCCCTTGCACTCAGCAACACCAGCTGCTTCCCAGAAATAGCAGGAGAGGCCGGATGCTATTTCAACCCATATTCCGAAGAGTCCATAGTCCAGGCTGTCAAAAGCGTATTATACGATCCACAGAAACGCGAAGCGCTTATCAAAGCCGGCAGCGAAAGATTACAAATGTACTCTTGGGAAAAAACGGCCCAAAAAACCGAAGCCGTTTACCGGAAAGCATACCAAGCCTCTCAAAAAGAATGTACTTTTAAAGAGTGACCCCAAACAGAATCCCGCTATCTTTTGACACACACTTTCATCCAAACTCAAACCCGGCACCACTCTTTTGTGGCAAAAACCGAATATGGAAGTTCATTGAAACGCACGGCATTCACTGATGACTTGTGCTCAAACAACCTTGCCAACATGACATTGTGTACATTCCAGTCCAATGTTTCCGAGAAGTAGGCATCAATCCTGTCCTGGCATTTCTTATAGAAAAGTTTATCAGTAGCCAATCTGTTTATTGCCTCCGCAAATGCTTCCGGAGTATCTTCTACCAGACAGCCGTTTTCATTCTTATCAGGCAACCCATCTACACCTCTGGAAGTGCAGACAACAGGAATCCCATAACTCATAGCTTCGATAACCTTGATTTTCATACCGGTACCATTCCGCAATGGGCAAATGACGATATCCACCGTCTTATATAGTTCATCCAGACTTTCCACATACTCTACTTTCTTCAGATTTGGATAGTCAACATTTATGTGTTTCACAACTTTACCCACTACCATTATCTCTATGCCTGTAAGCAACCGGCTATAGACGTTCTGAAAGAACCAACGCATGGCTTCAATATTATATTCATTGTCATAACCAATGAATAACACCTTCGTTACTTGAGCCACGGCCTTTTTCCCTGATTCTTTCCGACCAATCAAATGGGGCAGAAAATAGAACGATTTATCAGGAAGCAGTTTCTCAAAAAGAGTTTTCTCATCCGACGATATACAAACTATTTTGTCAAAATAAGAAACCCGCTGAATTTCACTGTCCAATGATCTGCCAATAGACTTGGTCCTGCGTGATATGAAATGAGACACCGACAAAAGATCTTCCATGAAATATACCTTGGAAGCCGTTCCTTTATAATTAGCCGGAGAAAGAAGTTCCGCAGTATAAGCGTAAAACATTACAATATAGTCATATTCTACAGAAGAAACTATTTCATTAAATTGACGCTGCATACCAGGGGTTACCCAATTATCCAGCTCTCCACGGGAAAAAAGCTTATTTAGATATTTTCCAAGCCCTTTTCTTCTCTTAAACGAGGATGTATTTCTATAATCATACAGGTAAAGCTGATTTACCAACTTTTCTTTATTCTGATCCTCAAAACGGTCATATTTAGAAATGAAATTACGAAAAGCGAACAGATCTATCTTAAAACCTTTTGCACGGAGCTCCTTAGCAAGAGAATATACACGGATATTGGTTCCCATATTGGGTTCCAAAAAGTTATGCGGATATACAAACAATATTTTATTCATAAGCCTACATATAACGTTTTACTTTCAACATAAGAATAAACCCAAACAGATAATATTTATCTTTACGGACAGACTTTACCACCTTTAAAACGGGCAGCACACCAAAAAGCCGGAAATACCTCTTATTCCCACGACACTTACACTTCAGAACAGGAACAAACCCAAAAAGATAGTATAATTTAGCCGACACTTCCGAACCGGCATAAGTCCTGGCCATAAATTCATGCAGTAAATGCTTCAATCCATATTCGCGCGGAACTTTACTGATCAGTTCAAACTGCTGTTCTTTTGACAACTCATCAAAAAAGCGAAGATTCCAGCAAAAAAAGCAGTCCTTCTCGCTAAGGCCTATCTTCATGCCTATATGCTTATAAAAAGCGGCAGAATGGTCCATTCTTGACTGAGCCTGGTTTTGCGAAGAATAACCACCGACACGATAAGTTACAATAGAAAAAGGAACTTTCACATACAAAGCTTTCTGTGCATACAGCCTTATCATCATCTCTGTATCCGCCGAAATTTTGTAAGAAAGATCAAAACCGCCAATAGCCCTCATCAACTCTGTTCTGACAAACATTGTCTGGTGGCAATAATGCGACCCCCAAAGGAGTTTCGACACATCTCCCTCCCACAAATACTCCTTACCGTTTTCAAACAGCAACATGGCATCGGCAAATGAATAGTCAGCGTGCTTTTCCTCCAGCGCCCTGACACTCATTTCTACCGCTTTATTATTATGAAAGAAATCGTCTGAATTCAGAAAATTAATATATTTCCCTTTTGCCCGTGCAATTCCTTTATTCATCGCATCATATATCCCCTCGTCCGCTTCGGAAACGATCTCAATAGATCCTTGCTTCTGATACTGTCCCAACAATTCCAATGTCCCGTCATTGGACGCGCCATCAATGATCAAATGCTCAATGCAAGGATAGGTCTGATCATGCACACTCTCTATGCATTGTTTTATGCATGCCTCACGCTTCTTCTCTATCAGATTGTAGGTAATGGTCACAATGGTGACCAAAGGCACGTTTGCTTCTTTTTCCAACACCAAATTATCATTCATAATCAAAGTTTACTATTATTGTCTTAAGCCAGTTTAGATTTCCACACAGGAATAATTCCCAACAAATAGAAAATCATTTCAGTTTCTTTCTTCCGGCTTTTCAAAATCCGCAAAAAGCCGAATAAATCATAATACCGTTTATAAGCCTTCTCTCTTAACACCAACAAAGGGAGAAAACCAAACAGAAGATAAATCTTAATATTCTGATACTTTTTTTGTTTTTTTATCCTTCTCCAGTCGTCTTGACGTAAAGGAGCCTCCAACCAATCCAGAATCTTGTATTTATCCCTTGTCCACCGAGCATACCCTTCTTTCATATACTCATATGCGTTTCTTTGGATTTTTTCAATGCGCCTGGCTTTTATCGGTTTAGGTTTATGATAATTATACAGCAATCCGTTCTTGCCATGAACAATATATTCATTCATCGTCGGACTGTCGGGAGCAATCACGCATCGCCCCATAGCCATAGCCTCCAAAAAACTCATCCCAATCCCTTCATACAACCGCGGAGCAATATAAAGAGCACAAGACTCCATGACTCTCAACATTTCTTCACGCGTGTCAAACCATACAGAATACTTTATCTTACCGGCGATGGCAAGAGAAGGTTCCGAGAATGTCTGATAAGGATCCAAAACTTTATGCACATGGATTCTCTCCACCCTAATCTTCCTCAACAACCTTTCTACCAAGTCAATATTCAAATCCGTTAACCGTTGCCAAAAAAACACATGGCCCGGATTCCCGTACTTCAAAGATTCGGCAGGCTTAGGAAAATACTGTATATAATAGGAAGACAATCCTAAACCCAAAAGCCGTTCATGAAGAGAGCGGGAAAAATTAATGATATTAAAACTTCTATATTGTTCCCAAAAATCATCATCCAACCCCCCTGACGCATCATACATTGGGAAAAATACAGCATGTTTAAAACTCACATTCTTTTTCAATCTTTCAAGATCAGGCGTCACCTGAAACAACACCAATATATCAAATTCCTTATTTTTCAAGCATTCAAAGGCAGATTCCGGATCCTTATCATAAGGATCAAAATTACAGACCTCAACCTCATAAGCACTTTTTAAAAGCTCTTCCAAGAATTGCGAAGACTTGGTTTTATTATGAAAGTCATGGTCAATATAAAGTAATCTTTTCATCTTACCAATAGAAATAATCTAATTTAAATCTAAGTTCAATAAACAAGCCATATAGCATGATCGCATCAGGCATTTATAAAAAGAATGCAAATATATACTATATACTGCATCAATACCAAAAAAACATATACCCAAAAAACGCTGAACCCAATATTTCATGGAGCAAACGGTGCAGATGCCATTTTTAATAACAAATAATTGGAAGTCTTGATAAATTTACATAGCTTTGTACCAATAACATAAAAATTTATGCCACATTTAAACAAGTAAATTTATGAACTTTACAGAAAATAGCAACCGAATTTTCAAACAAGCCATTCTTGATTATCATAAAATGGATCATGTCGATACACCCATCCAGAATCCTTATCCGCACCAAAGCATAGAATATTATCTATACCTGAAGAATTGGATTGATACCGTCCAATGGCATCTGGAAGATATTATCCGTGATCCGAATATCAATCCGGAAGAAGCTTTGAAAATAAAAAGAAGAATAGACAAATCCAATCAGGACCGTACAGACCTGGTAGAATTGATAGACAGCTATTTTCTTGACAAGTACAAAGGCACCCAAGTAAAAGCGGACGCAACAATCAATACCGAAAGCCCTGCCTGGGCTATTGACCGCCTGTCTATCCTTGCATTGAAAATTTATCATATGCATCAGGAAGTAGAACGCACAGACATCACTCCGGAGCATCATACACAATGCGAAACCAAACTGAATATTTTATTGGAACAACAAAAAGACTTATCTACAGCCATCAACCAACTCATTGCAGACATCGAAGCCGGACATAAATACATGAAAGTCTATAAACAGATGAAAATGTACAATGATCCAAACTTGAACCCCGTTCTTTACGGCAAGAAATGAGAATTTTAGCTCTGAGACTTTCAGCACTCGGTGATGTAGCGATGACCGTCCCCGTCCTTACTTCATTGGCTGAACAATACCCGGAAATAGAGATTACGGTATTGAGCAAGTCCTTTATGCAACCGTTATTTGCAAAAATGCCGTCCAACGTTGTTTTTCGGGGGGTTGATGTAAACAGATATAAAGGCTTGGGAGGGTTATTCCAATTATACCGCAAATTGAAGAGAGAGGGTGGCTATGATGCTGTCGCCGACTTGCATGATGTACTACGCAGCAAAATATTGCGGACTTTTTTTTTATTTTCAGGGGCCAAAGTTGCCCATATCAAAAAGGGACGCAAAGAAAAGAAAGCCTTGGTTCGGTTCCGGCATAAAGTATTGAAACAGCTTCCGTCTTCCTTTACACGCTATGAAGAGGTATTTGCGGAATTGGGATACCCTGTGAATACAGAATTTCATTCCATCTTCAAAAAAGGCAAAGGAGATGTTTCCCTTTTTCAAGCCATCGCAGGCATACCAGACGGCAAGCAATGGATAGGAATTGCACCATTCGCTGCACACAGAGGAAAAATGCTTCCCGAAACAACAATAGCTTCCCTTATTCAAGAATTGGCAACTCATGACAATTGGAAGATTTTTCTTTTTGGAGGCGGAAAGACCGAAAGGCGTTTATTGGAACACTGGGCCTCAGACTATCCCAATGTGCAGTCCTTGGCAGGCAGGTTAAATCTATATGAAGAGCTTGCCCTCATTAGCCATCTGAATGTAATGGTATCAATGGATTCAGCAAACATGCACCTTGCATCCCTTACCGGCACTCCTGTCATTTCTGTTTGGGGAGCCACTCATCCTTTTGCCGGGTTTATGGGATGGGGACAAACTACAGATAAGGCCATACAGACAGAATTATCATGCCGGCCTTGCTCCATCTTCGGTAACAAGCCATGCTTCAGGAAAGATTATGCCTGCCTTACCGGCATAAAAGTAAAAGATATAGTAAACAAAATAAAAAATACAATAGAAAATGATACCTCCAAAAGCCTTATATGATTATTTGATTGTCGGGAGTGGTTTATTCGGATCCGTATTTGCCCATGAAGCATATAAAGCAGGAAAAAGATGCCTTGTCATAGAGAAGCGCGCGCACATTGGAGGAAACATCTACTGTGAAGAGATAAACGGCATCAACGTACACAAATACGGTGCCCATATCTTTCATACAGACAATGACAAGACATGGGAATATGTCAATCAGTTAGTCAAATTCAACCGATATACCAATTCGCCTATAGCCAACTACAAAGGCAAGTTATACAACTTACCTTTCAACATGAATACCTTCTATCAATTATGGGGAGTACGTACCCCTCAAGAAGCAATGGACAAAATCAACGAACAGCGCAATGAATTTGCCCACATCATAAAGCCGAAAAATTTAGAGGAACAGGCTCTCAAACTTTGCGGAAAAGATATGTATGAGCGTCTGATAAAAGGATATACAGAAAAGCAATGGGGACGTGCGGCCACAGAACTTCCAACATTCATCATCAACAGAATTCCTTTTCGCTTGACTTTTGACAATAATTATTTTAATGACCCTTATCAAGGAATTCCCATAGGAGGATACAACAAATTAATAAGCGCCTTGCTGGAAGGAATAGAAGTAAAAACAAACACAGACTTCCTTAAACACCGCACAGAATTTAGTTCTATTGCAAAAAAGATTCTTTATACAGGTTGTATAGATGAATATTTCGATCATCGCTTTGGGAATTTGGAATATCGGAGCCTGCGCTTTGAGCATATATGCATAGATGATACAGCCAACTACCAGGGCAATGCTGTCGTAAACTACTGTGAGCGGGAAATACCCTACACAAGAATTATAGAACACAAGCACTTTGAGTTCGGAACACAACCCTTTACCGTCATCACCCGGGAATATCCAGATTCTTTTGAAACGGGAAAAGAGCCATATTATCCTATTAATGACAATAAAAATAATCTCTTGTTTAAAAGTTATCAAGAGTTGGCCAATCAGCAAACCCAAACTCTATTCGGAGGCCGTTTGGCTCAATATACATACGCAGACATGGATGACACAATTACCGCAGCCCTTGAGCTATGGAGAAACTTGGGAGAAAAATAAAAATACGCCATTATAACGGGGGTTCCTTATCAACGATGAGCATCCATTGAGCGAGTCCTTGCTTCCAACCTCTTACGGTTGGCTTTTTTGACTTCCAGTAAATAACGGGAAGGAATCAGTTTTTCTATAGCTTTCTGCACACGAAAGGAAATTTTCTTTCGCAGAAAAAAAAGACGCCATTTAAATGTTTTGTCAATACCTCTAATTCGTGCACATTCACTTTTCACTTCCAACTTATACACAGAGGAAACGCCATCAACAGCCTCACATAAAGCAACATCCATAGGGATATACTGCAAACGGGCACCTCTTCTATACAAATTATATACAAAATGATAATCAGCAGCCAAATGATAAGACAAATCGAACAGATTCTTCTTCATCTCGGCAACATCCGCAAACATAGCCTGATGGCAAGCAGGCATCCTCAAGGGAGTCACCTCCGGTACGCTACCTTTAGAAGGTACTACGGCATAGGACTTTACCCTAAGGGTATCTCCATACAACAACTTTACATCTGCGCATAAATCAAAAGAGAACAATCCGGATATCACATCTTTATTGCAAAACACATCTCCCGAATTCATGAAATTTATCCAACGGCCGCTAGCCAACTGTATCCCCTTATTCATCGCATCATAGATTCCTTTATCTCTTTCCGACAAACTACGGAAAGCAATCCCCCGATTCCTAAAATCAGGTTCCAATTCTTTCACAATTTCCATCGTATTGTCCGAAGATCCCCCATCTACAATGATATACTCCAACGGGCGGTAAGTCTGCGCCAAAACACTTTCCATCGTCTTCCTGATGGAACTTCCGGCATTAAAGCTTATGGTTACAACCGTTATCAATTCTCGACACATAAAACAGCAGGTTTCAAATATTTAGGTTTTGCCAATTTACAGAAGCACAAAAACTTATCCAACGCCAACTTCGATTTATATGAAAATGGCACCACAGGCCGTTCGCCTCTCCATCTCGTCTTGTCCAAATAGAAATAATAAAAAGATTTATACGGATGCACAGACTTATATTGCCATGGCTTTTTTCCTCCCGTATAATGAATAATTACCGGAGACTTCAACTCTTCATCCAGCATTGCTATGCTTTCTTGTCTGATTCGGCGTTTTCTCCTCAAAAAGCCATCCTGCACATTCCATCTAAAAGGCAAAAAAAGCTTTCTGTCATGCAACAACGCATTCAATACATCCTGATCATTGAACACCAATTCTGAATGATGCGCCTTGATATACGCCATTGCAAGCCCTTCAAAATCCAACTCTCGCCAGTAGTCTAAATTGACCAGCAAAACGCCCGCATTAAAATAGGAATCAGAAGAAGCATAATGAAGGCGCTCATAATTATCCGGCTTTCCACTCCACATATCTTCCACACAAGCGACAGCATATTGAGAAATATCCGTATTCCATAATTCGTTTATAGAACCAAGCACCACCAAATCACAATCCAGATAAAGAGCTTTCGAAAGATCGGCCGGCAATATCGAGCAAAGGAATATCCGGTAGTAGGTAGCCAAAGAAATATGACTGTCTCCATAAATGGAACAATCTTGCAGTATTTCTTCCCCAATCAAATAAAAGCAAATCGTTTGCCCATACTTCCCTTCTACAACCTCCAATATTTCAATCCGGGCTTCATCGGTCAATTCAGAGGCTATAAGATGAACACAAATCCTTTCATTCTTATTGTTTTCCAACAAAGAAGTAAGCATAACGATGCAATACTTCACATAAGAAGTATCAATATTACAAACAATCTGTATCACTTCCTTTTCCATACATTCTTCATGTCAACAATCATTTCTCTCTTTCTTTAAAGTCTCTATCGCATCCATTACCGCCTGCGTAAAGAAGCCTCCCCCTGCAAGCCTGTCACTGACCGCAACAACATTCCTCTTCATTGTTTGATATTGTTCGGGTGTCAACGCCGCAAGGGTAGCATCCAGGTCTTCCAAAGAATCCAGACAAAGCCCAACACCGTTTTCACGGACAAAATCAGCCAATGCCGCTTTATTCCAAATGATAACAGGCAAATTGCAACGGATATAAAGAGATGTCTTATGAGGGTTATTATATTGTAAATATTCCCCGAAATCACCCGTACACGAAGAGACAGAAGCCCCATCCCATACAAGCCCGAAATCACCCTGAGCACCTGCAATCAAATCATCTGAGCTCACAAAGCCCATATAATCAAAAAACTCCTTTCCTGCAGCATTTTCCAATTCAAAACCGTTCCCATACAAACTAAAGCGGCAAGAAGAATGGATATACTTCCCCACCTCATACAAAAATGCATTCTTACGCAAGCTTAAGCCTCCGGCATAAAGCACCCTAAAGGTTTCTGAGGGTTCCGGTGCGGAAGCCATCGTGGAAGAAAGGTAATCGAATATGCCCAAAGTACCCAACAAAGCCTTACACCCATGATTTTCCAACCAGCCTTTCATTTTTTTATTATGGGCTATCACATAATCCGAATGGTTCAGTCTTGCTATCTCCTGCTCCACCGTGAGTCTCTTTCTACGGAAACTTCCCAAATCATGGATTACCGTTATCACCTTACAGCCTTTCCAATGGGCGGCATTGCAAATAAAAGAATAATACTTCTTCAACGGATATTGCAATACCAGTACATCGTCCTTATGCAAACAAAAAATGCCCTTCAATACACTGAACAATGTATAGAAATAAGCTATGACCGCATTTGAAAACAGAGCCTGCCTAAGACCGACATTACGAAAGCCCAAGTCTTCCATTATCCGCTCAATATCCATTTTTGCCTTACTACCGGCACTATTAACCTCTTTATAACTTTTGGACAGGTAACAGACCATACTCTTCAATTTTATATAGAAACATAAATTAATGTCATTAACCGATTTAAAAAGGTCAATGAATACAAATGTAAGCAAAAGAATCGAGAAACAGGTTATATGGCAAACAAATGTTATCTTATGATCACCTAAAGCATCTCCAAAAGAGTACTTGAATATTTCAGGTTCTTCCATCGTTAATTTCTCTATTTAACTTATTTGCAGTATCTTTGTAACCCAAATCAGAAACAATTAAAGTACATGCGAATCATTATCTTGCCCAAATACCAAATTTTCCGACCTTTCATTTCACAACTACCGGGAATCTTTGATACCAGTGGAAAGATTCTATACCAAGGACGCAACACCATAAAAAGTTTTATATACAACAACAGAGAATGGATTGTAAAGCGCTATAAAAAGCCTAATCTTATACAGCAGATAATCTATACTTTCTTTAAAAAGAGCAAGGCCGAAAGGGCTTACCTTTATGCTCAGATATTGCAATCCAAAGGTATCAGTACTCCGGAAGGAATCGCCTATATCGAACAAAAGAAAAACGGGCTTGTCCATGAATACTTCTTCATTTCTACCCCATGTAACATTCCCGCAATCTACCCTACATTAGGAGGAAGTGAAGAATTCGATACATATCTTGCCGATTGCCTGGCTGCCTTTTTCGTACAAATGCATACTAAAGGATTTCTGCACGGAGATCCCAATCTAAACAATATACTCTATCATAAAGACAAGGAAGGCAACGTTTCATTCTCAGTCATTGATACCAATCGTTCCGTTTTCAAATCTTCACCTACCCAACAAGAATGTCTAGACAACCTAAAACGCATAACCCACCAACGAAAATTACTGCAATACATCACTACACAATACGCCATATTGAGAAAATGGGATACCGGCCAAAGCGTGGAAACAGTTATGAAAGCGTTAGACAAATTTGAAAAGAGGAGAAAAGTTAAACATGCAATAAAAAAGATGTGCCACTTCAAGCACTCTTCTACAGCCAAATAAGACATTGAATATGAGCAAATATAATCTTGTAAAAGTTATCATACCGATTTACCGCCCAAAGTTCAACCATTTCGAAGAGGTGTCCATACAGCAGGTATGCCACATACTGAAAGATTATCCATTAACAGTCATCAAACCTGCAACATTGGACGTTACTGCCATTTCCAAACAATACCCGCAACTTACCTTTGAAAATTTTGATGATAAATACTTTCATGGAATCAGCGGTTACAACCATTTGATGATGTCCGAAGAATTCTATCGTCGTTTTCTTAACTATAAGTACATATTAATCTGCCAATTAGACGCATACATATTTAAAGACGAATTGAAAGAGTGGTGCAACAAAGATTATGATTATGTCGGTGCTCCCTGGCTTGTACGTCCCATCTACCGATTCCCCTTATTACGCTTGACCTCTTGGATCAAAAAACAATTTTGCAACGTATTCGGGTTGCCCAACGCACAAATTACCAATTTCAAGGTTGGTAACGGAGGCTTGTCTCTGCGCAAGACAAGCAGCCATTTAAGAGCTGTCTCACAACTACAAGACATTATCCATTTTTTTGAACAGCACCCGGGAAACCACATATTCAATGAAGATGTATTTTTCTCTGTAGAAGTCAATAAGCACGGAATGAACTTCACCTATCCGGACTATATGGAGGCCCTGCAGTTTAGCTTCGACAAATATCCCTCTTTATGCTATAAACTGAACAATAATCAACTACCCTTCGGCTGCCACTCATGGTACAAACGACGTATGAAAGATTTCTGGTTCCCCATTATCAATCCTTAATCATCAAACCTATGGAAACTTATGCCTGTAACGCAACCTATATTTTAAGTATTTAGGAAAAAGCATCCACGCCGTAAACGTAAAAGGATACCGATAAAAATAACGCAAAGCATCATGAAAGCCACACACATCAAAACACCCTTTTTGCCATAAAAATTTGATAAAATAGCCTTCGCCCAAACGGTCATATCGCTCCATTTCCCTATCGGTAAGTGGCTTAGCGGCAATAGGGAGGCAGTTCTGCCACTTTTCATGCAGAGCCTCTAATCCCTGAAGCCAGGAACGAGAGAAAGAACCTTGAGAATAATGCTCCACCAATACCGTATGACAAACATAATTGGTGTAGTGACACGCTACGGCAAGCGAGAAGTCAATATCATAACAATGAAAACCCGGAAAGGTCACTTCGTCAAAACGCATTTCCTTCCATACGCTTCTTCTTGCCAATAAACAAAGACCGTCAAGCGTTACTACCGGAGAGAAAGACCGCTTCTCCGGATTGACACAACGAGGATGGGCTCCACCCCGCATATATTGCACATAGTTAGCCCTTAAATCTTTGCCACAAGTATTCCAGCCCGTCAAGCGTTTCAATTTAAGAATACTTCCGGCAAAACCAATCACTCCGCATCCTTCCTGTCGCAATTGCTCTGCCATCAGTTTTCCCCAATCTTTAGTCAGAAAACGCACATCCTCATGAACAAAACACAGGAAATCATATTTTGCCTTTTCTGCACAAATATTATAAACTTTACAAAGGCCGTAATGACTCTCTCTATTATCAAAGGCTATAAATTCGAAAGGCATTCCAATTGTATCAGCTACATTGGACTTTAAAGAAGCAACTTCATCCGGATTAACCGAGCAGCAGATTATCGAATACATAGTCAAAATTTATATTAAAAAAAAGAAGTTAACCATTCCAAGGCAAAGAAACAAATAAAATATCAGAATATGAGCTGACAAACCAAGTTTTGAAACAAAAAAAGAATTCTTTTAGAGAAATTCCTAAAACAAAAGCATATATTTGCTTTCCCAAAACAACGATACCCTTATGAAAGTCATTGTTGACGACAAGATACCTTATATCAAAGAAGCTATCGAAAAGATAGCCGACCAAGTAATATTTGCTCCAGGAAAAGATTTCACCCCTGCGCTAGTAAAGAATGCAGATGCCCTAATTATCCGTACACGTACACATTGTAACCGTGAATTACTTGAAGGCAGCAAAGTCCGTTTCATTGCCACCGCCACTATCGGCTTTGACCATATAGATACACAATACTGCCAAGAGGCAGGTATCGCCTGGACTAATGCTCCCGGATGCAATTCAGCCTCCGTAGCCCAGTACCTGCAATCTTCCCTCCTATTACTGGAGTTATTAAAGGGTAAAAAACTGTCGGAAATGATTATTGGCATCATTGGAGCAGGAAACGTGGGCAGCAAAGTGGCACAAGTGGCACATGAGTTGGGAATGCAAGTATTATTGAACGACCTTCCCCGACAGGACAAAGAAGAAAGCTCTACGTTCTGTCCCCTGAAAACTTTGGCTGAAAAATGCGACATACTAACTTTCCATGTACCTTTATATAAGGAAGGGAAATATAAAACATTTCATTTGGCTGACAACCGCTTCTTCCATAGCTTAAAACGCTGCCCTATCATTATCAATACTTCGCGTGGAGAAGTAATCGACACCCAAGCGCTTCTTAATGCCTTGGAAACCGGAACCATTTCCGATGCAGTCATTGACGTGTGGGAAAACGAGCCAGAGATCAATACCACCTTATTAAATAAGGTATTTCTCGGAACCCCACATATTGCCGGCTATTCCGCTGACGGGAAAGCAAATGCCACACGCATGTCATTGGATGCACTCTGCCGTTTCTTCCACATAAAGACCGATTATCAAATCACCCCCCCGCAACCGGAAAAGCCTGTTATTACTGCAAAAACCGCAACAGAGGCATATCTGCAGATCTATGACCCCCAAAAAGACAGTGAAGCACTGAAAGAGCATCCTGAACTATTTGAAAAATTGCGTGGCTGCTATCCGCTAAGAAGAGAAAAAGAAGCCTATTCAATAAGGCTACACCCTTTGCATCAAAAGGTGTAACCATAACAGATAAAGGGTGTAGCCCTGGTACCCAAAGGGTGTAGCCCTTTTAAAACAAGCCTACAAGCATTTGTGAACAGGGTTAGTTATAATTTAAATATCAGTTCTTCTATCACTTTCGGATAGTTTTCATATTCCAACTGATGAATGCGTTGTGCCAACTCCACCGGAGTGTCTTCCGGTAATACCGGACACTTCTTCTGGCAAATAACGGCACCTTCATCGTAATGCTCGTTTGTATAATGAATCGTAATGCCACTTTCTTTTTCTCCGGCAGCAATTACCGCTTCATGTACGCGGTCGCCATACATTCCTTTCCCGCCAAACTTCGGAAGTAGAGAGGGATGTATATTTATCATTTTATTAGGATAAGCATGCAAAATGTTATCCGGCACACGAGCCAGAAAACCGGCCAATACTACAAAATCGATAGCATGTTCTTTCAACAATGACAAAATAGCCTCGCCCCTCTCCCATTCACCTTTCGGAAAATAGAAGCCAGGCACTTCCAAGCCCTTTGCACGCTCTAAAACGAACGCATTCTGCCTGTTAGTCAAAACCAAACGTACAATAGCAGAATCCTTTTCTTGAAAATAACGAATGATATTCTCCGCATTCGTTCCGCTTCCTGAAGCTAAAATTGCGATATTTTTCTTCATAATCCCTCCATTTAGTGCACAAAACCGTGAAAATTGTGCAAAAAGGTGCATTTAATTCATCAAATATTTGCGAGGAACGATAAATATTTATTCCTTTGCAGCGCAAATTTAAAGAAATAAAACTAATTATTAATTAAAAACTTAAAGTTATGTCTG